>ERZ773203.15-NODE-15-length-102326-cov-40.740259_pt1 | contig 102326 bp, 95 predicted proteins | sample MGYA00580529_ERZ773203 | MGnify/ENA primary metagenome ERZ773203 (study PRJEB29015, sample SAMEA2738176) | human oral metagenome | biome: human oral; feature: human-associated habitat; material: saliva | place: China | collected 2177 ... | reverse complement strand
TCGGAGGGGTGACTCAGGGGTTCGCTCGGTGCGTCGAGGCAGAAAGCGTCAAAAAGTGTGGCCTTGCGTCAAAAGGTTCAGCTCCGCGTCAAAAAGTACGGCCTCGTGCTCTCACAGATCAACCAGAAAACGGCAAGGTCCCAAGGAAGGCCTCGACCCCTACCCGGCCACGACACGCCCAACCCCGCTCACAACACCTACACCCTCAAATGCGAAGAGCCTGGGCCTTTCGGAGCGGACTGGGGCGGCAGCCTGGTGCTGACGTTTCAGAGCCCAGAGCGTCCCGATCTCGTTACTGGCAGCGGACGCGGGAGTGTCCCTGTTCTGCTCACCCATGCGTGCTCGGGACAGGGCGAAACCAGACACGGGGCGGACAGCGCTTGTGGGGTCTACTCGCTTGTCCGTTCGCAGGCGTGGGTGAGAGCGGGAAGGAACTGAGGTGACGTCCCCGATGTGCAGAGCGGGAGCGGGGCGCATGACGAGCAGACAAGTGCGGTGACTGTTCAGCCCGCTGCCCTTGGAGCAGACAGACCGGATTCAGCACCGGCTGGCATGGATCTGTGCTAACATGGATGCCAATAGGACTCCCCGCACCTCTCCTTCGGATGTGTCCCAGGGGAGACGTTTTTTATCTGGGGTGATGAATGGACCTGAAGCCTTCGACAACGATTGACGAACAACTCGTTCTCATCGAGGGCAAAGGCATCCACATCAACGACATGCAGGCGGCACGAGGTTTTCTCCGTCGTACAGGCTATTACCGTCTACGCGCCTACTTCCTGCCTTTCAAAACACGCACCGGCTATCGCCCGGTATCCTTCGACCAGATCATGCGCCTATACGATTTCGACAGCCAACTGCGGGTATGGCTGTTCGACGTCATAGGCGAAATCGAAAGCGCCCTCAAGGCTGACATCGGCTCATATCTAGCCTGCGCATATGGAAGTCAGTGCTACCTGGAGGCTCCCACTTTCGATTCACGCCACAAGCACGATGCGTATCTGCGGCGCATCGACCGGGTGATTCATGACAACCGAAACGCGCCCGTCGTCAAGCACCATCTCGACAAATACGAAGGACGCTTCCCGATCTGGGTGATCATGGAGTTTTTCTCCACGGGCATGCTCTCGTTTACCTATGCCGATCTCAAACGAGGCGACCGCAAGGCGATAGCGAAGATGTACGGCACCGGTGACCAACAGCTGTTGTCTTGGTTGCGCGCGTTCACGGAGCTGCGCAACAAGTGCGCCCACTACACTCGCATGTATTTCTGGCGTTTCACCACAATTCCCCGGCCTGATACACGCATGCGCCACCCAGCGGATCGCAGCTTGTTTTCCCAAATCTACATGCTCAAATTCCTGCACCCGGATCAAGACCGGTGGCAGGAGCGCGTGGCGCGCCTCGGCAATATTTTCGCACAATACGCAGACTCGATTGACCTCTCCCACATGGGATTCCCCACCAACTGGCGTGACATGCTCGAAGCCTAGCGGCATGCACAAAACTTCAGCTTCGCGTACTCATTAATCCTTCATGTAGAAGGCGCACTCGTATCCGTCAGCATCCAGCGGCAAGCCGTCCACCAAGGGTTTGAACTCGGACTCATCGAGCCCCATGCGTAGTGCACCCATGGCTTTGAGGGCTCCGACCGAGCCGCCGTATCCGCAGTCCAGGACCGTGATTTTCCCTTTCTGGCGCAGCTCCGCGTTGGTCCTGTGCTTCTCGACTGGGACACCGAACATCCTGCTCGCAGTCTGGCAGTAGAGGTCTTTGCCCTAACGGAAGGCCTGGAGGGTGACTTCTTCGCCGGCGAGCCACGCGAGGAACGCGGCAAGGCAGCGCTTACGGAACTTTTTGAGACCGTACGAAGCGGCTCCACACCGATCATTGTGGAGAAGGTCGTCGAAGAGATTGACAACGTCGTCAGGCAGGTGCGCTTCGACGGCTGGCAGTCTACGAGTGAGGGGGGCCGAGAGGTTCGCAGACAACTGCGACTGATACTGGTCGTCAAGTTCAAGATCAAGTCCACCGACGTTTTCGACAAGGCTCACGAATACATCCGTGAGTACTACTAATCAACGAAGGTGAACCTTTGGACGCTTGATCGATACTTTTTGATGCAAGCCCCATACTCTTTGACGCTTCCGGCTTCAACCCGCGAATCCACCAACCGGGAGGAGGCTCCGCAGCCCGAATCAGCCACCGCCAGGAGCCTCTCCGCAGCGCCACGCGCCCAGCCCCAACGCCCCGAAAACCGCCCCAGAACAGCGAAAACGCCACCCCGGACACTTCCCGGCCAAGCCAGGACTCTTTGTATCCAGAGTGACGGTCCATTGGAGCGGGTGACGGGAATCGAACCCGCGCTGTCAGCTTGGGAAGCTGAAGTTCTACCATTGAACTACACCCGCGCAGTCATTGCTTGAATGACCATGCACTACTATAACGCATGCAGGTCTCAATAAACCAATATTCACTAGGAGGACATATGACTGCCCTCCAGATGCCCATGTTCAACGGCCAGCCCAAGAATGACTTCATCATGATCCTGATTGCCACTCCGGACCAGATGTATGGCCACGACGCTAACGGGGTTCCGCTAGCTTCCTGAATTTTGCTAGCTTCCTGAAAGCGGCTTCTTTAGGGGTACTGCCTTAGAGGTGCAGCCTCTCGTTCGCGGCGCCAGTTCTGCCACTAACGGTTTAAATAGTTATGCATTACAAGATGCGATGACTGACTGACCGGGTAGACTGGCGCTGTGCTGTTATCTGATCGCGACATAGCCTCCCAGATTGACTCTGGCCGCGTGGCTCTTGAGCCTTACGATCCGGAGCTCATTCAGCCTGCCAGTATTGATGTGCGCCTGGACCGTTGGTTTCGCCTGTTCGATAACCACCGTTACGCCGTCATTGACCCCGCCCATGAGCAGAAGAATCTGACGCGACTGGTGGATGTGTCGCCAGATGAGCCTTTCGTGCTGCACCCCGGTGAGTTCGTGCTGGGCTCCACCTATGAGCGCGTGACGTTGCCTGACGACGTAGCCGCGCGCCTGGAGGGTAAATCTTCGCTGGGACGTTTGGGGCTACTGACCCACTCCACCGCTGGCTTCATTGACCCCGGTTTTAGTGGTCACGTCACCTTGGAGCTGTCTAACACCGCCACTATGCCGATCCTGCTTTATCCGGGTATGAAAATCGGGCAGCTGTGTTTCTTCCAGCTGTCCTCCCCGGCGCGTGCACCTTATGGCCAGGGTGCCAGCGGCTCGCGCTATCAGGGCCAGCGTGGCCCCACGGCGTCGCGCTCCTACCAGGGCTTTAGCTGTATCGATATTCCTGCTGATCCGGTTTTGTCTGCCCAGGTAGAGGCCGAGAAACTATAACTTAGAGGAAATTTAAATATGACCGATGCTGCCGACCTTTCTGTCTCCTTACCCCTGGCCACGCAGCAGCTGGCCACGGTGGACACTTTCCCCAGGGCGCTGGCGGATGACTACCATCTCCTGCTGCTAGCTGACGACGTAAACGCTGATGAGGTTGAGGCCCTGGCGTTATCGCTGGACCCGTCAGCCGCCTGGATTGGGGCCGGGCGCCTACAGATTGTGGCCGGCGCGGTTTTGCTAGGACCCTGGTGGATTGGCGACGAAGAACGCGCTGACCTGGGGTTGCCGGCTTGGGTTAGCCAGGTAATGGTGCTTTCAGTGCCGCGTCAGCGCGCCTATTTGGAGCCGGCTTTGGCGGCTACTGACCCGCTTTTGTCTCTATTTAGCGACGGCGGCCCTACCGGTCTTGAGGCTGCGGCGCTACACGCTTTGCGTCCTATTGCACGCCGCCTAGCTGGTGCTATCCGAGTGGTAGACACTGGCCAGATTTTCACCCCAGACCCGCACGCCTATATTGGTGCCAGCCTGTACTCGCCGATTTGGCTGACCCCTGACGCTGTCCAGGTGGTGCTTGATGATGTTACTTCTGACCAGCGTGACGGTTTTGAAGTAGCTAACCGTCAGCTTTTTGAAAGCCAGGAAATCCCCCGGATCACTGGGGAAATGAACTTTAATATCCGCCAGCTTGAAGAGCTGGAAGCACGTCTGGGCCCACACGCTATTGAGGAGGCGCGCCGCCGCGCTGCTGAGGCGGCCGCCCTGCCGCCTTCAGTGCCGCGCGCCGAAGTGGACCACTATTCACTGTTCTTACCAGTTTCTCAGGCTCACCCGGGTTGGGGCCAGATCCAGGTGTATGTGGCTGGAGCCCGTGACCTGCCGGTAGCTTTGCTTGGTGAAGAGTGGGCTAATGACGGCGTCATCCGCTATGACATGCGCTGGCAGCCGCGCAAGATGGCCGACGCTTTCAGTGAAAACCTGCCCCGCGTGCGTCGTCGTGAACGCACCGCAGCTGCCGCCATGATTGATTCCATTGCCGCCAAACTGGTTGAAGCCGCAGGTGGCACCGTGGTTGATGACTCCGGCTTTATTGTCACCATTGGTCAGCTGCTAGAGGTTGGCGACGCCGGCTCAGCCCCCAGCGCCTAACTAGCGCTTGCCTGGCCCTGGCGCGCACGCTTGCCTGGCCCTGTGGCGCGCAAACTGGCTTATCTGGCGGGCGCGCCTTGGGCTTTGGACTGGCTCAGCTTTGGGCTGGCGCGGCTAAAGTACGTGCAAAGCCTGTTAGCGCCCAACTCGCGCTTGCAAGGCGCGCACCACCTGGTTGCTTTCACGCCGAGGCACCTGCTGCCACAGCTGCACGGCCTTTGCTAGCTGCTCACCCCAGGGAGCGCCGTGGGGGAAAAGCTCATATTCGCTAGCAATCACGCCCAAATAGTGGTTTAACAGTTGGGCGCAGGCGGCGGCGTCGTCGATAGCGCGGTGGTGACTGGCCAGCTCAATCCCGCACACCTGACAACAACGCACCAGTGAGCGAGACGGCGTATCAATAAACGAGCGTGCCCAGTTCATAGTGCACACCTGCGGAATTTTGCGCGGCAACGCCGCAGCCCCCAGCTCCAAGCGCAAGGCGGGCAGCAAAAAACTGGCGTCAAAGCGAATATTGTGGGCCACCAGCACTCGCCCGCGCAGCAGCTCAACCAGGGCCGGGGCTAAAGTGCCCAGCTCAGGGGCGTCGGTGAGATCATCAGGGGTGATGCCGTGAATGCGGGTGGGGCCCGGGTGGCGGTGCGGGTTTACCAGGGAGTCCCAGCGCAGCTGCTCACGCCCGTGCGAGTCGAGCAGCACTACGCCCACCTCAATAATTGCCTCGTCTTGCGGCTCTAGTCCGGTGGTTTCTAAATCGACGACGGCGTAGCCCAAGCCGCGCGGATCGGTTTGGTGCTCCAGCCCGGGTGGATCGGCTTGGCGCTCCAGCCCGCACGTATCGGCTTGGCGCTGGTAGGCCCTAATGCGCTGATACAGTTCCAGGCCCTCTTGTGGGCTGCCTTGCCAGGAAGGACCGTCTTGCGGCTGGCACCCCACTTGCACATCTTGGGCTTCTTGCAGCTCGGGAAAGCTTTGCGGCTGGGCTTGTGAGGCGCCGGTTTGCGCTCTGCTCATAGGGCGGCGATCTGCTGGTTTAGCAGCGGCCATAGCCGCTTGTGAATCTGGGAGAAAGGCTTAGCCCCCAAAAAAGCGGCGCTGCGCCCAGTGGCTGGATCAACCCAAATAAAAGAGCCAGCCTGGCCAAAGTGCCCAAAGGTTTGTGGTGACTGGGCACTACTAAGCCAATGCGGCTGCTTAGCGCCATAAACCTCAAAACCCAGCGCAAAATCACAAGGGTTTTGCTTGCCATAGCCGGGCAGTACCCCAGATAGACCCGGGAAGGCCACGCTAGTAAACAGCTTGGCGGTATCCGCGCTAACCAGGGTGGGGGCGGCCAGCTCGCGTGTGAAAGCAGCCAAATCAACCGCATTGCCCACCCCAGAGTAGGCCGGCGAGCCTGGAATCAAAATACTGGCCAGGCCCAGCGGCTCCAGCACGCTTAGCTCCACCCACTGATCTAGCTGGTAGCCGGTAGCCTGCTCCAGTACCTGCCCCAGTAGCTCAATGCCGCGATTGGAATAGATGCGTTTAGTGCCCGGCGCAGCTAAAACGCTGTCATCATTAGGGGCCACGCCGCTGGCGTGGGCGAGCAGGTGACGCACGGTTGCCCCGGGCAGGTGTGGGCCCACTGGGGCATCTAAATCAAGCAGGGCCCGTTCATAGGCCACCGCAGCTGACCAGGCCACCAACGGTTTAGTAACTGAGGCGAAAGCAAAATCGCTCTCCACCTGGCCGCCCTGGGTTAGTACCTGATCGCCTTGGCTGACTACCAGCGCCGTCGGAAAATCAAACTCAGCCAAAGCACTTAGCGAGGCGGCAGAGCCAGGGGAGACAGCGGGGCTGGGTGAAGCGGCGGCATTTAGCGCTGCGGCGGGGCTGGGTGAGGCGGCGTTAGGGGAGACAGCAGCGCTAGAAGCTACAGAAGAAAACGGCATCAGTTAGTGTCCAAATCAAAATCCACGATTACCGGCACGTGATCAGAAGCGCCTTTACCTTTACGCTCGTCACGATCAATAACCACGCTAGTGGCCAGCTGCGCCAAAGCCGGCGAGGCCAGCATAAAGTCAATACGCATCCCCTTATTCTTGGGGAAAGCTAGGCCCTTATAGTCCCAATAGGTGTAGCCCTGGGCCAGGGGACGGGTGATTTCAACCAGCCCGGCCTGCTCCAGGGAGGCAAAAGCGGCGCGTTCAGGGGCTGAAACATGGGTTTTGCCTTCCCAAGCGGCAATATCCCACACGTCAGTGTCCAGCGGTGCCACATTCCAGTCGCCCACAAAAATGGTTTTCTGCTCAGGAGCCTGGGCTAAACTATCGGCCACATCCTGACGCAAAGCCGCAAACCAATCCAGTTTGTAGCGGTAGTGGGGGTGGTCTAGTTCGCGCCCGTTAGGGGCGTAGATGCTCCACACCCGCACTCCGGCGCAGGTGGCCGCCAGGGCCCTAGCTTCGACGACGCCGTCCTGGTCAGCTTTAGCGGCCCAGGTGGGTTGACCAGGGAATTGATGTACGACATCAGACAATCCGATGCGCGAGGCGATAGCCACCCCATTCCACTGGTTTAAGCCGTGCGCCACCACCTCATAGCCGGCCTGTGTAAAAGCCTCAGTAGGGAACTGATCAGGGCGGCATTTAATTTCTTGCATTGCCAACACATCCGTGTCACTGCGCTCTAAAAAGGCAATAACTCGATCAATGCGGGCGCGGATAGAGTTGACGTTCCAGGTAGCTAAACGCATAGGACAAGCGTAACGGTTTGATTGCAGTTGCGCGTACCTGCGCGCAGGAAAGGCGGCAAAATGGCTGCTGAGCTGGCTAGGTAGCTACATATAGGGCGCGGGCAGCTGCCTATAGGCCCTGGTAGAGCTTAGGAAAACGCGAAAACTAGCCAAATTGATTGTTATAACCGCAGGTCAAACGATTTAGTGTGCGGTTGTGTTCGATTTCGTTTGACTTGAGTGGGGGCAGTTATTAATCTAAGTGACAAGAGCAACGCTGCTACCGCAGCGCGGTTACAGAATATGCGCCGCCCCTAGCGCATACTCAAAGGAGAGAACTAAATGCGAACCCTCAGCATTACTCGCCGCCAGGCCCTGGTTGGTGCTTCCACTACCGCTATCCTGGCGACCTTAGCTGCATGTAGCGGCAAAGACGATAAGTCATCTGGTGGCAAGGTAGAAATCAACTACTGGCACCGCCTGCCAGACAAGGACGGTATGACCAAGGTGCAGACCGTCGTCGACCAGTGGAACAAGGAAAACCCCAACATCCACGTAAACGTCAAGAAGTTTGACGGCCAGGCCTCCGAGTCTTACGCAAAGATCGCCCAGGCAGTGAAGGCTGGCAACGCCCCCGACCTAGCCCAGGTTGGCTACGGTGAAATCGCCTCCGTATACCTAGAAGGCTCCCTAGAAGACGTAGCCAAGGAAATCAAGGCTGGCGGCTATGAAAAGCACTTCGCAGCAGGCCCCATGGGCCAGTGCAAGCTCGGTGACGTGGTAGTTGGTCTGCCTCAGGACACCGGCCCGCTGGTATACGTCTACGACAAGGCCGCCTTCGACGCCATCGGCATCAAGGCCCCCACCACCTGGGCTGAACTGAAGGAAGCCGCCAAGAAGGCCAAGGAAAAGGGCAAGTACATTGCCACCTGGCAGCAGGACGAGGTTGGCTACCAGATCTCCGGTCAGGCCGCCGCTGCCGGCGCCCACTGGTACAAGCCTGAAGGCGACAAGTGGAAGGTAGAGGTCACCGACGCCGCCTCCAAGAAGGTAGCCACCTTCCTACAGGAACTAAACGACGAAGGCCTGGCCCTCAAGCTCGCCGACGGGCGCTGGGGCAAGGAGTGGATCGCCAAGCTCAAGGACGGCACCATTATCGGTACCGTTGCCGCTGGTTGGGAGCCCGGCTTCATGCTCGGCGACCTAGGTAAGGACGCCACCAGCTGGCAGGTCACCTACCTACCCACCGAGGACGGCAAGAAGGTTACCGGTGCTGACGGTGGTTCCGCCGTCGCCGTCATCAAGGGCTGCAAGCACAAGGAAGAAGCCCTCAAGTTCGCTGACTGGTTCAACACCCAGGTGCCCGCACTGGTCTCCCAGGGTCTGGTAGTAGCCGCTACCACCGCCAAGCCTGAGACCCCTGCGGCCATGAAGAAGCTCTGGGGCGGCCAGGACGTTTACGGCTTCCTTGCCGAAGCTAACAACACCATGGTCACCGACTTCCCCTACATCCCCACTTGGTTCACCGTAACCGAGAAGATGAAGGAGCCCGGCGGTAAGGTCACCAGCGGCTCTGCCAAGGTTGAAGACGTTTTGACCACCGCTCAGACGGTGTCTGTTTCCACCCTGAAGGAAAAGAACATCGGCGTAGCCTGATTCGCAGCCTAAAACGGGGGTGCTTGGCATGTTTGCTAGCACCCCCGCCTGCTGCAACCGCATTTTTAACGCTTTAAAACTTTCATAACCAGTTAGCCGGCACGGCGCTGGCAGCACTATTTGCTTGTGCGCTACAAGCGCGCGCCTAATTCGCGCTGCATTACGCACCTAATTAAGGGGAGGAGATGAAAATGTCAGCTGCGAGCTCGTATACAGAAAATAAGGCGACAATCCGTGCCCGCAAATTACGCGATTTGCGTTATGGGTGGGCTTTTAGTGCCCCCTTCACAATTCTTTTCGGCCTGACATTTATTGTCCCAATTATTGTCTCGATCTACCAATCCTTCTTTAAGACCACCACAGCGGGAGGGTTGTATGGTGGCGGCAAGCAAATCACCAAATTCGTTGGCTTAGACAACTACGTTGCGGTAGTTACCAACGAACAGTTCTGGCAAGGCATGGGGCGAGTAATGCTCTTTGGTCTGTTCCAGATTCCTTTCATGATTATCGCCGCCCTGGCTCTGGCCCTAGTGCTGGACTCCTACCTGCTCAAACGCCCCACCGTGTTCCGTTTGGGTTACTTTTTGCCCTACGCCATTCCCGGCGTGGTGGCTGCCATGATGTGGATGTACCTGTACAGCCCCCAGCTTTCACCGCTGGCCAGTGTCATCCCCATTAATTTCTTCGACAAAAACATCATTTTGGCCTCCATGGCCAATATGACCACCTGGACTTTCACCGGCTACAACATGCTGGTGTTCCTGGCTGCGCTGAAAGCTATCCCCACTGATCTATATGAGGCTGCCCGCCTTGACGGCTGCTCTGGTTTCCAGGTGGCCATGAAGATCAAGGTGCCGATGCTGACAAATGCCGCCTTGCTGACCGTGCTGCTATCAATTATCGGCACAATCCAGCTGTTCAATGAGCCTACGGTGATGCGCGCCGGGCAGTCGTGGATGGGTAACAGCTACACCCCCATGATGATGGCCTACTCCACCATGATGACCTCACCCGGTAACCCCAATATGGCTTCTGCTATTTCCATGACTATGGCCATTATTGCCGCACTATTGGCGGCGGTATATGCCTTCGTACAGACTCGGGGTAAGCGCTGATGGCTGAGCTACTAAATAAAACAGAATTTGCGCACCTAGAAGATGGCCGCGTTTATCGGGTTTCGCGTAACGCTTGGTCGCGTTCTTTGGAACCAAGCTGTTTCGCCAAAATCGTCACCTGGGTGGTTTTGGTGGCGGTACTGGTTTACTTCCTATTCCCGATTTACTGGTTGATTATTTCTTCCACTAAAACTAACGCGGATCTAGGCGATTCTAACGGCCTATGGTTTGCGCACAACGCCGCAGCTGAGAACTATCAAAAGCTGATGGGCACCACCAACGGTCACTTTTGGCGTTGGGTAGCTAACTCGGTGCTGTACTCCACCGCTGCCGGTGCTATTGGCACCCTGGTTTCGGTGATGGCTGGCTATGGCATGGCTAAATTTAAGTTCTTTGGTCGTAATGTGTTGCAGCTGGTGGTTATGGCTGGTTTGCTGCTACCGATCGCACTGCTGACCATTCCGCTCTACATTGTGATGCACTCTCTGGGGCTAACTGACACTATCTGGTCAATTATTTTGCCCAGTTGCGTGAGCCCATTTGGGGTGTTCTTGGGGCGCATGTATGCGCAAACTTCTGTGCCCGACGAGCTGTTGGAGGCCGCCCGCATCGACGGCGCCGGTGAAAGCCGCATCTTCTTCACCATGGTGCTGCGGCTGCTGGCCCCGGCTATGGTCACCATTTTCCTGTTTATCTTTGTGGCCACCTGGAACAACTTCCTGTTGCCGTTGATGATGGTTACCAACAATGAGCAGCTCAAGCCGGTCACCCTCGGTTTGTATGGCATGATGAGCTACTTCAGCCCAACTTATGGGGCGGTTTTGCAAGGTGCGCTCTTCGGGGTACTGCCTTTGATGGCACTGTTTCTATTCTTGCAGCGATACTGGCAATCCGGACTTGCAGCGGGGTCGGTTAAAGGCTGATAATAGAGACCTCAGCAGCTGCGATGTACCCCCATGTTTTCCGCAGCTGGCTGAGCTGCGGTGGCTCGCATTCGCCCCTAACGTGCGGGCCACCGCCTTTTTATACCCACTTTTAGGCGACGACGACGGCGCCACCCGGCTTATTAAATGTTGCGCCCCTGCCCGCTTGAGCGCCGCCGGCACCCTCAGTGACCTCAGCAACCTTGCCAGGTTGCGCCCCTGCCCGCTTGAGCGCCGCGTCCAGCTTTATTACGCCGGCCGCGTCCTGGCCGGCCCCGGCCCACTGGCGACTGGTAACCTCAACTTATGGGAACAGCACTTATTACCGGTGCCAGCGAGGGGATCGGCCTCGAATTTGCCTGGCAGTTAGCCGAGGCGCAACACAACCTCGTACTGGTGGCCCGACGTCGGCAAAAACTAGAAGAAATTGCGGCCAAAATCCACAACCTAGCCGGTGTCAAGGTGGAGGTGCTGGCCGCAGACCTATCCACTCAGGCGGGTGTTGACGCGGTAGCCGAGCGCATCCGCTCCACCCAACTGCCCCCAATCGGGCTGCTAGTTAACAATGCTGGCTTTGGGCTGGGGCAATCCTTTATCGACGGCGATATGGGGCGCGAACTAGACGCCCTAAACGTAATGGTGCGGGCCGTGATGGAACTTAGCCGCGCCGCCACCGACGTAATGATTCCACGCGGTCACGGCGCCATCTTGAACGTAGCCTCAGTAGCCGCCCGCACCGTCATGGGCACCTACAGCGCCCACAAAGCCTGGGTGGCCACCTTCACCGAGTCACTTTCCACCGAGCTGGCGGGCACCGGCGTCACCGCCACCGTGCTACTGCCGGGCCTAACCCGCTCCGGTTTCCACGCCGCCGCCCACATTGACGACACCCAATGGCCCAAATTCGTGTGGCTAGAAAGCCAATACCTAGTAAGCCAAGCCCTAGACGCTGTCCGTAAAGGCCGCGTCTACTGCGTGCCCTCACTACGCTACGCCCTTAGCGAGGCCGTGCTGCGCCGCCTGCCACGCTGCGGGGTGCGCTATTTCGTAGGCGCCTCAAGGGTGGCCGCCACCCACTACTGAGAGACATAATTTAACTATGGCAACTGTAACCCTAGCAGGTACCCCAGTAACTACCGTTGGCGAGCTACCCCAGGTAGGCAGCCCCGCTCCCACCTGTGAGCTGGTGGCCAACGACCTAAGCCCCATCAAACTAGGCGACTACGCCGGCAAGCGCGTAGTGCTAAACATCTTCCCCTCCATTGACACCGGTGTATGCGCCGCCAGCGTGCACCACTTCAACAAGCTGGCCGGCGGCCTAGACAACACCGTGGTGCTATGCGTATCCAATGACCTACCCTTCGCCCAGGGACGCTTCTGCGGCGCTGAAGGCATCGAAAACGTCACCACCGCCTCCGGTTTCCGCTCCAAGTTCGGCCAACACTACGGCCTAACCATGACCCAGGGGCCACTAAGCGGGCTACTGGCACGCGCCGTCGTAGTAATCGAGCCTGACGGCAAGATTGGCTACGTGCAGCTAGTACCCGAAATCAAGCAAGAACCCGACTACGACGCCGTCGTTGAATATCTAGGAAACTGAAAACCCTCATGGCTATCACCACCAACGACTCCAACCGCGCCCGCCTAGCTGAGCTAGTCAACGAACTGGCCGTAGTACGCGGCAAAGTCACCCTGGCCTCAGGGCTTGAATCCAACTTCTACGTGGACATGCGCCGCGCCACCCTCCACCACGAAGCCGCCCCGCTGATCGGGCATGTAATGCTGGATCTGCTGGAAGAAAACGGCTTCAGCGTAGATGAGGTAGACGCCGTCGGCGGCCTAACCATGGGCGCTGACCCGGTAGCTACCGCCATGCTGCACGCCGCCGCCGCACGCGGCCTAGACCTAGACGCATTCGTAGTGCGCAAGGCCGCCAAAGATCACGGCATGAAACGCCAGATCGAAGGCCCATCTGTTGAAGGCAAACGCGTAGTGGTTTTGGAAGACACCTCCACCACCGGCGGCTCACCCATCCAGGCAGTAGAGGCGCTACGCGCAGCCGGCGCCCAGGTGCTGGCCGTGGCCGTGATCGTAGACCGCAACACCGGCGCTCGCGAACGCATCGAAGCCGCCGATTTGCCCTACCTATATGCCCTTGGTCTAGAAGACCTAGACCTGGATTAATACTGGCCCCTTGGCGGGCGCTAGGTTTTAAACAACCCAGCGCCCGCCAAGTCTGCTACCTAAGCCAGGTCAGGCTAAACTAGGAGTTGGTGCCCAATCCCAAGGAGGAACCATGGACTCTAACCCCACCGGAACCATCGCTTTGTTCGTTGGCGGAGGTTTATTGCTGCTGCTGTGGATAGCCATCATTGTGGTTGCCCGCGTGCAGGTACGTTCATTGGGTGAGCGCTTGGACCACAACTGGTCTGATGTTGAAGAAACCCTCTCTAGGCGCCACCGCCGCGCCAAAAAACTAGCGCGTGAAGCTGATAAGCTCGGCGCCCTGGCACCTGGGGATATGGGGGCCCTGAACGAGGCTATTGCCCTAGCTGAGCAGGAAAACCAGCCACTGCTGCGCGCCAACTATGAAGACGACATCACCTTGATTTTGCGTCGCATTGTGGAAAGTGTACGGGCAGCTAACCGCAACAAAGAGCCCGGATACCGCCTGGCCTACAAGCGACTAAAGAAAGCTGACAAGGCCGTAGCCAAGGCCCGCCGCGACTACAACGCCATGGTGCCCACCTACAACTTCCTGTGCCATGGCCCGCTTACGGCAGTAGCTCGCAGCGCTGGACGCGTCTCCAGCCAGTACTTCCTAGCTGACAAGCTCAAGCGTAAGGGCACCTACAAAAAGCCCAAGAACGCCAAGGTATTGGAGCTAGAGGATTGAGCCGTTACGAAAACGAGGACGGCGTCGTCACCGAAGCTAGTGACGGCGTCGTCGCCTATTTAGCGCAAGTAACCCCTAATCCAGAGCGTGAAGTGGGGGTGGGCCCCTGGCAGGGACCCTGGCCTGAAGGCGACCAGTGGGATCATGAGCTATTAGCTAACGGAGATCGACGCAACGTAGTGGACCCCTACCGCTACTGGAAATGGGAAGCCATTAAAGCCGATATGGCGGCCCGTGCTCACGGCCTACATATTGCGATTGAAAATGTTAGTCACGATCTAAACATCGGCTCAATTGTGCGCACCGCCAACGCCTTTAACGTGGGCGGAGTGCACGTGGTGGGCAAACGCCGCTGGAACCGACGCGGCGCCATGGTCACCGACCGTTACCTGCGCGTCTACCACCACCCCACGCCCGAGCATCTGGTGCGCTGGGCTCAGGAAAACAACCTGGAGCTACTGGCTATCGACAACGGCCCAGGCAGTGAATTGATAGAAAAAACCACGCTACCCGTTAACGCCATGCTGGTGGTGGGCAGTGAAGGCGAAGGCATCAGCCCGGCCCTACTTGAGCACTGCAAACGCCAGTTACGTATTGGTCAATACGGCTCTACCCGGTCCATTAATGTTTCAGCGGCAGCAGCTATCGCCATGCACACCTGGATCATGCAACACGGACAAAGTGCACCCTTTTAACTGAATCTGCACAGGCTGACGGTATTTGCGCGTACCAATTAGCGCTAAAACGTGCCAGAATAGAAGCACCACTGTTTAGTGAAACACAACCAGGAGGATTTGCAATGGCTATTGCAACCGTGGAAACTTACGCGGACATGATTGACCGCGCCAAGGCCGGCAAGTACGCCGTCCCGGCTATCAACGTTACTTCTTCTCAGACCCTATCTGCTGCGCTGCAGGGCTTCGCCGAGGCCGAGTCTGACGGTATCATCCAGATCTCCAACGGTGGCGCTGCTTACTGGTCCGGCTCCTCTCGTCTAGACCGCGTGCGCGGCTCCATCGCTTTCGCTGCCTACGCTCGCGCCGTCGGCGACCTGTACCCCGGCGTTGTCGGTCTGCACACCGACCACTGCCCCAAGAAGCTGCTGGCTGACTGGGTTATCCCGCTGCTGGACATCGAGGCCGAGCAGGTCAAGCGCGGCGAAGAGCCCATGTTCAACTCTCACATGTGGGACGGCTCCGCTGAGACCCTAGAAGACAACATCCAGATCGCCGTGGACATGCTGGCCCGCTCCAAGGCTGCCCACACCATCCTCGAAATCGAGATCGGTGCTGTAGGTGGCGAGGAAGACGGCATCAAGGGTGAAGAGAACGCTAACCTCTACACCACCGCTGACGACGCTTACGCCGCTGTCCAGGCCCTGGGCCTAGGCGAGAACGGCCGCTACACCACCGCTCTGACCTTCGGTAACGTGCACGGCTCCTACAAGCCCGGTCACGTCAAGCTGCGTCCCGAGCTGCTGGGCGAGATCCAGGCTGAGGTCGGCAAGCGCGTCGGCAAGGAAAGCCCCTTCGACCTAGTCATGCACGGTGGCTCCGGCTCCACCGACGAGGAAATTGCTACCGCCGTACGCAACGGTGTTATCAAGATGAACGTTGACACTGACACCCAGTACGCGTTCACCCGCCCGATCGCTGCTCACATGTTCGAGCACTACGACGGCGTCCTCAAGATCGACGGCGAGGTCGGCAACAAGAAGTTCTACGACCCGCGCTCTTGGGGTAAGGCTGCCGAGACCGGCATGGCTGCCCGCGTGGTTGAGGCCTGCGAGCGTCTGGGCTCCGTCGGCTCCGCCCGTCGCTGAGCTTAGCTGCCGCTAAGGCAACTAGCGTTTAGTCGCTGAGTGTGCCCTGGGTTATATAACCTGGGGCACATTTATTTATATGTGTGTAAAATATTGTGACCACACCCACCACAATTGAGAGGCACGCGACCTAATGTCTAGGAAGATTATCCTCGACTGCGACCCGGGTCATGACGACGCTGTCGCTATGCTGCTGGCACACGCCAATCCCAACATTGAGCTACTGGCAGTAACCACTGTTGGTGGCAACCAAACCCTAGAAAAAGTAACTAACAATGCGCTGAGCCTAGCTACCGTCTACGGGATGCAAGATGTACCGATTGCAGCAGGCTGCACCCGCCCGCTACTGCGCCCGGTAGAAACCGCCCCGGACTGCCACGGTGATTCTGGCCTAGACGGCGTCGAGCTACCCGAACCTGTAGCCCTAGACCCGCGCCACGCCGTCGACGTAATCATCGAAACCGTAATGTCTCACGCACCCGGCGAAATCACCCTAGTTCCCACCGGTCCGCTAACCAATATTGCCCTGGCCGTGCGTAAAGAACCACGCATCGTTGAGCGCGTGCGTGAAGTGGTGCTAATGGGCGGCGGCTACCACGTAGGTAACTGGTCTGCCGTAGCCGAATTCAACATCAAAGTTGACCCTGAGGCAGCCCACATTGTTTTCAACGAGCCCTGGCCGGTAACCATGGTGGGCTTGGACCTAACCCACCAGGCCCTAGCCACTGACGATATTTCCGCCAAGATCGCTGACCTGGGCGGGCCGGTAGCCGACTTTGTGCTGGGTCTATTCACCTTCTTCCGCAAGGCCTACCAGGATGCCCAAGGCTTCGAGTTCCCGCCGGTACACGACCCGTGCACCGTGGCCTACCTGATTGACCCGCAGATTGTGGAAACTGTTAAGGTCCCCATCGATGTGGAACTCAACGGCACGCTCACCACCGGCATGACCGTAGCCGACTTCCGCGCCCCCGCCGGCCCCGACTGCCACACCCAGGCCGCCACCAAGCTGGACTTTGACCGCTTCTGGGACCTGGTAATTGACTCCATTGACCGCGTACAAAAAGACCTAGCCGCCAAGGAAGACCGCAAATGAGCGTCACTAAACGCTCAACAGCGGCGGTTATGACCGCATTGCTGGTGGCCTGCTTTGCCTTCCAGCTCAATGCCTCTATGCTCTCTCCGGCCCTGAGAGTGATGGCCAAGGAGCTAAAAACCACCGACGACGTAATCGGCTTAACCCAGACCGTGTTCTTCACGGCTGCCGCGCTATTTAGCCTGTTCCTGCCCCGCCTAGGTGACATGATCGGGCGGCGCAAACTACTAACCGGCATGATGGCGCTAACTGCCGTGGGTTGTGTGCTTTCCGCGCTGGCCGGCATGACTGGCTCAGTGGCGCTGCTGTTTGTGGGCCGCGTGATTCAGGGCGTGGCCGGGCCGACCGTGCCCGTGTGCCTGATTATGCTGCGCGTGGCCGTACCTGACCCCAAGCGTTACGGCACCCTGCTAGGCGTAATTACCGCCGTAAACGGTGGTATTGCGGGTGTAGACGCCCTAGCTGGTGGCTGGCTAGCCCAAAACTTCGGTTTCGGCTCAGTATTTTGGACTATGGCTGTAATCGCCGCGTTGGCGGCGGTGGCAGTAGCCTTCCTAACCGATGAATCCCTGGTGCCCGGCGACCACCGTATGGACTGGTCCGGCACTATTTCCCTGGTGGTGGCGGTAGGTGCGCTGCTAATCATCTTCAATGAGCTAGCTAAACTCTCCAACGCTAACTTTTGGCTGGTGGCGGGCCTGTTCCTGCTGGCCGCTTTGTCTGCTGCGGCTTTCTGGATCCAGGAGGACACCACTAGCCAGCCCCTGGTGGCTACCGTCTACCTCAGGTCGCGTTCCACCTGGGCACTGCTGCTGACCACCACCCTAACCATGACCGGCGTGTTTGCGGTTATGAACGGTTTGGTGCCGGGTCTAGCTCAGGACACTGATTACGGGCCGGGCCTTAGCCCCGACGTCGTCTCCTTCTGGACCCTGACCCCTTACGCCATTGCCGGCCTACTAATGGGCCCGGTATCTGGCACCCTGGCCGGCCGCTTTGGCTACCGTAAAGTGCTGCGCGTGGGCCTGCTGGGCACGGTGATTGGCTTGGGTGCGATTTTTGTGATTTCTCCAAGCGCCACCCCGGTGCTGCTGTTGGCAGTTAACGTGTTTGTGGGTATCACCTATGCCGGTATGAGCAACATTATGCTCAACGGCCTGGGTGTGGTGCTTTCTCCCAGCGACAACCCCGGCTACCTGCCTGGCCTTAACGCTGGTGCTTTCAACCTGGGCGCGGGTATTTCCTTCGCGATTTTGCCGGCAGTCTCAGTGGCGCTAGGTAACGGCTTAGGCGGTTTCCAGGGTGCAGTTATCACCGGTTTGGTGCTGCTGGCCTTGGCTTTTGCTAGCTCGCTGCTGATCCCCGCGCCGGCGGTTGAAAAGGAGACGGCGGCATGAGCGTAGCTGATCGTGGCCGCGCCCTGGAGGCATTAGACCGTTTAGGCGCCCCGGTGGTGGCTTTAGGCTCCCTGAACGCAGACCTAACGGTAACCACCCAGCGCCTACCTGGTCCGGGAGAAACTGTAGTTGGCTCAGATCTGCGTATCTTGCCGGGTGGTAAATCCGCCAACCAGGCCGCCACGGCTGCCTTGCTGGGTGTGCCCACCGTGATGATTGGGGCGGTTGGGCGCGACGGCAACGGCCAGTTACTGCTTGAATCCCTGGCGCTAAAGGGGGTAGACACCCGCCACGTTTATGAGCGTGAAGTGGCTACCGGCACCGCCATGATTACTGTGGACGGCGCCGCTGAGAACACCATTGTGATCTCACCCGGCGCTAACGCCACCCTCACCCCGGCTGATGTGGTTGATAAGGCGCAGGTAATCGCTGAGGCTGGGGCCCTGGGCTTGTGCCTGGAGGTAAGCCTGGAAACTGTCACCGCTGCGGCCCGCTGCGCCCATGAGGCTGGCGTGCCTGTGGTTCTCAATGTTTCCCCGGCCCGTCAGCTCTCACCCGAACTGCTGGAGCTAACCGATGTTTTGATCGTCAACCAGCACGAGTTGGCGCTGGTCAGTGGCCAAAGCGTAGACACTGCAGACTTAGAGCAGGTAGCTAAGGCTTTCATGGCTACTGGCGTTAAGCGCGGGGTCCTCACCTTGGGTGGGGCCGGCTCCCTGATCTATGAAGATGGTCGCCTCGAATGGGTGGCAGCTTTTAAGGTCAACCCGGTAGACACCACCGGAGCTGGCGACTCTTTCATGGGCACGCTGCTGTCGGCTTTGGCTGCGGGCGTCTCACTTGCCGACGGCGCCACCCTGGCTGCGGCGGTAGCGGCTTGCTCCACCACCAAGGTGGGCGCGCAGGCCTCCTATGCCAGTGCTGATGAGGTGCGTGAGTTCCTAAAGTGAGCGCGCCCAACTTGAGCACACCCAGCTCAGGAGCGTCCAGCTCAAGCACGCTCAACCCAGGCGTGCATAAGAAATGCGCATAAAGTGCGGCTTAAAAGGTGTGGCGACGGCGTCGGGGGACCTTCCTGGCGCCGTCGCCATATGTCAGGTGATGACACTAGGGCCAACCAAACCGAACAAAAAAGTATTCCCGCAGGTCACAATATGTGCAGCGGGGGAGGGGATAGGGTGAACACCACAGTGGGTGCTTGCCAAACCAAAATAAAGCGGTATAGTAACGGCAAAATCTAGAAATCTGTCTATAGGGCCGCTAGACTAATGCAGTCGTGTGGTCAACGCGGCGTTTGCCGTTTATAGGAGTTTTCAATGCCAGGTGTCGTAGTAGTCGGAACCCAGTGGGGCGACGAAGGAAAAGGCAAGGCAACCGATCAGCTAGGTCAGAATGTTGACTACGTAGTCAAGTTCAACGGCGGTAACAACGCTGGTCATACCGTAGTTATTGACGGGGAAAAGTTTGCTTTCCACCTACTGCCGGCCGGTGTGCTAACCGAGGGAGTAACTCCGGTTATCGGCAACGGGGTAGTGATTGATCTAGAGGTGCTCTTTAGCGAAATCGAGGAAATTACCTCGCGCGGCAAGGACGCCTCCAAGCTGCTGATCAGCGCTAACGCCCACGTGATCCCCTCCTACAACCGGGTGCTTGACCAGGCCACCGAGCGTTTCCTGGGTTCTCGCCAGCTGGGCACCACCGGCCGTGGCATTGGCCCCACCTACGCTGACAAGATGAACCGCATCGGTATCCGTGTTCAGGACCTGTTTGACGAGTCCATCTTGCGTCAAAAGGTTCACTCTGCACTGGACCAGAAGAACGGTCTGCTAACCAAGATTTTCAAGCGTGACGCGATCGACCCCGACGCAGTTGCTGACGAGCTGCTCAGCTACGCCGAGCGCGTGCGTCCCATGGTGGTGGACTGCTCCACGCTGCTGAACAAGGCTCTAGATGAGGGCAAAACGGTGCTGTTTGAGGCCGGTCAGGCCACCATGCTAGACATTGACCACGGCACCTACCCCTTCGTGACCAGCTCCAACCCCACCGCCGGCGGCGCCTGCACCGGTACCGGGGTGGGTCCCACCCGCATCAACCGGGTGGTTGGTGTGGTTAAGGCCTACACCACTCGCGTAGGTGAAGGCCCCTTCCCCACCGAGCTAAACGACGAAATGGGTGAGCGTCTGCGCGCTGAAGGTGGAGAGTACGGCGTGACCACCGGGCGCGCCCGTCGCTGTGGCTGGCACGACGCCGTCGTCACCCGCTACGCAGCGCGCGTTAACGGCCTAACTGACCTGGTGATGACCAAGCTAGACGTGCTCACTGGGCACGACACCATCCCGGTATGTGTGGCTTACGACGTCGACGGCGTGCGCTGGGACGAAATGCCCCTAACCCAGTCTGACTTCCACCACGCCAAGCCTATCTACGAGCAGCTGCCCGGCTGGAGCGAAGACATCACTGGCGTACGTAAATTCGAGGATCTGCCGCTTAACGCTCAGCGTTACGTGGAGCGAATCGAACAGTTGGCTGGGGTACGAATCTCTGCCATTGGTGTGGGCGCAGGGCGCGAAGCCACAATTACTCGACACTCGTTAGTTGACTGAAGCTGCTAGGCTGGAACCCGTGAACACCCTTAACTACAAGTCTGTAACTAGCCGCGTGCTTGCGGCTTTAGTGGCGGGGCTGCTGGTTTTTATGGCGCCGCTAAGCGTCTCTGAGGTTCAAGCTGAAACCTCGCAGCCCAATGAGATTTGGTTTAACGTTAACGTAAAGGGCGAAAACTACGCGGTGCTTGACTTCGCGTTTGCGCCCGGTTCGCACACTGGTTTGAAACCAGCTGTTATCTGCAAGACCATTCAAAAAGGTGCAGATCAAAACAAGAAAACCACCACTCACAATGCCAAAGTGGTTACCTGGGTAAGTAAGCGCAATGGTCGTGAGGTATGTGAAGCCAAGGTAGAGGGCGCTTTCCAAAACGGTGCTGGTCCGGCTGCGCTTACGCAGTTCGGTGGCTTCAACATGAGCACCGACAAAGACCACCGTGTGAAGGTGTCTATCCCTCGCTACATCGCTATCTCTAACCAGCTGATTGTCTCGCACGTGACGGTCAAGTACGACGGCAAGATTGTTTCCTACAAGAACGCCGACGTTAAGGGCTCCACCGCTACCCCTAAGAAGGGCGCTACCTCCTTTGAAGTAGTGGGTACGGTTCCCTCGCTTGCTCTACAGCATGTGGTGCGATGGGTGCTAGGTATTGCCTCCTGCCTGATCTTGGCCGGTATTTTGTGGCTGGGTGGCGTGCGTATTTACAAGCGCGTTAAGGAAAGTCTGGCTACTAAGGCGGCTATTGCAGCCGGTCAGATCCCTGACCCGCAGGGCCAGACGGTTTCTTTGTCTGAGATTGCCCCAATCAGCGAATCTGAGGTTCCTGCGGCTGGTATCCCCGGCGTGCCGCTAATCCACACTCCTGATGCTGATAACAATGCCGCTATGGCTGCTACTTATGCTGCAGCGGCTGAGCAGGGCGTTTACGAAAGCGATGGTTACGAATCCTACGTAGAGGGCGGGGTCTATGACTCTGGTGCCGGCGATGAGGACTATGCCGATGCTGGCTACGAGGACTATGCAGAGCCCGCATATGAGCAGGCCCCCACTGCGGGTGAAGAAACCATTGAAGATGGCTACCACCCCAACGGCCTGTACTACCAGGACGGCGTGGCCTACTACCCGGGTGAAGACGGTTACTACTACAAGCTTGAAGGTTCAGGCTTTGAGGATATGTTCCGCTAACTAACGGTGTTTACAGATAATGGCGCAGCTTAGGCTGCGCCATTGTTGTAATTACTGCGTATCCCGGGCGCGGGCTGCGTGGCACGTGCGCATGACGCTAACCAGCCCAGGCCGTGAGTGCATCCCTGGCGCGGGCTACGCGGCAGGCATGGGAGAGCACTGCAGTGTGGTCTTACCTTGTGTTGTACAGGTGAAGGCAGTCAGTATGTGCTGATGGCGCTAGGGATTGATCCCCTTAAAAATGAGGCGAATGACGTGGCAATGGCATTAGGATTGGATCCATGAACGCTGTTACTTTCAACCCGCGCACGGTTTTGGCGCGTGTAGGCGCTGCTTTAGCCGCTTTTGTGCTGGCTTTTTCTTTACTGACTATGGTTTCCCCAGCTCACGCTGACGATGTAAAGACCTGGACTGAGCTTAAATTCAGCGGGGACGAGGTGACTTTGTCGCTTAAAATGCACGTTCCCGAGCAGTATGGGATGTCTACCAAGAGTCTCTGTGAGAAGAGCAAGAGCGAGGCCAACTCAACGAAGATCGGCAAAAAAGTTGACAAGATTGAGGTAGAGCAATACGAGGGCGTTGAGGTTTGCACCATTGAAAGCAGTGGGAGCCTCAGTGAGGTAGTAGACAAATCAGGCTCATCACTTGGCATCTCTGTTAGCCGTGATGGTGACAATATCAAGGTTAAAGGCAGCGGCGGCTCCTTCACCTCCTCGGCAGCCAGCACGGAGGTGCGTATCACCTTTGATGGTGGGGTGGTTTCTTCTAGCGGCGGCAAGGTTGACGGAAACACCTTCATTGCCAATAGCAGTAGCTTTGAGGTAACCGGTAAGCCTGGCAGCGGCTCCAACATGCTGATGTTTGTGCTGATCGGACTGGTAGTTGTGATCGGTGCTGGGGTGGCCGTCTTCTTCGTGATGCGTTCTAAGAAGCAGCCCCAGCCTCAGTACGGTGGCTACGGTCAGCCTTACGGCCAGCAGGGTTACGGTCAGCCCCAGGGCTATGGCCAGCAGGCTTATGGCCAGCCCGGTTACGGACAGCAAGCTCAGCCTTACGGACAGCAGCCTCAAGGTTACGGCCAGCAACCGCAGGGCTATGGTCAGCAGGCTCAGCCTTACGGCCAGCAGGGCTACGGACAGCAAGGATACGGCCAAAACAACCAGGGCTACGGCCAGGGTTACGGCCAGCAGGGCTACAACGGCTAGCTAACGCTTTTTCTTCTCAAGACCAGGGTCGGATTAACCCCCGGCCCTGGTTTTGTTTTGAAAGAAAACAACCAGATTGTGCCTGAACAGATAAAAACTAATAGGGTTAAGCCATGAACGCTATTAACGTTAACCCCCGCGCAATGATTGCGCGCGTAGGTGCCGCACTAGCTGCTTTTGTGCTGGCTTTTTCGCTGCTAGGAGTGACTTCTCCGGCTCACGCTGACAGCTTCAAGGTATGGCTTGGCATGAAATTCAGTGGTGAAAACCTGGCTATCTCACTGAAGATGCACGTGCCTAGCGAGTATGGCTCCGCCAAGGCAATTTGCGATAGCATGAAAAACTCGGCTACCAAGAGCTCCGACGGTAAAGTCACCAAGTCTGGGGTGGAACAGTACAAGGGTGTAGAAGTTTGTGTCATCGAAGCCGAGGGCAAACTGAATGAGGATAACTCTTCCTCCGCTTTCGGTTTCTCTATCAAGCGTGATGGCGACAAGCTAACCATTAAGAGCACCTCCAGCAACCGTTTCGCCTCTATCGGCGACATCGAGTACCGCTTCACCTTCGATGACGGCATCGTTTCTTCCAGCGGCGGTAAGGTTGAAGGCAACACCTTCGTTACCACCGATACTAAGTTCGAGGTTGTAGGTAAGCCCGGTGGCGGCTCCAGCATTCTGATGTATGCACTGATCGGTGGGCTAATTGGTGGTGTCGCCGGCCTAACGGTCTTCTTCATCAAGCGCTCCAAGAATAAGGCCCAGCCTCAGCAGTTCGCTTCTCCTTACGCCGCTCAGCCAGGTCAGTACCCGCAGGGTCAGGCAGCTCCCAACGCCGCTCAGCCCGGCGCTCAGCAGCCCTACAACCCTAACGCTCAGGGCGGTCAGGGCGCCTGAGACGCCACCAAATAATCCTTCTACTCAGCCAGGGTCGGGAAACCGGCCCTGGTTGTTTTTAGTGGGCACGCACAGCCCGTAACGTAAAGGCAGCAGCTGTGACGACGTCGTCGGCTGTTTTACGCAAAACGTACTGCAGGTGGGAATTTAGTGGCTACCAAAGGGTGAAAATGACTAAGGTTTAAGCCATGAACACGGTTGTTTCTAATGTCCGCACGCGCGCGGCGAAAGTGTGGGAGCTGGCACTCGCGGTGGGGCTTAACATGCCTAAACGCTCGCTCGCGGTGGGGCTATCAGCGGGTGCTGGGGCGCAGAATAGTGTGCTGGTGGGGCGTGGGTTTGTGGCTCGCGTAGGGGCGGTTTTGGCGGTTTTCATGCTGGCGTTTTCCTTGCTGGTGCCGGCTACCCCCGCCCACGCAGCTGACAGCATACGTATATGGGTGCACGTGAAAATAGACGGGGACAAAATATACGTATCATCAAAAACCCATGCTCTTAACCAACACGGTCAATCGACCAGAAGCATGTGCTTCAAAGATTCCACTCACGCAAAACTAGTCAATTACCTGGGTGCAGAAGTAACCAAGGCAGAAGTTGAGCAGTACCAAGGCATAGAAGTCTGCGCCGTCGAAGGGGTTGGCTCGCTTAAGAAGGCCCTGCAAGGAGGCGATGGCTATGGTTTTGTTCTTAAAGCCGACGGCGACAATGTGCGCGTAACTGGGTCAGTTAGAGCTGCTGTCACTTATGATGGAAATATCATACATAGCTTCACTTTCGCGGGCGGAATTGTATCCCACGAGGGTGGCAAAGTCGATGGCAACACCATAACCATCAACACTGGTGACTACGAGTTAGTGGGGAACCCAGGCAGCGGAAAAACTAGCCAAACTCCCTCTGCTACACCCAGTCGAAATAAGGCTGCAGGCGCTGATAACGCGAAAAACCAAGCTTCTGACGATACCAAGTCAGGTTCATCAGGAAACACCCTGATTTACGTGCTGATCGGCGTAATAGTTGCAGCCGTAGCTGGCCTAGTGGTCTTCCTGGCGATCCCCTCAAAAAAGCGCTCGCAGCCTGCACAACTAACTGCCCAACCAACTAATGTAGGCACCTATAGCCCAAGCGGCCAAGAACAAAGCAAAGGTGTAAAACCTGGCAAATATGACCGCTATGGGATCTAGCAAAGCCATCTAAGCGTGCGTTTATGCTCCTCCACGCGGGGGATATGACCGCCTAGCCAAAACTGGTTAGGGTTAAGCATGGACGTAGATGCTTTTAAGACGCGGGCGCTCGCTGCGGGACCTGGCACGCATAGGCGGGCGCTCGCGGCGCAGGTACGCAGCTTCACTGCGCGATCACCTGCGCTTGTGGCCGGGGAGCGTGTGTTTACAGTTGGCGCTGGGGCTGCTTTGGCGGTTTTTACGCTGGCGTTCTTTTTGCTGCTTACGGCTGCGCCTGCCCACGCTGAGAGCACACAGAGCTGGGTGGACATGAAATTTAGTGGCGATAAGGTTTCTTACGTCATGAAAACTCATGTTTCCAGCGAATATACGAGCACTAAAAGCCTGTGTGCTAGCTATAAGAGCGCTACCAGTTCCAGCGCTGGGGCAAATGGTGAAATCACTAGGATTGAACTAGAGCAATACAACGGCATGGAAGTTTGCGTTATCGAGGGCAACTTAACAGTTAACTCGATGATCGAGACATCAACCGATGAAACCTACGGTTTTTCTGTTGCACGTGACGGTAAAAACCTAAAACTTGAAAGTGACAGGTCTGAGTACTCTGAGCACTCAGCTATCGAATACCGCATCACCTTTGATGGTGGGATTATCTCTTCTACCGGTGGCAAGGTGGAGGGAAACACCTTTGTGGTAAGTGCTGACACCTTCGAGGTGGTTGGTGATCCTAATGGTTCAGCAAATATTATTTCTGGCGATAATAAGGCTGATGATCTAGCTGGGGACTTTAGCTCAAACTCTTCAGGTAACAACGCGCTGCTCTATGCGTTTATCGCTGCCGCAGTGGTGCTAATTATCGCCTTGGCGGTGTTGCTGGCGCTACGTTCTGGCAAGAAAAAGCGTCCCGGCCCACCTGTTGGCCCCCAGTTTGGTTACGGCCCTAATTTTTAGCTGAATCTGGATGCTAGCTCTAACTATTGGGAGTTTTGCAAGTGCGAACCGCTTAAAACTGGTTAGAGTTAATCCATGAACGCTGAGGTTTTAAATGCCCGTGCGCTTACGATGCGAGTAGGTGCGGTTTTAGCTGCTTTTGTACTGGCATTTTCCCTGCTGATGCTGGCCCCGCCGGCTCATGCGTCTATGCTCGGCTGGCACAATACAAGATTTAGTGGTGATGAGGTAATTTTCACCTCAAAAACTCGTATGTCCGAAAGTGAAGGTGGCGACGGTGCCACTGCAGATATATGTACCGAGGCCCAAAAAAACGTAGGCACTACCGTGTGGGGGTGGACAACCACCAGAGCCTATTTAGATCACTATCAGGGCATGCAAGTTTGCGTTGTTGAATCCAGGGCAACACTTGAGGGAATGCTAAACGGCACCGCGCGTACTGAACTTTTCGGTGTTATTCGCGAAGGTGAAAAAATCAAGGTAAAAGGTGTTGCGCCACACGACACGGTTCAGTATTCAGATACCTATAGTTTCACTTTTGATGGCGGTATCACTGCAGCGTCGAGCGCTAACATTGTCGGCAATACTGCAACAGTATTTGGTAATGATGGCCTCTATGATGCCACATTTGAAGTAGTAGGCAGCACTAAAGCTTCTGCTAGCGCCAAGCCTTCTAGCTCAGGCACTGCTAGTCCTTTGAATTCCTCTAAGTCAGGCATTCCTGCGGCGACTAGCTCTCCTAGTGTTGCGGCTAGTGACGCTATTAAGCCGCAAGAGGTTACTTCTAATGCGGCTGCAGCTGCAACTGGAGTTAGCGCAACCAGTTCAGCTGTCACTACCAGCGCCGTCGGCTCTACCGATGGCAGCAATGACACCATTATTTATGGGGCTATCGCGGCGGTAGGGGTGCTGGCGTTAGGTGGACTGGGATGGGCCGTCTGGCAATCTAGGAAGAAAATCTGAAAGCAAAGGTATCAGGGCTATGAACACTGCGGTTTTAAAAATGCGCGCGCTTGTGGCGCAACTAGGGGCCATCTTGGCTGCTTTTGTACTGGCATTTTCGTTAGTAAGTCTTACCGTCCCGGCACGTGCTGACGACGCTCAAACCATGAAAGTGTGGGTGGAATATAAATTCGCTGGGGACACTGTAACGCTCTCTGAGAAGGTTCACAGTACTGTCCAAGGCGCTGACCACAAGACCTTCTGCAGTAAGAGTGAGTTCAGCACTGACGGCACTAGCCAGCTCGGTTATATCACCGCTAAATCTGAAATTACTCAGTATGAGGGTGTAGAAGTTTGTGCCATCGAAGTTACTGCGCCGCTTGAGACAGTACTCAACTATAGCTCATCCGACCTTGGCATAAGTGATGTGAACTTCAATATTGAGCGTGATGGTAGCAATGTACGTATCGAAGGCGAAACTACTCGTTATGGTGTCAGTAGCTATGGTAATGACTGGATGGACTTTCGTTTAACCTTTGCTGGCGGCATTGTTTCTGCTGAAGGCGTTGAAGTTAGCGGCAACACCGCCAAGCTAAAGCCGGGTGAAAAGTACAAGGTAGTAGGTAACCCTGGCAGCGGCTCCTCTAACAATGGGGGCTCTTTTCCCTCTGCTTCGAGTGACGCTAGTTCTTTAGGTGCTGCTACTAGCTCTCCTAGCGTTGCGGCTAGTGACGCGATTAAACCGCAAGAGACTACTTCTAATGCAGCTGCAGCTGGGGCTAGCGCAACCAGTTCAGCTGTCACTACCAGCGCCGTCGGCTCTACCGATAGCAGTAACGACACCATTATTTATGGAGCTGTTGTTGCGGTAGCGGTACTTGCGCTAGGCGGACTGGGATGGGCTATCTTGCAATCTAGGAAGAAGGCGTAGCTATTGGCGATAGGTTGTTTGGACTGGGTAAATAGCTAGATTGGTGGGGCTTGGGACTGTTGTGACTATGGTCAGGTAGCCCTAGGGACTTGTCCCCAATGCTTAGCTGGTTAAAAATTGGCTAGGCTAGGGGGCATGAACGTTGTAGCTTTTAAATCACGCGAGTTTGTGGCACGTATAGGGGCCGTAGTGGTCGCTTTGATGCTGGCTTTTTCGCTGGTAAGTCTTACTGTGCCAGCACGCGCTGACGGCGAGCTAGACATGAAAATGTGGTTGGAATATAGCTTTAGTGGAGATAACGTAACTTTCTCCTATAGGTATCACAGCACAATGCAAGGCTATGACCAGAAAACCATGTGCAACAAATACGGAAATTCCAGTGCTTATGATGGTGCCCTCAAGTCTGGAATTACCCAGTATGAGGGTGTTGAAGTTTGCGAAATGCAGGCAACCGTAAAGATTGACCAATTCATTAGCTCTGATGGCACGGCTATTGGTTTTGGGGCAGACGATAAGGTTCACCGCGAAGGCTCCAACATTGTCTACGAAGGCGATTTATCTGTCTTCTCTGATGCTACTAGCGCTGAGTTTATTGATTACAAAATCACTTTTGGTGGTGGCGTTGTTTCCGCTGAGGGCGCTGAAGTCAGTGGTAATACAGCAAAGCTCAAGCTTGGTGGCAAGTTCAAGGTAGTTGGTAACCCGGGTAGCGGCAGCTCAAGTGGCGGCTCTACTAACGGGGGTTCCTCAGGAAACAACCAGGGCGGCGCTACTGCCTCCGCTAGCCCTTCTGCTAGCTCCTCTGTCACTCCCAAGTCTGACAGCACTGACAGCACTGAAAACACTGTAGCTAACAGTGCTCCAGTTACCACTACGCCCACCCCGCTGGCCGTAAAAAGCTCCAAGTCCTCAAGTGACAACACTCTGCTTTACGTAATTATTGGTGTTGCAGTGGTATCGCTTGTGGGTCTGGGCGCCTTCCTGGCGCTGCGTTCAGGTAAGAAGAAGCCGCCTAGCGGGATGGGTGGACAGTTTGCTTACGCGCCGCAGTCTTACGGGCCTGGCTCCTACCCCCAGCAACAGTATCCGCCGCAGGGTAACTACCCCCAGCAGAGCCAATATGGCGGCTATAACGGCTAGCTAGAGTTCATCTCAACCAGGGCCGGGTGTAAAACTACGGCCCTGGTTTTGTTTAATAGCTGTTAGTTGGTGCCTAACAGCTAGGCTTAAGCAGTCATCCCTAGTTGATTTATTTACTGAGTTTATGAAGCTAAAGGTGGGCGGTATGACTAATATGCGATCAATGCCGGCTCGTTCGCCGTCGGAAAATGCGGGTAATGCGCCACCAGAATGCAGATAGCGCGCCACTACCGGGCCGAAGAACTGCGCAGTAGGGGAGTTATCCCCAGCTAAAATCCAGGTAAATCCCGGTTAAATGTTCCTAGGATAGGGCCGTGAGCAGGATGAATGCTATGAAAGTAGGGTTAGAGCGGGTAGGGGCCGTGCTGGGCACCCTGCTGCTGGCTTTTGCGCTGCTGTTGGTAAATTCGCCGGCCCGCGCTGCCAGTTACGTGGCTACTGACGCTAACTCCGCCACCAGTTCTGTTATCACTAATGCCAGCGACTCTGGCGCGGAGATGACAGTTGGTAGCGCCGTGCTTTACATGATTGTGGGGGCGACGGCGCTCACGGTAGTCATCGGGGTAGTGCTGCTTCTGGTGGGACCCTGTGGCCACAAACACCGCCCCGCTAAGCCGCGCAAAGCCAGAAAATAGCTGGGCACCGGGGTTTAATCCCCAAGGCTTTAAGATGCCTGGCCTACTAAAAAGGGCTAGGGTATGAAATATGAACGCTGTTGCTTTGAAGCCGCACTCGTTTGTGGCGCGCCTAGGGGCCATCTTGGCTGCTTTTGTGCTGGCATTTTCGCTGGTAAGTTTTACCGTCCCAGCGCGTGCTGATGACGCTCAAACTATGAAAGTGTGGACCGAATTTAAATTCGCTGGGGACACTGTAACGATCTCTATGAAGGAACACAGCACTGTTCAAGGCGCTGACCACAAGACTATGTGCAATAGGTACAGCTCTGGCGGTACTAGCCCGCTTGGTTTTGGCACCGTTAACAAATCTGAAATTACCCAGTATGAGGGTGTAGAAGTTTGTGCCGTCGAAGTTACTGCGCCGCTTGAGACAGTAATCAGCTCTACCTCATCCGACTCTGGTGTAAGCGGTATTGCTTTCAATGTTGAGCGCGATGGTAGCAATGTACGTGTTGAAGGCGATCTAACTGGGCTTAGCAGTCTCACTAGCTATGGTGATAGCTCGATCGACTATCGTTTAACCTTTGGTGGCGGCATTGTTTCCGCTGAAGGTGCTGAAGTTAGCGGCAACACCGCCAAGCTAAAGCTGGGTGGGAAGTACAAGGTAGTAGGCAACCCCGGTAGTGGCTCCTCTGACAACGGGGGTTCTTCTGACAACAAAGGTGGTGCCTCGAATAATGGGGGCGGCAGCGCCAAGGATTCAGGGAGCTCCTCAAGCTCTTCCAGCTCAGATGACAACACTGTGCTCTACGTAATCATTGGTGTAGTAGTAGTGCTGCTGGTTGGTGTGGGCGCGTTCTTCGCGGTGCGCTCTGGCAAGAAGAAGCCGCCTAGCGCGATGGGCGGCCAGTTCGGTTACGCCCCGCAGCAGGGCTACCCCCAGCAAGGTGGCTACCCCCAGGGTGGTTACCAGCAGGGCGGCTATCCTCAACAGGGCTACCCGCAGCAGGGCGGTCAGTACCCCCAACAGGGCGGCTACCCTCAGCAAGGTCAGTATCCCCAGCAGGGCTACCGACAGGGCGGATACCCGCAGCAGTAAGCCGTATTTGTTAGCTGTTTAAAACTAAAACGACGATATAGCCTGGCTATATCGTCGTTTTGGTTTATATGTTACCCACTTAGGTAACAAGTCGGACACGTCCCAGCAAGTATCAAGTTTGAGCCCATACAATTGCCGAGGATTCTGCTTATCCCCAAACCAGGCAGAAAGAAAGGTAGATAATGTCTATTTTTAAGCGTATTCGTACCAAGGCGCTTTCCCTAGGAGCGGCTGCAGCTCTGGCTGTTGGCGGCGCGCTAGTAGCTTCTCCGGCCCAGGCTGCTATGGCCTTCACCATCCACGCAAACGTCAACATCGAGTCCATGACCAACACGGTGTACCAGGTTGACATCGCTGTTGACGGCGATAACGGCACTATTATCACCCAGGTGTGCCCCAACATTAAGGCTGCTATTCCGGCCACTGCGGGCACCACTACCGATGCTACGGTTGTTGATGGCACTGATGGCGGTAAGGTCTGCCGCCTGGTGGTGAAGGGCGACACCGTCAAGATCCTGGGTGGTAAGGAAGAAAAGGGCGAGTTCACCTTTGATGCTTCCACGCTAACTGGATCCTTATCCAGCCTGCAGGCTGTTGGTACCTACAAGATGGACATGAAGGTAACCTACCCCGGCGACGTAACCTCCGCTAAGGGCGGCACCATCTCCGGTAACACCGTAACCTTCGCTGATGGCACCACTGCTAGCACTATTACCGGTAAGGTCAGCGCCGAGAAGAAGGCTGAGCCCACCGCTAAGGCCACCGCTGCTGACAAGTCCTCCGACTCTGGCCTGTCCACCGGCCTGATCATCGGTGGCGTGGCTGCGGTTTTGGTGATCGCGATTGTGGTTGTGGCCGTAGTGGTCAGCTCCAAGCGCAAGCAGAAGGTTGCCCAGGGTCGCTGAGCCTGCGAACGCTTAAATAAATTGCCCCGGTTACCATTAAACGCGTCCAAGTTTCGGGATGCAGTTCAAGGTTGCCGGGGCTTTTTATTGGTTTTTTGGGGCCGACGGCGCCGTTTTAGCTGCCTGGTGCCGACGGCGCTGCTGGTGCCGACGGCGTCGCTCTAGCTGCGGGCGTGGCGGCGTCGCCAAAAACCAAATGCCGTCAGCGCAAAGACCGAGCCGACAATCAGCCAAGCCCACGGGCGCGAGGCCGAATACCAGGGCATGCCGCCATTACCAATCGCGTAACCCGAGGCGCTGACCCCAGTAGCTAGGATCTGCGGGCCGCTCCAAGTTACCTTGTGGCCCTGCACCTTGCCGCCGCCAGCGTCAATAACTGCGCCGGGGAAAGTTACCGTCAGTTTGGTGTCGATCAGCGACTTGTATTTTTCAACCACATCATCGCTGCCGCCGGATTTGCTAGAGCCGCTGGAACCGCCGGATTTGCTAGAGCCGCCAGAGCTACCAGAGCCGGCTGAACCAGCTGAGCCGTTTGATCCGTTTGAGCCGGCTGAGTTACCTGAGCCAGAGCCAGCTGAGGTGCTGGCGCTAGGGGAAGCGCCGGCGGACTCAGAGTCTCCGTCAGTGTTTACCCCGGGAATACGCACGAAAACCTTGTTGCCCTGGCGCCACACTAGCGCGTTAGTGGCGCCGGCGGGGCTCGCCGAGGCGTTCGCGTTAGCTGAGGCATTGGCGGTGCTAGCGGCGCTGGCATTGGGGATCGGCTTAGTGGCGGCGGTGGCTACCGGAATAGATTTAAAGGTGAATTCGCAGCCAATACCCTCGTCGCCCTTGATGGACTTGACCTTAATTTCACTGCCCTTATTAGTAGCAATCGAGCTGCGCAGGGAACTAGCCAGCTGCTTGCACTGTGAAGTGCTGGTGATCTGCGAGGACGTGTTGTCCACCATGCGGATGACGGCGTCGTAGGTGCCCTCTTGATGCACGGTTAGATCCATATGGGCCTGGCAGGCGCCAAGGGCGGGGATTAGGGTTAGGCAGGCTAATGCCGCAAAACGCCTTCGGTTGGCTGATGCTCGCATGAAGCTATTTTCGCATGTTTAAGCGTTGGTAGTTTTAGCGTTGAGGCTAGGGCGGTTGTGGCCTTGGGTAAAGCAGTTATTTTCTCGACGCCGTCGGTGCCGGTTTTATGGCACGGTGTACCCAAAAATGTGGTGTTTAGCTGCGCAAATATTCTGACGCCGCGTCTGGGACTTAAGGGTGAGTCATGTTACGGCAATTGAGCGTCTCAACTTAGCTAAAACTGCTTGAGCGCAGGGCAGATAAAGGTTAGGCTGACCTTTCGGAAGTGAGTCTAGCCTAATAAAAGTAAGAGTATGTCCCTATTCTTTGCGAACTTTATTATCGCCCTGCGTGAGGGCTTAGAGGCCGCCCTGGTGGTAGGCGTGATTGCCGCCTACCTGGCCAAAATTGGCCGCCGAGACCTGTTTGGCAAGCTGACTTTAGGGGTGCTGGCCGCTGCGCTGGTGCCGTTGGCCATCGGCGCCATCTTGACCTGGGGTCCGCAAACCCTAACTTTCCAGGCCCAAGAAATCATTGGTGGTTCACTGTCGCTGGTGGCCGTGGCCATGGTTACCTGGATGATTTTCTGGATGGGCAAAAACTCGCGCCAAATGAGCCAAGGCCTGCGCGACAGCCTATCGGCCTCGCTAGAAAAAGACGGGCGCGGCTGGGGCATCATCTGGATCGCCATCTTCGCGGTAGGCCGTGAAGGTATCGAAACTGCCCTATTCATTTGGGCGACCGTGCGCTCAGCTGTAGAAAAATCCACGCCAGCTATCGCCGCCGGGGTAGTGGGCGGCCTGGTGGTGGCCATTGTGCTGGGCTACCTGATCTATCGCGGGGGAGTGCGCATTAACCTCTCCATGTTCTTCACGGTGACCGGCTACTTCCTGATTGTGGTGGCCGCCGGCATTATCTCCTACGGCTTTGGTGACCTTCAGGAAGCCTCGCTGCTGCCGGGCTGGGCTCACCACGCCTGGGACGTATCCAACTGGGTGCCCCAATCTTCGGTTAACCCGTTGCGTTGGCTTTACGAGGTCAGTGTGGCTTTGTTCCAGGTCAACCCCACCCCCACCTGGCTGCAGGTAATCGGCTGGAACATCTACTTCTGGCCCACCTTGTACTTCTTCGCCCGGGTGGCGCACGCCAAGTCGGGTAAAGCCCCCAAGGTGGAAAGCAAGGCCGAGTGAGGTAGCCGCAGCCTAAAAGACTTGTGGTCGACGGCGTCGGGAAGGAAGCTTGGCGACCACAGCAACTACCCCTTCCTTCCCAACCCAAAACCCATCCGACAAGGAAAAATAGATGATTACACGTCGAGTACGTGCCGCGCTGGTGGCGCTGCCGGTAGTCGCCCTGTCTGTCCTGGGCGGCTGCACTGCAAACAACCAGGGTGGCAGTGGCGGCACTAACGCAGCCGGCTCCAACACCATCAACGTCAAAATCACCGACAAGGGCTGCGAGGTTTCCTCCAAGTCCTTCCCCGCGGGCCAGGTGACCTTCAAGATCTCCAACGAGGGTACTGTCCCCAACGAGTTTGAGGTTTTGACCGAAAACAAGCTACAGATCGTCTCCGAAAAGGAGAACATCGGCCCGGGCACCTCCACCGAGCTAACCACCGCCCTCAAGGAAGGCACCTACTACAGCGCCTGCAAGCCCAACATGGTGGGTGCCCTGGTGGGAGCTACCCAGCTCAAGGTCACCAAGGGTAAGGAAGTGGCCGTCGGCGGCGACGTCAAGAAGCTTGAAGAGCAGGCCGTAGCCAACTACACCTCCTACGTTAAGGACCAGGTCGGTCAGCTACTAACCGCCACCAAGGCCTTCACCGCCGCCTACACCTCTGGTGACACCGCCAAGGCTAAGGAACTGTTCCCGCTAGCGCGCCAGCACTACGAGCGCATCGAGCCGACCGCTGAGAAGTTTGGTATCAAGGAAGCCGGTGACCTCGACGGCGCACTCGACGTGCGTATCCAGAACCTGTCTGCCGACGCCGGCAAGTCTGTCACCGACCCCGAGGTGCTCAAGAGCTGGACCGGTTGGCACCGCATCGAGGCCGACCTGTGGGGGGCCAGCCAGTTCAAGTTCGCCAGCGACGCTGACCGCAAGGCAGCCGCTACCAACCTGGAAGAAAACACCCAGAAACTCTACGACCTGGTTTACGGCAAGATCACCGGTGTGGACGGCAAGAAGTTTTCACTGACCATCAACGACGTAGTAACCGGCTCCGTTGACCTAGTCAACGAGGTGGCCGACACCAAGATTGTTGGTGAAGAAGACACCTTCTCCCACACTGACCTCTACGACTTCAAGGCCAACATTGAAGGCGCCGAGGTAGCCTACGGCAACGTCTCTGAAATCGTGGCCAAGTCCAACCCTGAGCTGGACAAGAAGATCAAGGCCAAGTTCAAGGCTGTACACAAGCTGATCGACTCCCACGCTGACGGTAAGACCACCGACGGTGCCACCAAGTACGTCGGCTACGACACCATCGCCTCCGTTCAGAAGGACGCCGGTGAGGCTCCCGCCAAGAACTCCTACACCAAGGCTCAGCAGCAGTTCTCCAGCGAGGTTGCCGCCCTGGCCAAGCAGCTAAGCGAGATCAGCGGCATCGTGCTGCACTGATAAACGCTGCTAACCACCGCGCCCACCCTGTTTAGCTAACACTTTGCTTAGGCTGAGCAGATTAAGGTAAGGCAAATGTGACTAAATAGCCCGCAGATTTAGTCCCTAAGGGCTGATCTGCGGGCTATTTACACCCATAATAGTGACTGGGAAATTTGTATTTAGCCAAGGAGAACCTAATGAGCAACAAGGCTACAGGCGCTGCCGAAAGCGCCAACACTCCCGCTGAAGCCGCCGCAGACGCAACCCAAAACGCGGCTGAAACGGCTAACGAAACCACCGGCGACGCCGTCGTCGCCACTGACAGCGGAGCAGACGAGAACAAAGCCGCCCACCACGTCTCACGCCGCGCCGCCTTCGGTTTTGCCGGAGCCGGCCTAGCCGCCGGAGCCCTAGCCGGCGCCGCCGGTGGCTACGCAGCCGGGGGAGAAGATGCCCCCGCAGATAAAATCCTGGACACCTATCCCTTCCGTGGCAAGCACCAGGCCGGCATCCTCACCCCCGCCCAAGACAACATGTTCTGCGCCGCCTTCGATGTCACCACCACAGACCCCGAAGAGCTCAAACAGCTGCTAAGCGACTGGACCGTAGCCGCACAGCAAATGACCGCCGGCGAACTAGTAGGCGGCGAACCCAGCGAAAACAAGCAGGCCGTGCCGCGCGACAGCGGTGAAGCCTGGGGTTACAAGCCCAACGGGCTAACCATCACCTTCGGGTTCGGGCGCTCGCTGTTTGTAGACAGCGACGGCAAAGACCGCTTCGGCATTGCCAAAAAGATGCCCAAGATCCTGTCTGAGGGCATGCCCAAATTCGCTAACGAAAACATCCGCGCTGCTGATTCAGACGGTGACCTGCTGGTGCAGGCCTGCTCGAACGACTCCCAGGTGTGTGTGCACGCCATTCGCAACCTAAACCGTATTGCCATGGGCACGGCCAAAATGCGCTGGAGCCAGACCGGTTATGGACGCACCTCCTCCACCTCGGTAGCCCAGGAAACCCCGCGTAACCTGTTTGGCTTCAAGGACGGCACCAACAACATTAAGTCTGAAGACGGAGACGCCAAGCTAAACGAGCACCTGTGGGTGCAAAAGGGAGATGACAGCGGCGCAGACTGGATGACGGGCGGCACCTACTTTGTGGTGCGCAAAATCCACATGTTCGCTGAGATGTGGGACAACCTGCGTCTAATCGAGCAGGAACAAACCTTTGGGCGCGACAAGCGTTACGGTGCCCCGCTTAACGTTACGGCTCCTACCAGCGGCAAAGACGAGTTCAAGCCGATCGACTTCAAGGCTAAGAACAAGGAGGGCGAGCTGGAGGTGCCCGAAGACTCGCACATCGCCATCGTTAACCCCGAGCAAAATAAGGGGCGCTGGATGCTGCGTCGCGGCTACAACTACACCGAAGGTTCAGACGCACTAGGGCGTTTGAGTGCAGGTCTGTTCTTCATTGCCTTCGTGCGTGACCCGCGCACAAACTTCTACCCGATCTTGGACAAGATGACTCAAAAGGACGCCCTGAGTGAATATTTGCAGCACCAGGCACGCGCCCTGTTTGCGATTCCTGCCGGGATCGGTCAGTCAGACACTATGGTGGGGCAAGCCTTATTTAGCTAAACCCACCCAGCTAGGGCGTGTTTCCTAGCAGCTTAGAAGCTTTTTGTTGGCTTTTGAGTAGTTCAGGCGCAGGTAAATCTCGCGGTTTATCTGCGCCTTTTCTATGTATGTGACATGAACCATAGGACTTTTGGGAAGAAGTGACCGGGGCTATTGAGAGAGAATAAGCAAGTTAACAGGCGCAAGCCAAAGATAAATAAGCACCCCCAAGGAAGGGAATCATATGACTGTCACCGCGCAGGACGTTCGCGCCGCTGCTCCGGCCAACGCTCCCGAAGACGTCATTGCTTTTGCTACCCGTATCGCTGAACTAGGTAAGCCTGAGAAGGTTTACTTCTGCGATGGTAGCCAGGAAGAGTGGGACCGTCTGACCAGCGAAATGGTTGAGTCCGGCATGTTCACTCGCCTAAACCCCGAGAAGCGCCCTAACTCCTTCCTGGCCCGTTCGCTGCCCAGCGACGTCGCCCGCGTGGAGTCGCGCACCTTCATCTGCTCTGAGAAGGAAGAAGACGCCGGCCCGACCAACCACTGGTACGACCCGGTTGAGATGAAGAAGATCCTCAACGAGAAGTTTGACGGCACCTACGCCGGCCGCACCATGTACGTGATCCCCTTCTCCATGGGTCCCCTCGGCGGCCCCATCTCCCAGCTGGGTATTGAGATCACCGACTCCCCCTACGTGGTAGTCAACATGCGCATCATGGCCCGCATTGGCACCAAGGCCATGGACCTGATCAACGAAGGCCGCCCCTGGGTTCCCGCCGTGCACTCTGTAGGTGCCCCGCTGGCTCCCGGTCAGGAAGACACCACCTGGCCTTGCAACGAGGAAAAGTACATCACCCACTTCCCCGAGACCAACGAGATTTGGTCCTACGGTTCCGGTTACGGCGGCAACGCCCTGCTGGGCAAGAAGTGCTACGCCCTGCGTATCGCCTCCACCATGGCCCGCCGCGACGGCTGGATGGCCGAGCACATGCTGATTCTGCGTCTGACCGATGAGGCCAGCGGCAAGCAGTACCACGTAACTGCCGCCTTCCCCAGCGCCTGCGGTAAGACCAACCTGGCCATGCTCCAGCCCACCATCCCGGGCTACAAGGTTGAGACCATTGGTGACGACATCGCCTGGATGCGTCCTGGTGAGGACGGCAGCCTGCGCGCCATCAACCCCGAGGCTGGCTTCTTCGGCGTCGCCCCCGGCACCAGCTACAAGACCAACCCGATGGCCATGGACACCATGAAGGCCAACACCATCTTCACCAACGTTGCTTTGACCGACGACGGCGACGTTTGGTGGGAGGGCATTGACGCTCCACTGCCCGAGCACCTGATCGACTGGCACGGCAATGACTACACCCCGGCTGACGCTGCCGAGGGTAAGAAGGCCGCTCACCCCAACTCTCGCTTCACCACCCCGGCTGCTCAGTGCCCGATCATCTGTGGTGACTGGGAAGCCCCCGAGGGTGTAGCCATCGACGCCATCCTCTTCGGTGGCCGCCGCGCCACCAACGTGCCGCTGGTAGCCGAGCAGTACGAACCCGCTCACGGCGTGTTCATCGGTGCTTCCGTGGCCTCTGAGGTCACCGCCGCCGCCACCGACGTTAAGGCCGGCTCCCTGCGCCACGACCCCTTCGCCATGCTGCCCTTCTGCGGTTACAACATGGCCGATTACTGGGGCCACTGGCTGGAGATGCAGGACAAGGCTGGCGACAAGTTCCCCAAGGTTTACCAGGTCAACTGGTTCCGTAAGGACGAGGACGGCAACTTCCTGTGGCCTGGATACGGCGAGAACAGCCGTGTTCTGGACTGGATCGTGCGTCGCGCCGCTGGCCAGGTAGAGGCCATCGACGGCGTCACCGGCCGCTACCCCAAGTTCGAGGACTTCAACCTTGAGGGCCTGGACGAGGTAGACGAGGCTGCTTGGAACAAGCTCTTCGCTATCGACCCCGAGGCTTGGGCCGCTGAGATGGACTCCACCGAGGAGTACCTGGCTCAGTTCGGTGACAAGGTTCCCGCCGAGATCACCGCTCAGCTGGCCAAGTTCCGTGAGCGTATCGCCGCCGCCAAGTGAGCCTTGCGCTGACAACTAGCAAGTAGCCAGCTAAGCGTTAACACAACAGCTGCTTACCAGTTAGCTGTTTACTAGTTAGCTGGCCGCTAACCAGATATGGCTTTCCCCCCGCCCACTGGGCGGGGGGAAACTTTTGTTTAAGTATCGCTAGTTAACTACTAACGGGTATTTGGGACCGTTAGCGGTTTAATTAGGGGCGGTGAGCGGCTAAAGTAAGTACGTGAAAATCCTGCTTCTGGGCTCTGGCGCACGTGAACATGCGCTGGCCCGTGCCTTATCCCGTGACCCTGAAACCACTGAACTTGTTGTAGCACCGGGTAACCCCGGCACTGCGCAGATCGCTACTAACTTGTTCATTGACCCCAACAGCCCTGATGAAGTAGTCACCTTGGCCCGTGAAATGGGGGCTGACTTGGTGGTGGTGGGGCCCGAGGCGCCACTGGTAGCAGGTGTGGCCGATGCTTTGCGTCAGGCAGGTATTGCGGTGTTTGGCCCCAGTAAGGCGGCTGCTCGCTTGGAGGGTTCTAAGGCTTTCGCTAAGGAAGTTATGGCCTCCGCTCATGTGCCTACCGCCAGTGCCCGCGTTGTCACTAGCCCTGACCAGCTAGAGCAGGCTTTGGATGAGTTTGGTGCCCCCTATGTGGTCAAGGAAGACGGGCTAGCTGCCGGTAAGGGGGTTGTGGTTACTTCTGACCGTGACGCCGCGCTTAAGCACGGCCTGGCTTGCCTGGGGCGCGAGGGCGGCGCCGTGGTGGTTGAGGATTACCTAGACGGCCCGGAAGCTTCAGTTTTCTGTGTTTGTGACGGGCGCACTGTGCGCGCACTGAGCCCCGCCCAGGACTTTAAGCGCATTGGTGACGGCGACGCCGGCCCGAACACGGGTGGTATGGGTTCTTACACCCCGCTGCCTTGGGCCCCGGCTAACCTGGGTCAGCAGGTGATAGAGCAGGTGGCGCAGCCGGTGGTCGACGAGATGGCTCGTCGAGGCACGCCTTTCATTGGTCTGCTTTACTGTGGCCTGGCGCTAACCAGCAAGGGTATGCGCGTGGTGGAGTTTAACGTGCGCTTTGGTGACCCTGAGACTCAGGCTGTACTGGCGCGTCTAGACTCTTCGCTACCCCAGCTGTTGCATGCGGCTGCGGTGGGGCACCTTGATCAGGTGGCTGAGCCTCGCTGGAGTGATAAGGCTGCGGTTGACGTGGTTATTTCCGCTGCCGGCTACCCCTCCACCCCCACCACTGGGGATGTAATTACCGGTATTGAGCAGGCTGAAGCTGACCCTGACGTGCATGTGCTGCACGCGGGAACTGCCCGTAATGACGACAACGAGCTAGTTACCGCCGGTGGCCGGGTGCTGTCAGTGGTGGCTTTGGGTGAAGACGTGGCCGCAGCGCGCGCTAAGGCTTACGCGGCGGTAAGCAAGATTAAGTTCGACGGCGCCTATCACCGTAGTGATATCGCCGCCCCCGCCTATGTGGAGCGTTAAAAATGGGAATTGAACTACCTGCCGCACCGGTTCTAGATGGCTGGAAGCACCTGGTTTCCGGCAAGGTCCGTGACGTTTACGTGCCCGCCCCCGAGGGGCCGTGGGAGGGCGATGATGTGCTGCTGGTGGTAGCCAGTGACCGCATCAGCGCCTATGACTATGTGCTTAGCTCGCAGATTCCCGACAAGGGCAAGGTGCTAACCGCTCTGAGCGTGTGGTGGTTTGAGCAGCTGGAGCAGGTAGTGCCTAACCACCTGCTGTCGCTGGATGTGCCCGCGCAGGTGGCTGGGCGCGCCATGATTTGCCGCCGCCTGGACATGTACCCGGTTGAGTGCGTGGCTCGCGGCTACCTAACCGGCTCTGGACTGGTTGAATACCGCGCCGGCCAGCAGGTGTGTGGGGTGGCTTTGCCGCCTGGTTTGGTGGAGGCCTCGCCGCTGCCGGAGCCGATTTTCACCCCTGCCGCCAAGGCTGAGCTGGGCGATCACGACGAGAATGTTTCCTTTGAGCGGGTGGCGCAAATGGTTGGCCTAGAGCCGGCCCAGGCGCTGCGCCAGGCCACCTTGGAGCTGTACACACGCGCCGCTGATATCGCTAAGCAGCGTGGCATTATCCTGGCTGACACCAAGTTTGAATTTGGGCGCGGCAGCCAGGGTGAACTGGTTTTGGGTGACGAGGTACTGACCCCTGATTCTTCCCGTTTCTGGCCGGCTGACCAGTGGGTTGAGGGTCAGGTGACGCCTTCTTATGACAAGCAGTTTGTGCGTGACTGGCTAGCTAAGGAAAGCGGCTGGGATCGTAACAGTGGCCAGCAGCCCCCGGCCTTACCTGAGCAGGTAGTTGAGCGCACCCGCGAGCGCTACCTGGAGGCCTACGAGCGCCTAACCGGCAAGCCCCTGGCCCTGTAACAGCAACTGTCGCCCTGCAGCGCCCCGCGTTGCCTGCCGCGCCGCAGCTCTGGTTGCTGCTTGTCGCGCCGCTAAGTACTTGCTTTGCTGCGTTGGATCCCTGGTTGCTGCCTGCTGCGCCGTGGCTGTAGCGGCTAGATACAGATTTGGGTGGGATGCTGTAAGCGTCCCACCCAAAAGTGTTTTTAGGGCCGGGCAAGGTTTTTGGTTACCGTTCCCTTGCCCGGCGCCTTTGGTTTAGCTTTGGCGACGACGCCGGGCCAGCAGCAAGCCGCCGCTAGCCAGTGCCGCTAGGGCCACTAAACCAACCGCAAGGTTGGCCCCGGTGTGGGCCAACACTCCATTGGAGTAGCGGGCCTGTCCAGGGGTCGGGTTTAGCGTGATCCGCTGTCCAGGCAACAAGGATGGCTTAGCTGAAGGCAGCGCACCGGGCCTGCCGGAGGCGCTGGGCAGGGCGCTAGGCCGGCCCGTGGGAGCCGCAGTGGGCTTAGCCGTGGGTGCTACGGTAGCGCTCGGAGCCGGGCTAGCTGTGGGCGCCGGGGTAGCCGTTGGTGATGGGCTGGCCGTGGGGGCAGCGCTAGCGGTGGGGCTAGGCGCGGCGGTAGCGGTTGGAGCCGCAGTGGGTGCCGGGCTAGCCGTGGGTTGGCTGGTCGGTGCCGGGCTGGGCGCGGGAGTGGCCGTGGGCACCACAGTCGGTGCCGGACTGGTGGGGGCTACCGTGGGCGCTGGGCTGGCCGTGGGGGCCGGAGACGCAGTGGGCGCAACCGTCGGGGCAGGGGTGGGCGCCGGCGTCGAGCCTGGCTGAGGATCACCCGCACGCCAAGCCCGGTAAGAAAACTCCAAAATGTTGGGCAAAACCTCGCCCTTAATGGAAGTCAGCCGAATCGCCTTAACCGGGCCCTCAACCGCAAACACCTGATAGTGCTTGGCGGCGTCGGCACTACCCAAAGTCACCCAAGTACCATCACTGCGCTGATAGTCAACCGTGGCCCCAACCTGGCCGGCCACAACCACACTCACCTTGCCGCCAGCCGCCTGGGGTAGCTCACGCACCAAATTAGCGCCCTCAGGCACCTGGGTAGCCACCAAAGCCGTAGCCCCCTTAGCGTCAACCGCATTATCTAGCGGGTGATCCTTAGCGGTAACCAAAGTGGTAGACAAGCCCTTAGTGGGGCTAGAAACCTGGAACTCACGGATCTGCACCCAAGCCCCATTACCATTAGCCGCAGTGGCCTTCAGGCGCACATAACGCGCCATAGTGCCGGCGGGAGCCTTAGCCGTAATCTCAGCCTGGTTAGTGAACTGGCCCAGCGAAGTCCAGTTAGAGCCATCACCAGAAACTTCAACCTCAGCGTTATAGATCATGTCGCCAGTTTGCGAAGCACTACGGCCCTGGCTGACATGCACCAAACCAATCTCCTGCTCACTGCCAAGATCAAGCTGGAAATAAGAGCCCGGCTGTGGGGCAGAGTTAGACCAGTAGAAAGTGTCCTCCCGGCCATCAACCGCATTAGCGGGCACATAGCTCTCCCAAGTGCCCATAGTGGTAGAAGCCTCGCTCACCTTCAAAGCGGCCCCGCCCTTAGCGGGAGTCAAAGCAGCCCACTTATCCCAAGCCTTGGCGGCATCGTCCACGAAAGCGTTAAAGACGCCGTCGCCTACAGAAGCCGTAATAGAAGCGGGCTTAACCGTAAAGTCCGAATCCATATCATCTACGCGGGGTGTAAGCGCGCTTTGCTGGGAGGCTTGCATCGCCATCAGGGCGCTAGTGGCCTGCTCCCCATTATTGGCGTTAATAGCCAAATAAACATCCACAGCCGATTCGCTGGCCTTAGCCCAATCGCGGGCCGCCTCCAGCCAAGGCTTAATGTCATTGTAAAAACCTTTAGATTCCATCTTGGCAAGCAGCTGCGGGGCCTGCTGGATCAGCTGCAAACGTGCGCGCAAAGTAGCGCCAGTGGACTTAATCGTGGCCGCATTACCGCTAGCCAAAGCATCCTTAAAAGCCTTAACGTCACTAGACAGCTGCGGGGCGCTTTGCGAAGAAGGCCGGTAAGGCTTCCACGACTGGTTAAGATCCACAAACGCATCCAGCGCCTTAGTCACCTGGCCATCACTGGTGCCAGCCAGCTCCGCCAAAGCCGCCTTAAACGAGACCTGAGCGTCATACTTAGGTCCATTCCAGGTGTAATCACCATAGTTAGCTAGCGACGGTAGCGAAGCATAAGGCTGAATCATGGGGTTAGAGGTGAAACCGTCAATGTACTTGTACAGGTTAGGGTCACGGCCCTCCAATGGGTTAAGGAACAGTCGCCCCCGCTGGCCATCATTAACCGGGAAGTTATCCCAAATAAACAGGTGCTTATTGTTGTAGGTGGTGGCCGCCTTAGTCACCTGGTCAACGGTGATCTGGTCAGAGAAAACCCCCATCCCAGTCCACTGCATCCGAATATCCTGGTGCAAACGCTCACCTTGAGCAGTCTTAAACGGGTCAGTGGCGTTACCCGAATAGTTAGTGGGCACCATCATCAAATCATTGAGGTGGTTGGCCTTAACGTACTCAGTTTGCACCTTGTTCAGGTAGTAAGACTGGGCGTCAGCCAGCTGCGTCCAAGGCCCCCGCGAAGGGAACTGGGTGGCGTCAGAGTCACAGTTCAAACGCGGGTTAATGTCGTCCAAAGCGATATAGAACGAGCGCACCCCAATCTTGCGCAGCTGCTCAAACTTAGCCACCGTGGCGTCATAGTCACTTTGCTGGCCATAACAAATGTCGTTACCGGGGGAGAGGGCAAACACAAAATCCACGTGGTTAGCGTTAGCGGTATCCACCAGCTCCTTAAGCTTAGCCAGCTCCGCCTGCGGATACAGCTCACGCCACTTAGCGCGCAGATAAGCGTCATCCTTAGGGGTGTAAATGTAGGTATTCATCTTGTGCTTGCCAGAGAAAGCCAAAATATCCTGGCGAGCCTGGTGAGACCAGGGAATACCGTAAAAACCCTCAATCGTGCCGCGCACACTCATTAACGGCCAGTCACGCACCGTGGCGTGATACAGCTTGCCGTCTTTAACCAGCTGACGCAGCGTTTGCACGCCATAGTAGGCGCCGCGCGCATCAGAGCCAGTAATGGCTACATTGTTGCCCTCAGCTTTAAGCAGGTAACCCTCAGCGTGCTTAGGGGCCTGGCCAGCGCCGTCGCCCTGCTCACCAGAAGCAGCCACCTTAACCGTGACCTTCAGCGTGGCCGCAGCTGCACTAGTAACCTGCAAATTATTGGCTTTAGCTAAAGCATTCAGCGTAGCTTTAGTGGGCTCGTCCTGGTTTTGCACATCAAAATGCACCGTAGTGGACTTAAACGTGGCAGCGCCGCTACCCCAACTCAGTGACTGGGGAACAGGCAAAACCTGGGGATGGGAATCGGCTTGGGTGGGGCTAGCCGGCACAGCTACCGGACCAGTTGCGACGGCTACCGGGGCCAGACCCGTCAAAGTCATAGCCACAACAGCCAATCCGGCCGCCCAACGACGCCGAGGCAAAGTCAAACGCATTATGTCCTCTTCATCGAGATTAATGGATGCGTGGTCAGCGGCCGTTTCCACAGCGAAACAAAGGGGGCGGGGCAGGCCACGCGCGGTCAACACCAGTCTAAAGTATTAGTTACTTACTTTCCCGCTCGCCTCAGGCAGCCAACCAAACCAATAAATTGAGATATACAACGCCTGGCAAGTATGTAGTTTGTCCGTTGGTGCTAGTAACCTGGTAGTGACTTACGCCCGCCCATACAGGAGAAACCATGGGACGCATTGTTGTTGAAGTTATGCCTAAGCCGGAAATCCTAGACCCCCAAGGTAAAGCCGTAGTGGGTTCCCTACCGCGCCTAGGCTTCGAACAGTTCACTGCGGTGCGTCAAGGGCGCCGCTTCGAACTAACCGTAGAAGGTGAAGTAACCGAAGCAGACCTAGCCGCCGCCCGCGAAGCCGCCGACAAGCTGCTGAGCAACCCCATCATTGAAGACGTGGTTTCTGTTCGCGCTGAGGAGGCCTAAACCTTGGCACGTATCGGTGTAATCACCTTCCCCGGCACCCTCGACGACGTCGACGCCCTACGCGCCGTACGCCTAGCCGGAGCCGAACCCGTCAGCCTCTGGCACAAAGACGCCGACCTACACGCAGTCGACGCCGTAGTAGTACCCGGCGGCTTCTCATACGGCGACTACCTACGCTGCGGCGCCATCGCCCGCTTCGCCCCGGTAATGCAAGAAGTAATCGACGCCGCCAACAAAGGCATGCCCGTACTAGGCATCTGCAACGGCTTCCAAATCCTCACCGAAGCCCACCTACTACCCGGCGCCCTAATCCGCAACGACCACCAAAAATTCATCTGCCGCGAGCAGAAACTACGGATCGAAAACGCCAACACCGCCTGGACCAACGCCTTTAGCGCCGGCCAGGAAATCGTGGTCCCCATGAAGAACGGTGAAGGCAACTTCATCGCCTCCGACGAAGACCTAGACCGCCTCGAAGGCGAAGGCCGCGTAGTCTTCCGCTACCTAGGCGGCAACCCCAACGGCTCCGCCCGCGACATCGCCGGCGTAACCAACGAACGCGGCAACGTAGTGGGCCTCATGCCCCACCCCGAACACGCCGTAGAACCCGGCTTCGGCCCCACCGGCGCCGGCGGCCTACGCACCGGCGTTGACGGCCTAGGCGTATTCGCCTCCGTCCTAAACGCAGTGCTAGCCACCGCCTGATCAGCCAGGTAGCCGGCCATTCAGAGCTAGCCAGGCGCCAAAGCTGGGCCGACCCAAGCCCGGCGCTCGCGGTTTACCAGCGGACATTCGCGGATGGCCGGGCGCTCGCGGCCAGCAGGCGCAACAGCTAGAAGTGGAGGCAGTCCCGTCAGGGGCTGCCTCCACCAGTTTTAGCGTTCGTCCACCATGGTGGCGATAAGCTCCAGCCAGTCACGCAGATGGCGGTCCGGCAGGTAATTAGCGCGCACAGATTCATGGGCCGCCAGGCCCATTTCCGCCGACTGTTGTGGGAAACGCAGTACCTCAGCTACGGCTTGGCCCCAGCTGTAGGCCGACAGGCCCGGCACCAACACCCCGTTGACGCCGTCGTCGATCTGCTCAATTAAGCCACCCACCTGGGCGGCCACCACCACGGCCTTCTTCCACATGGCCTCAGTGACCGGCAAGCCGAAACCCTCCTGGCGGCTCATCAGCGTAATCACCGTGCTAGTGCGCTGCAAAGCGTTAACAATCAGCGCATTTACCTCGTGGTCAAGCATCGGGATAGCGGCCACGTGCACCCGCTCAGCCAGCGACGGCGGCAGCACCGCATGGGCGTCAAGCACCTGCGCCAACACGCGGGCCGCCTCAGAAGGATGCCCGTTGTGGGGAGCTAGCTGCGGCTCGCCACTAGCGCTGTTAACCACCCGGGTAGTTTGCCGGCTCTTACTATCCAAAGCCGGCCCCACCAGCAGCAAGTGTACGTCATCGGCAAGCAACTCACGATCAGCGGCAAAAGCCTCAATCAGCTGCACATTGCCTTTAAGCGCAGACCAGCGTGAAACCTGCGTAACCACGCGGGCCCCTTGGGGAACCGGGCCGCCGGCCAGCATCACGCCATCGAGTCTCTCAATCACACCCGGGCGCCCATCCTCACGTATGAAAGGCACCGCATCAAAGGGAGCTACGCCGTCGAAAATTCCTGCTAAACGCACAATCGACAAGGACTCATCCAAGTCCAAAACGCGGTTTTTCGGGGAGTCGGGAACAATAGAAGGGGCAATCACGTCGCAGCTGTCCGGCGGGGCAAATGGCGGGCGGTACACATCACGGGTGAACACCATGCGGTTGGCCCAGTCCAGATAAGGCTCCAGGAAACTCCAGGCCAGCTGGCTGTGCTCGTTTAGATCCTCAGTGCCGCCGTGGCAGCGCCACACCACCCAGGCACCCGCCTCAGAAAAAGCCTGGGCTAGGCCAGCGGTGGCCGCCTCATGCAGCACCACAATGTCGCCATTGGAAATCTCATCCACCAGGTTTTCCGCGTTCGAAGACAGCACGTGCTCATAAAGATCACGCTCCTTGTCACGCAAGGAGCCGCCGTCGCCGTCGTAGCCATGCAGCCAGTTGTCTAGTCGCTCGCTTAAAACCCTAAACGGGGCGGGCATATCCAGTTGATACCAGCGGGTGTCTATGCCCGCATCCAGTGCCAGCGCGGTAATAGTTTCTACTGCCTCGGCCACACCTGAGTCAGCAGCGGCGCTGGGGGTGATGTTGAAAATAGTGCGTCCCTGGCCTAGGCGGCGTCCGGCGTCGACGACGGCGTCCAGGCGTTTCGTGGCCGCGTCGCTGAGGTGGCTCGCTAACTCCGCTAAGGGGCGAGGGGTAACGTCGATGTTCCTCATGACACCAGTCCAACATCATTTGCTTGTGGTGCACAGCACTTTTGGGATTTTCGCCGAAAACAACAATGTGAAAAATGCTGGAGTGCACATATTGGCCGATTGTCGCCTTCCTCTGTTAACTTCCCAGCTAAGACGAGTAGAGTTAGAGGGTAAATGCGCTAGGCGCACTCAACGCCGGTTAAGCGCAATTAAACGTCACGTTCAGGAGCGCCAATGACCTCCCTGCCCAATTCCGTTACCCCCGTGGAGCACCCCGATACCGTTCAGGACGCTGCGGCTAGCCCAGATAAGGAAATGCCCTACGCGGAGCTGGGTCTTAAACCGGAAGAGTACGCAGACATTAAGCGACTGCTTGGGCGCCGCCCCACCAACGCTGAGCTGGCCATGTACTCCGTAATGTGGTCTGAGCACTGCTCCTACAAGTCCTCCAAGATTCACCTCAAGCAGTTTGGCCAGAAGGTCACCCCCCAGATGCGTGAGCACCTGCTGGTGGGCATGGGTGAAAACGCTGGTGTGGTAGACATCGGTGATGGCTGGGCCGTCACCTACAAGGTAGAAAGCCACAACCACCCCTCCTTCGTGGAGCCCTACCAGGGTGCGGCCACCGGTGTGGGCGGTATTGTGCGCGACATTATCTCTATGGGTGCCCGCCCGGTGGCGGTTATGGACCAGCTGCGTTTTGGTGCGGTTGACCATGAAGACACCGCCCGCGTGGTGCACGGTGTGGTGGCCGGTGTGGGTGGTTACGGTAACTGCCTGGGCCTGCCCAACATTGGTGGTGAAACCGAGTTCGACTCCTCCTACCAGGAAAATCCGCTAGTAAACGCCCTGTGCGTGGGCGTTATGCGCCACGACGACATTCACCTAGCTAACGCCTCGGGCGCCGGCAACCAGGTGGTGCTATTCGGGGCCCGCACCGGCGGTGACGGTATTGGTGGCGCCTCCATTTTGGCCAGTGAATCCTTCGAGGATGGTATGCCGGCCAAGCGCCCCAGCGTCCAGGTGGGCGACCCCTTCATGGAGAAGGTACTGATTGAATGCTGCCTAGACCTGTTCAAGCAGGATCTAGTGCTAGGTATCCAGGATCTAGGTGCCGCCGGTATTTCCTGCGCCACCAGCGAGCTGGCCTCCAACGGTGACGGCGGTATGCACGTCAACCTAGAAAACGTGCTGCTACGCGACCCGTCCCTAACCGCCGGCGAGATTCTCATGAGTGAATCTCAAGAGCGCATGATGGCTGTGGTATCCCCTGAGAAGCTGGATGCCTTCATGGAGGTTATCCGCAAGTGGGATGTGGAAGCCTCCGTAATCGGTGAGGTTAACGGCTCTGGACGTCTAACCATTGACCACTTCGGTGAGCGCATTGTGGACGTGGATCCCAAGACCGTGGCCCACGAAGGCCCCACCTATGACCGCCCCTACGCCCGCCCCGCCTGGCAGGATGAGCTGAACGCTGACAGCAGCGACAAGCTGCAGCGCCCCGCCTCCTCCAAGGAACTAGCGGCCCACGCCATGGCTATTGTGCTTAACCCCAACTACGCCTCTGCCAGCTGGGTTACCAACCAGTACGACCGTTTCGTGCGCGGTCAGACCGCCCTGTCTCAGCCCGACGACGCCGGTGTGGTGCGTGTGGATGAAAAGACCGGCTTGGGTGTGGCTATCTCCACTGACGCTAACGGGCGTTTCACCAAGCTCGACCCGGCTACCGGCGCCGCCCAGGCCCTGGCCGAGTCCTACCGTAACGTGTGCACGGTTGGTGCCCGCCCGCTGGCGGTAACCGACTGCCTGAACTTTGGTTCCCCCGAGGACCCCGACGCCATGTGGCAGCTGGTGGAGGCCATTACTGGTTTGGCTGATGCCTGCAAGGTGATGGGTATTCCGGTTACCGGCGGTAACGTGTCCCTCTACAACTCCCACGGCAAGGTTAAGGGTCTGCTTGACTCCTCCATTAACCCCACTCCCGTGGTGGGCGTGCTGGGCGTGATCGACGACGTCACCCGCGCTAACCCCTCAGGTTGGCAGGAAGAAGGCCTAGCCCTAGTACTGCTGGGCGAAACCTACGATGAGCTGGACGGCTCTGCCTGGGCTCGGGTAGTGCACCGCCACCTAGGTGGTCTGCCCCCCAAGGTAGACCTGGAAGCTGAAATGGCTCTGGGTAACGTGCTGCTAGCCCTAAGCGAGGCCCGCACCCCGAGCGGTGAGCGTCTGATCAGCGCCGCTCACGACTGCTCTGCCGGTGGTCTGGTACAGACCCTGCTGGAGGGCTCCCTGCGTTGCGGCGTGGGCGTAAGCGTGGACATCGCCAACGCGGCCACCGCTGCCGCCGACGGCGCCGGGCTGGATGACTTCACCTTCCTGTTCTCTGAGTCTGGGGCGCGCTGCGTGATTGCTGTGCCCGAAGGGGCTCTACCGGCGGTTTACGCCGCCGCTGAAGCTGAAGGTGTTAAGGCTGCCCGCATTGGTACCACCGGCGGTGAGCTCTTTGCTATCACCGGTCATGACATCCTCTCTCAGGACCTGGGTGCGCCGATGGTCCTAGAACTAGATGAGGTGGGTCTGGCGGTTGAGCGCGTACTGCCCGACCTATTCAACTAAAACACCTGGTTAATAGGTTTACCCTACTGACCGTTGGGGCCGACTGGCAGCAGCCAGTCGGCCCCAAGCTTTTTGTGACAAAACGTTTTTATATTGGCTTAAGGACCCGTAGCCTTACCTAATTAGCTAAGTGAAGGCATTGTATTTAGCTAAAACCGGTACAATTAGCGCAACATCTAAGGTCCTATTAGCCTAAGTAAGGCAAGGCTTAAGATAGCGCCATGTTGCTAAGTCAGTGCCCTAAAAGAGTTCGCGCCAAGGTGGCCGAACTGGATATTAGCGAAGAGAACCTACTACGCCTGCATGAACTGGGCCTGCGCCCGGGCGTTAACCTCCACGTGGTTAACCGCGCGGCTTTTGGCGGGGTAGTGGTAAATATTGACGGCGCCCGTGTGGCTGTAGACCGCCGCAGCGCCCACCACATCAACGTGGAGGTAATCAAGTGAGCTGCTCCTGTCACGCCACAATCACCCTGGACACCACTGTCCACGACACCACTATTGCTCTGGTGGGTAACCCCAATGTTGGTAAATCCACCCTGTTCAATGCTCTAACCGGCGCCCGCCAGCGGGTTATCAACGCCCCCGGCACCACCGTCGAAATGATGCGTGGCAACTGGAAAGCCGTTGAAGCTAACCTGCTAGACCTGCCCGGCACCTACTCGCTGCTCGCCGCCTCCCCTGATGAGCAGGTAGTGGTAGACACCCTGGCGGCTGTCCCCGGCTCCTTCACCGACCCTGAAAACGGCGGTGGCCTGGACCTAACCGTGGTGGTGCTAGACGCCAGTGCCCTAACCCGCTCGCTCTACCTGCTCGGCCAGGTAGCCCAGGCTGGACACAACGCCATGGCGGTACTGACCATGGCGGATGTGGCCGATGAGGCCCCTGACGCGGAGGCCCTAAGCAAGGCCCTGGGGATCGACGTCGTCGTTATTGACCCCCGCCACCTGGGCAACGCAGACGAATTTGCGGCCCTGGTGAAAGAAAACATTGCCCACCCCAAGTGGGTTAAAGGCATTGAGCCCTCCCACAGTGCCCCCGGCGCGCGCAAGCACGAATGCAAGTGCGGTCACTGCAAGGCAGAAGCCCAGGCCAGCGGCTTAGAGCAAGCCGACGCCATCTTTGAGTGGGTAGAAAAGCTTGAAGCCCAGGCTTTTGGCAAGCTAGAGCAGCCCCTGGAACCCTCCTTCTCAGACAAGGTGGACCGGGTTTTGCTGCACCCGCTTATGGGCCTGCCGGTGTTCTTCTTCCTAATGTGGCTGCTGTTCAAGATCGCTGGTGAATGGGTTAGCCCCATCCAGGACTTCTTTGAGCAGGCTTTTTCTGACGAGTCTAAGAGCTACTCGCTAGCCCACTTAATTGGTTTAGCGCTGAAGGCTGTTGGCTGGCAAGACAACTGGGTACATGGCCTGCTGATCGGCGGTTTGTGCACCGGTCTAGGGGTGGTGGCTTCCTTCATTCCGTTGATGTTCATCATCTTCCTGATGATCTCAATCCTGGAAGACTCCGGTTATATGGCTCGCGCCGCCTTCCTGGGCGACCGCCTCATGCGCGCCATTGGCTTGGATGGGCGCGTAATCATGCCGCTGATCATGGGTTTTGGTTGCAACCTGCCCTCCCTGGCGGCTACCCGCACGCTACCTAACGCGGCCCAGCGTCTGGTCACCACCTTAGTGATTCCGTACACCTCCTGCGCTGCGCGACTGACCATTTACCTGCTTATTACCCGCATTTTCTTCCCCACTCACACCGGCACCGTGGTGTTTAGCCTCTACGTGCTCAGCTTGATAATGGTGGTGCTGGGATCGCTGGTTTTGAAGCCGTTTATTACTAAGGGCCAGTCTCACGCCCCGCTGTTCCTGGTGCTACCGGCCTACCAGGTGCCGCGCGTAGTAGTGACGCTGAAGAATACCTGGCTGCGTTCATGGGCCTTCGTGGTGGGCGCCGGCAAGATCATTTTGCTGATGACCCTGGTGGTGTGGCTGATGGGGGCAATCCCCATGGCTGGCGGTCACAAGTTCGCTGACTCCAACCTGCCTATGGAGGACTCGCTGTATGGCCGCACCGCCCAGGTGCTAGAGCCTGTTTTTAAGCCCGCCGGCTTTGGTGAATGGCACATGACCGGTGCGCTTATGACTGGTTTTGTGGCTAAAGAGACCGTAATCTCCTCGGTGGTCACCTCCTACAACATGGATCCTGAAGCTGATGGTGGTGACGCTGAAGATGGCGGCGATAACTTGGGTCAGCTGCCTAAGTTGGTGCGTGTCTCTTTCGCTAAGTCTGCTGGTGCCGACGCCATGGTGGGGGCCTACGCCTTCTTGGTGTTTGTGCTTACCTACACGCCTTGCCTGGCTACGGTGGCTGAGCAGGCCCGCCAAATTGGGGCCCGTAGGGCGGCTAGCGCTGTGGGCGTGCAGCTGGTGACGGCCTGGATCTTGGCGGTGGTGGTGTTCCAGATCGGGAGACTGATTTGGTGAAGTCCGCGCGGGTGGCGCTGGGATGGCCGCGCCTACGCCGTGCAAATGGGGTCGACGACGTCGCTGCGGGCGTTGTCGGCCCCGCCGGCCCTGGGGGTGGCCCCCAAAACGCAAGTGACGGCGTCGTGGCAGCTGTCAGCGGCACAGATGTCCCTGGCGCCGTCGAGTCAAAGATGGACGCGAGCGGCGTCGAGCCTAAAACTGGCGCAAGCGGACCGCGCCAACGCCTAACCCAAGCCCTAGCGCGCGGCGCTACCCTCACGCGCGCCGCCCAAGAAGCTGGGGTGAGCCCGCAACTGGCGGCAGTGATGGTAGAGCAGCTACGTCGCAGCGGCTCCCTGCTGGGCGCAACCAGCCTATGCGCCTCTGGCCTAGGGGCGTGCCACAGCCTGGAGGTGGATGAAAACACGGCGATACGCTGCGCCGGCTGTCCCTTAAGTCTCAAACGCACCATTTAGGTGACGTGAATCATTATGTCAAGGAGTGAGATTTTCTGCGTCTGTAACCTAGAGTAAACAATTCTTTGCAAGGCTAATGCACGTACCGAGATTGCATACAGATGCCCTCCGGGGCTCTTAGGAAAGGGTCACTATGACCGCCGCTATCGATAAGGTTTATGCCGACGTCATCCGCCGTAACCCGGGTGAGCACGAGTTTCACCAGGCAGTACATGAGGTACTGACCTCCCTGGAACCGGTGCTAGCAAAGGACCCTCACTACGCCGACAACGCCCTGCTAGAGCGTCTGGTTGAGCCTGAGCGTCAGATTATCTTCCGTGTGCCGTGGGTTGACGACGCTGGTAACGTGCAGGTCAACCGTGGTTTCCGGGTTGAGTTCAACTCTGCGCTGGGCCCCTACAAGGGTGGTTTGCGCTTCCACCCTTCAGTTAACGCAGGCATCATCAAGTTCCTGGGTTTTGAGCAGATCTTCAAGAACGCCCTGACCAACCAGGGTATCGGCGGCGGTAAGGGTGGTAGCGACTTTGACCCCCACGGCCGCAGCGACGCCGAAATCATGCGTTTTTGCCAGTCCTTCATGACTGAGCTATCGCGCCACATTGGCCCCAATGTTGACGTTCCTGCCGGTGACATCGGCGTGGGTGGCCGCGAGATCGGCTACCTGTTCGGCCAGTACAAGCGCCTACGTAACTCCTACGACGCCGGCGTGCTAACCGGTAAGGGCCTAGCCTGGGGTGGTTCGCTAGTGCGTACCGAAGCTACCGGTTACGGTACCGTGCTGTTTGCCCAGTCCATGCTGGCTACCCGTGGTCAGTCGATGGAGGGCCAGCGCGTGGTGGTTTCCGGCGCCGGTAACGTGGCTATCTACGCCATTGAAAAGGCCCAGGCCCTGGGCGCCAAGGTAGTTACCTTCTCTGACTCCTCCGGTTACGTGGTGGATGAGGCCGGCGTCGACCTGGAGCTACTAAAGCAGGTTAAGGAAGTCGAGCGTGGTCGCGTAGCCGACTATGTCAAGCGTCGCCCCTCTGCCCAGCTGGTTACCGGCGGCAGCATTTGGGATGTGACCTGCTCTGTGGCGCTGCCCTGTGCCACCCAGAATGAGCTAAACGGCGACGCCGCAGTGCGCCTGCTGCGTAACGGCTGCGGTGTGGTGGCTGAGGGCGCCAACATGCCCTCCACCCCCGAGGCTGTGGAGCACTTCCAGGACGCCGGGATTCTTTACGCCCCCGGTAAGGCCGCTAACGCTGGTGGTGTGGCTACCTCCGCACTGGAGATGGAGCAGAACGCTTCTCGTAGCCGCTGGGATTTTGCCACCGCTGAGGCCAAGCTGACCGGCATCATGGCTGACATTCACCACTCCTGCCTGGAGGCTGCCGACACCTACGGGCGCCCGGGCGACTACGTGCTGGGTGCTAACGCTGCTGGTTTCGTGCGCGTAGCCGATGTTATGAACGCTTTCGGCATCATCTGATCCAAGCTAGTTCAACAACTTGACCCGCTGGGCTAAACGCCTGGCGGGTCAATGTGTTTTTTGGCATTGTGCGCGGCCTGAGTTAGGCGCGGCTTGGCCCCCTGGGGTAGGCGCGCCCTGGGCTGTGCGCGGCTGCAAATAAGCGGCCAGCTTTAGCGGCTGCTTAAGAGCCGCCCAAGAGGGTAATCTGGCCAGCTATGAGCACCCGTCGTCGTATCGACATCACCGAAGGCATCGCTGCCCTACACCACTGGCGCAACCTGTACCAGCAAGGCCAAGAAGCTGACCGCAACACCACCGCCACCGCCGTGCGCTACACGCTGGAGGAGCTGGCCGCCGTCGCCCCCGGACGCAGCGTGGAAGTGCGCGTACCACCCTATGGCGCTACCCAAGCAGTAGCCGGCTCCACCCACCGGCGCGGCACCCCGCCGTCGGTAGTAGAAACTGACGCCCAAACCTGGCTGGAACTGGCCATTGGCGTGCTGGAGTGGAACGCAGCCTTAGACGAGGGCAAACTCAGCGCCTCCGGGCTACGCACAGATCTAAGCGATTTCCTGCCGCTGCTTTAACCCCAGCGGGCTTAAACGCGGGGTCGGGTTAAGCGAGACTAGCGCGCGCATGTGACAAATGGCCACATGCGTCGCTAAAGGGGATGTGACAAACTTAGAAGGTGACACTCGGTGGAATCTCGCGCAAAAGTCAACCCGTCGATTATCTAGAGCCAAAGCCTGAAGATGAATGTGGCGTCTTTGGGCTGTGGGCGCCAGGTGAAGATGTAGCCAAACTGACCTACTTCGGTCTGTACGCGCTACAGCACCGTGGCCAGGAGGCAGCCGGGATCGCTGCCTCAGATGGCGAAAAAATCATGGTTTATAAGGATCTGGGTCTGGTCTCCCAGGTTTTTGATGAAACCAGCCTGTCAGCCTTACGCGGGCATATCGCGGTGGGGCATGTACGCTACTCCACCACAGGCTCCACCACCTGGGAAAACGCTCAGCCCATGCTGGGGCCGGTAGCTGAGCACACGGTGGCCCTAGCCCACAACGGTAACCTCACCAACACGCGCGAGCTAATGGAATACGTGCGTGAAGCCTCCGGCCAGGATATTTCCGGTGAACTGGGACGCGGCTCCACCACCGACACCGCCGTGATGGCCGCTTTGCTTTCCCTCACCGCCAAGCAGCACCCTGAGCTAGACCTCGAAGAGGTAGCCATGCTGATGCTGCCGCAGCTCAAGGGCGCTTTCTCAGTCACCTTCATGACTGAAGACACCCTCTATGCGGCCCGCGACCCTCACGGTGTGCGCCCGCTGGTGCTGGGACGCCTGGAGCGCGGCTGGGTGGTGGCCTCCGAGACTGCCGCCCTGGATATTGTGGGTGCCTCCTATGTGCGTGAGGTTGAGCCGGGCGAGTTTTTGACTATTAATGCCGACGGCGTAGCTACGCGCCGTTTCGCCCCCGCCACCCCCACTGGTTGCGTATTTGAGTATGTTTACCTGGCTCGCCCCGACACGCGTATTTCGGGGCGCTCCATTATTGCGGCCCGTAACGCCATGGGTGCGGCGCTGGCGCGCGAACACCCGGTTGAGGCTGACCTGGTTATTGCCACCCCCGACTCGGGCACGCCCGCTGCTATTGGTTACTCGCAAGAATCAGGTATTCCTTTTGCCCAGGGCATTGTGAAAAACGCCTATGTGGGCCGCACCTTTATCCAACCCACCCAAACCCTGCGCCAACTGGGTATTAGGCTCAAGCTCAACCCGGTGCGTGAGGTTATTGAAGGCAAGCGCCTGGTGGTGGTTGATGACTCGATCGTGCGTGGAAACACCCAGCGAGCCCTGGTGCGGATGCTGCGTGAGGCTGGCGCCAAGGAAATCCATATTCGTATTTCCTCCCCGCCGGTTAAATGGCCTTGCTTTTATGGCATCGACTTTGCCACCCGCGCTGAGCTGATCGCCAATGGCATGAACATCCAGGAGATTTGCAACCACATTGGGGCTGACTCTTTGGGTTACCTCTCTGTGGAGGGCATGGTGGAAGCCAGTGGCCAGGAGGCTTCACGCCTGTGTATGGCTTGCTTTGACGGTAACTACCCGATTGAGCCCCCACATGCGGCCCCGGTGATTTCCACCCTGCCGATCTCGCGCGTGCCCTCGGTGTACCGCCGTCGCCGCGACGAAAACAAAACTGACGCGCCCCTGCCGCGTCGCAACTCAGTGGTACCACGCATTGAAGGAGTCAAGTAATGAGTGAAGTTACCTATGCCGCTGCGGGCGTGGACACCGAGGCAGGTGACCGTGCCGTTGAACTAATGAAGGCCTCCGTGGCCGCCACCATGACCCCCGCCGTGGTTGGGGGAGTGGGCGGATTTGCCGGGCTGGTGGATGTTAGCGAGCTGCGCGACTACCGTCGTCCGCTGCTGGCTACCTCCACTGACGGTGTGGGCACCAAGGTGGCTATCGCCCAGGCCCTAGACATCCACGACACCATCGGCCAGGACCTGGTGGGCATGGTGGTTGACGACATCGTGGTGGTGGGTGCGCGCCCGCTGCTGATGACTGACTACATTGCTTGCGGCCATGTGGTGCCCGAGCGCATTGCGGACATTGTGCGCGGCGTGGCCCAGGCCTGTGCGGCTGTGGGCACCCCATTGCTGGGCGGCGAGACCGCTGAGCACCCCGGTTTGATGGGCCCTGATGACTACGACGTCGCCGGTGCGGCTACGGGTGTGGTTGAGGCTAGCCGCGTGCTGGGTGCTGAGCGGGTAAGGGCTGGCGACGTACTGATTGGTATGGCCGCCTCGGGCCTGCACTCTAACGGATATTCACTGGTACGGCGGGTAGTTGAGGTGGCCGGCTGGGGCCTAGAGCGTCACGTTGACGAGTTTGGTCGCACCCTAGGTGAGGAGCTACTAGAGCCCACCCGCCTATACACTCGCGCCTGCCTGGCCATGATTGAGGGCGTGGGTAGCGGTCCGGATCCGGCCACTATGCATGTGCACGCCCTTAGCCACGTCACCGGTGGGGGCCTGGCTGCTAACTTGGCTCGTGTGCTGCCCTCTGGCTTAATTGCCGACGTCGACCGTAGCGCCTGGCAGATCCCGCCCGTCTTTGACGTGGTGCGCCGCCTGGGTAATGTGCCCTGGGATGACCTGGAGGGCACCTTGAACCTGGGTATCGGCATGGTGGCAGTGGTGGATGAGTCTATTGCTGAAGCTGCCATTGAGGTAAGCCGCGCTGCCGGGATTGGGGCTTGCGTGCTGGGTAGCGTACATAAGGCTGATGAGTATGAAGTCACTGGCCGAGTAGTTAGCGGCACCAAGGGTGTGCAGGGTGGCGCGGTGGATATCCACGGCGTCTACCGCATCTGAGCTGCAACAACGCTAGAGCGTGGTGGGGACTGTCAGTATTCTGAGCCTGATCCCGCGAGTTAGTTGTGTAAGCGTCCGGCAGTGAGTAAATTTTAACGTAGGCGCAGCTCTTAGGGCTTTCCAAAATCTGACTGATTTGGTGCGTAAAACCCCAGATCGAGAAGTGTTTTCCCTGCTCACGCGGGGATGAACCTGGGATTGGCCGAGGCAAAGCCTACGGCTGTGGGTTTTCCCTGCTCACGCGGGGATGAACCGCTGTCCACAAAGAGCTTGATGGCTTCTTCTGCGTTTTCCCTGCTCACGCGGGGATGAACCCATCAGAGCACCTCCATCGGATCACGAGTCAAAGTTTTCCCCGCGCGAGCGGGGATGATCCTTCAGGTGGCAGGCCGACGAGCTGCGGCAGCCCGTTTTCCCCGCTAGCGCGGGGGTGTAGAGGTGCTGCGTCAGGTAGCGGCACAGCACCTGTTTAGGCTGCGGTGCCTGGTTTAGGCTGCGGTGCCTGCTTAGAGAGCTAGGCTCGGCTAGAGCGCGGCGTCTAGCTACAAAAAGGGTGGGGGTCAGCTCGATAGAGCTGGCCCCCACCCTTTATGTTCTAGTTACTCAGGACCTACCTGGATCAAAAGAGTCATCTTCATCATCAAAGTCATCGTTGTACTTGGCGGCTAGATCCGAGTAGTCCTCGTCGTCGTAGCTGCTGCTTCCTGAGCGGGCCGACGTGGCAGCGAGCTCACGCTCTAGCGCCGCATAGTCAGTCTCAGGACTGTAGTACTTGAGCTTGCGGGCAACCTTGGTTGCCTTGGCCTTTTGACGGCCGCGCCCCATAGGCTCGACCCCCTCCAACGTCTGATCGCGCACGTAAAACGTGCTGTTTCGAAATGGTCTGAATTTATCGTGAGACAACCGTACAACGATAAGCGCCACAATCTCCATTCCACACGCCGGTCAGGGCCTGTTTGGACTGGAGTGACGGTCCACATGTGAACAATAGCACTGATTTCGTTTGCTCGTTCACACTACCGCCTGTGCTGTCAGTGTCTAGCGCAGGCAGGCGCGGTTACGGCGTCCCGGCAGCTACTAGTGCTTGAAGATCTTCTTCACCACTGCGCCGCCAACCAGCAGGGCGCCAGCACCCACCGTGGCCACCACGACGCGAGCAGAAGAGTCACCTTCACCGGCGCGATCCCAGTAGTACTTAGCCTGGGTACGCACCCCCTCGCTCATTTCTTTGGCGATAAAACCAAACTGGTGCAGTGACTCAGAGATGCTAGAGCCGGCCTCAGCGGCCTTGGCGCGCACCTGCTCAGCCTTCTCTTTGGCCTGAGCCTTGGGGTTAACCCGCTCAGCCAGGTCATCTACGCTCTGGGCCAGAGCCTCACGCTGGGCCTTAAGCTGCTCTTCGAGCTCCTGTGCACTGGGCATTATTTATCCTTTCCTCACTTAAACAGCGGACGTAGCGCCAACCGCAGGCTGATCAGCGCCGTCGTGGCGGCAACCAGGCCTGCTCCGGCAAGTACGACGACGGCGGCCGGGTCTTTACCCTTAGCCTCCTCTAGCAGCGTGGTAAAGCGCTCCTTTACCGGGGCGGAGTCGCTGACGAGCGCCTTGGCTCGCGCCACGCTGTCCTCACCGATCTGGGCGGCCTGGGCTTTGAGTGTGGCCGGGGCGATCTGGCGGGCCAACTCGTTAACGGCCTGGGCGGCGGCTGCACGCTGGGCCTCTAACTGAGCTTCTAGGGCTGAGATAGACATGAAACTTCCTTTCACTCAGTTCTGTCCGAAAGCCGGGCCGGCGGGAGCAGTGCCAGTCGGGCCGCTGGCTGCGGGGCCGTTAGAGACTGGGGGAGTGGGTACCGCCCCTGAGGTGGCGGCACTACCGGCTGTTGCGGCCGCAGCAGGCTTGGCGGCGGCGTCGGTAGCTAGACCCTCACGCAGCGAGTTAGTCACGGCCTGCACGTCCTGACGCAAGCCAACCTGGGGGGTGGGCACCACTACGCGGCCCTTGTCAATTTCCTTCTTGCCCACCAGAGCCAGCACCCCGGCCACAATCAGCACTAGCACAGCTACAATCAGCGAGCCCGCCCACTGCGGTAGCCATAGTGCGATTACCTGTGACAGGGTGGTTAGTAGATAGCCCAGCCCAAATAGGGCGAATACCCCGGCTGCGCCCAGTAGGCCGGCTCCTAAACCAAAACGTTTACCTGTCTCGGCCGCCTTGGCCTTATTGAGTGCGATTTCGGTGCGGATCAGGGTAGAAATATTTTCGCTCACGCGCGACATTAGGGCGCCTAGCGAAGGCTGTGTGCGGTTTGAGCCTTGAGGGGTTTCGGTCACGGCAGTGATCCTTCCAGCAAATTGTGGCGGCGGATAGCTACAGGTAGGCGGGCCGACGCCGAGGGGTGCGGCTGCTCTAAGGTTGCCACGAAAGAGCGCTTAAGCCCATTCCCTTTAAAACGATTGTGCGCAAATAGTTAATTTCAATTGGAATTCTGCGCAAAACTAGCCATGTGGTCAGTGTCACGCTTTTTCGAGTTGTGCTTGGGTTTGGTTCCTGTATAGAGTTCTTCTCGGTTCGAGGCGCAAGACGCCAAAGCCAAAAGGCTCCCATCGTCTAGCGGCCTAGGACTCCGCCCTTTCACGGCGGCAACACGGGTTCGAATCCCGTTGGGAGTACGGATTCGTACGATAACTTCATATGAATCTGACGAAAGTCAAGGCCTCGTGGCGCAGTTGGTTAGCGCGTCGCCCTGTCACGGCGAAGGTCGCGGGTTCAAGTCCCGTCGAGGTCGCGAAAAAGTTGGCCTGATCAGTAATGGTCAGGCCAAAGTTTTCAGATTGGCTCTGTAGCTCAGTTGGTAGAGCGTTCGACTGAAAATCGAAAGGTCACCGGATCGACGCCGGTCGGAGCCACCACTTAAATCCTCGTATTGCGTAAGCGATGCGGGGGTTTTTGGTTTCTGCGGGGTTTCTGGGAGCTTTGCCGACGGCGCTGCGTCGGAAGGCTTGGCGTGTTGCGCTGGGACTTGCAGCCGCCAGCGAGAGGGGCACCGCGTCGTCGTCGCTGTTGAGAGCTGGGACTTAAGGCGCCCACTTTGGGACTTCTGGGGTAGCTGTGAACAGTGAGTTTTATGTTGCAACCTCAAGCTTTGTGGACTGCCTTACCTATATGGACGCGCGGGTAAAACCACAGCTTGCGCACAGCCTGCGCTACTAGTGTGGCTGCCATGTTAAATCAGGGGCACATACTCGCGGTGGCGACTCCTATCCCCACGCCATCGCCCACAGAATCTGCCGCAGCGGTCACCTTAGACACTTTCAGCCTGCTGTGGCGCACGGTGCTAGGCCTATCAATCGGCCTGGTGCTGGCTTTAGCTGTAGTTATTGCGGTGCACGTGGCCGGACGCCGCTCCCTGCTGTGGCACCACGTGGGGGACAAGGGGCGTAACTCTTTCTACGCACTGTTTGCCATTGTTGGCGCGCTAATCGGCGCCCAACTGGCCATGGAGGGCACTTCTTCCCCGGCCTGGTATCGCTACGCTATTTTGTTGCTGGTAATCCTGTTTAAAGCGGCCCTGACCTGGGTGTGCGTAAGCTGGGTTAAAGCCATTTCGGCTACCGTGGTGGCCCATGCCGAATCGCGCAATGATCCCACCAATGTGCGCCGGGCCAATAAGATCACCACCCAGGCCCAGATTCTGCGGCGAGTAGCTGAAGTTATCGTCATCATTATTGGTGCAATCACCATCGTCATGACTTTCCCACAAGCACGCCTGGCTATGGGGTCGCTGCTTGCTAGTGCCGGTCTGGTTTCGGTGGTAGCCGGTTTGGCTGCACAATCAGTGCTGGGAAACCTGTTTGCAGGTGTGCAGCTGGCCATCACTGACGCTATCCGTGTGGATGACCAGGTGGTTATTAATGCCACTGACTCTGGCCGAATCGAAGAAATCACGTTCACCTATGTGGTGGTTTTGGCCGCTGACGGGCGCCGTATCTTGCTGCCCAGCAAATACTTCACAGAGAACCCCTTTACTAACTGGTCGCGTCGCGATGAACGGCAGACTGCACAAATCAATTTTGACCTGGATTGGCGTGCACCTATCGCCGCTATGCGGGCGCAGCTAGCTAAGTTTGTGGCCTCCTCATCCACCTGGGATGGGCGTGACGCAGCGCTATCAGTAATTGATGCCCAAAACTCTTTGATCCGGGTGCGCCTAACTGTTTCGGCAGCAAACAGTGTTGATGCCTTCAAACTGCAATGCCATGTGCGTGAAGAAATGGTGACTTGGCTGCAAAAAGAAGCCCCCTATGCCCTGCCGCGTCAGCGTGTGGAGGTGGAAAACGTTACCGTCATGCAAGATCCCACCCCTGAAAAGGTGGCTAAGCTAGCCCAGGAATTGGCGCAGCTATCAAGTGACACCAAGTCTCAGCCGGCAGTAACTAAAGCTGAGCAGGGCGATCCCATTGAGGAAGCCCGGGTGCAGGCGGCCGCAGTGCGCTCCAAGAAGATGCGGCGGCGTCGGATTTTGCGCCGTGGACTGCTGCCGGGCGTGCAAACCGGGTCGGAAGCAACTAACGCACCTGAGCCGGCCACCATGGTGCTCTCTGACCCCACGCAGGTAGCCCAGATTTCTGCGATTGAGGAGGCAAAGCGGCAGTTGCGCCCGGAGCAGGCACGCGGTGTGCTCAGCGCGGCTAGCCGTAGCGCTAAGGCCAAGGTAGAGGCCCTTCGCTCTGGTGCGGCTGAGGTAGGACGCTCTGGTGCGGCCCCCGACGCCGTCGCTGCTGGCTCAACTGGGGCTGGCGCTAAGGTCACCCAGGCCCCTGACGCCATCTCCACCCAGACCCTTGACGCCGAGGCGGGAATAAATGAAGTGGATAAAACCGCTGTACTACCTGCCGTGTCGGATAAAACCAAGGATGAGTCATGAGTGAGAATCAAGAGTTTGCGCAGCTCACTGAGGCCCAGTGGCGTGAGCGCCTAAACCCGGCTGAGTATGAGGTGCTGCGTCAGGCTGGCACCGAAATGCCTTTCACCGGCGAGCTGCTGAGCGAAAACCGTGAAGGCATCTACTCTTGCCGGGCCTGCGGGGCGCAGCTGTTTAAATCCACCACCAAGTTCGAGTCGGGCTGTGGCTGGCCGTCCTTCTATGACCCCAAGGAAACCGATGCGGTGACGCTGCACTCAGATTACAAGCTGGGTTATGAGCGTACCGAGGTGCGCTGCGCTAACTGCGGCTCCCACCTGGGCCACGTTTTCGACGACGCCCCCGCCACCCCCACCGGTCAGCGTTACTGCATGAACTCGGTGGCGCTAAGTTTCGCAACTAACGAGCCTAAAGAGTGATCACAAAACTACGCCTGGCCAGCGCAAACCTCCAGTACGGGCGGGCCAATGACACTACCACGCTAGCCGAGGTGGCTTCTGGTCAGCCCTACAGCCCTCAAGTTGCTCACCAGCTTTACAGTCAGGTGGCCCAGCAGCTGCGTGAGCTGAACGCTGACGTGGTTTTGCTGCAGGAAGTGGATTTGCACCAAAACCGCTCAGGCCGGGTGGATTTGGCGGGTTTGCTAGCTGAGCAGGCCGGTTACCCGCATTGGCGTTTTGCCGCCACCTATGCTGGGGGAGTAGACCGCCTGCGTCACCGCCCACGCCGCAGCCAGGTGCGCACCTTTGGTGACGACCCGCTGCGAGTGTTGGAGCCACTGGCCCCTCTGCGCGGTTTTGGTAACGCCATTTTGTCGCGCCTACCGGTGCAAACTTGGCGTGTGGAGCGGCTGGGGCGGGGCGTGCCCACGATTGTGCGCCGCGAGGGTGGCAAGCTGCCCTATGCGCTGTTTACCGCTTCAACGCGCCTGATGCTGGCGGCTACTTTGGTCGACGGCGTCGGGCAGGTGCCGCTTAACGTGGCTAGCGTGCACCTGGCCACCCACCCCACCACCGCCCGGCGCCAGCTGGCCCACGCCTGGTGGAAGCTGGCTGGGTTGCCTGGGGCCCATATTTTGGGTGGGGATATGAACATGGACGACGCCGCCCTGGCCCGTATTGGGGTAGGCCGTCAGCTTGGGCAGGGGGTTACTTTCCCCTCGGCTGCCCCAAGCCGGCGCATTGACCATTTCCTCACCGATGCCCTACCGCCTCTGGGCGCGGCCAGCCAAGCAGCTGTCGCAGTCCAAGGCGCATCAGTCCAAGGCGTGCCGGCCACGCCAGGCCAAGCTGCGCTAGCACAAGGCGTGCCAGTTGCTGCAGCGCCGGCTAGCGGGGCGAGCGCGCAGGTGGTCGATTCGGGTACGTTTAAACTAGCTATCTCTGATCATCTAGTTACCTGGGTGGATCTGGAATTCTAAGGAGCCCCAATGCCTAAAGCCCCCCGCCTAACCGCTAAGCAAGCTTCGCTACTGCGCGCTGACCTGGCCCAATCAGGTTGGGGAGTGGAAAGCGTGGAGGCTTTACTAGGGCCGGTAGCTGCCGCTGCTTTGCAACGTGAGCTGCGGGCCCCGGCTTTGCGGGTGGTGCGTCGCGCCCTGGCCACCGGGGATGGGGCTACCAGGGCCAGTGCCGCTAGCACTAGCTCAGACAGGCCCGGCCCGGCCACTGGCGCAGATAGCACCAGCTCAGCTGCCAACGCGCCCCAAGACGGCGTCGTCGCGGGCTACAAGGTGGCGGTGCTAACCGCCCTGTTCATGCTGGGAGAGCCAGTTGGCGCCGCCGCCCTAGAAACCGCCCTGCCGCGTACCGGCGTGGCCGGAGCCCTCGCTATTGGCCTGGTGGTGCCCACGCAAAGCGCCAGCGGCGAGCAGCGCTACGCCCCCGCCGTCGACCTGCGCCCCCACGAAGCTGAAGACGCCCACGGATCCGTGCGCTGGTGGGTAGCCAGTGACCTGGGTGAACTCGTCACCGGCCAAGCCCTTGCCCCCGATCATGTGCTGGGAATTGGCCGCGCCGGGCTGACCCTGGCCGCCCTAACCCCACGCAAACCGGTAGAAACCGCCCTAGACCTGGGGGTAGGCTGCGGCATCCAAACCCTCTACCTGCTGCGCCACGTGCGCCAGGTAGTGGCCACCGACATTTCCACGCGCGCCCTGGAGTTTACCGCCTTCAACGTGGCTCTGGCCGGGGTGGATAGTGCCCGCGTGCAGCTACGCCAAGGCAACCTGCTAGAACCTGTGGCCGGCCAACGCTTTGACCTGATCGTCTCCAACCCGCCCTTTGTGATCACCCCACCCAGCGTGCGTCAGGCCGGATTGCCGCTAATGGAGTACCGCGATGCCGGTGGGCCCATCCTGCCCGCCCTGGTGCGTGGCCTGGAGGATCACCTAAACCCCGACGGTGTGGCCGTCATGCTCGGCAACTGGGAACATCGTGAAGGCACCAGCTGGCGCACCAGCGTAAACCAGTGGATCGGCAAGAGCCTAGATGCCTGGATTATTCAGCGCGAAGTGCAAGACCCGGTGGAGTATGCCGCCATGTGGCTGCGCGACGGCGGACTCACCCCTGAACGCAGTGGCGTCGCCTTCGAAAATGCCCTGGCTGCCTGGCAAGAAGACTTCGACTCACGCCAAGTAAGCGGCGTGGGCATGGGCTACCTGGTGTTCCATGCCCCCAGCGTCGCAGCTACCAGCGGCCCCGGCGGCACCGCTCTAGAAGGGCAAACCGCCCCAGAAGAACCTGCCAGCGACGCCGCAGCCCCCGGCGCCGTCGTCGAGCCCTGGCGGGTCCTGGAAGAAGTCCCCACCAGCGGCCAAGGAGCGCTAGGCGAACACGTAGCCCAAGTAATTGCCGCCCACGAAGCCCTACGCGGCCTAGATGACGCGCAAGTGGCCGCACTTAAGCTACGCACGGCGTCGGGCCTAAGTAAAGAAGAAGCCCTCACCCCCACGCCCGTGCCCACCGCGCCAGTGATCCGCCAAGCTGAAGGGTTCGGACGCGTAATTGCGGTAGGGATGCCTGAGGTGGCCCTACTGAGCGCCTCAGATGAGGGACTGCTCACTGTCGCCCAAATCGCGGCCGCCGTAGCCTCACTAACCAGTGAAGACCCAGCTGCAGTCCTAGCCGACATGGTGGCCGCCACCAGGACTTTTGCTCACGCAGGGATGGTTACTATCGTTTAAAAGCAGCGCAGCGCAAAAATCACCCCCGCCAGGCGAGGCTTAAGCTTGTGTGCAAATTTGCCACAAACGGACTTAGCTAACAGCGTCTTTGGGGTCACAATTAGTTGTTTATCGTTTCGTTACCTGTAAGGTCTGAGGTTATGTCAAAACTTGCCCGCCGCATAGCCTGCGTCTACGCCCTACTTTTCACCCTGCTGGTGTGGGGGTCGTGGGCGTTGCTGGTAAACACGCATGAAGGGCAGTTTATCGACGACGCCGCCTTCAAAGGCTCCTACTGGGGTGCGGCCAGGATTGATGACCAGGCCCGCGCGCTATTAAACGCCGTATCTGTGCCGCTAATCGTGGTGGCCATAATCGCCACCCTAGCCATTGCCCTGCTCAGGCGCCGCCCCCGCGCCGCTCTGTGGGCCACCGCCGTCGTAGTAGGCACCAACGTAACCATCCAGGCGCTTAAACACTTCGTCTTCACTCGCCCAGACTGGGGCTACAGTCAACGCGTCGACGCCGCCAACACCCTACCCTCAGGACACACCGGCGTGGCCGCCTCCATTGCCGTAGCCCTACTGCTAGTAGTGCCGCCGGCTTGGCGTGTGATTGCCGCCTGGGTGGGAGCCGGCTTCACCTTCTTCATGGGCTGGTCCACCCTGGTATGCCAATGGCACCGTCCCTCAGACATCATTGCCGCCGCCGCAGTGGCCTTCACCTGGGGCTTTGTGGCGCTCGCGGCTGGGGCTTGGGGCACAGACGAGTATCGCGGCCTGCCCGGCTCAAAACTGGCGCGCTACCTGCTTTCGCTAGGTGGTTACCTGAGTTTGGCGCTAGTGGTGATGTTGGCCTCTGCTGCTTACCGTAATTTCTACCTGTTTGGCTCCCTGCAGTTCACTGCCTACCTGGTAGGAGTGGGCGGTTTTGGGGCAGTCAGTGCCCTGGGCATGTCGCGCCTGGTTAAGCTGGGCTTAAAGTAAATTACATAAAATCTAGGCTACGCTGATATATAGGTGTGTCGGCGCGAGCCTGCGCGCCCTTGCCTCGCTAGCCTAGTTCAGCGGCGGCAAGAGAACCGGGATGTAGGAGGAAAGTCGTGTCACGCAAGCTCGTGATTGTCGAGTCCCCGAACAAAATTAAGTCAATTTCAAACTATTTAGGCGCGGACTACGACGTCCAGGCCTCCATTGGTCATATCCGTGACTTGCCTCAGCCTTCCGAACTGCCGGCCAATATGAAGAAGGGCCCCTTCGGGAAGTTTGCCGTGGATGTGGAGGGTAACTTCACCCCCTACTATGTGGTTAACCCGGATAAGAAGAAAGTGGTGGCTGAGCTTAAGCGCCACCTGAAGGAAGCCGACGAGCTTTACCTGGCCACTGATGATGACCGCGAGGGTGAAGCTATTGCTTGGCACCTAAAAGAGGTACTCAAGCCTAAGGTTCCCGTACGCCGCATGACTTTCACGGAAATCACCCGTGAAGCCATCACCCGCGCCCTGAATAACACCCGCGAAATCGATATTCACCGGGTAGACGCCCAGGAAACCCGCCGTATCCTGGACCGCCTGGTGGGTTACGAAATTTCCCCGGTGCTGTGGCGCAAGATCCGTCAGGGGCTTTCGGCTGGCCGTGTGCAGTCTGTGGCCACGCGCCTGGTGGTGGAGCGTGAACGTGAGCGCATGGCTTTCATTCCTGCCAGTTACTGGGGTGTGGAGGCTACTTTTGCCGCCGACGACAGTGAGTTTGCTACCCGCCTGGTCTCCCTGGATGGGCGCCGGGTGGCTACTGGCCGCGATTTTGCCGACGACGCCGCACTAACCTCCCAGGCCCAGGCCGCCAAGGTGGTGCACCTGCATGAGACTGACGCGCAGGCCGTAGCGCAGGCTATTGAGCAGGCCCAAGCCCAGGTGGGCAAGGTGGAAACCCGCCCCTACACGCGCCGTCCGGCCCCGCCATTCACCACCTCCACCTTGCAGCAGGAGGCCTCGCGTAAACTGCGCCTGAACTCGCGCGACACTATGCGTGTAGCCCAGGGCCTGTACGAGTCCGGGTACATCACCTATATGCGTACCGACTCCACTGCGCTTTCTAGCCAGGCTGTATCTGCCGCCCGCACCCAGATCGGTGAGCTTTACGGTAGCCAGTATGTGGCCGAAAAACCGCGTGTTTACGCCACCAAAAACAAGGGAGCCCAGGAAGCACACGAAGCTATCCGCCCTGCCGGTGACCACTTCCGTACCCCCAGTGAGGTTAAAGACTCCCTGCAGCCGGTGCAGTTCAAGCTGTATGAGCTGATTTGGAAGCGCACAGTGGCCTCACAGATGGCTAATGCCACCGGCTCTACCGCTGTGATCCATGTGCAGGCCCCTCTAAACGGGGACGTGAGCTTTAAGCAGGCTGAACTGACGGCGTCGGGAACAGTAATTACCTTTAAGGGATTCCTGGCCGCCTATGAGGAAGGCCGCGACGCTGACCGCTACGAGGGTGACGCTAAAGATGTGCGTCTGCCGGAGGTAAGCACTGGCCAGGAGCTGGAAACCCGCCAGGTGCAGGCCTCTGGGCACGAAACCACCCCGCCGCCGCGCTACACCGAAGCTTCACTGGTTAAGGCCCTGGAAGAGCGCGAAATTGGCCGCCCCTCCACCTATGCCTCGATCATGAGCGTAATTAGCGATCGTGGCTATGTGGATCACCGGGGTCAGGCGCTGGTGCCCACGTGGCTGGCTTTCGCCGTCACCCGTCTGCTGGAAGAAAACTTCGCGCAGATGGTGGATTATGACTTCACCGCCTCCATGGAGGCTGACCTGGACCGTATTGCGTTGGGTGAAGAAGAACGCGTGGCTTGGCTACGTCGCTTCTATAACGGCGATATAGCCGCTGATCCGCAAGCCAATATTCACGGTGCGGGCTTGAAAACTTTGGTAGATAACCTGGGTGAAATTGATGCTCGTGCGGTTAACTCCATGGAAATCGGTGACGGTATCACCCTGCGTGTGGGCCGCTACGGCCCCTACCTGGAGGACGCTGAAGGTAAGCGGGCTAATGTGCCCGCAGACCTGGCCCCTGATGAGCTCAGCGTGGCTAAGGCCCACGAGCTGTTTGCGGTAGCCGCTGAAGATGGCCGTGAGCTGGGTGTTGACCCCGAAACTGGGCATATGATTGTGGCTAAGAGCGGGCGTTTTGGGCCTTACGTTTCCGAGGTTTTGCCGGAGCCGGAACCGGAGGCGGAAACCGAGGGTAAAAAGCGTACCCGTAAGGCTGCTAAGCCTAAGCCCCGCACTGCCAGCCTGTTTAAGGACATGGACCTGTCCACCGTCACTCTCGACGACGCCCTTAAGCTACTGAGCTTGCCGCGCGTGGTGGGTACGGACGCTGAAGGCGTAGAAATCACCGCCCAAAACGGTCGCTACGGCCCCTACCTAACCAAGGGCAAGGACTCGCGTTCGCTAGAAACCGAGGCGGAGCTGTTCACGGTGACCCTAGAGCAGGCGCTGGAGCTGTTTAGCCAGCCCAAGCGTAGGCGTGGCGCGGCTGCTCCCAAGGGTCCGCTGCGTGAGCTGGGCACTGACCCTAACTCTGGGCTGCCGGTGGTTATTAAGGATGGGCGTTTTGGCCCCTACTTCACTGACGGTAAAACCAATGTGACCCTGCGCCGCGACGACGACCCGGCTACCGTGACCCCTGAGCTGGCCTATGAGCGTTTGGCTGAAAAGCGCGCCAAGGGTCCGGTTAAGAAGACTGCCGCCAAGAAGACCACCACCAAAAAGGCGGCAACTAAGACCACAGCTAAAAAGACCACCACTAAGAAGGCCGCTACCAAGGCTGCCACCAAGGCCGCCGAGAAGAAAACTGCCACAAAGTCGACTACCGCTAAGAAGGCTGCGGGCACCAAGGCCGCTGGCACCAAGGCCGCTGAGGCTAGCGAGGCCTAAATGGGTCGCGGAGTTTTCATCAGCTTCGAAGGCGGCGACGGGGTTGGCAAAACCACCCAGGTAGAGCTGCTTACCAACTGGCTTGAAGACCAGGGGGTAAGCGTGCGTCGCACCCGCGAGCCTGGCGCCACCGCCCTGGGGGCCCAGCTGCGCTCCCTGCTGCTGGGGACGGCGTCGGAAAATGCACAGCGGACGCAAATAACCGCCAAAGCCGAGGCGCTACTGTTCGCAGCCGACCGGGCTCAGCACGTAAATGAGCTGATCAACCCGGCTTTAGCGGCTGGTCAAGTGGTTGTAACTGACCGCTACATCGACTCCTCTGTGGCTTATCAGGGCGCTGCCAGGTGCCTGGGGGCCAAGGAAGTGCGTGACCTATCCCTGTGGGCCACCGACAAGCTGCTGCCAGACCTAACTTTGCTGCTAGACGCAGATCCGCAGCTTGCCGCCAAGCGCGTACACACCCGCAGCAGCCAGGCCGATGCGATTGAAGCTGAAGGCCTGCAATTTCAGTATCGCCTGCGCGAACAGTTCCACCGCCTAGCTGCGCAGGAACCAGAACGCATAAAAATCATTGACGCCAGCGTCGAAATTGAGCAGATAGCTGCCCAGGTGCGCGCGTTGGTTAGCGAACTGCTGAGAGAACGCGGAATTATTGACGCATGAGCGTATGGGACGAGCTGGTCGGGCAAGCGCAGGTGGTGGCCACATTCCAGGCGGCCGCTGCTGGGGCACGCCCACAAGTGCCCACCGCCGCCATGTCTCACGCCTGGCTGGTTACCGGCCCGCCCGGATCTGGTAGATCCACTGCCGCACTGGCTTTTGCTGCCGCCCTTGAATGCACCGGCGCTGAGCCTGGCTGCGGTCAGTGTGAGGGCTGCCGCCAAACCCTGGCCGGCACTCACCCCGATGTGGTGCGTCTAGCTACCGACCGCATGATTATCACCATCGATGAGGTTAAAAGCCTGATCGAGCAGGCCGGGCGGATGCCCTGGCAGGGACGCTGGCGGATAATCCTGGTGGAAGACGCCGACCGCATGGATGAGCGCACCACAAACGTGCTGCTCAAAAGCATTGAGGAGCCGCCGCCCTATACGGTGTGGCTGCTGTGCACGCCCTCCAGCGAGGACGTTTTACCTACCATCCGCTCGCGCTGCCGCCTGGTGCGGCTGTGTGTGCCCAGCGCGCAGGCGGTGGCTGATCTTTTAGTTAAGCGCGACGGCGCCGAACCTCAGCTGGCTTTGCGGGCGGCCCGGGCCAGCCAGTCCCATATTGGTTTGGCCCGTCACCTGGCCAAAGATGAGGGTGCATGGGAGCGACGGCGTGCGCTTATGTCCGCCCCAATCTCACTGCGCAGTGTGGGTGACGCTGTTTTTGCGGCAGCTGACCTGCTAGAACAGGCTGAAAAAGAGGCTGAAGCTGCCTCCACTGCCCGTGACGCCCAAGAAAAAGCGGCCCTGATCCGCACGCTTGGCTTAGAGGGGGAGAGCCGCATCCCTCCAGCCATGCGCGGCCAGATAAAAGCTCTGGAAGACAACCAGAAACGTCGTGCTAAACGCGCTGTAACTGACGTGTTAGACCGGGCCATGGTGGATCTGCTGTCTTTCTATCGCGACGTGCTTTCACGCCAACTAGGCAGTCAGCTAGACAGTGTCAACCTTGACTTAGAGCAAGAAATTGGCCAGGTGGCAGCCGGCTCTACGGCTGAGCAGACACTGGCTAGGGTGGCCGCTGTAGAGCAGTGCCGCACCCGCCTAAAAACCTATGTTTCACCGCTGCTAGCCCTGGAGTCGCTAATGGTGCAGCTGCGCCCGCAGGCCTGAGATGGCCTGCCTTTGCCGCCTGAAGTGAGCAAGGAGGCCTGCCCTTACCGGTCTGAGTGGGCGTCGTCGTCACTACCGGGGCCGGCCTGAAGCGAGCAACGGGCGCAGATGACGCCCTGATGTGCTCTCGTCAGCCAAGCACAGTCCCACCCGCTAGAACGCGGCGGGGGAGAGCGGCGTCGTCGCCATCGGGGCCGGCCATAGCACAAGAGCAACTTAACGGATGTGCAGGCGGCGGCGTCGGCACTAAATAAGTAGAACAAATGTGACCTAAGTTAACCTTGCTGCGCTATAGTGGAGAAACTTCCGCTGCAGGTGCCGTGGCCTGTGGCAACTTGTAAGCAAGGAGGTTTACGTATGGGCGCACTGACGCGATTTTTTGAGCTGCGCACCGGAACTACCAAACTAACTTTGGAGCAGCAAAAGAAAGCTTGGCTAGGGGAATTTTTAAAGACTTACGCCGTACTCATTGTGGTTTACGGCGGTTTCTACCTGCTGCGCACTAACTTCAAGGCCGCCCAGCCGCTGCTGAAAGAACAAGCCGGGCTGAGCACTGCCGAGCTGGGTACGATCGGTTTCGCATTCTCGCTCACCTACGGCTTTGGCGGCCTGATCCTGGGCTTCCTGTGCGATGGGCGAAACACTAAACGCATCCTGGGCTTCCTGCTGGTCAGTGCCGGCGTGGTGAGCGTGCTGGTAGGTGGGGTGCTGCTGAGCGTGAACCACCCGATGGGTATCATGGTGCTGCTGTGGAGCCTAAACGGTTTAGCGCAGGCGCCGGGTGGGCCTTGTTGTAACTCCACCATGAACCGGTGGACTCCACGTAAATACCGTGGGCGCTTTATCGGCTGGTGGAACGCCTCGCACAACATTGGTGCCATGATCGCCGGTGCGCTGGCTCTGTGGGGTGCCAACACCTTCTTTGGTGGCGGTGTGGCCGGCATGTTTATTGTGCCCGCACTGATCTGTATCCCCATTGGTTTGTGGGGCATGTGGTTTGGTAAAGATGAGCCCGGTGAGCTGGGTTGGGACAAGCCTGAGGCTATTTTTGGTGAGCCTGAATCCAAGGTAGACACTGTCACCACCTCCATGTCTAAGGGTGCGATCGTGTGGAATTACGTGGTTAAAAACCCGGCCATCTGGTTCTTGTGCATTGCGAACGTGGCGGCTTACTCGGTGCGTATCGGTATTGATAACTGGAACGTGCTTTACACCTCTGAGGCGCTGCACTTTAGCAAGCAGTGGGCGGTTAACTCTACGGTTGGCCTGGAGCTGGGCGGTTTGGCTGGCTCGCTGCTGTGGGGTTACTTCTCTGACCGCTTGGGTGGTAGGCGCGCGTTTACCGCCGCAATTGGTTTGGGCCTGGTGATTATCCCGATTCTCACCTACTCCCAGGCCACTACGCCGACGGCGGTCTACGTGTCTTTGTTCTTTATCGGTTTCTTGATCTTTGGGCCGGTAACTCTGATTGGTATTTGCGTGATTGGCTTTGCGCCTAAGACTGCCACGGTGGTGGTTAACGCTGTGCCGCGCGCTTTTGGTTACATCTTTGGTGACTCCATGGCCAAGGTGATGCTGGGCTATATCGCTGACCCTGAGAAGGATGGGCTTGACATTTTGGGCTACAACCTGCACGGTTGGGGTTCTACCTTTACGGTACTGATTATTTCAGCGGCGGTTGGTTTGGCCTGCTTGCTGCTGGTGGCGCTGTTTGAGGAGCGCATGATCCGTGCCGACCGGGCTTTTGCTGGCGCTGACGGCAAAGACGGCGAAGACGCCCAAGGCGAGAAAGAAGGCTAAAAATGGCGGCTGATAAAGCGAGTGAAGCTAAGGATCTGGATTTAGAGGATTTGCTGGAGATAGTCTGCGACTTGCTGGCGGGGGTGCGCCAGACTGTCCTAGATCCCGGTTTTGAGCTGGATGTTGAAACCAAATCTAACCGCAATGACCTGGTTACGGCGGTGGATAAGAGCATTGAGGCCTACATCAGTGAGATGCTGATGGCGGCCACGGGCTACCCGCTACTGGGGGAGGAAGGCCATTCTGTCAGCTCATTTGCGGGGCGGGTGTGGGTGCTTGACCCCATTGATGGCACTATGAACTACGTAACTACTCACCGCGACTACGCCATTTCTTTGGCCCTGTGTGAGGATGGGCGCCCGGTGCTGGGGGTAGTGGTCGACGTCGTCGCTGGGCTCACCTATACGGCTATCGCTGGGCAGGGGGCTTACTGTGATGGGCAGCCACTGGCGCGGGTCAATGAGACGCGTGGACGGCGTGAGGTTGTGATCATCACCGACATTAAGGAAATCGTGGCTTTGCCGCGATTGACGCGCTGCCTGGTGGAATCACGCGGACACCGCCGCTACGGCTCGGCGGCGCTTGAATGTGTGGAGGTGGCCGCTAGCAGGGCTGGCGCCTTTGTACACATGTGGGTATCTCCCTGGGACATCGCTGCGGCGTACCTGATCTGTGTAGAAAGCGGCGTGACATTTACTCGCCTGGACGGCACGCCTTTGGATGTGCGCTACCCCGGTAGTGTGCTGGTGGGCTGGCCACAGGCGCACACTGAGCTACTCTCGGCGCTAATGCGCCAAGTGGAATGAGCTTTGCGCGATAGACTAGCCGCCAGGGCCCCCAAAGCAGGGCGCCCTGGCGGCAGTTGCAATCAAACGTAATCAAATCACTTGCGAGTGCCTTGTGAGCGGACGGAGTGGTAGCTGATGGAACAGGAAATACCTGAGAAACAGCCTGGAGAGGCCTTAAGGGAAATGCTGGCTAGGTCGCAGCAGATAAGCGGACAAGTGCCTCCAGTTATGCAGCAACCAATGCCCTTTGTGCCGCCGCCAAAAAAGGTGCTTTCTGCTAAGGGTAAGCGTAAGCGGCAGATCCTGCGTATAGTTGCGACACATAGCGCACTGGTTGGATTTGTTTTAATAATGAGTCCATTTGTTGCTAGCGGTCTTGCTGCTGTTCCAGGGGCTCATGTCGATGATGTTGACAGCTTTAGCTGGTTTTGTATCGCCCTCTTATTTTTTTACGTCCCTGTAGGGCTTATTTTTGTGCTCTTAGCCGGGGGTTTATTAGTAACTAGATCGTCGTTGCGTTAGCTGTATCAGCTCACAGTATGTGCTGTTATGTGCCGATGTAATACTAACGGTGTACCAAAGGAGGAGCAGCAAATGACCGATAAGAAACATAACAGTTTAGTTTTTTGGATAAAATGTGTTGACGCTCTTGGGATTCTAATATTAGCTAGTCCCTGGGTGGCTATGGTGTATATAACCTCGTTTTTTGGAATTTATGGGGATAGTGGAGCTTCTGTAGATCCTACGAGATATATGGGTGCATTGATTAATTTTCCGCTACTAGGCTTTATTGTTACACAGATAGTGGTAGTTATTATGAAAGTGTTTGCTACCTATAAAGAGTAAGTACCACAAAACAGCAGGTAGCCTTAGTGGCTGCTAGATTTGCGTCGTCGCAACATGCTGATTTTGGTAGCAACATTTGTTCGAACCGAATGCAACCTTGAGCTAGGCTTAGCTTGCCCCTCTTTGAAGTGGCCAACACTACCAGCTCACCTCTTTTAACGGTTTATGCTGGTAAGTGATTGTGGTTAGAAGGGAAATGGACTTAGCTAGTAGGATGAAATTGCTTGCAAATGAAAGTGATTGAATATGATTTATAGGTATCTTGCTGTTGCGGGGGTATCGTTAATGCTTAGTCCATTGGGAATTTTAACTTTCATGTTTGCAATGGCTATTCGAAACAGTATGTGTCTGCGTTAGGTGCTTGTTATGAATACGTGTCCTTGTGGTGAGTATGGTTGGTGGTAACTTTGGTGAATGAGGTTGTGACTGCTTTGAGTGGACGGAGTGGTAGCTGATGGAACAGGAAATACCTGAGAAGCAGCCCGGGGAGGCTTTAAAGGAAATGCTGGCTAGGTCGCAGCGGATAAGTGGGCAAGTGCCGCAGGTTTCGTTGCAGCCAATGCCTTTTGTGCCGCCGCCGAAAAAGGTACTTTCTGCTAAGGGTAAGCGTAAGCGGCTGATTTTCTATATGTTTGCGCTTTGTTTTGGTATTCCGGCAGTGTCTCTGATCTTCAGTCCATTTATTTTGGGTTACATTATTGCGGGTGTGCCGGGAGATCATGGTATTAATGGTGATGGCTGGGATGCGAGGGCTTTTTTCTCGATCGTATATATTACTCCGATAGGGGCTGTTATATCTGCTATTCCGGTAGCTATGATGTATCTGGCTGCCAGGGTTAAAGAGTGATCTGGTTTCGAGAATGTAGTGGCATTAAAGAGGTCTAATAAATGTGTGAGAGTCAGTCAGAAAAGGCATTTAATGAAAAGCTGGCTAGGTCGCAGCAGATAAGCGGGCAAGTGCCGCAGGTTTTGCTGCAACCAATGCCTTTTGTGCCGCAGCCAAAAAAGGTGCTTTCTGCTAAGGGTAAGCGTAAGCGGCTGATTTTATTTATGCTGGCGCTTTGTTTTGCTATTCCGGCAATAGCTCTGATCTTCGGTCCATTTATTTTATTCGGTATTATTGCGGGCGTGCCGGGAGATCATGGTATTAATGGTGATGGCTGGGATTTGAGGGCTTTCGGGGCGTTCATAACTATTACGCCGATAGGGGTTGTTGTATCTTATATTTCGGTAGCTATGATGGGTCTGGGTGCCATGGTCAAAGAGTAATTTAGTTTCGAGTATGCACTGGTATTAAAGAGGTCTAATAAATGTGTGAGAGTCGGTCAGAAAAGGCGTTTAATGAAAAGCTGGCTAGGTCGCAGTGGATAAGTAAACAAGCTTCTCCGGTTAAGCTACGACCAGCGCCTCCAGTTGTATTATCGCAGGAAATGGGACTTCCCTCCGAAGGGGAGCGTGAACGGAAGAATTACTTTACGGCAGCACTCTGCCTGGGTATTCCGGGAGTGATCATGCTCTTGATCCCATTTATTTATATTATTGCTCTTCTTCCAGGGGGTCATGGTGATAGTGGAGATGACTTAGCTTGGGAGATTTTTTTTATGTTTATGACTTTTTTTCCAATAGGGCTTGTGTTATCTGCTATTGCACTAATTATGTTTGATTTTGGCAAGAATCTGTGTAAGTAGGTTGGGTTCGATATTAATGTTGGCAAGGATTTTATTCGTGTATGGGTCGTATCTACAATAGGCGATAGTTCATCTTGTTTACAGAAAAGCAGGTTGGAAAATGAATAATGATCAAACTAATGCTGAATTCTGTGCGCTGCCTCTGATTGATGATGGATCAAGTCCTGACGACCAGTCGAAAAAAGCGTTTAATGAAAAGCTGGCTAGGTCCGAAAAGGTTGCCCAGATAGATAAGAGTTCGCGGGAATTAAGCCGTCAGAAATGCGAAATCTTAACAGCGTTTTCAACTGTATTTGTCAGGATTGGGCTGTTTCTGATAGTTAGTCCATTTGTAATGTTCATTGTTACTTTCCTTGTTTCTGAAAAAGATAGCGCTGGTGTAGGTTGGGCACTCTTGGCGTTTTTAATGTCTTTTTTATATTGGTACCTTTTGGATTTTTGTTTCTTATAGTTGCTGATTTGTTGGCTCTTCGCGCTCGAGGGTGTGTTGGGGGCGGCGCATAGTGACTAGGTAAGGACTGAGGTCTTTCGATGATGAGGATTCATATATCGTTCATCTGAAAAATCTCGATACATTTAGTACTATCTTTGAACGCCCTGACCTAAGCATTCCTCGAAACCGATAGGTCAAAGCGCCAATTATGAAGAGACACTTTGTCGAAAGTAATAAAAGCTGTGCCGAAATATCGGTATGCGCAGGAGGCTTAATGTTGTAGTAACTATAAAAGATAAGAATTTCGAAAGTGGTTGATCGGAAATCAGATGGTAGCTAACTTTGATAAAAACTTTGTTATACCTAAGCAGTCAGCTACCCAGCTTCCTGTTAGTAAACACGAACGAAAGCGACAGGTCCTGCCTATAGTTGCGGCACGTAGCGCACTGGTTGGATTTGTTTTAATAATTAGAGCATTGTTGCGTTAGATGTGTCGGCTAGTAACATTTGCTGTATGTGCTGATGTGACGCTAGTGATATAGGTAAGGAGGTGTGGCAAATGGCTAAGAAGAAGCGGAACAGTTTAGCTTTTTGGATAAAGTGTGTTGATGCTCTTGGGGTTCTAATATTAATTAGTCCCTGGCTGGTTTCGGTGTATGTTGCCTCATTTTCTGGAATTTATGAGAATGGTGAAGGGTTGGCAAGTCCCTCGGAGTATATTAAGTCATTGATTTTTTGGCCATTGGCGGGCTTTATCGCTACGCAGATAGTGGTAGTTATTATGAAAGTGTCTGCTACCTATAAAGAGTAAGTACCACCAAACAGCGGGTAGCCCTAGCGGCTGCTAGATTTGCGCCGTCGCAACATGCTGATTTTGGTCGCAACATTTGTTCGAACCAAACGCAACCTTGAGCTAGGCTTAGCTTGCCCCTCTTTGAAGCGGCCAACACTACCAGCTCACCTCTTTTAGCGGCTTATGGCTGGCAAGTGATTGGGGTTAGAAGGGAGGTGGGCTTATGTCCGGCAAGTCCAGGACTAGTCAAGGTAAGCAAAAGGCCCGGAAGGAGAACATTGACACCGCGAATGTCACTGCTCTCATCCAGGCCCTAGCGGCTTTGATTGGAGCTCTCGCGTCACTGCTCATCGCTCTTAAGTAGCAGTGGCTGAGGCAGTCAGTCCTCTTTAAATAGGGGATTGGCTGCCTCTATTATGCCTCACGCTTATTTACTGCCTCCAGCCTTTTTTCTGGGCTGTGAGCTTAAAGCGCTGCTCTAATTTTGAACCACCACTTGCCAAGGGCTTGCTAGGCTTATCTTGCCCTCTTTTAAGCGGCCAACGTTCCCGGTACATCTTCTAGTGGCTTATGGCTGGGAAGCGATTGGGGGTTTGAGAGGAGGTGGGCTCATTGTCTGGCAAGTCCAAGACTGGTCAAGGCAAGTGAAAGGCCCGGAAAAAGAGTGTTGACACCGCAACTGTCGCTGCTCTCATCCAGGCCCTAGCGGCTTTGATCGTAGCCCTCGCGTCACTGCTCAAGAACTAAAGTACAGTGACTGGAGGCAGTCAGTCCCCTCGCGGGAACTGGCTGCCTCCATTATGCCTCATGAGCCTCTAAAATCTCTAGTCTTTCATAGGCTGCTAGCGAATAGTGGTCAGTTAGCTAGTTACCAGCTAGCGACGACGCGAGGGGCGCTTTTCGCAAGCAACGCCGTCCTTATCGCGGTCTAAATCAATTCGGTAACCAGGCTCGCCACGGTAAATAGGAGCAGCTCCAGCATTCCAAGCCTCAGTGCAGTTGCTGTAGTAGACAGAACTGGGCTTTTCGACTGGTGCTTCGGCTTCCTCACTGTTTTCTTCCGACTGAGATTCAGATTCTGGTGCCGGTGCGGGAGCGGGTGCAGCTTCAGATTCGGGAGTGGGAGTTGGGGCAGGTGTTGGAGTTATTGTGCATGCGCCTACTGTCAGCAAGAAAAAGCAATAACGCCTATGATCAGCCTTCTGAACTTCATTTCATAATTGCTGAGTTTGTGGAAATAACGATTTCTGTAGAAATAAAGCAAAACCCCCACCAAATTTTGGTGAGGGCACACTGTCTGAAAAGTACCCCCTGAGGGACTCGAACCCTCGACCTGCGGATTAAAAGTCCGTAGCTCTAACCAACTGAGCTAAGGGGGCAGGCCTGCTCACTGCTGTGCGGCTAGCATCTTGTGGATGCGAGCAACGCCTAACGGGCTTTTGGAACGGCCCGCAGCGAACTGACAGCCCCCATCATAGCGGACTTGTTAGCCTACGTCTAAAGGAGGCACGTATGACCCGCCAATTCCACCGCCCCGTCCTCATGGAACCTGCCGAAGCTGAGCGTTACACCGGTGCTGAAGACACCGCCGCCACCTCCGCTCTGGCTCACCAAAGCGCCCAGCTGCTTATTGGTGGCTACCTTGGGGCAGACAGCGACACCACGCTAACCGCCGCTGGTCTGCGCAAAGTTGTGGCCTCTCATGGCGTAGATGTGATTGGTGAGCTGTGGGCCACCAGCCCGGCAGGTACCTTGCCTGGTGCGCTTTGGCGCCTACTACTGCTGCGTGAATGGATTGAGCGCGACCCGGCCCTGGTAGAGTCGCGTTACGCCACAGCAGTAACTATTAGCGACGACGACGCTGCTGCTCAGGCCCGCTTTGAGGCCGTCTTATCCCAGGGGCAGCGGGTAGATAGTGTGGCCCAGGTGCAAGCCCAACTAAACGAGTTGCTGCTAGGCGACGTATCCGCTGGTAGCCAACGGACGCCGTCGCGCCGATCCCAGCTTTACCCCACGCTAGTAGCCAGCGCCGCCCTGCTAGAACGCCTCAGCCGCGCTAGTGAGCAAGACAGCTGGATTACTGACGAAAATGACCCGCTTTACGACGTGGTTACCTCCCGTGCTCGCGCCCTGGCCACAACCGCTGCCGAGCTACGTGAAGCAGCCGCTAAAGCCGCCGTCGGGAAACTGGATTAATCCCCAGGGACATTAGCGCCCAAATATCAGTACAATAATGCTGAAAAAATTAACCTCTATCACTGACAGAATACGAGTATGCAAGATCACGCTGCACAGGATGTCGACGTCGAAGAAGCCAAGCGCACCGACGCAGCCATAGCCGCCGTTATTGAAACCGCAGACCCCCGAGATTTCGAGGACGACGCCGGCCCCGCTTACGCGGACGAGGACTTCGAAGAGGAGGCAAGCTCCGACGCTGACGCTAGCGGCGTCGAAGCTGCTATCGAAGTGCTTGAAGCTGGCGAGACCGGTGATGAAAAAGCTGGCGAAACTGGCGCCCTAAATGCCGCTCCCGCTAAAAATGCTGCCTCTAAGGGTTCCAAGCGTGCTAAAGCAGGCAAGGCTTCTAGCGGTGCAAAGACTGCTGATGGGTCTGGTTCGGCTAAAGCTGGTAGCGCTGGAGCTAAAGCTGGTAGTGCTGCTGGTGCTGCTGGTGCTGGGAATAAAGCCGACGGCGCTGGTGCGGGAGCTAAAACCGACGGCGCCGCTAGCGTGGGGGCTAAGGCCGACGGCGCCACTGGGGCTAAGGGCGCTGCTGGAGCCAGTGCTACTGGCGCTAAGGGTACTGCCGGCGCTAAAGGCGCCAAGGTAGACAGTGTAAAGGCGAGCGGTAAAACCGCCGCCAATGACGCTAAGACTGACGCAACCAAGCACGCCGGTGAAGCAAAAGATGCCAAACCGGGCGCCGTCGTCGCCGCCACCAAAACCGCAGGCAGCACGCAACTAGACGGCGTCAAGCCAGCAGAAGCCACAGAGGTTGTAGACCCCTCAAGCAAGAAGTACTGGGCGGACATCGACCGCCTGCAGGAAAAACTGCCCGCGCTAGACGAATTCCCTGAGCGCTTCGTGGACCGGGAACTGACCTGGATAGACTTCAACAAGCGCGTGCTGGAACAGGCCCAAGACCGCAGCCTGCCAGTACTTACTCGCGCCTGGTTCCTATCCATCTTCTCCTCCAACCTGGACGAGTTCTACATGGTGCGCGTGGCCGGGCTAAAGCGACGCATCGCCGCCGGGATCACCCCCGTACGCGCCTCCGGGCTGGACGCCAAGCAGGTGCTAGAGCTAATCACCTCACGCGCCAAGAAACTCACCGCCGCCCAAGCCGAGCTATTCCAAAACGACGTACGTCCGGCCATGGCCCAGGCAGGCATCGAAATCACCGACTGGAAATCACTAAACCAGGAAGAACGCGACAAGCTCACCCGCTACTTCCGCTACCGGGTCTATCCGGTGCTGACCCCGCTAGCAGTGGACCCCTCGCACCCCTTCCCCTACATTTCCGGCCTGTCGCTGAACCTGGCGGTTATGCTGCGCAACCCACGCAGCGGCAAAAACCACTTCGCCCGCATTAAGCTGCCCGACTCCCTGCCGCGATTCGTGCAGGTGCCCGGGCGCGAGCTAACCAACACCAAACCGCGCAACCTGGCGCTCATCCCACTTGAGGAAGTCGTGGCCTACCACCTGGACCACCTCTTCCCGGGCATGGAAATCGTGGAGCACCACGTCTTCCGCGTCACCCGCAACGAAAACCTTGAAGTTGAAGAGGACGACGCCGAAAACCTGCTCACCGCCATGGAAAAAGAGCTGGGACGCCGTCGTTTTGGGCGGGTAGTGCGTCTAGAGGTAGAAGACTCCATCAGCGAGTTTGTGCGCACCTACCTGGTACGCAAGCTAAACATCACGCAAGAAGACGTGTTTGTCTCGCCCGCGCCACTGAACTTGTCTGACCTGTCCGAAATTCACGACCTGGACATCCCCGAGTTCAAATACAAGCGCTACGTGCCAGTCACCCCGGCCGGGATCAACCCGCGCGAATCGGCGCGGCCCCGCAGCATTTTCGCGGCCATCCGTGAGCACAACATTTTGCTGCACCACCCCTACGACGCCTTCTCAACCAGCGTCCAGGAGTTCATCTCCCAAGCAGCCCACGACCCCAAGGTACTGGCCATCAAGCAGACCCTGTACCGCACCAGTGGCGATTCACCCATTGTTGACGCCCTGATTGAGGCCGCTGAACTGGGCAAACAGGTTGTGGCCATTGTGGAAATCAAGGCCCGCTTTGACGAGGAAGCCAATATCGTGTGGGCGCGCAAGCTTGAGCGGGCCGGCGTGCACGTGGTTTACGGCATGATCGGGCTTAAAACCCACTGCAAGCTGTCGCTGGTGGTGCGCCAAGAAACTGACGGCCTGCGCCGCTACTGCCACGTGGGCACGGGTAACTACCACCCCAAGACCGCCCGTGGCTATGAAGACCTGGGCCTGCTGACCTGCGACCGCGACGTCGCCCAAGACCTGACCACGCTGTTCAACCAGCTTTCGGGCTACGCCCCGCGCGCCCGCTTCCGCCGTCTGCTGGTGGCCCCGCGCGGCCTGCGCAACGGGCTGCTGGAACGTATCAAACGCGAAATCGACAACCACTTGGCTGGGCGTGAAGCCTGGATCAAGATCAAGGTCAACTCCATTGTTGACGAGCGCATCATTGACGCCCTCTACCGCGCCTCGCGTGCGGGTGTGCGCGTTGACCTGGTAGTTCGCGGTATTTGCGGGATCCGCTCCGGGGTTAAAGACCTAAGCGAAAACATTCATGTCACCTCAATCCTGGGCCGCTACCTGGAGCACTCGCGCATCTACGCTTTTGCTAACGACGGCGACCCCGAGATTTTCATTGGTAGCGCTGACCTGATGCACCGCAACCTGGACCGCCGCGTGGAGGCCCTGGTTAAGATCACCCAGCCGGATCTGGTGGAGCGCCTGCATTGGCTGATTGATCTGGAAACTTCCGGCCGCATCAGCGCCTGGCACCTGCTTCCTGACGGCACCTGGCAGCGGCGTACTCATGACGACGACGGACAGGAGCTTGAGGACGTGCAAAGCGTGCTTATGTCCCAGGCCCGGGCCCGGGTTAAATGAGTCTTGCAGCTAAGGCTGGTGCGCGCAGCAAGCAGCAGGCCAAGCAACAAGGCAAGCAACAGACCAGGGGCCGCAAGAAAAGCTTGCGGATCAAGGCCTCACGCCGCCCGCCGGTGCTAGCCGCCGGCGCGCTGGTGTGGCGCCTTAAAAACGATAAGTTGCAAGTGCTGGTAGTGCACCGCCCGCGCTATGACGACTGGTCTTTCCCTAAAGGTAAAGCCGAACCTGGTGAGTCCATGGTGCTCACCGCCATCCGGGAAGTAGCCGAAGAAACCGGCCGCCAGATTGTGTTGGGGCGCTACCTGGGCAAGGCTCGCCGTCGTCTAGTAAGCGGCCGCAAAAAACGCACCCTGTACTGGGCGGCCCAGGTATTGCCTGAGGCTGGCCCGGGGGAGGGGCTGCGAGCTGCGGTAAAGCCCGCGTCCAAGCGGGAAATCGACAAGGTGCGCTGGTGGAAGGTGGAAAAGGCCGCTCGCAAGCTCACCCACGCTGACGACAAGCGCCTGTTGGCGCGCCTGGTGGACTGGTATGAGAGCGGGCAGCTGCAGGTGCGTAGCTTGGTGCTGGTGCGCCACGCCAAGGCGGTTAGCCGCGCCACCTGGGGCTATGGGATTAATAGCGAGCTTACCCGACCCTTGGTGATGGGTCGGGGGCAAGCCCAGGCCAGGGATGTGGCAGCTCTGCTTAGCGCCTATGGGGTGGGGGAGCTGGTTTCTTCGCCCTGGAAGCGCTGTGTTGACACTCTGGCGCCCTATGCACATGGCTGCGGCCTAGATTTGCGCAGTGATGAGGCGTTCACCGAGCTCAGTGCGTTGACGTCGCCTGAGGTGATGCAGGCTAGTTTCCGGGATTTGCTGGAGCGCGGGTCTGCACTTACGGGGCTGCCTGGGCGCGGGCCCGCTGGTCCGCCGGAACCTGAGGCTGTGGGGCCGCAGGGCCGCGAGCCTGAGCCTGCACCTGAGGGCCAGCTGGAACCTAGCTATCCGCTGGCGCTGTGTGTGCATCGACCCTGTTTGCCGCTGCTTTTTGAGACTCTGCGTGAATATATGGGTCCTGAATTGGCCACCAAACTCCCTGACAGTGATCCCTGGTTACGTCCAGGGCAGGCGGTAGTGGTGCATTTGCGTCGTCGGCCTGCCTCGGTGCAGTTAGGGACGACGCCGGAAGGTGACGTTGAAGCTGGGGGCGGCGGCGACGTCGTCGTTAAGAGCTCCCAGATAGTGGCGCTGGAACTGCACTAAGAACTGCACTAAGGTACGGGGCTGCGCTGTGATATCCGCGCGGCCACCAGACCACGGTTGCCAGGCGCGGCAGCCAGGCCATGGCCACTGGCACGGTTGTCAGGATGTGGTTGTCGGGATGTGATTGCCTGTGGGCGGTTGCCAGATGCAGTTACTAGGGTACGGTTACTTATAAAACCGTCCGTTACTGAAATATCGTCCGTTCCCTATAAAACCCCATGGAAAAATTATAGGGAAGGGATGATTTTGCCTGTATTTGTATGTGTCTGCAGACAACAAGAAGGGGCGTACCAGTTAAAACTGATACGCCCCTTAAGTTTGCCTGCCTCAGCAGGTCTAGGCATTAAATGTGGTCGTTGGCACGGGCGCTAACCGGGCAGCGCTTGCCGTCCTCGGCCGGTAGGCTGTCGTCCAGACCGGGGTTACCGGTCACGGTCAGCTGCCAGTACATGTTACGTACGCTGGAACGGTGCAAGTAAACCAGCTTGCCGTTGGGCATACGGTAGGTGATCACGAAGACCGGCATGAAGATCAGACGGGTCAGGGTCTCAGACAGACCAGTCTGGTTCAGGGTCAGGGCCATGGCGAAGGGGCTGTCAGCGGTCAGCTTCCGGCCGTCAGCGGACTTGGTCCAGGTACCGTGGTACTCACCAACCCAAGCGTTCCACTTGGTGTTTAGGGTGTTCTCAACGGTGCCGTTCCGGGTGGTCAGGTCAGTGAAGTCACCAGCGTCAACCTTCTTGAGTACCGAAGCGGTGTCAGGGCTGTTACGCAGAGCGGTCATGGCCTTCTGAGTCAGCGGAGTCCAGGAACCGTTGGTGGCCCAAGAGTCCCAGGCGTGGCCACCTTCGTTGCTGGAGGCAATGTTGGTGAAGGTCGGGGTGTCACCGTAAGCAGCCTTCGGCATCAGGAACATAACCTTGGTGCTAACGATGCGGGAGGGGTCAAGCTCAGCGCCACCGGGGGCAACGGTGATGTCCAGGCCGTTCTCACCAGCGTCAGACTTGGCGCCGAAGTAGAACTTCACGCCCTGACGCTTCAGGTAAGCGGTACCAACACGGGAAATGCTGGGGTTGTTAGTGGCCCGGCCGCCACCCAGGGTGTCGTTCCAGTTGATGTGGCCGTTGACGGAGTAGGGCCAACCACCGATTTCCGTGCAGGTAAGGCCCTTACGACCGGCAGCAACACCTGCAGCGTTGATGTTTTCGGGGGTGCCGCGCATCTTCATGTACATCTGGGCCACGGGGATGATGTCATTGGGGGAGGTAGCGGCCTGAGCGGCAGCCTCGGCGACTAGAACAGCCGGAGCGGCCCAGGCGGAGCCCTTAACAAGGGTACGACGCTTGATTTCAGTCATTATCAGAGAAATCCTTTAATGGGTAGGGGAGGATATGTACAGATTACATCCAAGGGACTGGGATGAAACTCTACATGGTTAACTACTTGAAGGCTATGTGATCTAAGTCTTTTGAGATTGTTGCCCCGTCAAATCACCCCCTCGTAAAGCCCCAGAGTTACAGCAAAATGCACTAAGCGCCCTTATAGGACCTACCTGTTGACGTGCTGGTCACAGCCTTAAGTAAGCCAGGACTAATTGCCCAGCCCCTAGTTTTGGGATAAATTCCCGTAGCAATGGTGCTCACCTGCTTAGACTCCGGTTTAAACTAGTGGTACCCCTCCCAACCGTCCCACGGAAGTCATATCTCCCCCACCCCCAAAACCGGTGTGACGCCGTCGTCGGTCTCCCTTAAGCAGAACTATATCTATGTCAAAAATAGGAGACAGACATGCCTAGCGGTGTAGAACGTCGGCAGGTGCTGCGTGGAGCAGTATGGGCTGCCCCAGCAATTGCGGTGTGCGCTAGCGCCGCAGCCGTCAATACTTCTCAGCTAAACCCGGTCTATTCCGGCTATAGCTGGAACCAGGGAGCCCCGGCCAACATCCCTAACGGCTACGACTCCCGTCAGGAACGTGACGCGCGCATCAATGCTGATCAGGCCTATTACTTCGGGTTCTATAACAACGGCTCCGACGGTAATGAAGAATTCGCTCCGGTTGGTTGGCCTAACGTTGACGGCTCCACTTATCCCACTAAGGACACTGGTTTGGCTAGCCCCAATGCTGGTACGCCGGCCAACCTAACTGGTCTGTACCAGGTGTTCTGGATTAACACTGCGGAGTACTCCAACATCGACTGGCAGCCGGTCACCGGCAACACCGATGGCATCAACTGGCCCACCACCTCGCTGAACTTCGCTTCCTGGTCTAAGCCGCAGGCTAATACCCTGGCTGGGTTGCTGGCTGACTCGCGCTTTAGCGAACACGCCAAGGCGGTTCAGGCCAAGCTGGGTGCGGATATTGGCAACTGGACGCCTTATGTATCCACGTTCTCTGGCACCTGGCGCTATGAGAAGAATGACCTGCGCGCCAAGACCAACGCCCACTTTGGTGCAGTGCTGCACGTACACTCCAACAACACTCCGCTAACCTCCTTCCCGATCGTTATGGGTGCGGTGGTTACCATGAGCGAAACCGGTAGCCAGAACGCCATCACTAACGCCAACAACTCTCCTGTCCTCAACCACATCCCGCTCTCTGGCGTAGTTAGGGCCGGCGGCCACTAAGGTTTGCTCCTAGCTGCGTCGGTTACACGACGGTTCCCACAGGGTCGCGCTCACTGAGTGCGGCCCTTGGTGTTTTTGGGCGGCTTTGATGGCTAAGTGGCTTGGTGACGACGGCGGTGCTTGGCTGGCCAGCTTGGCTGCGGCTGGTTTTGGGCGTGGTTGGCGCCAGGTGCAGTTTGCGCGGCTTGAGTAGGGAAGTTTGCTGCGCCAGGGCAAGCTTCGCTCATGGGAGAGGCATGCAAATGCTTTGGGTAGTTTGGCGCAAAGTGCAACAATTGAACTATGAGTGGATTTGAGGTGCCTGACTATACGCAGGCAATCAGTCAGTTTGTTGTTGATTCTCCCACCAGCTACCACGCCGCCCAGGCTGTGGCCGCCCGCCTAGAAAAGCGTGGTTTTAAGGCTGTAGATGAGACTGTGGCTTGGGATAGTTCCATTCCTGCACGCGGATATGTGATTCGTGACGGCGCCATTGCGGCCTGGTGCCTGCCTAGCGCCCCTAGCGAGCGCACTGGCTTCAGGATTGTGGGTGCCCACACTGACTCTCCGGCGCTTAAGCTCAAGCCTCAGGGTGCGATTGTGCGCGAGGGCTGGGAAATGATTAACGCCGAAATTTATGGTGGCGCCCTAGAAAACTCCTGGCTAGACCGTGAAGTTGGTTTGGCGGGACGTCTGACCACCTACGACGGTGCCGTCCACCTGGTGCGTACTGGCCCCATTGCCCGCACCGCGCAGGTGGCTCCCCACCTGGACCGTAGCGCACATGAAAACCTGCACCTAGACCGTCAGGCCCACATGCTGCCGCTAACCGCCCTGGCTGGCGAGGCGGTAAGCTGCCACGACATTGAAAACTACCTGTGTGAGCAGGCTGGTATCAGCCCTGATCAGCTAGCTTTCCACGATGTGTTCACCTATTTGGTCCAGCCTCCCAGTGTCTTTGGTTTGCACCAGGAGTTCCTGGCCAGCTCGCGCCTAGACAACCTCTCTAGCGTTCACGCCGGCCTGGTTGCCCTAGAAAACCTGGCTGGTACGGAAAACGATGCTGCCGTGTTTGTGGCTTTTGACCACGAAGAGGTTGGTAGCGGCACCCGCTCGGGTGCGGGCGGACCCTTCCTGCAGGATGTTTTGCATGGCCTGGCTGCGGTTATGGGCTTCGTGGGCGACGGCGAGCGGGCTCTGCTGGCTCGCTCTAGCTGCGTTAGCGCCGACGCCGGACACAGCGTTCACCCCAACTATGGCCAGCTGCATGACCCCCAGGTGCGTCCGCTTATCAACCACGGTCCGCTGCTGAAGATTAATGCCCGGCAGCGCTACGCCACCGACGCGGTAGGTGGGGCTATCTGGAAGCGTGCTTGCAAGGCGGCGGGTGTGCCCACGCAGGATTTCGTGTCCAACAACTCCGTGCCTTGCGGCACCACCATTGGTCCGATCACCGCCTCGCGTCTTGGTATCACCACTGTTGACGTAGGTATTGCGCTACTGTCCATGCACTCTGCCCGTGAGATGTGTGGTGTTGAGGATGGCCCCTACCTGGCTCGTGCTCTACACGCCTACTGGGCCGAGAACTAAGTCACGCAACCAAAGCGGCGCGCTTACTGCGCCAGCCAAAACTGGCAGCAGCGCAGTAAGCTACGCCAAGTTTGCTGAGGCTACGCCAGCCAAAACTGGTTAGCCAAAACTGCACAATAAACGGTGACAAATAAAACGTGGGGCCGCGTATACCACTTCGGTATACGCGGCCCCAACGCTAGTCAGTCATATGAACTAGGTAGGTTCGCTAGTCAGACTAACTAGTCGTGTTCGTTGGTCATATGAACTAGGTAGGCTCGCTAGCCACACTAGCTAGGCATACCTACTAGTCATAGTTTTGACTATATGACTGTATTAATGCTGTCCGTAGACATTCTGGTAGCGATCATTAAGCCGCTTGATCATGTCATCAGGTATCCGCTTAACTTCACCTAGCGTACGTGCCAGATAAGCAGTGCGGGCTACCTCTTCGCACATTACCGCAGCTTTTACGGCGCTACGCCCATCCTTACCTACGGTGAAGGGGCCATGGTTGGCCATCAACACCGCCGGTGAATGGCAGTTGCGTAAGGTTTCAACAATTCCACGCCCGATCGAATCGTCGCCGATAATCGCTAGCGGGCCCAGTGGAATGTCACCACCAAACTCATCAGCCATCATGGTCAGGCAACAGGGGATAGGCTCCCCAATTGCCGCCCAAGCTGTGGCGTAGGAGGAGTGGGTGTGCACCACCCCGCCAACTTCAGGCATGTGCCGGTAGACATAGGCATGAGCTGCCGTATCCGAGGAAGGAACAAGCCCACTAGCGTCGTCGTCAAGCAGCTGACCTTGCAGGTCACACACCACCATGTGGGCAGCCTCCATACCCTCATAGGGCACACCGGAAGCCTTAATCACAAACAGGTCTGTGCCCGGCACGCGTTCAGATACGTTACCGTCGGTCCACACCACCAGCCCCCAGGCAGGTAGTAGCGCGTGTAGCTCGGCTACTACCTGCTTGGTGCGCTCTACTTGAGCGCGCTGGGACTGGCTTAGCTCGGCGAGTTTCACTCCTGCGGCTTCTTGGCAGCGGCGCGCTTGCGTTCAACTGCTCGACGACGGATGTCCTTGAGGCGGTGCATAACCTCGTTCTCGCCGCGACCAAAGTAATCATGCAGCTGACGGTACTCGTTGAAAAGCTCGTCATAGCGGGCAGTGCGGTCATAGTTGGGCACGTAGGCGGCCGTAATCTTGCCACCCATGGCCAGCGAAGCCTCCTTAATGCTGGGGTAGAAGCCGGCAGCTACCGCCCCATGAGCAGCGGCACCTAGCGCCCCACCCTGCTTGGTGGTGGCCACGCTCAGCGGCACACAGGTGATATCCGCCAAGGTCTGCATAAAGAACGGGTCCTTGATCAGGCCACCACTAGCCACAATCTCGTCAATCTTGACGCCGGCGTTAGTGAAGGACTCGATAATGGTGCGGGCTCCAAAGCAAGTGGCCTCCACCAGGGCCCGGTAAATATCCTCAGGCTTGGTGGTCATGGTGATACCCAAAATGGCGCCAGAAAGCTCAGAGTCAACCAGGATCGAGCGGTTACCGCTGAACCAGTCCAGAGCCACCAGGCCGTGCTCACCAATCTCCTGGGCGCGGGCCTTTTCAGCCAGCAACTCAAAGATACTGATGCCGGCCTTTTCGGCGGCAACCACGTAGGAGTGGGGCAGGGCGTTGTCCAGGTACCAGGCAAACACGTCACCCATGCTGGACTGGCCGGCCTCAAAGCCCCACAGCCCATCCACCACGCCGCCGTCGACACACCCAAACATGCCCGGAACCTCACGGAACTGCGGCCCAGAGACAATGTAGCAAGCAGAAGTACCCAAAATAGCGGTTAGCTGCCCCGGCTCCACAGCCTGCACAGCCGCAGCGGTTACGTGGGCGTCAATGTTACCGGTGGCCACGCTAATGCCAGGCTCCAAGCCCATCCAGGCGGCAGCGTGGGCGGTAAGCTTACCGGCCTCAGCGCCTAGCGCCAGCACCTGCCCGGGCATCTTTTCGCTAAATACCTTGCCAAAACCAGGCGAGAGCAGCTCCAAGAACTCCTCGCAGGGGTAGGCGCCGTCCTGGAAGTTACGCTTGTAACCAGAGTCACCAGCGGAGTAAACCAGGTTGCCGGTCATACGCCACACGATCCAGTCCAAAGCGTCCACAAACACGTCAGTATCTGCGTAAACCTCAGGGGCCTTCTCGTAGGTTTCTAACACCTTGGGCAGCAGCATCTCTGCAGACAAGATGCCACCATAGCGGGCCAGCCAAGACTCGCCGCGCTCCTTAGCCAGGGCCACAATGCGGTCAGCCTGCTCCTGGGCGCCGTGGTGCTTCCACAGCTTGACGTAGGCATGCGGGTTGTTGGTGAACTTAGCCAGGTCACACAGCGGGGTGCCGTCTTCCTTAGCGGCAATTACCGTGGCGGAGGTGAAATCAATACCAATACCCTTGATCTGGGCCGGGTCCACCATGGACTTAGCGATAGCCTCAGGTACGGCGTGCTTTAACACCTCAATGTAGTCGCGCGGGTTTTGCAGGGCAAAGTCAGCCGGCAACTTCTGGCCGTCAGCCACGCTGAGCACGTCATCCATGACGGCGTTGGGGTACTCGTAGACAGCAGCGGCCTTTTCTAAACCGTCAGCCACGCGCACAATCGCTGCACGCCCAGATAGCGTGCCAAAGTCAATACCTAGAACGTAAGTCTCTTCCATGTTACTTCCTTGTATTAGGGGCTTGCGCTTTCAGTCCTCAGCACCGCTGACGCGGTCGGTGGGTACAGGTGCGCTAGCCCAGTAGCCACCAGGAGCAAAGAGTTCTTCTACGCACTCGTCCAAAATGCCCAGCTCCCACAGCACATCCAAAATGGTGTAGCGGGTGCGGATCATCTGGGCGCGGGTGTAGGTTTCACGCATCTTTTCCAGGCTGATACCAATCTGGGCCGGGTGGTAGATGCCGCCTACAGTCTTAAGCACGTCGGCGATTTCCTCGGCGCTAAGCAGCTGCTTGGCGGAGGTTTCCTTGATTTGCGGCCATAGCTTTTGCAGGGTGTGGATGCGCTCGCGGAGCTGCTCGGGGGTCAGGTACTTGGCGTCGGTCTGCACCACGGCGGCCTCAAGCAGGCCGCTGGGGGCGCTTTGGTTCCACTGACGCACGTGGGCTTCCATACCTTCACGGGTGGGCCAGGCGGCAATGCGGGCTTCGACGTCGAGGTCGCTGATGTCTTTACGCAGGGCGACGTCGTACAGGGCGCAGATAGCTACCGTGCCCAGGCCCACCTTGAACCCGTGGGTCAGCGGCGGCTCCCAGTCCAGGCCGTGACCTTCCATTTCCCACAGGTGCGAGAACTGGTGTCCGGCGCCCGAGGCGGGGCGGGAGGACTGGGCGGCCTGCATGGCTAGGCCACTCATTAGTAGCCCGGCGGCCAGACCGGCGGTGGCGTCGGCGTCGCCGGCACGCAGCTGGGCGGGCTGGCTGATAGCTTCACGCAGCGGGCCCTGCACTAGCGGCCATACCTGGTGGTTGATGGCTTCTACACCGAGCATGTCGGCAATGATCCAGTCCTCACCGGCGGGGATTTTCTCGATCAGGTCGCCCACGCCGGTGGCCACTAGGCGCTTGGGGGCGGCGGCCATAATGTCCAGGTCAGCTACGACGGCGGCCGGAGCGGGGCAGTTGCGGGTGATCTTGAAGCCGTCCTTAGAGATGGAGGCGCCAAAGGAGGCGTAGCCGTCCATGGAGGCGGCGGTGCATACCACCATGTAGGGGCGCCCCAGCTCGCCGCTGGCCAGCTTGGTTAGGTCGTTGAGCACGCCCGAGCCCACCACAACGGCAATAGCGTCTAGGCCGCGTAGCTTTTCGCGGATAATTTCCACATTGTCGTAGCCGCCGTAGAGGGTGGGGGTGCCGGGGAAAATAATGTTTTCTTCCAGCTCCACGCCCGCTTGCTTTAGGGAGGCGACGACGGCGGGGCCAGCTGCTACCGGCTCACCGGCGGCGGTGGTGGCACCTACTGCGTTGAAGGTGTTGTCATCGCCCACTACCACGGCGCGTTTGCCGGGGAAAGTGGAGGCGAATACTTCACCGGTGCGGTGCACGGCGCCGCGTCCGAAAGCTACGGCCTTGGTGTCGGTGGCGTCTTTGAGTGCCTCATCCAAGAGTGCCGCTAAATCAGTCATTGACTTTTCTCCTTCGAAAGTTAACTAGTTAAATGCGGTGAGTGTGCAGATTGTGGCGGTGGCCGCCAACTTTCTAAGTGGCGGCCACCAAAATTTTTTGGTTAGACCCCCGCGTGCCTTAGCGGCGACCACCAAAGAACTTGTCCCAGGGGATCTCCAGCGGGGCGTCGTCGACAATGATGGCGTGTAGCGCACGCAGCAGCGGGAAGTCGTCTTCACTGATAACCCCACGTTCAGTCAGTGGCGCCAGAGCCCCACCAATCACGCGAATTGCGGCCACGCCCTCCATGGTTACCCCCTTCATGTGGGTGTCGCGTACTTCAGAGAAGGGGATGCCCTGGCCCACGAATTTTCCGGCGCGTACATTGCGCCCGCCCATAGAGGTGACGAACATGTCGCCGACGCCGCCTAGGCCCTTAGCGGTGGCCACGTCGCCGCCCAGCAGCTCAATGAACTGGGTGAGCTCAGTTTGTCCCTGGGCGAAGATGGCCGCCCCATAGTTGTACATGCGGTAGCGGTCGTTTTCCTTGCCGGCCTTGGCTAGCAGACCGTCGGCGAAACCGGCGGCGAAAGCGTAAATGTTCTTGGTGGCGGCGCCTACCTCATGGCCAATGAAGTCCGTGGAAGTCCAGATGTGGTAGTAGTCGGTGGCCCACATTTGCTGCAGTTCATCCAGGCTGGCCTGGTCCTCACCGCAGAACACCACACAGGTGTCGTGGCCTACCGCCAGCTCGCCGGCGATTGACGGGCCCACAATTGCTGACCAGGTCACCTGGCTGGCTAGGGGCTCACCAACGGCTGCGCGCAGCACATCAGGGAACATGGTCAGCGTGCCGTCCTCAGCGGCCTGCATACCCTTGGTGATGGACAGAACCTTCATGCCCGGCTTTAGTAGCGTGGCCAGGTGCGCCCCGGCCCAGTCAACTCCGAAAGAGTTAACGCCGCTCATGGCCACATCTGCGTCGGCAAAAGCGGCTTCAGCTTCTTCTAGCTGGAAGGCGGTTACATTCTCAGGCATTTTCAGCCCCAGCTCCGGGTGGATGCCGGTGCGCTGAATTGAGTCAATAATGTCTCGGTCTAGGTGGGTGCCTACCAGATTCACCTGGTGTCCATTGTCAGTCACCGGGAAAGTCAGTGCCGAGGCCATAATTCCTGCCCCGAGAATTGCAACCGTGCTCATGCAAACTCCAAACCCCATTGTGTAGCTAGTGATCTATGGATCACAGTTCAGAATTTTGCTCGCTGGGCTGCAAAGACGGGGAAAAGACGGCAATGTGGGCAGTTTGTGAATACGTTTGCGCACGCCCGTGCAGGTGGCTGCGCGGGCGCAGGCAATGCGTTTGCGCTTGCTAGCGCTCAGAAAATCCCTGCTCAGGGACGGTTAGCGAAGTGCTCTAGCAGGTTGGCGTCGCCACCTACCACCAAAATATCCTCAGCGCCCACCATGGTTTGCGGGGTAGCGTATTCAAAATGCTCACCTGGGCTCATCAAACCAATGATGTTTACCCCGTAGCGTGAGCGCACCTTGGACTGGCCGATAGTGAAGCCGTGCAGCTCGTGCGGCGGACGCATCTTGATAATGGAAAAGCCGTTCTTTTCCATTTCGATGTAGTCCAACATGCGCCCAGACACTAGGTGGGCGGCGCGCTGGCCGGCGTCGTATTCGGGGTAAACCACGTGGTTGGCGCCGATGCGGTGCAAAATGCGCCCGTGCGTAGCGCTGATGGCTTTGGCCCAGATTTGGCCGATGCCCAGTTCTACCAGGTTGGAGGTGATTAGCACGGAGGCTTCCAGGGAGGAGGCCACCCCCACTACGGCGGTGCCAAATTCGGTGGCGCCTAGCTGCTCTAGAGCTTCCATGTCGGTGGCGTCGGCTTCGATCAGGGGGATGCGCCCGGACCATTGGCGCACGGTGTTGGGGTTGTGCTCAACTGCCAGCACTTCGCGCCCTAGACGGTCGAGGGTGGCGGCGACGGCGGTGCCGAAGCGGCCAAGGCCGATTACGAGTGTGGAGTCTTGATGGTTCACCTGGGGCATGGTTCTAGTTTAAGTCTCGCTGTGGTTTTGTCTTGTTTGGTCTGGTCGGCGCTGGGATGACAGCGCGGGTGGGTGGCGGCGACGGCGCGGGGCGGCCAAGGCGGCTGGGCGCTGCAGGGGAGCGGCGTCGTCGTCGTTTTGGGCCGCTAACCGATCATGGGGCGCTCTTCGGGGAAGCGGATGACACGACGTCGATCACGCATGGCCAGGGCGCTGGCGGCGGTCATAGTGCCGGTACGACCCACAAACATAAGCACCACAATGACGTATTTGGCTTCAAGGGGCAGTAGTGGCGTGATGCCGGTAGATAGACCCACGGTAGCGAAGGCGCTGATCACCTCAAAGAGGATAGTGTCCAAAGAGAGGTTGGTCAGCCACAACAGCATCAGGGTAGCTACCACCACAATGGAGGCGCCCACGAAGGCCACGGCCACTGAGACGCGCACAGTGGAAGTAGGTAGACGCCGTCCAAATACTTCAATGTCGCTGTCGCCGCGCGCTTCGGCCACAATCGCCAGCACCAGTACAGCCAAAGTGGTGACTTTAATGCCGCCAGCAGTGGAGGCTGAGCCGCCACCAATAAACATCAGGACGTCTTGCAGCAGCCAGGTGGTTTCGCGCATTAGCGAGGTGGGGATGGTGGCTAGACCGCTAGAGCGGGCGTTTACCGAGTTGACGAGGGCGGAAAGAACCTTGCCGCTGGTATCTAACTGACCGTAGGTAAAGGGGTTGGTCCACTCAAAAGCGGTGATAGAGATGGCGCTAATTACCGAAATGATTACATAGGTAGAGATGGTTATTTTGGAGTGTAATGACAGCTTACGCGGCATGCGCCAGTTACGATGCACATCCAAAATCACCGGGAAACCAATAGCCCCCACGAAAGTACCTACCGCGATAGGTAAACACATCCACCAGTCGCTAGCGTGAGGAGCTAGGCCATCGGGCATAATCACAAAGCCCGCATTATTGAAGATGGATAAGCCCATAAAGAAGGCATACCAAGCGCTTTTAAGTGGCGGATAGCCTAGCGTTAAAAAGCGCGGGAACAGCACTAGAGCCAAGGTAGCCTCAACCGCCAGGGAGGCGATGATTACCGCGCGCAGCAGTGAGCCGACGTCGCCCAAACGAGACTGGTGCTCATCGGCGGTGAGCATACGCTGGAACAGGCCCACGTGGCGCGAAACTGCCAAGGACAGCAGCGAGGCAATGGTCATAACCCCCAAGCCGCCCACGGCGGTGGCCAAAATAATGCAGGCCTGGCCGAAAGTAGACCAGTAGGTGGCGGTATCCACAGTGGTTAGGCCGGTTACACAAACTGCGCTGGTGGCGGTGAACAGAGCATCCACGAAGGGGGCGCGCTCGCCGCTGGCGGTGGCAATAGGCAGCTCAAGTAGGGCTGTGATAATGACGATAATTACAGCAAATAGGCACGTGGCTAGGCGGGCGCTGGAGTGACGTCCAACTCGCTCCAGCCAGGTACGTATATCGGTAAACGCCCGCACAGCACGCGAAAACAAAAGGTCACCTTACGTTTTGCAGGGAGCATGGGGGCTAGCAGCAGGGCGCTTGGTAGTTTGCCAGGTCTGCCGGTAGGTACCCACACGTATCTTTCTTTACTTACCTTAGCCCAGTTGGCATCTGGGTAGTTGGCCCTAATTTATGCGGAGGTTTCCAATTTGGCTGATAGGCGCCGTCACTGTAGTTAAAACGAGATTCAAAACGGCTGTATTTGCCAGCTTAAACCGGTATAGTTACATCGATCCCGCCAATGCGGGCCCAACCCAAGGACAGGAATCAGCGCGATGGCACAGCCTCAGACTCCCGCCTTCATGACTGTGGCGGAAGTAGCCTCCATGATGCGGGTGTCCAAGATGACCGTGTATCGCCTGGTGCACTCGGGTGAGCTCCCCGCAATGCGTGTGGGACGTTCTTACCGGGTGCCCGTGGCGGCTGTCCAGGAGTTCATGGCCAGTGGCTTAGGTGATTGGAGCCACGGCGACGCGGCTGCATTTGGCTCCTGAGACGCGTTAAACTCATTTGGTCACGTATGTGGCCGGTGTGCCCGGCCGCAACCGATCATGGTGCCGTTGGGCACGCTTAGCAAGACTGTGAGGTTCTCATATGGGATCTGTTATTAAGAAGCGCCGTAAGCGCATGTCCAAGAAGAAGCACCGTAAGCTGCTTCGTAAGACTCGCCACCAGCGTCGTAACAAGAAGTGACGCCTGGCGCGTGAGCGCTTGGATGGCTGCTATCCCTAGGGTGGCAGCCATTTCGTTTATTTAAATAACTACCTTCACACCACGATTTACTTTATTATTGAACTACTTTGTTTTGCTGGCTGCTTGGGCCGCACAATCTAGTAAGAAATGAGAGCTTTAAACATGGCCTCCAGCTGCGGCACTGGTGCAATCTCGGGTGCAATGGGTATGGGCGACGACGTCGCCGCTTCCGCTAGCTCTAGTGTTGCAGGCGGCTGTGGGCAGGGAGCTGCACCTAAAACGACCGCTGCGGGCGCCGTCGTCGGCTGTGGGCAAGAAGCCACCAAAGCCGCAAACGAGCCAGCTAGCGGTTGCGGGCAAGAAGCCAGCGATGCCAGCAGCTGCGGGCAGGGCGACAGGCAACTACTAACCGAGTCGCAAATGCGGGCCTGGAGAGCCTTTTTAGGGGCCAGCACACTGGTGTCGGCGCGCCTAAACCATGAGCTAGACGAGGCCGCCGCCATCTCCATGTATGAGTATGAGATCCTGGTACGCCTATTTGAAAGCGAAGCTGGGCGCGTACGCATGAGCCAACTGGCTGACCAAGTCTCCTACTCGCGCTCACGCCTAACCCACACGGTAGGGCGGCTAGAACGTGCCGGATACGTATTGCGATCCTCATGCCCCAATGACCGACGCGGCGTCTACGCCCACCTAACCAAGGCTGGCTACGAGTTTTTGGCTCAAACCGCGCCCATCCACCTCGACGGGGTGCGCCGCCACCTAATCAACCGTTTCACCCCCAGTGAGCTGGCCACACTAACTGAGCTGCTGGAAAAGATCACTACCGATGCAGACTCAACACGCTAAAACGTGCTGAGGCTCTGACCCTGGCATAGAATTGCCGCTATGGTGCGCACAACAATTCACGTCATGCGTCATGGCGAGGTAGATAACCCCCAGGGCGTCCTTTATGGGCGTATGCCCGGCTACCACCTAACCCCTCGCGGCCATGCCATGGCCCAGATGGTGGCAGATTACCTAGTGGAAACCGGCAAAGACATCACCGTGGTAACCACTTCACCCCTAGAGCGAGCCGTGGAATCAGGAGCCCCCACCGCCGCCGCTTTTGGCATTAAAGCCGGCACTGACGCGCGCCTAATTGAGGCCGAAAACCACTTTGAGGGCGTGGCCGTAAACCGTAACCGTTGGGTGCTAGCCCACCCCGAACACTGGGCTTACTACATCAACCCGCTACGCCCCTCCTGGGGTGAGCCCTACACCCAGCTGGTGGCGCGCATGAGCGCCGCCGTGCGTAGCGCCCTGGTGCAGGCGCGCGGCCATGAGGCCCTACTGGTTTCACACCAGCTACCGATCTGGTCGCTGAGCCTGTACCTGCATGGGCGCCCCCTGGCCCACGATCCGCGCCGACGCCAATGCTCTTTAGCGTCCCTGACCTCTTTAACTTTTGAAGACAACACCCTGGTGGGCTTGGCCTACACTGAGCCGGCTAATGCGCTGCTGCGTGAAGCTGAAGATATGGTGCCTGGAAGTGGCGTGGCCGGGCTGAAAATTGGCGACGGCGAGGGGCGTGCGTGAGCCAGTCGGCGCCGCAGCAGCCGCAAGATCAGGGGGCTACGACGCCGTCGCAGCCAGCTGGGGCGAGCGAGCCCAGTGGCTCAGCCGCGCACGGTGACTCAACCGAGCCCAGACACGGCGCCTCGGCTTCCGGCGAGTTAGTGCCAGCTGCTAGCCGTACCCTACAGCCGCGCCCCCAACCCCAACGTCCCTGGACCGGCCAAGACTATGTTTGGTGGAATACTGCGCAGGTGCTCACCGCTGTGCGGGCAGGTTTTAAACCCAACCCGGTCTCTCCAGTAGTTGACCCGATTCGCCCCACTCACAGCGGCGAAGTGATTCTGGGTTCTTGCGACGGGGAAATCCTGGCTTTTAAACGCGGTGACAACAGCAACTATCAGCCTATGCGCGGCTTCTTTTTAGCTGGCGGGGCTGCCGGGTTGGCGCTGATGGCGGCCTTCTTTGGGGGACAGGCGGTAGTTAATTCTCGCCGCAAACGCCGCGCTGAGCGTGACGCGGTTGAAAAATGGCGCCACCTGGCCAACGCCCGCCTGAGCGTATCCACCCACGGCATCTACCTGGGCACGCCCGACGGCGTAATGTTCATTGGCTACCAGCAGATCCGCGAGTGCCAGGTAACTGGTGTGGGTGAAGTGATGCTGGCGGCCACCAATGAGCAGGGCAACGTGCGTTTGAAGCTGCGTGGGCAGTGGGCTGAGCTAGTGATGGTTATTTGGGCGGCCTTGTTTTTGCCTGAGCATCCCCAGTTGGTGGGCCGTAGCTGGCTGCCGGGGGATTGGCTGCTGCATGCGCGTGCCTATAACCGTGAGGTGGACACCAGTAACTGGCCCTAGTTTCAGTAACTGGCTCTAGTTTTCGGGCTGCTCGCCTTCTTTTTCGCGGTTGTCCGGGGTGGTGTTGGAACTGCCGCCTTGGGTGCTGCCGGGCTCCTTTGGCTTGCCTGGCTGGGTGGTGCTGTCAGGTTTGGGGCTGCTGCCGGGCTGCGAGCTGCTGCCCTGGGGGCCGCTAGTGGGCTCTGCGGGGTTCTTAGCTGACTGGCCTGCCTGTTCGCGGCCCGCCTGATTAGGACTGGCCTGGGGGCGCTGGGAGCGGTTTTGTTGGAGCTGTTCGCGTTGGCGACGGCGTTTTTCGGCTTGCACCTGCTCATCTAATTTACGCAGGAACTCAGGGTCGTCGTCGGGAGCAGCCGGGGCGGAAGCCTGACGTGACAGATGCAGCTCCACGCCTTTTTCCGCAGACCAAAGCCCGCCACTGAGCTGCCCGCCGCGTTTCTCAGCGGCGCTTACTCGGGAGGTAATGATCCAGGCCAGGGGGCCAAGCACAATGGTGGAGAACATTAAAATCAGCGTAATCCACAGGTGTTTAGGCATATGCGCAGGCATGTCTTCCTCGGGTGTGCGTACGCAGTCAATGAGGGCATACAACGCCAAGGCGATCACGAATACCATTAGGAAAAGCCGCATAAGTGCAGCTTAACCATATTTTTGTGACGTGGTAGTCCTACCATTGAAAGCGTGAGCCTTTTTCGCATCCAGCGCACCCAAAGTGCAGCGCAAATTGAGGAGTTCGCCCAGCTGTTAGCTAGGCGCATGTCTGCGGACGCTTCCGACGTCGTCGGTAGGGGCGGACACCTACGTAAGCCGCAAACCTCCGCCCCGGGGCTGGTTAGCCGCAGTAGTTTGAGCGCTGAGGATGTGGCCCGCGCCCAGGCCCGTTCGCTGGCGAAACAGTATTTGCGCCCTAGCCGCGAAATTATTGTGCCTATCGCACCTCATGAGGATACGCGGGAGGTGGCCGCGAATTTGGCGCGGCGGATCCCGGCCCGGGCTAGTGGCCGCAGTGTGGGGGTGGATATGGTGCTGCGTACGTCTGGCTCAACTACCGGCACTGGCAAGCTGGTGGGGGTGTCGATGGATGCGCTGGTAGCGTCGGCACGGGCCACCCATAAACGCCTGGGTGGGCCGGGAATTTGGGTGCTGGCTTTGCCTGCCTATCATGCCGCTGGGGTGCAGGTTTTGGTGCGGGCGGCGGTGGCCGGCACGCACGTGTTTAACGCCTATAAGGAGGGTGGTTTTGACCCCCAGCATTTGGCGCAGGTTATCGACGCCGCCTGTGTAGCTGCTGCTGATTGCGACGCCGGTTCTTCCTTTGACGACGACGCCGTTAGTTCCTGCGCTGGTGGCGCTGGCGGGGAGGCTGAGGGGGTGCTCGCTGCTGACGACTCCGGCAGGGCTTGCCCGGTTTATACCTCGCTGGTGCCCACGCAGTTGCGCCGGGCTTTGGATGATGAGCAGCTGCGCGGCGCCTTGGCGCGGCTAGATGCGGTGCTGATTGGGGGAGCGGCAGCTGATGCACAGCTATTAGAGCAGGCCAAAACCGCCGGGATTAGGGTGGTTACCACCTATGGCATGAGCGAAACCTGTGGCGGGTGTGTCTATGACGGCCAGCCACTGCCTGGGGTGAGTATGGAGGTAGATCAGGCCACCGGGGCAATTTGGTTGTCTGGGCCGATGCTAGCTACCGGCTACCTGGGTGATGAGGAGCTAACTAGACGCTGCTTTGTTAGCCGCCCCCAGGCCGGGGTGGGGGCAAGCGGCGTAGGTGAAACTGCGAGCGCGGCCGAAAGCTCCGAGGCTGGGGCAGCCGGGGCAAGCACAGAGGCTGGTGCGACCAGCCCGGGCGCTGAGGCCAGGGCGGGCACTGGCTCTGGCGTGGGCGCCGGCGAGCCGGCCAGGCGCTGGTTTATTACCTCTGATCGTGGCCATATTGTAGATGGGCGTCTACAGGTACTTGGGCGCCTAGATGACGTCATTATTAGCGGCGGCATCAAGGTAGAGCCCGGCCCGATTGAGGCCCTACTGGCCCTAAACCCGCTGGTGAGTGAATGCGCGGTGGTGGGTTTACCTGATCCAACCTGGGGGCAGGCGGTGACCGCAGTGGTGGTGCCCGCCTCAATGCCGGGCCTGGGCCGGGTAGATGAAGGTGCTATTGTGTCCCAGATTCGTGTCTATCTGGAACAAAAACTAAGCGGCGCCCAATGCCCTAAGCAGGTGCTGCTAGCTGACGCGCTGCCCTATAAGGGTATCGGTAAAGTTGACCGGCGCGCCCTGGCTCAAAGCCTGGCGCGCGCATAACCAGCTAGAAGCATAACTAACCTGCTGGATTCTAGTGGTGGTTGCAACACGGTCTGATTGATTGGAGTGTGTTGTGGC
>ERZ773203.14-NODE-14-length-102447-cov-32.085847_pt1 | contig 102447 bp, 81 predicted proteins | sample MGYA00580529_ERZ773203 | MGnify/ENA primary metagenome ERZ773203 (study PRJEB29015, sample SAMEA2738176) | human oral metagenome | biome: human oral; feature: human-associated habitat; material: saliva | place: China | collected 2177 ... | reverse complement strand
GCGCGCTCGCCCAGGGCGGCCAGGGTCAGGGTAGCCAGAGCCAGGATGCCCAGCATCAGGGCGGGCAGCATCCGGCAGGTCAGTATCAAGGCGCCCAGTGCCAGGCAGATCAGCCCCAGGGCGGCCAGCGCCAGTTGGAGGAGCTGACACTGGTGTTTTCGGCCCTGTTTGGGCCGGTGCGTTTAACTGACCTAATTACGCCCCACCGCCTAAGCGGCTCGGTGAAGCTGCCAGGGCAGGGCAGCGTAGCCTCAATTTGGAGCAAACCTCTAAAAGAGCTGTTGGCCCAGCAGCTGAGCGGGCATGTGGTTGTGGATCTGCGCTCGGCTGAGTATGGGGCGATGTATCGGCCAATGCGGGGCAGCGACTGTCTGCTGCTAAATATTGGGGTGGCTAAAGTTAACCCTGCAACCGGCAAACGCTCGGTGGTCTCACATTGGGCTAAACATACGCGCGGCCTGCTAGCAGGGGCGCTGCTAAGAGCGGTGGCAGGCGGGCAGCTATCTGGTAGCGAGGGCGATGTGGATGAGATTTTGCAGGTGGCCGCTGGCCTGGAGGGGGTTAAAGAGGTGGAAATAACCCCGCTAGATGCGCGCGGGCAGGCCAAAGTGACTTTGGTGCTCTAATAAGTGCCGGTTTGAATATGTATTTTTGGTAAAAACACGGTAGTATGTCGCTCGTGACTTAAACCGTCACAAAGTGCCCCCGTGGTGGAATTGGTATACACAACGCACTTAAAATGCGTCGCTTTATGCTTGCGGGTTCGAGTCCCGCCAGGGGCACTGGGCTGTGATGAAGGCAGCCTGCGCCCCCGTAGCTCAGTGGTTAGAGCAGCGAGCTTATACCTCGTCCGTGCCTGATAAGCACATGGTCGTGGGTTCGAATCCCACCGGGGGTACCGTTTAGTAGATAAAATTCTCCAGCTTCGTTTCGGTTTTAGCGTGGAGCTTGGTTTTAAATTGTTTTTTAGCGGGAATTGAGCGCAGGTTGGGCAGTGATTGGCTGCGCACAGGGCCCTGATCCAGTTAGGCTTGTGCCATGGTACGTCTAGCACAGGTGACCGACTTTTTGCAGGAGCTAGCTCCACTGGATTTAGCGCAAAGCTGGGATTCAAACGGGCTTATTTGCGGTGACCCTGATGAAGAGGTTAAACGCATTTTGCTTGCGGTTGATCCAGTGGAAGAGGTGGTTGATGAGGCGATAGAAAAAGGCGCCCAGTTAGTGATCACCCACCACCCGCTGTTTTTGCGTGGCACTAACACGGTGGCTGCCAGTAACTTTAAAGGCCGCGTGGTTCATCGCCTTATTCGCGCTGGGGTTGGGCTTTATAACTGCCACACTAATCTCGACGCCGCCGCTGACGGGGTGGCTAAGGCCCTGGCTGACGTGGTGGGTTTGGTAGACACCCGGCCTTTAGAAGCCGACGCCGCCCGCCCCGAGCTAGGTATTGGTCGCATCGGGCGCCTAGAGCAGCCAATGAGCCTGCAAGATTTTGCCTATAAGGTTGCCGCTGCTTTACCCGATAGCGCCCCGGGCCTGCTAGTTGGGGGAGACCTGCAAGCGCAGGTAGTTAAAGTAGCGGTTAGTGGTGGGGCAGGAGACTCTCTGCTACAGGCGGCGCGTGAGGCGGGTGTGGATGTTTTCCTTACCGCCGATCTGCGTCACCACCCGGCCAGTGAGCATTTGCAGGCTGGTAAACCCTACCTGCTAAACGCCACCCACTGGGCTAGTGAATGGGTGGGCTTGCCGCCTCTAGCTAAGGCGCTACAGCAGTGGTCCACTCAAAATGGCCATGATTTACAGGTTGAGGTTTCACAGTTAGTGACCGACCCCTGGAACGCACGTATTTCCACCAAGAATTAATTTAAGGAACGATCAATGACTAGTGCCCCTTTAAGTCAGCAGCGTCAGCTACTAGAGCTGCAAGATCTAGACAACCAGCTTTCACGTCTAGCGGCTAAGCGCCGTAACCTGCCGGTGCTAGGCGAAATTGAAAACGCGGTTAAAGAGCTTAAAGAAAACAAGCGCCTGCAGGTTTTAGCCCAGGCTGAGGCTGGCGCAGCTAAACAGATTTTAAAGCGTGCCGACGACGACGTTGAGCAGGCCAACAACCGTGCCAAGGTACTGCGTAAGCGTCTGCATTCAGGCACTGTAAGCGCCCGCGATTTGGGGGCCCTACAAGGTGAACTAGACCAGCTCGGTAAGCGCCTGAGCGTACTAGAAACTAAGCAGCTTCAGGCCCTGGAAACCTATGAGGACTTAAGCGGCAAATATAACGAACTACAGGTGCGCGAAGGCGAAATCCGTGCCTTTGGCCGTGAGTTAACCGCCAAACGTGACAGCGAATTTGCGCGCATTGACAGCGAAACTAGCCAGGTTACCCAGCGTCGCGAACAGCTGGCTGCCTCACTGTCACAAAGCCTGGTACAGATCTATGAGCGGGCCCGTAAAGCCACTGGCGGGCTAGGCGTGGTTGGACTATACGGGGCCCGCAGTGAACCTGCCATTGAAATTAGCCCCCAGGAACTGTCAGCCATTCGCGCCGCTGAGCGTGACGCGGTGATTATTTCGGAAGAAACCGAAGCCATCATTGTGCGTATGGATGACTGACTAGAGCTATAAAAGTGACGCCAGGGCTATAAGACTATTTTTGGCGCCGCAGCGCCAAAAATAACCCGGTTTGAACGTGGTTTCGCGGCTAGCATCTAGCCGCGAAACCACGTTTGTTTTTACTCGTCTGCTGCGGCTAGGGCTGCCGCGCCAGCAATACCGGCGCCGTTAAATAGCACGGCGGGCACGATAGGAGTGCGTAGCTTGAGCAGCGGCAAGAACTTGTCGTGCTTGCGCGAAACACCGCCGCCCACCACGAAGATGCTGGGGCTAAAGAGCATCTCTACAGTCTCGTAGTAGCGCTGTAGGCGCTCAGACCATTCGGGCCAGTCCAGTTTCTCAGCGGTACGGATTGAGGCAGCAGCGCGCTTTTCGGCGTCGTAGCCATCAATTTCTAGGTGGCCTAGCTCGCTGCAAGGAATCAGTACCCCGTTGTAGATCAGGGCTGAGCCAATGCCGGTACCTAGGGTGGTGGCAATAACTAGGCCTTTAACTCCACGGGCGGCGCCGTAACGGGCTTCGGCGTAACCGGCGGCGTCGGCGTCGTTAATGACGGTGACGCGGCGGCCCATAATGTCACGCATGATTTCGTTGGCGTCTACCCCGGTCCAGGACTGGTCTAGGTTAGCCATGAAGGGAATGTGACCGTTGTTTACCGGGGCCGGGATGGCCACGCCCACGGGCACCTCAGAGTCGAGGTTAAAAGTGGTGGCAATCTCGGCGCACACCTGCGCCACTGCCTGCGGAGTGGAGGGGGAAGGGGTGTCAATGCGCACGCGCTCGGCCAGTAGCTGACCCGTCTCTAGGTCTACCGGGGCACCCTTGATACCCGAACCGCCGACGTCAATACCTAACGCAATTTTGGTGCTCACGAAGCTACTCCTGAAGATAGAAAAACGTGTCAGTGAGACACAGCATACTCTGGCTTAGTTTAGCTCACAATTGCTTATAAAAATTAACCCCATCAGCCTATTTAAAACTGATGGGGCCAATGCGTAGAGAAAAGAAAAGTTAGGGCAGGGTTAGGATGTCGGCTCCGTCTTCAGTTACCACTAGGGTGTGTTCAAATTGGGCGGTGCGTGAGCGGTCCTTGGTGACCACAGTCCAGCCGTCATCCCACTGTTCCCAGTCAATGGTGCCCAAGGTGAGCATGGGTTCAATGGTGAAAACCATGCCTACTTCCATCACGGTGTCATATAGGGGAGCGGAGTCGTAGTGGGGGATGATCAGGCCTGAGTGGAAGGCTTCACCTACGCCGTGACCGGTGTAGTCGCGTACCACCCCGTAATCGAAACGCTTGGCGTAGGACTCGATTACGCGGCCTAGCACGTTGACTTCACGCCCCGGGCGCACTGCTTTAATGGCGCGCATCATGGAGTTGCGGGTGCGCTCAATTAGTAGGGCGCTTTCCTCATCGATCTGGCCTACGCCGTAGGTGGCGTTGGTGTCTCCGTGGACGCCGTCAATGTAGGCGGTTACATCCAGGTTAATGATGTCGCCTTCGTTTAGGACGGTGGAGTCGGGGATACCGTGGCAGATCACCTCGTTAATTGAGGTGCAAATGGATTTGGGGAAACCCATGTAGCCCAGGCAGGAGGGGTAGGCGCCGTGGTCGCACAGGTATTCGTGGGCGATTTTGTCCAGCGCGTCAGTGGTTACTCCGGGGGCGATGGCGGCGGCGGCGGCCTCCATGGCCTGGGCGGCGATGCGCCCGGCGTGGCGAATCTTTTCTACCGTTTCGGGGGTTTTAATGTCTGAAGCGGTAACTACCTCGGGGCCCGAGTGGAACATGTACTCGGGGCGGTCAATGTGGGCTGGTACTGCGCGTTTAGGGCTGAGTGTGCCCGGCTTTAGGGTTCCGCGCGGGGCGCGATCTGCAAGCGACATAAGTTAATCCTTTTAAGTGGTTACTTGGCGAACCAGTGGTCGGCGTCGGGGAAAGCCCCGCTACGTACGGCCTGGCCGTAGCTGGCGGCGGCCTTTTCTAGCTGCGCGCCGATCTCACCAAAGCGGGCAGCAAAACGTGGGGTCCATTGGGTCATGCCAGCCATGTCAGTCCACACCAGTACTTGGCCATCTACCTGGGCCCCGGCGCCAATACCGATGGTGGGGATAGACAGCATCTGGGTTACTTCGGCGGCTAGGGGTTCGGGCACCATTTCTAGCACTAGGGCGACGGCGCCGGCTTCCTGGAGGGCCCTAGCGTCAGCTAGTAGTTGCTCGCCAGCTTCGCCGCGTCCTTGCACGCGGTAGCCGCCCAGCAGGTTAACTGACTGGGGGGTGAAACCCAGGTGGCCTACCACCGGGATGCCCGCTTCAGTTAGGGCCTTTACTGACTTGGCGCGGGTGGCGCCGCCTTCTAGCTTGACTGCTTGGGCGCCGGCTTTAAGTAGACGCACGCCGGTGGCTAGTGCCTGGCTGGGGCCAGACTCGTAGGTGCCGAAGGGGAAATCAGCTACCACCATGGCGCGGGTGGTGGCACTGGCGACGGCGCGGGTAGCTACCGCCATTTCGTCCAGGGTTACCTCCAGGGTGTTTTCACGTCCCAGCATGGTGTTTCCAATTGAATCGCCTACCAGCAGCATGTCGGTGCCGGCGGCGTCGAGAATACGGGCGGTGACGGCGTCGTAGGCGGTGAGCATAACTAGTTTCTCGCCGCGCTGCTTAGCCTGGGCTAGATGGTGGACGCGTAAACGCTGGACTTTAGTTGATTTCTCCGAATAGGTGGACATATACCGGATTCTACGCTGGCTAGGAGCTAAGTCTTAGGCTTGCAAAGCTAATGGGGGGCTAAGGTTGTTTGAGGTTGGCCATATTACAGCGCCGTTACCTGCCGCCGGGCACAATAGTCATAGCAACCATGCATAGCCGCCCAGCGGCCCACCATCACCATCCAGCTGAAAGATATCCCATGGACAAGCAGCAAGAGTACGTCCTGCGAGCAATTGAAGAACGCGATATCCGTTTTGTGCGCCTGTGGTTCACGGATGTGCGAGGCCAGCTCAAGTCTGTGGCTATCGCCCCGGCTGAGGTAGAGGGGGCCTTTGAGGAAGGTATCGGTTTTGACGGCTCAGCGGTAGAAGGCTTAACCCGCGTCTATGAGTCAGACATGCTGCTGGCTCCAGACCCCTCAACTTTCCTGGTGCTGCCCACCTACCTGGGGCGCGACGAGGGCGTGGCGCGCATGTTCTGTGACGTGCTCACCCCTGACGGCCAGGTGGCCCGCACCGATCCGCGCGCCGTACTTGAGCGTCAGCTAGAGCGGGTAGCTAACGCTGGTTTCACCTGCTACGTACACCCTGAAATTGAGTTCTACCTGGTTAAACGTGACGCTAATGGGCAGATTGTGCCCAGTGACAGGGCTGGTTTCTTTGACCACGTGGCTGGCGGCACCGCCCACGATTTCCGCCGCCGCGCCATTGAAGTACTAGAGCAGATGGGTATCTCAGTGGAGTTCTCCCACCACGAGGGGGGACCTGGCCAAAACGAGATTGATCTGCGTTTTGCTGACGCCCTATCCATGGCCGACAACATCATGACTTTCCGCGCCGTGGTAGAAGAAATCGCTTTGGAGGAAGGCTATATTGCTACCTTCATGCCTAAGCCTTTCAAAGACCAGCCCGGCTCAGGTATGCACACCCACTTTTCACTATTTGAAGGTGAACGCAACGCTTTCTTTGACCCGGCAGGTGAATACCAGCTTTCTGCCGTGGGGCGCTCCTTCGTGGCCGGGCTGCTGCGTCACGCCAGTGAAATCACCGCCGTCACCAACCAGCACGTCAACTCCTACAAGCGCCTATGGGGAGAAGACGAAGCCCCCTCATATATTTCCTGGGGCCAAACCAACCGCTCCTCACTTGTGCGCGTACCCACCCACAAGCCGGGCAAAGCCCAGTCAGCGCGCATTGAATACCGCGCCCTTGATTCAGCCGCCAACCCCTACCTGGCTTTCGCGGTGATCTTGGCCGCCGGCATGAAAGGTATCGAAGAGGGCTACGAGCTGCCCGCCGAAGCCAATAACGACGTGTGGGCGCTAAGCGAAGTTGAACGCCGCGCCCTAGGTATCCAGGCCCTACCCACCTCACTTAAGAGCGCAGTAGCCCAAATGGCTAACTCTGATGTAGTGGCAGACACCCTGGGGGAGGATGCGTTCGCGTTCTTTATGCGTGACAAAGAAAGTGAATGGCGCGCCTATGACCGCGAAATCACTAACTTTGAACTAAACCAGTTCATCACCCAGTTCTAACAGGGGACCTAGATGCTCTCTAGCCGTGAGCAAAACGCAGCTGGCCAGGCCCCTAGCCGGGCAGACCTAGCCCGGGCAGGTTTCATCAACACCACCCGGGCCCAACGCCTCCTAGCAGAGACAGTTTTAACCCCACTGCTACAAGCCATACCAGTGGGCCAACTGCTTAGCGACCTATCTGACAGCCCCGACCCTGACCAGGCCACCTTAGCCCTAGTGCGCCTATGCGAAGCTAGTCCAAGACCAGAGCAGCTAGCCCAAAACCTAAAACACAGTCCACGTCTGCGCCGTCGGCTACTGGCACTACTAGGTGCCTCCAGCGCCCTAGGGGACTTCCTAATCGCCCATCCAGACTCGGTGACCTACCTCGACCAAGAATTTAACGCCGAAAAAGTCGCCGCCACCATGACCAGCCGGGTTAAAAGCGCCCTAGAAGCCGGTAACATCCCCGACGCCGTCCAAGCCCTACGCCTGAGCTACTACCAGGCCCTATGCGCCATAGCGGCAGGCGACCTAACCCACCCCCAGCCACTGCAATACATGCCCCAAGTGGGCCTACAGCTATCCCAACTAGCAGACGCCGCCGTCGCCGCCGCCCTACCAATCGCCTACCGTAAAGCCGGTGCAAGCGAACAGCTAGCCTTCTGCGTCATAGCCATGGGTAAAACCGGTGCCCGCGAACTAAACTACATCTCCGACGTCGACGTCATGTACGTAGTAGGCGGAGCACTAGACGAAACCCAAGCCACCGCCTTAGGCAGCGCCGTCGCCAGCGCACTAACCGAAATAATCAGCGGAGTAGGCACCCTAGCCCCACTATGGCCCCTAGACGCCGCACTACGCCCAGAAGGCAAAGACGGCGTACTAGTACGCTCCATCGACTCCTACCGCTCCTACTACACCAAATGGGCCCAATCCTGGGAATTCCAGGCCCTACTAAAAGCCCGCCCCATGGCCGGCGACATGAACCTAGGCCAACAATTCATAGACCTAACCACCCCCTTAGTGTGGCAAGCCTCCGCCCGCGAAAACTTCGTCAGCGACGCCCAAGCCATGCGCCGCAGAGTAGAAAAAGAATCAGCCAAAACCCGCGACGACCGCCGCATCAAACTCGGGCCCGGGGGACTGCGCGACGTAGAATTCACCGTCCAACTACTACAACTAGTACACGGCCGCAGCGACACCCACCTACGCTCAGCCGCCACCCTAGAAGCCCTAAACGAACTAATCGACGGCGGCTACATCGGCCGCAGCGCCGGCCAGGCCATGTCACGCTGCTACCGCTTCGAACGCCTAATCGAACACCGCGCCCAACTCTCACGTCTACGACGCACCCACGACCTACCCAAAAAAGAAGCCAACCTAAGACGCATCGCCCGCTCAATCGGCACAGACCTAGAAGGCAAAAACCTCACCAACGCCACCGAACTAGAAAAAGCCTTCAACCGCACCCGCCGCCAAGTACGCACCCTACACGAAGAAATCTTCTACCGGCCCCTACTATCAGCCACCGCCTCACTATCAGACGCAGAAATGCGCCTAAGCCCCCAAGCCGCCCGCGAACGCCTAGCCGCCTTCGGCTACCGCGACCCAGACGGGGCCATGCGCCAAATCGAAGCCCTCACCGAAGGACTCTCACGACGTGCCGCCATCCTACGCCAACTACTACCAGTGATGATCGGCTGGATGGGCATGGGCGCCGACCCCGACCAAGGCCTACTATCCTTCCGCCGCCTCTCCGACGCCATCGGCTCCTCCCACTGGTTCATGGGCATGCTCCGAGACTCACGCCTAGTAGCCAAACGCCTCAGCTACATCTGCTCCGGTTCACGCTGGACCAGCGACCGCCTCAGCGAAACCCCCCAAGCAGTCTCCTGGCTCGACGACGACGCCGACCTACAAATGCGCCCACGCGAAGTACTAGCAGGAGAAGTAGCCTCACTACTACGCCGCCGCCTACTAGGTATGCGCAGCGAAAACTACGAACAAGTAGCCACCGAAGCCATCAGCGCCCTACTAGCAATCCGCAGCCGCGAACAACTACGCAGCGCCATGGCCGACACCCTAGACGGCGTAGACCCCCTACGCGGCGCAGCAGCCCTATCACAAGTAACCGAAGTAGTCCTCGACGGCGCCATGCGAGTAGCCCACGCCGTCGCCATCGCCCAAACCCAAGGCCCCCAAGCACTCGAAAAAGGCGTAGACGAAGCAGGCCACCTACTAGCCGCACACGCCGAACACGCCCTAATCGCCATGGGACGCCTAGGCGGAGCAGAACTATCCTACGCCTCAGACGCAGACGTACTATTCGTACACCGCCCCCGCCCAGGCGCAAACGCCACCCAAGCCCAAACCGAAGCCGACCAGCTAGCACGCTGGCTAATCAGCGCCCTCAAAGCAGACGCAATGCACGCCCTAGTGCTAGACGCCGACCTACGCCCAGAAGGACGCAACGGCGCCCTATCACGCTCCCTAGACGCCTACCGAGAATACTACGAACGCTGGGGCCAAGTATGGGAACGCCAAGCCCTAATAAGAGCCAGATACATAGCCGGCTCACACACCGTAGGACAACTATTCACCGAACTAATCGCCCCCCTACGCTACTCCACTAAAGGCCTAAACACAGACGAGCTACGCCAAGTACGCCACCTCAAAGCCCGCATGGAAACCGAACGCCTACCACGCGGCACCAACCCAAGACGCCACCTAAAACTAGGCCCCGGCGGACTAAGCGACGTGGAATGGGCCGTACAACTACTACAACTACGCCACGCCCACACCCACCCAGAACTACAAACCACCTCAACCCTACAAGCCCTACAAGCAGCCAACCAAGCCCAACTAATCAACCAAACAGACACCCAAACCCTACGCCAAGCCTGGCTAGCCGCCTCACGCCTACGCAGCGCCAACGTACTAGCCACCGGACGCACCAGCGGCTACCGCCTCGAACTACTACCCAACACAGCCCTCGACCTACGCATGGTCGCACGCCTGCTCTACTACCCAGCCGGACAAGACGCCCAAGTAGAAGAAGACTACCTACGAGCCGCCCGCCACGCCCGCACAGTAGTAGAAAAACTACTATTCGCCGCCTAAAAAACCAGGCCAAACACCACCAAACACAAACCACACCCCAACCACCTAACACACCAGCCAAACCAACTGGCACAATAGGCCAAATGCAACTAATCCTAATTCGCCACGGACAAACCGAAGCCAACCTCCTACGCGCCCTAGACACCGCCATCCCCGGCGCACCCCTAACCGAAATAGGCCAAGCCCAAGCACAATCACTACCCCAACGCGTCACCCCACTACTACGCGGACAAACAAGCCTATGGGTCTCACCCATCCTACGCACCCGCCAAACCATCGCCCCCCTAGAAAAAGCCCTAGGACTACAAGCCAACATACGCCACGGCCTACGCGAAGTAATCGCCGGCGAACTAGAAATGCGCAACGACGACGACAGCGTAGGCTGCTACATCGACACCACCCGCGCCTGGATGACCGGACGCATGCGCAGCCGCATGCCCGCAGGACAATCCGGCGTAGAAACATTCCAACGCTTCGAAGCCGTAGTACGCGAAGCCGCCGCCTCCACCCCCCAAGACGGCACCATAATCATCACCGCCCACGGCACCATCCTGCGCCTATTCGGCTGCGTAGGCACACGCGGAGCAGACCCAAACTGGCTCTGCAACCAACCCATCGCCAACACCGGCATCTGCATCGCCCAAGGCAACCTACTACAAGGCTGGGACCTAAAAGTATGGAACAACGGCCAATGGGTAGCAGACGACTACCACGGCCCAATCCCCACCGGCTACGAAGGCGCCACCAGCTCACTAGCCAACTAAACCACCAACCCACTGACGCTAACCCAGAAAACTAACGCCCCCACCAAGCGCCCACAACAGCGCTCGTAAAGCACTCGCGGCAAACAAACCAGCCACCACAAAACCGCGCTCGCGGTTGTAGAAATGGGTGGTGGCCAGCGTCTAAAGACGCTGGCCACCAACCGTTAAACCTGGTTTAAGAAGTGATTTTAGATCACGCTAGCTAGGAAAGCGGCAGTGCGCTCCTGCTGGGGATTGTCAATCACCTGGGCGGGGCTACCGGCTTCACACACCACGCCCTGATCCATGAACACCACCTGGTCGGCTACTTCACGAGCAAAGCCAATTTCGTGCGTAACTACCATCATGGTCATGCCGTCATCTGCTAGTTCCTTCATAACGGTTAGCACTTCACCCACCAGCTCAGGGTCCAAAGCTGAGGTAGGTTCATCGAACAGCATGATCTCAGGATCCATGGCCAGGGCCCGGGCAATAGCTACACGCTGTTGCTGACCGCCCGAGAGCTGACTGGGGTAGTGGTCCATGCGGTCACCTAGGCCTACACGCTCAAGCTGTACTTTGGCGGCCTGGGCGGCCTGGGCCTTGGAACGGCGCAGCACCTGCACCTGGGCTTCCATGACGTTTTCAAGCGCAGTCATATGCGGGAAAAGGTTGAACCGCTGGAACACCATGCCGATACGGCTACGCTGCTTAGCGATTTCACTGTGGCGCAGCTCGTGCAAGGTAACTGAACCATCGGCGTGGACCTGCTCGCGCATTCCCTGTAGCTGGCCTTCAACATAGATCCGGCCGGCAGAAATGGTTTCCAGCTGGTTTACGCAGCGCAGCAAAGTGGACTTACCTGAACCCGAGGGGCCCAGCAGGCAGCATACCTGACCTGGTTCGATATTCAGATTAATCCCGCGCAAGACGTGTAGGTGCCCAAAAAACTTGTGCACATCACGGATCTCAACCATTGCGGTGGTCTCATTTGTGGCAGCCATTATGCTTCTTTCAGGGCAGGATCTTGTCTACGGGCTTAGCTGGCGTAGTGCCAGAGCGAATAATCGCTTGTTGGCGCTTAGAAGTGTTACGCAGCTTCTTGCCTGAATCGGGGGCAAATCCACGTCCGTAGTAGCGCTCAATGTAGTACTGGAACACCATCCAGATACTGGTGATCAGCAGATACCAGATCGCAGCTACGATCAGCAGCGGGATGGGCAGGAATAGACGCGTGCCTGCAGCGTTGGCGACGAAGGTGAGCTCCTTGGTGAAAGGCACTGCCAAAACCAGTGAGGTGGTCTTAAGCATGGAGATAGTTTCGTTACCGGTAGGAGGCACGATCACCCGCATAGCCTGAGGCAGCACAATACGCCGTAGAGTCTGACCTTTGCTCATGCCCAGGGCCTGGGCGGCTTCAGTTTGGCCCTTATCAACCGAGTCGATACCCGAGCGCACAATCTCACTGAGGTAGGCGCCTTCGTTAAGACCCAAACCTAGGATTGCTGCAAACGCACCGGCAAACAGCTCTTTAGTGGAGAAGGTGAAGAACTCTGGCCCAAAGGGGATACCTAGCGAGAGCTTGTTGTACAGCGTAGGTAGCAAACCCCAAAACACCAGCTGGGTGTAAATAGGAGTGCCACGGAAGAACCAAATGTAAATGTATGCAACCCAGCGCAGTACCGGGTTATCGCTTTTGCGGCCCACAGCAGAGAGCACTGCCAGCACAATACCGATAGTCATAGCGGCCACGGTCAGCATTAATGTCCAACCCACAGCCTGGACCACGTGAACGTCACGGACATAAAGCCACACCACGTCCCAGCGGTAGTTGGCATTGGTGAATAAACCATTAACCAACATGGCAGCCAGGATTAAGACTACGGCAGCTGCCAGCCATGTGCCCGGCCTGGGCAGACGCTTGAGCTTAATAAGCTCTACATCGCTATTAGAATTCATGATTACCTATATTCGACTGAATAATCATTCAGCGGGGTTGATGGTGGCAGTCTTGAGTGCCTGGGAGGTGTCGATACCCCAGGCGGTCAGGATTTGGTTCCACACACCCTTATCAATCAGGTACTGCATGGCCTTTTGTACGGCCTGGGTGGTGGCGGCGTCGTTCTTGTTAATGACGATGGCTTGAGTGGCCGGATCAACCAGCTCACCTACGGCGACGACGGCCCCGTTAGTCTGCTTGGCGGCGTAGTCCGCCACCGGCGAGTCAGCGAAGGTAGCGTCTAGAGCCTTGCCGGCAAGGGCCGTAGTGGCGTCACCGAACTTGGCGTAAGACTTGACGTTAATAGCCTTCTTGGAAGCCTTAGTGCAGTTGGTGGAGTAGGTGTTAATGGCCTCTTCCTGGGAGGTGCCAGTTTGTACCCCAATGGTTAGACCGCACAGGTTCAGCGGGTTAGAGGGGTCAACCTTGGAGGGGTTGCCCTTGGCCACGTTAAAGCGTGAACCTACCTTGATGTAGGCCACCATATTGACTGACTTAGTCCGCTCACTGGTTACCGTGAAGGAGGAGATGGACATGTCGTACTTAGAGCCAACTGCCGGAATGATGGAGTCAAATTCGGCGTTAACGAACTTAACCTTCAGGCCCAAAACCTTAGATAGGGCGGTAGCCAGGTCAACTTCGTAACCAATGGGCTTGCCGTTAGCATCCAAGAACTCAGCCGGTGAGTAGTCCGCGCTGGTGGCGATAGTCAAAGTGCCGTCGCCGCTAACCGAGGCAGGTAGCAGGGAGGCAATGTCATCTTGCTTAGTGACGCCGCTAAGATCCACGGTGGGAACTGAAGCGGAGGCGGTGGAACCGGATCGCTGTGCCATTTCCTTCGCAGCGTCGGTGCAGCCAGAAAGCCCCAAGGCACAGGTGGCTACTAGTAGTGAAGCGATAACGGGAAGCGACTTCTTCATTTCCCTCTCCCGAGGATGATTGTGAATATTACTCTATGCGGTGATTATTCACCGCTGAGAAATATTATAGATAGTTCTATGCATTGGTATGCAAACTAATGCAAAAAGTTGGACTGTTTGTCCAGTCACAACTAACCGATGCTGACAATCATTTCACTAAGAGGCTGACCTGATCCGTCACGACGCTCATCGCTGTCAGGTAAAGCTACTGGATCACCATTAGAATCCAGTGCTCGCGCGGGTTCTAGGCCCACCCAAGCTAAAGCTAGAGCCTGCTCACCAGCTAAGAATCGTTGGCAACGCACCCCGGCTGTGGCCCGTCCCTTGCTGGGGAAGCGGTCTAGCGGCGTTACCTTAACTGAGCCTTTAGTCCCCATCTGGCTGTCTGCCTCAGCTTCGCTGCCGGCTTCAGCTTCACTTTGGATAGCTGCGCCAGCCACGGTGACTACCTGACTTTGTGCCAGTTCCTCACCAGCCACCACTCCGGCGGCGATAACCTTGGCGCCGGCATGTAAAGAAATACCGGCCATGCCGCCCGCGCCGCGTCCCTGAGGACGCACCTTGGCGGCGTCGAAACGCAGCAGCTGGGCGTCGTCGGTAATTAAAACCAAGCTGGAAGTATCAGCTGCATGAGAGGCGTAAACCAGGCGGTCAGTGGGGGAGAGGGAAATAATTTCCCATGCTTGTCCGCGCGCCGGGTGATCGCCCGGCTTTACCCGCTTAACTACACCCTGGGCGCTAGCTAGAAAAATCGGGGCTTGGCTTTGGGTGGCTTCATCCAAAGACACCAACCCAACTACCTGCTCGCCTTCACCCAGTTCCACCAGGGCCGCAATTTCAGTGCCACCGCTGAGGCTAAGACTGTCGCTGCGCTGCAGCTCAGGCACGGCCACCACATCAAGTTTAACTAGGCGCCCCTGATTGGTAACGGCCCCAACCTGGGTGCGGGCTGTGGCCCCAACTGTGCTAACCCAGGCATCGCTGTTTTGGCGCGCGCCCTCACGGCTCAGCGGCTGGGAACCAGAAACACGCGCCACCAGGCCGTCGGTAGACAAAACTACCTGGCAAGGATCGTCGGGAATAGTTAACGGCACCTCAGCGACGCTAGCGCCAGGGGTCAGGGCTGGGGTCACGCGCGCAGCGCGGGTGCGGGTAGCTTTGCTGCGCGGGCCCGGGGTGCCGTCAGCCTCCAACAAAATGGTGCGACGCGGCGTGCCGAAACGGTCAGAAATCTGCTTTAGCTCCAGTGAAACCGTGGCGCGCAGGCGCTCATCAGAGCCCAGAATCTGGCGCAGCTGCTCAATATCTTTATTTAGCTCATCGCGCTCTTTTTCCAGCTCAATGACAGAGAACTTAGTTAGGCGCCGCAGCTGCAGCTCCAGGATGTAGTTGGCCTGGGCTTCACTTAAATCAAATACCTGCATCAGGCGGGTGCGGGCGCTAGCACTGTCATCACTAGAGCGAACTACCGCAATTACCTCATCGATATCCAAAATGGCAATCAGTAGCCCCTCCACCAGGTGCAGCCGCTCTAGGCGCCGATCTAGGCGGAACTGGGTGCGCCGACGCACCACGTTAAGGCGGTGGTCAACAAAGACTCGTAGCAGCTGGGCTAGTCCCAAAGTGCGCGGCTGGCCATCGACCAGGGCCACATTGTTAATGCCGAAAGATTCTTCCAGCGGAGTGAACTTATATAGCTGCGCCAGCACAGCTTCAGGGTTGTAGCCGGTTTTAACCCCGATAACTAGGCGTGTGCCGTGGTTGCGGTCAGTTAGGTTGGCTACGTCAGTTACACCCTGGAGCTTTTTAGAGCCGACGGCGTCCTTAATTTTTTCAATTACCCGCTCAGGCCCCACTAGGTAGGGTAGCTGGGTGACGATAATGCCCTTCTTGCGGGCGGTGATGTTTTCGATGTGAGCGCTGGCGCGAGTACGGAAAACTCCTCGGCCGCTGCGGTAGGCGTCGCGGATACCATCGAGGCCCACAATCATGGCTCCCTCGGGCAGGTCAGGCCCGGGCACAAACGCCATCAGGTCTTCGAGGCTAGCCTCGGGGTGGGTTACCAGGTGGCGGGCGGCGCCAATTACCTCCACCAGGTTATGTGGAGCCATATTGGTGGCCATACCCACCGCAATGCCGCTAGCACCATTAACTAGCAGGTTAGGGAAGGCAGCCGGTAATACTTCAGGCTCTTGCAGCGTGTAGTCATAGTTGGGGGAGAAGTCTACGGTGCCCTCATCAATGTCGGCGGTTAGTGCCAGGGCTGGGTGATCCAAACGTGACTCGGTGTAACGCGGGGCGGCCGGGCCGTCGTCGAGAGAACCAAAGTTGCCGTGACCATCAACCAGCGGCAAACGCATAGTGAAAGGCTGGGCTAGACGCACCAGCGCCTCATAAATAGCTACGTCTCCGTGCGGGTGCAGGCGCCCCATCACGTCACCAACCACACGCGAGCATTTGACGTGCGGCTTTTCAGGGCGCAGCCCCATGCGGTCCATCTGGAACAAGATGCGTCGCTGTACGGGTTTGAGGCCGTCGCGCGCATCGGGCAGGGCGCGCGCGTAAATAACTGAGTAGGAATACTCCAGGAAGCTCGAGCGCATCTCTTTAGACAGATCGATGTCTACGATAGCGCCATCAGTATGAGTGCTTGTCCCTTTGGCCATAGCCGGTATTTTCCCAGTTTAGGCGAATTTACGCCACTTTAGTGCCTCGAAGCATAATAGGACTATGAGCGTAGTACCTGATAAATTAGCGGCTTTAACCGCCCCCCTGGGCACGCGGGGAGCTTTAGCTGACGTACTGGTGGGTATTTGCAGTGCATTGGGGGCAGATATCGAGCCTGTAGACACTGTCAACGATGAGGCTACCTGCCCGACCGCTAGCTTGGTAACTAATGCTCAGGCCACCCAAGCCGCTAAGCGCCTGGGTTTAGACCAGCTAGGTGATGCGCAGGCCCCGCTAGTGATGGTGCTAGTGGACGGGCTGGGCTGGCAGATGCTACGCGAGCGCGCTGGGCATACCCCTAACCTGCGTCGGCTACTAGCTGATTCTGACTATTTACATACCTGCGCGCCCTCCACCACGGCGGCGGCGCTAACCACTTTGGCTACCGGCGTTTATCCCGGCGCCCATGCCATGGTGGGCTATGCGGTGCGTGACCCACTACTGCGCGGGCAGCTGGCCGCAGGGCATATGCCCGGCTCGGGCGACGTGTTTGACCTGATTACCTTTAAAAACTCTAGCCATGACCCGCTCACCTGGCAGAGCGTACCTACCCTAATTGAACGCGCTAACGCTAAAGCTAATGCTGGCTGCGGGCCGCAGCTAGGGGCAGTGAGCATTGGCCGCTCAAAGTTTGCCGGCTCAGGTTTAAGCCTGGCGGCTTGGCGCGGTTTTAAACATATCGGGGTAGACGCCCTTGACCAGCGCCCCTACCAGGCCTACCGGGCCATTAAAGAGGGGGCCAAACTGGTTTACCTATATGTGGGCGAGCTTGACCATGCCGGACACAACCACGGCTGGCATTCAGGTAAATGGTTAGAGGCCCTAGAAGCTTTAGATGCCATGGTGGGGCAGCTGCTTAGGCGTCTACCTGCCGGCACCCGGATTGTGCTCACCGCTGATCACGGCATGGTTGACACCGACCGGCATCACCGCATTGATCTGGCTAAAGAAAAAGAACTGGCTAAAGACGTGGTGGCGGTAGCGGGGGAGTCTCGCTTCTTACAGCTTTACGTGCCCGACGACGTCGCTAGTACCCCAGCAGCTAGCGGCCCGGCTCGGGGTGCGGCTGGATCCCGGGAAGCCAGCGGCCATGTCCAGATGATCGCAGGCCCTGGTGGTGCTACGGCTGACATGCAGGAGGCCGGCGGCGTCGTCGAAAATAACGGGCGCAAAGAACTAGCCCAAAGGGTGGCTAAACGCTGGGCCGAATTTTTAGGTGACCGAGCCATTTGGGTAGGCACCAACCCAGCCCCACTTATGGGACCACTAAGCCCAGGTGCGCGCGCCGCAGTGGGCGACGTACTAGTCGCACTAAACGACAACTGGACCGTAGTCGATTCACGCGTACAAAGCTTTCACGCCACCCAGCTAATTGGGGTGCATGGCTCACTAACCCCAGTTGAACTGGAAGTACCTCTAATCAAGGCAGTGGTTTAGTAGCCGCAAGAAAATGTGGGAACTAGCCGGGAATTTGGGGGAGGTAGCGGTGCTAGTCCAGGTGGTTTTACTCGGGTTTAGCGCCGAACATGATCTCATGCCAAGGCGGCACGGATTGACGGCCTTTACTGCGATTGCGCGCCTCTGAAGCCTCTAAGTTACTTCTAACCTTAGAGTTTTGCTTAGTGATAGCAATAGTGGAGGTGGGCAGGTAAATCTCGCTGTCAGCATCAGCTGGCGATAGAGAATGCGAGACTGTCTCCTTCAAATCCTGGCGTAAAGCCTCTGCACCAGAGATAGCTTCAGGGGCTGAATGTGTTTGTGGATCAGTCTCGCCTCGGCCAAAAGGGACAATCTGTCCTGTCTCATCCGAAACGGTGGGGATAGATCCAGTGAAATCCTCGTCAGCAAATTCAGACAAGTCCATACGCTGTGGCTGACCACGTTGGGCGTTTAGCTCAGCCACTAAAGCCTCAGTGGAAGTATCTTCCACCACGATGGGGTCTATCATGACCGCTTTAGGGTTTGCGTTAGCGCCGGGAGCCTTAGAGTCTTGGTCAAACACCTGTGGGCGCGCGGAGGCCACATTTTCAGTTAACCAACGTGCTTCTTCATCAAGGGCGCGCACCGAGTTGGTGTGCAGGTCATAGCTCCAGCTGGCTTGCTTTTCTTCAGCGCCTTGCACGAAAGTAACCATAATCTGCCAGGGCTCACGGTTTTCACGCACCGCATCCCACGTCACCAGCTCAGGGTCAACCCCGCGCGTAGCCAGGCGGTCCAGTACCAGTTCACCTAGCAGCGGGGAATCCTTACCCCAACCAATGTGGCATTTTTGGGCGCGATTTACCGCCCAATTACGTTCAGCAATAATTGGGGCCTCATAGGTTTGCACGCGCGCCAAGGGGAAACCGGTAAGGTCAGCAACTTCCTGGGCGCTGGCCCCCGCCCGCATCAACACCTGCATCTGCTTAGGTGACATATTGGCGGCAGCTTCAGGAGGGGGGATAGGCACACTGACCCGGTCGCGACGAACCGCCGAACGCAAGGCGTCGTCGATAACAAGGGTGAAACGCTGCCCTTGGGCATCAGTGAGGACGATAGAATCCCCATTCACACCCAGCAGCTCAAGCTCGATCATGTGGCCTCCTAATAAACGCACGCGCTAATAGAGTGCCACTAACCTTAAGTAAAAACAGACTAATTTACCGGTGTGGCGCCAACCAAAGCACACACATAAGCTTACCTGGCTAAACACTGCATAGGCGCTCACATAAGCGATGCCAAATCGAGCTTTGACAACGCTTATTAATGTGTTACTATCCGCGTGCTTACATATGGTATCGCGCACCCGGCGCTATACCCTTCACGGCCAATAAAGATAGGAGCGACAAGCGCTATGGCAACTGACTACGATGCCCCGCGTCGCAACGAGGATGAGCCGGAAGCCGATTCCCTTGAAGAGCTTACTACTCATCAAAAAGACCAGTCTTCTGCGGCGATCGAAGAAGACGAAAACGAGATTGCTGAAGGCTTTGAGCTCCCCGGGGCCGATCTGTCTCGTGAAGAACTAAGTGTCCACGTAGTTCCCCAACTCGAGGATGAGTTCACCTGCTCTGAGTGCTTCCTGGTACACCACCGCAGCCAGCTGGCGTATGTTGATGACGCCACCAACCTGCCTGTGTGCACCGATTGTGCAGGCTGAGCCCAAGCGGCTGGGCCTAAGCAATTAAAAAGGACAAAAAGAAATGAGGCTCCCATATGGGTTGGCTACGCAAAAGTCGTCAGCGTGACGAAGAAGTAGAGCAGGTCGAATCAGACAAGCTCGAAAAGGAAGAAAAGGAAATCCCGCTGGCTTACGGGCCGCGCGACTGGGCCGATGCTGACGAAAGCGAAGACCTAGTTGACATGGGGGCTATTCGCCTACCGGCAATTGAAGGTATGCAGGTCACCTTGATTCCTAGTACCGGCACCGAGCTCGACACTGTTGTAGCCGCCCTGGGAGGTTCAAGCATTGAGCTGCGTGCCTTTGCAGCGCCGCGCAGCGAAAAACTTTGGGCACAGGTACGTGAAGATCTAGTAGCTGAACTAGCTCGCATTGGGGCCCGCACCCAAGAGCTAAGGATTGGCGAGCGAATTGAACTCGCCGCCCTGGTACCAGCCCAAAACCCCGCCGTTGACGGCAACATTGCCATGCGCGTGCTAGGTTTTGACGGCCCGCGCTGGTTCTTGCGGGCAGTTATCACCGGCCCGGCCGCCACCGAGCAGCGTGCCCGCGCAGCTATTGATGAGATTGTGTGCGGCATGGTGGTTTATCGCGACGGCGCCCCACACCCGCCACGTGACGTACTGCCCCTGCACGCTCCCGGAGCAGTAAACAGTGAAGCAGATTCCGGCCTGGACATTCTCGCTCCCGGCCCCACTATTGCAGAGGTACGCTGAGGAAATTGAGTCTTTTCCGCAAGTTAAAGCACTTGCTGACGACTTCTCGAGACGACCTTGAGGCCGCCGATGAGCAAGAGGTTGCCGGTGCTCACGCACAAACCAAGATCGCTGAGGTTAAAGAACGCCAGCCCGTCAAAATTGCGGGGGTAGTGCGTTCAGTAACCTACTCGCCAGCAAAAGCCAGGCCTATTTTTGTGGCCTGCCTATATGACGGCACCGCCTCAATCGACCTGGCCTGGATGGGTCGGCGCGAAGTTGCCGGTATCTGGCCCGGTATTCACCTGGTAGCCAGCGGCACCGTAGTAGCTGGACGTACCCGGCCAACTATTTTCAACCCCGCCTACGAGATTGTGGATGAAGCCTAGTGGTTTTACCTAAATCCCCCCATAACGACGACGCCGCGCAAGAAGCAGACGCCCTGGCGCCGTCGTTGCCTGTAAATGCGGGGCTGAGCCAAATCGCCTCCCAAAATTTCGATGCCAAAGCGGCAGTAGGCGGCTGGCGTGGAATTACCGAATCAGTACTGCCCGTAGTGGTGTTCATTGGTGCCCTAGCCTTAAGCGGACAAAACCTAAAAATAGCGGTTATTGCCGCACTAATGGTGTCTGGCGTGGCCATTGTGGCGCGCCTGTGCCAACGCCAAAGCCTGCTGCAAGCTCTAGCTGGTGGGGCTATCACCATCATCTCAGCGGCCCTGGCCTGGTATAACCAGGACGCCGGTCAGTTCTATGCCATGGGCCTGCTAGTTAATGTGGTCTGGCTGGCGGTAGTGCTGATCTCAATGCTTATGCGCTACCCGCTGGTGGGAGTAATTGTGGCAGCAGTTACCGGCTGCGGGATGGACTGGCGTAAGCAGCCCGGTGAGCGGCGTCGTCGTTACTACCTGGCCACCTGGCTGCTGGCGGGCATGTTTAGCCTACGCCTAATTGTAGAAGTACCCCTCTACCTGGCGGGTGCCAGCGCCCTAACCGCGCTGAGCATTGCCCGCCTGGCTTTGGGGACGCCGCTATTTTTGCTCGCTGTCTGGCTGATCTGGCTTCTGGTTCAAGGGATAGATCGCACCAGTAGGTAGAGCCGGCTGAGTACTTAGAATCTGGGGGATTAGCCCAACTTGATCCTCACCCTCGCGGGCGGTTAGGAAAATAAGCTCATCTCCCGGCTCAAAGCGCTCATCCTCGTCGGGATTAACCGGCCGGTAGTCACGCAAAATCGCTGCCAACACGGTGTGCGGGGGCCACTGCATCTGACTGATTAAGTAGCCAATCACCGGTGCATCGGCAGGCAAAGTGTACTCATGCATATGCGCCCCTGACTGGTGGAAACGGAAAATGGACACCATAGAGCCCACCGAAACCGCTTCCTCCACCAGGGAAGTCATAATGCGCGGGGTAGACACGGCCACATCCACGCCCCAAGAGTCATCAAACAGCCACTCATTTTTAGGGTTATTTACACGTGCCACCGTACGCGGCACCCCAAACTCAGTCTTAGCCAGCAGGGAAATAACCAGATTTACCTTGTCATCACCAGTGGCGGCCACAACCACCTCGCAAGCGTCAACATCAGCCTGACTTAAAGAATCAATGTCGCAGGCATCAGCCAGCAACCAGTCGGCGTCGGGCACAGAAGCCACGCGCATAGCGTCAGGGGCGTTATCAACCAAGGTGATTTCATGACCGTGAGAAATTAGCTCACGTGCAATAGAACGCCCAACTGAGCCGGCGCCAGCAACCAAAATACGCATCAGAACTCCTTAACGGGCGCTTTAGATAGGGTCCGGCGCAGCTTAGCGGCCTGAGATACCGTCACTGCGCAATGCAGTAGATCCCCATCTTGCAAAATCTTCTTATCGTTAGCCACGATCATGGCTGAGCCGCGCGTAAGCCAAGCTACGCGCATTTCAGTACGCCGCTCAATTTGCCCAATACTCATCCCTACCCAGGCCGGGTGGGGGCTTAGCTGCACCATCACCACTGCGGTTTCATCACCAGGCAGGGGAGTGGAGGTGGTGTTAGGCAGCATGCGTGACATGATCTGTTCAGTAGTCCAACGCACGGTAGCCACTGAAGGAATACCCAGACGCTCATAGACATCGGCGCGGCGGGCGTCATAAATACGTGCCACCACATGCTCCACCCCGAAAGTCTCGCGCGCCACACGGGCGGCCAAAATATTGGAGTTATCGCCGTTAGATACGGCAGCAAAAGCGTAAGCGTCATCAATGCCAGCTTGCTCTAGTGAGTCGCGGTCAAAGCCCATGCCCTTGACTTTGCGACCAGAGAAATCGGCTGGTAGACGCCTAAAAGCATCACTGGAACGATCGATAACTGCCACAGAATGGCCATAACTATCTAGCTGCGCGGCCAGGGTTGCCCCCACACGGCCGCATCCCATAATGACGAAATGCACGGGTTAAACGCTACCCTATTTGCCTTAATTGGCATACCATGACGCTACGTGCGTGACTTTATAGACCGGACTAAACGTTTATTTGTAGGCCGCCCTGTCTCTAGTCGAGGGCTAGGGCAGACTTTATTGCCTAAGCGTGTGGCACTGCCGGTCTTTGCCTCAGATGCGCTTTCGTCAGTGGGCTATGCGCCTGATGAAGTACTGATTACTCTCTCTATCGCTGGGGCCGCAACAGCCACCCTATCGCCCTGGATTGGCCTAGCCGTAGTGGCGGTTTTGGCGATTGTGGTTATGTCTTACCGCCAAACCGTTTACGCCTACCCTTCAGGTGGTGGCGACTATGAGGTGGTTACTGACAACCTTGGCCCGCGTGCCGGTACCTTAGTGGCCTCAGCGCTACTTAGTGACTATGTGCTGACCGTGGCCGTGTCTATCTCCTCGGGCACAGCCTACCTGGCTGCGGCCGTGCCGGCAGTGTCACCCTACAAGGTGCAAATAGCTGTGGCAGTGGCCTCGATTTTGGCCATCATTAACCTGCGTGGCACCAGGGACGCCGGCTCAGCTTTTGCTATCCCCACCTACCTGTATATGGCGGCCATTGGGATTATGGCCGTGGTCGGTTTTGTCCAGGAATTTACTGGGCATTTGGGCCAGGCTCCTTCTGGTGCTTACACCCTAGAAAGCAGCTGGGATCAGGGGCTGACCTCACTGGCCGGTGTTTTCCTGATTTTGCGCGCATTTTCTTCCGGATGCGCGGCGCTGACTGGGGTTGAGGCTATCTCCAACGGGGTGCCCTCCTTCCGCCGTCCTAAGTCCAAAAACGCAGCCACCACCTTGGCGATGCTGGGCCTGATTGCCGCCGTCATGCTTATGAGCGTGATTCACCTAGCTGGCAGCACCGGCGTCAAAATGGCTGAGCACCCGGCCACGGAGCTGCTGCTTAATGGCCAACCGGTAGGCCCCAAATACCACCAAGACCCGGTGATTGGACAGCTGGCCGCCACCATTTTCGCTGACTTTAAACCCATGTTCTACCTGGTCACGGCCGTGACCGGACTAATTTTGGTACTGGCCGCCAACACCGCATTTAACGGTTTCCCGGTGCTAGCCAGTGTCTTGGGTCGCGACCAGATGCTGCCGCGTCAGCTGGCTGCGCGCGGTGACCGCCTGGCTTACTCTAACGGTATTGCGGTGCTGTGGCTGGGCGCCTTGGCGTTCATTATTGGTTTTGCTGCCGACGTTAACCGCCTGATTCAGCTCTACATCGTGGGCGTGTTTATTTCCTTCACGCTCTCTCAGGTGGGCATGGTGCGTTACTGGACGCGTCAACTTAAAACCTCCACTGACGCTACTCGACGTAAGCAGATGCGCCGCTCGCGCGTAGTTAACGCAATTGGTGTGTTTGGTACCGGCGTGGTGCTCATTATTGTGCTGCTGACTAAGGTCACCCGTGGTGCCTGGATCACTCTGCTGGTTATGGCAGTGCTGTACCTGATCATGAACGCAATTCGCCGTTACTACACCAGCGTGGGAGAGCAGCTGGCTATCGATGACCTGCATGACTGGCGTGTGGGCCCGGCCCGCGTGCATGCCATTGTGCTGGTTTCGCGTCTACACAAGCCCACCATGCGCGCTATCACCTACGCCGCTAGCACCCACCCCACCTCGATTGAGGCGGTAAATGTTGATACCGGTGGGGATGAAGCCCGCGAGCTGGTTAAGCTGTGGCGTGAAGATCAAATTGATGTGCCGCTGACCATTTTGGATTCACCTTTCCGCGACATTGTGCGCCCCATCCTCACCCATGTGCGTTCAATTCGCCGTGATTCCCCGCGTGACCTGGTGGTTATTTACCTGCCTGAATACGTGGTGCGTCACTGGTGGCAGCAGATTTTGCATAACCAAAGCGCGCTGCGTCTAAAGGCTGCGCTACTGTTCATTCCAGGAGTGGTTACCGCCTCGGTGCCGTGGCTAATTGGTTCGGCCGCGCCGGTAAGTAAGCCGGCTGCTTTGCCTTACCGCGCCAGCTAAAATATGAAAGTTGCGTACCTTTGACCCTAAGTACCCCTAAGTACCTTTACCCTTAAGGAAGAAGCCATGAGCGAGCTGGTTGGTAGTGAGCTGGTAGTTGAAGTTGGCAAGCCCGCTCATGGCGGTTACTGCCTGGCCCATATCGACCAGGGCACAGTTTTTGTGCGCTTTGCTCTTCCGGGTGAAAAGGTGCGCATACGCATCACGAACCGCTCGAAGCGAGTTTTATTCGCTGACGCCATTGAGATTCTTACCCCCTCACCTGACCGCGTGCCCAGCGTCTGGCCGGCAGCCGGGCCAGGCGGCGTCGGGGGAGGGGAGCTAGCCCACGTATCCCTAAAGGCTCAGCGCACCTGGAAACGCTGGGTGCTGCAAGACTGTTTAACTCGCTTGGGCGGCGCGCAGGTGGCCGAGCAGCTTAGCCAGGTGGGTTTACCCCAGGTACAAGCTTTAGGCTCCGACGGCGATGAGCACGCTAAGGGCCTGGGGCGACGCTCCCGAGTGGAGCTAACTGTTTCACCTGCGGGCCAGCTGGGGATGCACGGCTACCGCTCCAAAAAAGTTATTGCCTTGGACTCTATGCCGCTAGCTGCCCCGGCCATTAGAGATCTGGAGTTGTTTAGCCGTAAAGCTTGGCGGCATTTGCTTAAGCCGGGTGCGCGAGTGCGGGCAGTGGCTCCAAGTGACGGCCAGGCTGTGGTTAGCGTGGGTGAGCAGGTCTATGGCTCTAACGCTAAGCCCACCTCTCGACGCAGGGTTCAGGAGATTGTTGACGCCTCTAGCTTAGGCTTGGGGCAGCTGCACTATCAGGTGCATGTAAATGGTTTTTGGCAGGTTCACCCGCTAGCGCCGACGACGCTGGTGGGCGAGGTGGTAAGCCAGGGCCTAGCGGGTATGGATAACCCTAAAACTCTTGAGCTTTACAGTGGGGCGGGCCTGTTCACGCTGCCTTTGTCACTACTGGGGACGCAGGTTACTGCTCTGGAAGGCTCCCTGCAGGCGGTGCGTGATGGGCGCCGTAATCTGCATGACCAGGGGGCTCGCTTGGTGCACGCTAATGTTGACGCTGCGGCGGTAAGCCAATACGGCGACGGCGCCCAGCTGGTGGTGCTAGACCCCCCTCGCGCTGGGGCGGGGCGTGAAGTGGTAGAGGCAATTGGCCAGCTGCAAGCTCAACGCGTGGTGCTAGTGGCCTGTGATCCGGCGGCTTTGGCTCGTGACCTGGGATTGTTTGTGGCCCAGGGCTACCAGCTGGAGCACATGGCCGCGTTTGATCTGTTCCCACACACTCATCACTTTGAGACGGTTTGTGTGCTGTCAAAAGTGGCATAACCGCTATGCTTGCCTAAATGATAAAGTGCGCTACGGAACTGATGCTTTGACTGTGCTGCCATACTAGAAACAAATCTCGGGTGTATTAGTGATTCATGCCGGTTAGATGAGTGTCATCTTAGGCAGTGGATCTCTGGATTGCTTTGCGAGCTTTTTGTTGTATTAGTAACTACTGGTGTGGCGGATATTTCATGGCATAAAATTTGCTGAATCAAGAAAGCGTAAAATATGACCCCATTTTTGTTAGTGGCTGTAAAGCTACTAATTGGTTTCCTGGTGATGGTTGTTATCATTAACATTTCCGGCAAAGGAAACCTGGCCCCATCGTCAGCTAGTGACCAAATTGTGAACTATGTGCTTGGTGGGATCATCGGTGGCGTTATCTACAACAGTGGCGTCAAAATCCTTGATTTTATCGCCACTTTGTGTATCTGGTGTGCCCTGGTTCTCGGGATGAAGTGGATAAAGGTACACAATATAAAAGCTAAGCAGCTTATCGACGGCAAGGCTCTGCTGATCATCAGTGATGGCAAAATCGATACAGAAAATTGTAAGCGGGCTGGGCTGTCGGCTCACGACGTGGCTTTCAAGCTGCGGACGAGTGGAATTTACTCATCAAAGTCTGTAAAGCGGGCCGTGGTGGAACAAAACGGGCAGCTGATTGTCATGCAGGATGGTGATGAGAGCATAAAGTTACCGCTCATTACTGACGGTCAGGTACAAAATGACATCCTAGAGGTGATTGGTAAGGATGAGCAGTGGCTTCAAACTGAACTGGAAAAACAGGGTATAACTAAGGCTGGCGACGTATTCCTAGGGGAGTATTTAGGTGGCCGCCTGGTCGTGACCACTTATCAGTAGACATTAGCTATCTGTCGTGCCTGGCCACTTGTTGGCCAGGCATCTGGCTATTTGCTAGCAGAAATCAATTAATTAAATACTATATCAAATAGCCTTAGCTAGAAAGAGTCGAAGATGGCTAACATCGCTACCGCGCAGCGGATGATGGTATCTTCAATTATTCCACTGTGCTTCTATAACGGAAAGCGCGGACGCGGAGATAAGAACTTCTTCTACATCTTCTACCCGACCCACATTTACGTGCTATACATAGCAGCGAGCTTGCTGCATTAATCCCATATTTTAGGAGGAAATCTGATGGGATATTTGGTCTCTATCAAAGTAGCCATGCTACTTTTTCCGGAGCTAGCATTTCTCTTAACCCTGCCGTACATGATTATCAACTATCGTAAGTACGGCTCTATAAATAAACTACGGACCCTGATTCTATACTCGTTCGTTTTGTATCTACTAACTATCTACCTGTTAGTGGTATTGCCGTTACCTGCGCTAGCGGATGTACATACAAGCTACACAGAAATGCTGAATCTAGTTCCATTTCTGTTTGTGGCAGACTTCGTTAAAGAAAGTCCGTTAGTCCTATCTCAGCCAGCAACCTGGCTGTCGGCATTAGGGGACTCAACTTTCTATGTACCAGCCTTCAACGTTTTGATGCTAATTCCGTTTGGAATATACTTGCGTTACTACTTTACATGTAGCTTTAAGAAAACGGCATTGCTGACGGCATTGTTGAGTTTGTTCTTTGAATTGACCCAATTATCTGGACTCTACTTTATATATTCAGGGCCGTATCGCTTGGGCGACATTGACGATATTATCCAGAACACCAGCGGAGGTTGCATTGGTTATGCGCTAGGATGGTTTGCTATCAAGTTGCTACCTTCCAGGGAAGAAATTGATAAGCAAGCATTGCATGCAGGGATGAAGGTTTCTGGAATTCGCTTCGGTTTATCGATCATTATTGACGCGTTGCTTGTGTATGTTCCGTATGCTGTATCAAAAACATCTCTACCATTCGTATTGTTTATAACTCTCTATTTTAGTTTAGTTCCATTACTAAATGGTAAAACTCTAGGTAGTGCCTTGTTGAAATTTGGTGTGGAGTTTGAAAATGTCAAATGGGGTCGCACGATTCTTAGAGGAATCTTACTTGCAGCATATTTTTGCTTAGTTCCTCTGGGGTTACTGTACCTAGCAAACGAGTTTAATAAAGGCGCGGATTCTCTGTTATTCCTTTGTCTGCTCGTGATCACACTTTTGGTGCTGGCGCTCTATGTGTTAGTTACGGTCGCAGTGATGCTTTTGAATCGTAGATTATTGTTCGATCGTCTATCTGGTGCCAGCTATATAAGCACGGTTGTGAAGAAACCGCTGGATGAGAAGCCCGAGTCTGATAAGTCCGAGCTTGAGAAGCCTGAGCTTGAGAGGCTTGAGCTTGAGAGGGTTGAACTTGAGAGGGTTGAACTTGAGAAGCCTGAGCTTGAGGAGTAGCTAAGGTTAGAAGGGTGCGAAGATAGTCTTGGCACGACTGGCCTTAGCGTTCTATGTGTCACCAGGATGATTGCTTTGAATACCCTGTAAAACAAGATAGGATGACCTTATGAGTCAACTAAATCAAGCTACCAATGACGGCCAGTTGGACTATCGAGACAATGAGGCCTACTTTGAGGCCGCCTGGATATTTAACCAAGATGAGTACTCCAGGGAGTCTTTCGCAGCGGAATTTAATGAGATTCTAACAGAGCGTGTTGGTGAAAATTGGCGTGAACACAAGGTTAATACGCCCATTAAAGAAAAAGCGCTGCTAGTCGTATATGAAGCTTGGATTCAGGGGCTTGATCAGCTTCATCAAAACGAGCTGCTTGCTGAGGGTGAAGAACTTCTAGAGGATGAGAGCGACGATGGTTGGTGGCAGGTAGAAGTAATTGCCTACCTTGAACCGGATGACAAAGTTGCCTTCTCTATCGAAGAGCTGCTGTTTAAGCTGCAAAACCTCATGGCAAATAAGGAACTTGGTGACCACGTTTTCTTTGAGGGCTTCGATTATGTAGGCCTATACAACAAGGAAACCGGAGTTAAAGACGAAGAAAACGGACTGCCGACACTTTACGTGTGCTGCGGCAGCTGATTGGCTCAACCATGGCCTTCGATTTTAAGAAAGAATACAAAGAGCTCTATAGACCTAAGAACAGGCCAGAGATCGTGGATGTGCCCAGCGCAAATTATATTGGCGTGAGTGGACAGGGTGATCCAAATGAGGCAGAGGGAGCGTATCAGCAGGCAATTAGCGTGCTATATGCTGTCGCCTACACTTTGAAAATGAGCTATAAAACCGACTATAAAATAGAAGGTTTCTTTCAATATGTAGTTCCTCCACTTGAAGGCTTCTGGTGGCAGGATAATGTTGTTGGCGTAAATTACGCTGACAAGTCAAGTTTTAACTGGATATCCGTTATTCGTTTACCCGATTTTGTCAGTCAAAAAGATTTTGACTGGGCGGTTGAGACTGCAACTAAAAAGAAAAAGCTAGATTGCTCATCGGCGCAGTTCATGACTATCGCTGAGGGACTGTGTGTGCAGATGATGCACCTAGGGCCGTTCGCTAACGAGCCAGCAACCGTTGCAGTCATGGATGAATACCTTAAGCAACACGGATATGTTAATGATCTAAATGCAGATAGGCTGCATCACGAGATTTATCTATCTGATGCTAGGAAGGTTGCTCCAGAAAAATGGAAAACCGTAATTAGGCACCCTGTGAAGAAAGCTTAAAACTTTACACTTATTTGAGTTTAAGACAGTCCAGGTGTAGTGGATATTAACTTATGGGAAGTAAAAAGTATCAAGCGCTGTTATATGCTACATTAGCGGCGGTGTTCTATGCTATAAATATCCCGGCGTCAAAGCTTTTGCTGCACGAAGTTGGGCCAACCACTATGGCTGCCTTGCTGTATTTGGGTGCAGGTATAGGTGTGGGTATATTGGCGCTAGTTAACAGGAAAGAGGCTGCGCAGGCGACGTCACTTTCTAAACAGGATCTTCCCTATGTAATCGGAATGATTGTGTTAGACATAGTAGCTCCCATACTTCTTATGCTGGGTATTAGCTATGGAACCTCAGCTAATGCCTCATTATTAGGAAACTTTGAGATCGTAGCAACCGCAATAATTGCTCTACTAATTTTCAAAGAGTCAGTAAGTAAAAGACTCTGGGGTGCTATTGCATTAATTAGCTTATCTAGTGTGCTGCTCTCCTTTGAAGGCGCCGATAGTTTCAAATTTTCTCTCGGTTCACTATTTGTGCTGCTAGCTACTACTTGTTGGGGTCTAGAAAATAATTGCACTAGAAGTATTGCCTCAAAAAGCACCTATCAGATTGTGGTGTTGAAAGGAATCTTCTCTGGTCTAGGCGCGCTGGTCATAGCCCTTATAAAGGGGGAGAGCATGCCTGAACTTAGCTACGTACTAGCTGCGATGCTGCTGGGATTTGTGGCTTATGGACTGAGCATATTCATGTATGTGCGCGCCCAAAATGTGCTAGGAGCTGCCAAAACAAGCGCCTGTTACGCAGTTGCCCCATTTGTTGGGGCTTTCTTATCTTTCGTGTTCTTGCGTGAAAGCTTGTCGTGGATGTATCTGGTCGCTTTGGCGGTAATGGTTGCTGGTTCAGTACTAGTGATGGCCGATACCTTGATACTTAGCCACACTCATAGTCATGAACATACTTTTGTGCATACACACGATGGCACAACGCATGCACATACAGTAAGTCACTCACATAGGCACAATCATTACCTAAACGAAGACAAGCACGCTCATCATCACGACGTTGCAAAATTAGAAAAGTTACCCGGGGCTAGGCATGTATAATGTCTAGCAGGTGCTGAAGTTACTATCAGGAGGCCACAAAGATGGGTTTGCGAGCAGGCTACCAGTATTTAAACGATGAGAACTTAACAAAGCTTAAAGCTTGTAGCGGCGATGAAGAAGTCTTCGATTACCTGGAAGCTATCTGTGCAGACTCAGATGATGACTTTGCAGATATGCTCGACATTGACAAAATGTGGGACGTTTTGCACTTCACACTCACCGAGGCAGATGACAACATGCCAGAGCATGTTAAGCCTCTTAGTGAAGCTGTGATGGGAGCAACCCCGATCGAAGACATCGAAAATCACGTTGCCTACACTGATAAATCCAAAATTGCCGCAATCGTAGCAGCACTTAACGCCTTCAACATCGACAAAGCTATAGAAGCGTTCAGCATGGAAGCATGCGCAGTAGAAGAGCTATACCCCTATATCTGGGATCGTGAAGACGAAACTGAAGAGATCAAAGAAGAACTACTGGACTGCTTCACAAACATGCGTGCTTTCTACCGTAAAGCACTAGAAACGAACAGTAATGTACTAGTCGGCATTTACTAAACTACCTAATTGAATGTTGTGAGGTAAAAATGACTGATACCTACGAACAGCTAAAAAATCTGTTTGAAGATGAGCAAACGATTGACGATCTTTGGGATTCTGGGGATATCGTCTGGATTGACTGGCGTGAAGATGATGAAGATATCATCAGCTACTTCAATGACTTACTAGAAGAGCGAGTAGAAGTTCAAACCATAGACAACGCTAAGCCCTACGGCCCTGACATCGTACTAAGCAAAGCTGGCAAACAACTCCAGATTCCTTACGGCCAGGAGAAGGATCGCGACACCACCATTAAATACTTCAACGACTTCGTTAAAGAGGAGTATGGGGTCAGGTGGTTCGTGGAAAGTCTAGGCGATGACACGCTTGGTTTCATCGTGCTACCAGCGGCTGAATGGCAAAAGCTAGAAGATGACTTTGGAGAGCAGACAGTCAGGTACTACTTTGCTCCCATCGATCTTGAAACAAAGATGTTTGACTTGGATGTCAGTGAAGTGTCCAGCCTGATCGAACTGCGCGCTGCAACCAAAGAAGTTAAGTAACTGCTGTTGGCGCTAGTGGCCAAGCTAGCGCCAACACTACAAGCACCGCATTGAATGTTAAAGCTGCTATGCAGCCCTGAATCTAATAGGAGCAGGTGGATCTGTTGGAGCAAGTAAAGCCAGTCGTTAGCCTAACGCAGCAAGAATGGGAAAATCTTTTCGAAGCCCAGCCGCGTGAAGTTTTGGTGCTCATTGCCGGGGGAAGTAGCGGGGCTGCCAAGTCAAACGGTTTTTGGGAAAACATTGTGCATTTCTTGGCCTATGTAGACTGTGAAAGCGGAGTGCTACACAATCTACCTGGTCGCATAGTGTATCCAGTGGCTGATGACGAGCCTGATAAGATCTCTTACCTGCATCTTAAACCTGAAACAATTTATCGCTTAAAAGTACGCCCTAGACTACCTTGGCAGCTAGAAGAATTTATTCCGCAGCTACACAACCAGCTGCTATTTGTGGAAACTTTGGATGAGCAGGCACCTTGTCCACAGCTAGAAGAAATACTTGCGCAGTATCTGCAGCCAGTGGTTTTACAAGATGACGTGCTGGGGGAGCTGGACTATATTCGCGAGTTCGATTTCTTTGAAGGCAGCGTGGACTGGCTAGGGGAGGAGATTGGTATCTGCCTTGAGGCAGAGAAAAGCGATGCTGAGGGTATAGAGCTGGCACGCGAAGCCATGAGGGGCATGGTTACTAACCAAGACAAATGGGATGCACAGCTGCGAAGTTTTGCCGCTAAAGAGCTCACTGAGCTAGCGCGCGACTGGAGCGAAACCGAGGAAGACGCAGCTAAAATCACTGAGGAAACTTTTGCTAAAAGGATACCCATGGGCTCAATCACTATGGAACCAGATGGTAGTTTCTGCGTGTTCTTTGGCGATGATGACATGTTCTATGGCCATTGCATAACTGCATATGGAAGTTTGAACAAGGGGCTAGAATCGGCCTACATCCAAGGCTGATAAGGTAGAGCCCGGCTAAGGCCACGCTAGCTAAAAAACTTAAGCAGTTAGGTATAAGCATGTTGCATGTAGTTTTCTTTGAGCCACGGATTCCGGGCAACACCGGGGCTGCAATCAGGCTCTCTGCCAACTCTGGTTCTATGCTGCATGTGGTGGATCCGCTGTTCGAAATGGAAGATTCGAAGCTGCGCCGCGCGGGTCTGGATTACCACGACCTTGCTAATACCGTGGTTCACGCCAGTTGGGAAGAGTGTCTAGAACAGTTACCGGGCCGTATCTTCGCTTTTACTGCCCACACCGAGCTGCTGTACACAGACGTTGACTACGTCGACGGCGACGCCTTGCTGTTTGGTCCTGAACCCACCGGTTTACCTGACCACATCATGCACCATGAACGGGTGACTGATTTGGTGCGTATCCCGATGGTGGATGGTAATCGTTCGCTAAACCTGGCTAACTCTGCGGCCATTGGTCTGTATGAGGCTTGGCGTCAGCTGGGTTTTGCTGGTGGCCACTGAGTAATCTGCTACTAGCGTTGACTAGCTGGAGGGTTCGACGTCGTCGTAGCTGTCTCACAATGCGAGAGACTGTTCCAAAATTTTTAGGTTATTTTGCCAGTATGTTCGGCTAATTCCCAGCTTTGTAAGTGAGCATCGTAGATGGTGTCCAGTCTCCCAGGCTTAAGACTCCTGGTGGGCAAGGATGCCGCCGATATTCACTAAGGGGAATTAAATGAAAACTCAACCTCGCGCCCTGCGTGGCGCGCTGGCTGGGGTTTGTGCCTTTACGATGCTGGGCCTGGCTGGGCCGGCGGTTTATGCTGAAGACGCTAAAGCAGATGTTGACAGCGTCTGGATTAACACCGCCATGGCCACGCCCGGTGAGAAAATCAAGATTTGGGCTCAAACTAAGCCAAATGTGGAAGTTAACTTCACGGTTTCTAACTTGGGTGCAACCAAAGTCAAAGCCAAAGACCGCGCAAATAGCAAGGGCATTGCTGTCATTGAATTTGCTGTGCCAAGCGCGGACGGCCGTGGCTACCTGGTAGATGCTGAGGCTGGTGGGGCTCACGCCTACACCGGCATTGACGCTTCCAAGAGCTGGACCAGCTACCCGCGTATGGGTTACGTGGGCGATTACAGCTCTTCAGTTTCTAGCCAAGCACAGCTGGGAACCATGGGTGAGCTGGCTCAGAAGTACCACATCAACTCAGTGCAGTTCTATGACTGGATGTGGCGTCACGACGATCCAGTAAAAATGGAAAACGGTAAGGTTGCTGACCGGTGGCAAGACTGGCTGCATCGTCCCGTTGAGAGAAGTGTGGTGCAGGGGTTTATCCAGTCCGCAGAGACTAATGGCATCGCCTCCCTGCCTTACTCGATGGCTTACGCAGCTCTCAATGATGACTATGAACAGCACGGCGTGCAAAAAAGCTGGCTGATCAACCGCACCCAGCCCAATGACAAAGGGCAGATGGAAACCAAGCCCTACACCGAAGTAATGTTCATCTACAAAGAAAACGGTGTAGAGAAGTGGCGTTCAGAAGAGCACATTGTCGACGTCGGTGATGCTGCTTGGCGCAACCTGATTGTGCCTCGCTTCAATGACCAGATTAAATTAGGCTTCAAGGGCACTCACATCGACCAGCTTGGTTCTGGGGCTCAGACCACCTTCACTAACAGTCGCGGTGAGGTCATTAACCTGCCTTGGGGTTTTGCGCAGCTCGTTAACGACACTGCCAAAGCCACTGGCAAGCCGGTAGGTCTTAACGCGGTTGATGGTTTTGGTGCTAGCGAACTGGCTAAGTCAAACGCTAGCTACCTCTACACTGAACTGTGGGGTGCTCACGAAACTAACGCCCAGGTAAAGCAGTATCTGCAGCAGCAGCGTATTGATTCGCACGGTAAACCTGCGATTATTGCGGCTTATATGAACAAGGGCGAGAACATCGATGACGGTAAGGGTAAGCAGACCTTCAACACTGCTTCAGTGCAGCTTGCTGACGCCGCTTTTGCCGCTAATGGTGCCACTCACCTGGAGCTGGGCCAAAATGGCGACCCGCAGGTAAAGCCTGGTAACTACACCAAGATGCTGGAAGGGCCTTACTTCCCTGACCGCAACCGTTACATGCAGGAAGACCTTAAGTACTGGCTGCCCAGCTACTACAACGTAATTACCGCCTACGAGCAGGTACTTTACGGCCCGCAGCTGACTAGCACGGGGCGCACGGTTTCGATTGAGGGCCAGCCCACTTCTACCGACGGCGCCGCTAACACCATTTGGACTAACACCATGCGTAACTCCACTGGTGACGTGCTGCACCTGATTAACCTTAAGGGCGACGACGGCAAGTGGCGTAACGCTACCGGTGCGATTAAGGAGCAAAATAACCTCAAGGTTAAGTACTACGTAGGTCAAGATGGGGTACCTGCCCGCATCAACCTGGTCAGCCCTGACATTAATGGTGGCGCCGCCAAGGACTTGAGCTTCACCAAGGGTACTGACGCCAAGGGCACCTACATTACTTTCACGGTTTCTAGCCTGAAGGTGTGGGACTTTATCTACATGATTAAGGGCAACGGCGAGGGGGCTAACACTCGCGTAGTTAACGCCAACTCTGGCCTGTGCATGAACGTGCGTGACGGCAAGCTGGCTAATGGAACCCAGGTAGAGCAGGTCAACTGCGACGCTAATTCCTACAGCCAGAACTTCCAGTATGTTGACGGTCAGCTGCGTTTGGCTGGCAAGAACCTGTGCGTGGATATTAAGGAACACCGTAACGTTGACGGAGCCGGTATCCACACCTGGGAGTGCAACAGTGCTTTGAAGTCACAAAAGTGGGAGTACACCTCTGCAGGTCAATACCGTAACCCTGAAACCGGTAAGTGTCTGGGTGTAAGTGGTGACTCCAAGCAAACCGGAGCGCCAGTACACCTGTGGACTTGCCACAGTGGCGCCTCGCAGCGTTGGACTAACCCCAACTAATAGCCACAACTAGCAAACCGTAGGGCCCCTAGACAATGTCTAGGGGCCCTACGGTTTTTGCAGGAATCATGTAGTTTACATGGTAGCTAGGACCTAAATCCTAGCCTACTGTAGATTCTCAGTAGCAACGTGTACTAACTTTGACTTGCGCGCCCAGCTTGTTTTCAGGCGACGGCCTTGCTGAAACAAGCACGGGCCTGAATCCAGTTCTGCATGTTTAAGACGGGTGAGGATGATTCATAGACAAGGAAACGAATTAGTGTCAGAGCTTAATATTTTGCCTTTGAAAGCCCTGTCTATAGAGACTTTGTATAAGCGTTACAAGCGATTAGCTCAGAGTCTACCAAGGTGTATGCGTTGGTTTGCTTTAGTGTTCGCCCCGGCAGGTATCAGCCTTATCGTTTTTAGTGCTGGTCTATTAAACATGGCTGGGGCCTTGGTAGTCACGGCAGGTATAGATCATGTGACAGCTACTAGGGAAGGCGTCTCCTATGTAACTTGGTTACTGATCTTAGCTTTCTTAATTGAATCCCTAAGTTGTTGGGTCAAAGACCGTTACGAAATGCTGCTTACGGTAGTAGTGCGGCAGTTAACCTATCGTCGTTTCCGACAGTTGTTTCAAACTTCAGCTTCTACAGCTGAAGCGCGCGAGCATGTTCTAACCTATCCCGGACAGATCAGCCAGTTTGCCTACGTTGTAGATTTTGCTGTTTCAACAGTTCAAATCATTATCTTTGTTATCGCTTCATTTGTGCTTTACGGGGCAAACGGTGTCATTGCCACGCTGCTTATCGTTGCCTTGGTAATCGTCAGTCTCCGACTTATCAACCTAATTGGTCGCCTATGGGAACAATACGTTGGCTTTGAAGGAGAACGCAGACGCTGGATCCAGAAGGTAGCTGACTCATTACCCCGAGGACGCTATATCCCCAGTTGGGGCGCAGCGCTAGACAAGATTTCTAGCATCAGGAGTAGCGAAGAAAAACTCTTACACGCAAGAGTGCGCCTGCAGGTTCTAAACGGTTTTCTTGAAAAAGGCGCGCTAACCACCATGCTTGCCTTGGTGGCAATAGGAGGTGCTTGGCTCTGGCCGAACGCTGGTTTTGGGTTGGGAATTATCCTGGCAGCTCGCTACTTGTACGCAGCGGTACAAAACAACGTAATTAACTATCGAGTTATCCGTCTAGCCCTGCCGATGATGCGTGAACTTGATAAGTTAGAGAAAAGCTCTCAAAACACTCTAAAAGACCAGACTGCACTCGAAGCTCTAGGCACCTGTGAGGTTATCCCAGCTGATTCTAAACGAGCCAATAAGTTACGCGAATACGTGAGCGTGACAGGCTCTGCATTTGTTCCACGTAACCCGGAGCTATCACAGGCAATTTTATCTGCCTGGCATACCGGCGCTTCGCCGCGTCAAGTATCATTGTTCGCTGAACTGGCTGAGGCTATGGGACTTAACCAAGAGGTGGTCTCACGGTTGTGGCGGGACGTGAAAACCCTTTCGTCAGGGGAAAGACACCGGGCTGCGGTAGCTATTGTCTTGGCTGATGAACCTAACTGGCTAATTTTGGATGACACATTCGCAGCTCTAGACCCAGCGATGCGAGAAATCGTTGCTAAAAAAATCTTAGCCAGTGTGCCAAACTGTACGCTTTTAGCGAGCTCTGAAGAGTATGTTCCAGACGCACTAGCTAATCGACTGTCCCTAACACATCGCGAGCTGTCACTTGGTCAGTTACATGCTGAGCAGCTAGTAAGCCAAGAACTGGGGAGCTTGGAGGAAGTAGTCGACCTGCCTGATCCTCAGACAGAAAAGGCAACATTCCAGCGAACACTAAAGCTTTTGTTTGGGCCGCATATTGTCTGGATAGGGTTAGGTGCGTTGCTGCTTAGCGGGTCCACGGTTGCTTTTGCGCTTACGGTAGCTCAAAACAATCTGCACTTTGAGATTGTGGGAGTTTCGCTGGGTTGCATACTGGCCGCAGTGCTTGGTTCTGTCATCTTTTTTGGGGCACTTTATCGGGTGCCGATTAGTAGATTGACTGCGCTACATGAGCGGCTTGTCTATAGGCTTGACCAATTCGCGTCTCCTAGAACTAGTGGTGCGGTTGTGGGGAGGCTAGGGGAAGATTTCTCTGATTTACAGATGTCTGTGCCTGGCGCTGTGGGGTCGGTGTTTTTAGTTTGGGTGCAGTCTGCTCTGCTTATTGCTGGTGCTGTGGCCGGCGCACCTCTCTTCATAGTTATAGTTTGTGCGGTAGCTCCACTTGCTTGGCTTGTTGGGCGTCAGGGTTCTAAATGGATTCTTCCAGCGTCGACGGCGTGTGCTAACGCGCGCGGGGAATTTATTGGGGTGGTTAGTGCGCAGGCTAGCGCCCATACTGCGCCGGTTAGTGTTGGTCTGCGTCAAGCAGGAGAGCGTGCCTATGTTGATTTGGAAACCAGCTATGTTGCTAGCTCTATTCAGTTAGCTGATGCCTACGCTCTTCGCAGCGGACTTATTCAATTGCTTGTATTAACTTTGAAAATCTCTGCGGTTCTTCTAGTTTCACTAAGCGGTGGAGCTAGCGTATTGATAGCTCCTGCGGCCGTGATTTATTTTGCGTTGACCTTGTCATCTGGCTTGCAATCTGTGGTGGAGACATTACAGGAAGTGGGAGTGGTCAGTTTGACGGCTGAGCGTGTGAGGATGCTTGAAGAATTTCAAACAAAACGTTCCCAGGTTCGCGTCCGTCATGCTGAGTTGGAACAGTTGAAGAGTCTTATTGATTCAGGTTGTTCTTTAATCGCTTTGATTGGGCCAACTGGTGCTGGAAAATCTGTCATGCTTGATGCCCTTTACCGTAACTATGGCGAGGATAAAGTTACGGTTATCCCTGAGGTAGATCCGTTAGCTGTTGAAGTATCTGACTTAAGCGGGTTAGAGCTTGCGCGTTCTGTGCTAGAAGATGGTGCCTGGCAGCTTGTTTTACTTGACGAGACTTTGAAGGGGCTTAACCCTGTTGAAGAACGTAGCGAGATAGAGTCAATGAAGCAGGTTTTAGACCGTACTGGTAAGCAAGCTGTGGTTGTACTCCACTCACGTTCTAACCTTGATTGTTTTGAGACAGTAGTGAACTTAGGGGAGTGAACTAGGTTTTAGCTGCATATGGTGTAAAAAGTGGGGCCCCTAGACAACGTCTAGGGACCCACCTTGTCTTTAAGCTAAGGCCTGGTTAGGCCTTGATTTCATAGGTGACGGTTAGCTCGGCCCGCGCCAAGGTATGTGACAGAGCGTGGAAAGCTACAGCTGCGATTGAAGTGTCACCATCAAGTTCCAGCGTGGGCACATCCAAGGCATAGACCGTGAAGATATAGCGGTGCGGGCCATCTCCGGCAGGTGGGTAAGGGCCATAGTAGGCCCAGGTGCCCGAGTCGTTACGGGCGTGGAAGCAAGCACCTTCCAAGAAAAGATCGCTGCGGCCCACATTTTGCGCCAAATATGGAGTGGCGACGTCGATATCAAGCACCGCCCAGTGCCACCAACCTGAAGGTGTGGGTGCGTCAGGGTCAAAGCAGGTCACTACAAAAGACTGGGTCCGCTCGGGGTAACCATGCCAAGCCAAGGCGGGGGAGATATTCTCATGCGGGGCAGCAAACTTATCTGCTAGAGGTTTGCCATCTTCCATGTCCTGGCTAGTGATAGTGAAAGCAGCCGGAACTTTAGGTAGTAAATCGTATGGGTAGGGGGCCTGAGGGCGGGTTAAATCCATGGTCTCTCCTGGGTGAGTCTTGAAATAAGCCAGAGGAAATTGGCTTTAGCCTTGGGATAGGTCAGAGGGGCGGATATGTAGATCCTCAACAGTGGCATCAAGCGACATATCTACAGCCAGGAGGATAGCTTTAGCCACCGATGCAGCCTGCATATGGTCGGCGGCGCAGTAATCCCCGCCCTTGCCAGACCCGGCGGTTGCCCCTAAGTTGTGTAGGCGCTGCTGCATAGCAGTGTCGGTGCGACCTGGGTAAATAGTGGTGACACGGATACAGCCGCGCTCTTCCTCACGCAGTGCATCAGCTAGCGCCCGCAAACCATGCTTGGCGGCACAATACAAACCCTGCCCAGGCCATACGCGTGTGCCCGCACCAGAATTTAGCATCACCACTAAACCGTGAGCTTCACGCAAAGCTGGCAGCAGCAGGGTGGTTAGCTGAGCTGGGGCCACCAGATCCAAATCCAGTACCTGGCGCCACTGCGAAACGCTGAGCTCTTCGAGCCTTCCAGCAGCTTCCACCCCGGCACTGTTAACCAGTACGTCCAGGCGCTTAAGACCTAGCTCGCTTACAGCCTTAGCTACTGCCTCGGCGTCGCTAAGATCCACAGAAACTGCCTGGGCACTAGGCAGGGAAGCAACCAAATCATCTAGGCGCTGACGGTTCCTGGCTAGCGCAATAATGTGATGATCGGCTGCTAGTGCCTGGACAGTGGCTAGGCCAATGCCGCTGGTGGCGCCGGTGATCAGGGCGATTGGAAGAGTGCTCATGTCGTAGAGTTTTTCTGGAACGGGTTTACTACTAGCGCGGCCCAGGGTGCTAGTAACTGCACCAACATAATTATCAGTGCGGCTACCAGCCAGCCACCTAACAGATCTGTGGGCCAGTGATAACCCAAGTATATGCGGCTATAGGCAACCGCTAAAGACACAATCCAAGGCAATACGTAAAGAACTGACAAAGCTACTTTACCAAGCGGGGTTTGCCAGCGTTTAGGCCAAAAAGTAGCGATCAAGAAACTTAGCAAAGCTGCAAACACTAAGCTGCACAGGGTGTGCCCAGAAGGAAAAGACATGCTGTGCTCAGGTAACCCCAACAGCTGAGCGCGCGGCGGTCGCTCGCGCCCCACCAGCGCCTTCAAACTCATATTCACACCCGAGGAAACCGCCATAGTGGCGCTGATTAAAATAGCCATGCGCCACTGTTTAATGGCTAGCAGTGCCAGGCAGATCAAAATCGTGGCCACAGTCAAAGTAAGCGTATTACCCAAGGTGGTGATGGCTGTGTAGACACGTGTAGCGGTGTGGGTGCGTGAAGCCAAAGCCCAGTTGCGTACGGAATAATCCAATTTAGATAGGTAACCAACCAAAACCAGAGTTATCAGAGCTAGACAGGCTACTAGCGGTGTGGTGATAACCGAATTGCAACTAGGGCGTATCATTTGTTAACCTTCTAAGGGTGGGGGGTGAAGGTGCACTTAGGGGGTGCGCCATAAGTTTAGGGCACAAAATCTCTAGTTTTTCCACTTTTGCCAGTTAAGGGTCCAAATTCCCGACATTTATCAAGCTGGTGCAATACAATCGCAAGTATGTTTAAGCCTATTGCAACTGCATCAGTAATGGCGCTGATCTGCGCGTCTGTCTTAACTGGTTGCAGCTCAGGAACCCCTAAGGCCGGAACCATTAACACGCAGCCGGCCTCCGATGGCTGCGCTGCGATGGATAAGGTGTACGTCAGCGCCCTTAAAGAATCTAGTACCGGTAAGACTTTTAGCTCACTGCCTAAGGATGCTTCCCCAGAAGTTAAACAAGCCTCCTGGCAAGCCTTTACGGTTACTTTAAATACGGATTATCGCGCGAAGTTTACTAAAGCTGCAGCTAAAGACAAGACTGCCCAAGCTGCCCTGGGGGCGCTGGGTACCTACGCGACACTTTCTGCCCAAATTAGCGACGGCAAGCTAAGCGAGTTCGCTAACCCTACCCAAGCTGAGGCAGATCTAAAGATTGGTCGTACCCCCACCCCTAACCCCACCTATGTGCAGGCGGTTAATAAGCTGGCTGATGCTGGCGCAACCCTAGCTAAATGCATGCCGCACTGGCCGGTAGCCTTCTAGACGCTGTCAGGTGTCTGGATTTAAAAGGGGATCTTTCTATCGGCACCAGGCTGAAGTTTCTGGATTACCAGCTTTGCGTGACTGGTAGCCTTCTAGACGGACTTGGGCTTTAGATAGCACCAATCCCTAAGGTCACTAACTAGCAGGCTCACTAACTAGTTAGTCCCAGCCACAAAAAATCGCCCGCCTAAGCTGCGAAACTAGGCGGGCGACGTCGTCGTAAAAAATACGATTACAGGCGCTGTTTACGGGAAGGGACGCACCACCTGGCTGGCAATATTGCCCCAACCATAAGAGACCGTAATGTGCTCAATGCGGGCGGGCCTACCCATCCAGTCGGTGTGAATCACCTGGTCATCGCCCAGATAGATAGCTACGTGGGTAACTACACCATCAGTAGTGTAGAAAATCAGGTCACCGCGTTGGCGTGCAGAGAGCGGCACATGCTGGAACTTAGAGTATTTGTAAAGCTCCTGCGAAGTACGGTAGCTAGGCCAACCATGCTTGACCACATTGATCGGCTGCGGATCCATACCGGCGTGGTAAAGCGCCTGCAGAGTAAGACCTGAGCAGTCATAACCCAAACCGTAAGGACCAGCCCCACCCCAAGTGTAGGAAGAACCGCGCTGGTTGTAGGCGTAACCAATCATGGCCTCAATGCGCTCTGAACGCGTGGCAGAAATAGACACTGGGGCGGCCTGATACTGATCCACATACCAGCTGTAACCGGTTTGCATAGCATCCCAAGTGGCCTTATCAACAACACCGGTTTGGCTTAGCCCCATGCGGCGCTGGAAAGAACGCACTGCAGTTTGGAATGCCCCATCAACACTGGCCAGCTTAGTGGAGTACCACAAGCCCAAACGTTGCTGCACGATACGCACCTTCACCCCGTTCATGCCGTAGGTGAGGGTATTGGTTTGGCTGCCAAGTGAAGTGATCGACTGACTGGGTTGGAGGTAACCACCGGGGGCGGTGTAACCAATCCACTTACCCGAAGGCAAGAACCGGTAAGTCGTGCCGTTAATTACCGTGTTGCCGGTGACGTAATTGCTGGTGGCCGGGTTGAAGTAATACCAGTCTGAGCCGTCTTTAACCCAGCCTGAAGTTACCCGGGCGCCGTCGCTGCCGTACAGATGCCAGCTGCCGCCCACCTTAAGCCAGCCAATATAGGCCGCGCCTGAGGACTGCATGAAATATTCTTTGCCGCCCACCTTGAGCGGGCCCACATGCATGACGGTGGTGGAGGGGTTTAGGTAGTACCACTTACCGCCATCCTTGAGCCAACCAAGTACGGCGGCGCCAGTGGACTTGTCGTAGTAGTGCCACACGCCGTTGTGTTTGGTCCAGCCAGTGGCCATGTCTCCGGTTAGGCCGTAGAAGTAGTAGTACTTGCCGGAGAGGTTAATTTGTCCCTGTACCATAACCCCGCTGGCAGGGTCTAGGTAGTAGCGTCGGCCGCCAACATTGATCCAGCCGGTTACCCGAGCGCCTGAGCCGGCCAGGAAATACCAGTCTTTGTCTAGCTTCAGCCAACCGCTGGCCAGGTAGCCGTCAGCCTTGAAGTAGTAGACGGTGCCTTTAACGCGCAGCCACTGGGATCTGGGCCAGGTCCCGTCAGAGTTGCGCCACCACCAGCCCTTGGAGTCCTTGAGCCAGTAACCCTTGGGGTCGGCGTCAGGGATATTCGGTACATCTGTGCGCGGCGGGGTAATCGCAGCTGAGCCGGGTGACTTAGTGGCCGGGCCCGTAGGAGTAGCCGAGGTGGCCGGGGCGCTTGGTTTAGCGCCAGGTTGTTGGCCGGGGTTAGGTTGTGGGTCAGCTGGCTGAGATGGATCAGCCGGTTGGCCAGGAGATGGATTGCCGGGGGAGGGCTGAGCGGGGTTAGGCTGGCTGGGAGATGGCTGGCCTGGGTCGGCACTTTCCGAAGGGGCCGGAGCCACTGGCTGCGACGGAGAAGCCCCTGGAGTGGTGGGCTCAGCCGAGGGCGTGGATCCCGACGACGGCTGGCTGGTCTCTTGGCCTTGCGCTGGAGCTAGGGGCTGCTGCGCCGTAGTACCTACGTTAGCGGCCTGAGCTGGGGCGGTAGAGACAGTTGTTAAACCGCCTGCCGCGCCCATAGACAAGGCCAGGCTTAACGCGATGCACCAGCGACGATGCCGGTAAAAGTCTGACTTCATGGTGATTCCTGTGGAGTATGGAATTAGTGAGCTTGGAGCTGCAACTACATTGTGGTTCTGGACGATGGTGGATACCTACATAGTATGCCCAAACTAAAATTTGTGTGACAGCTTGGCACAGATACAGGCAAAATCGTCCCTTCCCTATAAAAATACAGCGGAAAATCATGTGCAACGGACGATTTTGTATGTAAATAACCGGGTAAAAATTTGACTGGTCAAATACTGGACATTTTAGGCCGAATGTTGGGAAATTGGTCAGGCAGATTCCTCAGGGAAGTAGGGGGAGAGTGGGCTTTGTCTAGAGAAGTGCAGGGAAGATGCGAAGGAAGTGCGGGAAAGCACAGGGGAGTGCGAGAAAGGGCGGGGAAATGGGGAGAAGCAGGGCGCAAGTTTTTGTTTAGACAAACGAGCATAAGTTTTTGCAGCCTTGCCGCGACACATGACTATTAAATCCTTGGAAACTGGGGGAGTGCGCAAGCAGAGGAGCCATAGAGGTTGGTTCTAGCCGATACTCGACTTTTGCCGCTGTGTCTGGCGCTAATCAGTATTGGCTTTATTGGGGTGGTTACCTGCCAGCCAACGCCGGTTACTATCAGCAGGGGGCCGACGGCGTCGTCGTAGTTAGCGGCAAAAGTTTCAGGAGAGCGGGGTGTAAGTACTGCAACCGTTACAAATACTGAAAAATCGTCCGTTACCTATAAAACCCCACGGAAAAATTATAGGCGACGGACGATTTTGCCTGTATTTGACTATTCGATAGCTTCTAAATCTTCAGCAACTTTTTGATTTAGCTTAGCTATATCCTCATCATCCAGTGGTGTGTCACGCACATGCAGCTCAGAATATACCGCCCATGCCACACTGACCAGGGGCACAGCAATTACCGCACCCAGCAAACCAGCGGAGAACGATCCGGCAGCCACTGCAATACCTACTACCACTGGGTGCAAGGAAACCTGCTTGCCCATAATTAGCGGCTGCAAAATGTGCCCCTCAAACTGGCCAATTGCGGCCACGCCAATACCCACCAGCAAGAACTTGCCGATACCGCCAGAAGCCAAGCCCACCAGCATGGCCACAAACATGGCAATTGGCGCACCCACCATTGGAATAAAAGCACCCATAAACACCAGCACACCCAGGGGAGCGGCCAAAGGCACCGCAATCATTTGTAAAAAGATTGCAGCAAAAATTCCATCAGTTAATGCCACCATCATGGTTCCACGCACATAACCGGAGAAAGTGAACCAGCCGGCGCTAGCGGCGCGGTGAGTACGGTAACGACGCTCTTCGGGTAATTCATTTAAGAACCAACGCCACATGTTTTTACCTGAACCCAGGAAAAAGATTGCCGTAAACAGTGCCAAAGCCAACACAGCCATAACCTCACCCAGTGCAGAAGCATTAGATAATAGCTGTTCGGCCAGGGAGGGCGCGTTAGAACGCAAATATGCCTGCCCTCTATCCAGGGCCGCATTTACCTGCATATTCAAGTCATGCTGAGAAATATGGAAAGGTAAAGGACCGTGCTCAAGAAAGTCCACAATCGTGTGTGCACCATTAGTAAATTGCTGCGCTAGGGAATCCCATTGGCCCGTTACAGAGGTAATCACATAAGTGAACATGGCGCCCACAATGCCCAGCACCGTCAATAATCCTAAGAATGTGGCAGGATAGCGCGGCAACACCTTGTTATAAAGCTTAACAATGGGGTGCAAAATAGCGGTAATAACTAGTGCTAAAAAGACACCAATAAAAACCGGGACAATCTTTGAGGTGGCAAAAATAATCACCCACACGATTGCCAATACGCCCAAAATAAGCCAGGAACTAAGCCCTGCGCGTACCAGCCATTCAGGCAAGAGCGCTAGGCCGCTTTGTTTCTCTGTTTGTGCCGGCTTGGCCAGCACATACGTGGTAGGGATCGGTGGCATCTGTGGCTCGTTTTGACGCGAGTCCATAAAACGCCGATGCTGCTCGCGGGCCTTGCGTATGGCCCCAGCCGTGTTAGTCACCCAACGATGCTGGGTGAGAATTGGTTTTTGCGGTTGTGTTTCTTTGTGCTCAGAGTTCTCAGCCATGCCAGCCTCTAGTTGCTAATAAATCTTGGCGGTTCGTTTGCTGAAACTGCCCCTTAACAGCCCCAATCTTACTAACGTGGTAGGTATGAGTTTGTTTAGCCCTACCGGTCAAATTAGTCACGCAGTCTCGCTACCCTCGTGCGTAGCCTTAACCCCTGGTCATGGCGGTTTGGAACGCCTACTGATCGACGCCCCCGCAGGATACGCAGAAATCTACCTGTTTGGTGCGCACATCACTTCGTGGGTGCCGCGCGGTGGTAAGGAAGTTCTGTTCACTTCAAGCCGCGCTGTCTTTAACGGCCAAAAGGCTATTCGCGGTGGTATCCCGCTGTGCCTGCCTTGGTTCGGGGTGGGGGCTTTACACCAGGCTCCGCCCGCACATGGTTGGGCCCGTAACAGCGTGTGGCAGCTACGCAGTGTAGTTACCACTGACGACGGCGGTGTGCGCGTAACTCTAAGCTTGGAAAAGAACGGTTTTTACGCCCTGTATGAAGTAACTGTGGGTGAGAAGCTGGAGCTGAACCTGTCGCTGCGCAATGTGCAAAGCGAACCGGTTGTCGGCGAGCTTACCTTCCACACCTACCTGCGCCTATATGACCTGACCGCAACGGATCTTAGCGGCCTGGCTGGAGGCGAGTATATCGATAACGAGCCTGGCGCCACCCGTGCTAAGCAGGAACATGAGTTGAAGGTGGCCGGCTCTTGCGACCGTATTTTCACCACCGGCGAGGCCGGCAATGTGGTGCGTGTGCGCGATAGTGGCAACCGCCGCACCATCGTGGTTACCAAGTACGACGCCCCCAACACTGTGGTGTGGAATCCTGGTCCGCGTGGCGCTGCTGAATTTTCTGACATGGCTCCCGACGAGTGGGTGCAGTTCCTGTGCGTAGAGCCTGGCCGCATTCGCGAAAACGCCGCCAAGCTTGAGCCGGGGGAGAGCTTTAGCATTTCTATGACGCTCTCGGTTGAGTGAGTCTGTAGCTAGAGCAAGGTAGCTAGGGTGAGCTTGCAGCTCAGGTGAGTTTACGGCTGACGTGTTTAAAGGTGCTTTCGGTGGGCACTTTGCCTAGCAGCTTTGGTGGCGCACTTTTTGGGCTTTAGCGTGTGCAGCTCTTTGAGGGACGACGGCGGCCCTAGCTGCGTGCGGGTACGTTTGCGGTTTTGTGTGTGGCCGCGCCCTGATTGGCATGACCCCATAGCTGACCTAAAAAACTGTAGCTGTGGCGTGAACCATAGTTAGCTAGTTGGTGCTAGCCATCTGAACGTGATACATTTTCACGAGTCGATCGCATTAAATGCGAATGGCAGCACCAAGTCCGAGTGGCGGAATCGGTAGACGCGCTAGCTTGAGGTGCTAGTGCCTAATTTAAACGGGCGTAGGGGTTCAAGTCCCCTCTCGGACACCACCAAAGACTCTCTGGTTTCAGAGAGTCTTTTTTCATGCACATACAGGCAGGCACCTACAGGCAAAGGTGAATACAGGCAAAATCGTCCCTTCCCTATGATTTTTTCATGGGGTTTTATAGGCAACGGACGAAAACCCCGTATCTGTAAACCTCTTCCCTGTCCTACCCCCCTACCTGCCCAGTCCCTTACCTGCCCGGCCTTGCCACATGCTTGGCCGTAAGTTAACCAGCTGTCAGCATTGCCAGCCTGGTGCGGTCTGTCCTAGGGGCAGCCTCTTGTTTTGCGGCCGTTTAGAGTAACGACGACGGCGGTGCACCCCCTGCCTAACTATGGCACCTGGATTTATGTTAGGCGGAAGTCAACACCACCGTCGCCGTAGCTTAAATTTACCTAGTTTGAAGCTCTTTTACAGCTACTAGGTCAAACTTATGGAGTGGTTCCATAGGAATCAGCGATGTAGAGGTTGAAGGGGCTGGATGTTTCGGTGGTGGTGACTGTGCCGTTGACTTGGTGCCATTGGGCCTGTCCAGCTATGCGCCACCGTGCCGTCCAGGAAGTACGTAACCTAATCACATATCCATTACCGGTTACTTCGTAGGGGTGGCTGACAGTGTAGTTAGGGTATGGACTGCCGGGGTCAGTGGTCTCGAAGGTTTGGCCGTCTCCCCAGTCCCAGTTAAAAGACACAGGGGTCGCCTCAACCTCAACAGCTGTTCCCAACAAAGTTATGTTGAAGGTTTGTTTGTCTGGGCTGGTCCACACCATCATGGGCTGCTTGAAAATAACGAAAATCTCCCCGCTGGGGTAACGGTTAATCCCAGAACCATGCGGGATCAGGCGAGCTACCTGCTCGTTACTGACCGTAGTGGGGCCTGCAGCCAAAGGAGCGCCGGTGTTGACTTGGGCAGCGCATTCCTGGGGAGGCCCTGGGGCCATCCCCATTGTCATGAGTACTTCTACCTGTGGCAGTATGCATTTTTGGGCGTATTCTTCAGCGGCTCGTTTAGCCGCTTCAGGGTCTACCGGCCCGGCCGGCTCAGCCACCGCCGAAAAACCACCAGGGGCAGTGCTGTTCTCTTGCCCACGAACCACCCATACAGTACCGTCACCATTGCCACTAAAATCGGTTGCTATCGCTGTTGATGTATGCAAGCACAGTGAGAGCACTAAAAATAAATATATAGTCCTATTTATATACTTCATCTTCATGTTTTAAAACCCTCCATTCACCATTAACGAAGTGCATCTCGATGATGGCGTAACGATTTCCATTTGGAAAATCAATTATTCTGCCAGTGCCGTCATATTGAACGAAGCTGTCATGCTCGTATGTAAGTTGCACTACGGTAGTTGTGTCTGTTGAGAGATCTACACGTAGAGAAGCAGTTATGAATCGCGGAGTTACAGGATCCATCCATCCGCCAGCAGCATGGTTGCCCAAAACATCACTAATTGCTCCTGCACAACCTTTATTATTGCCTGGGCATAACTCTTTATACTCGTTAGTCCGGCCTGTAGTATAAATATAGAAATGCAGTTGTACCCAGTATTTGGCGGTAGCTATTGCACCGTCGTCACTGTTGACCGTGATTAGTTCTGGTTTGGGTGGTGGAGGCGTAGCCAGAGCTCGCTTCTTGGATGCTTCCAGCTCTGGCGTCATGATGAGTGTCGGGCTAGCAGTCGCCGAGGGCGTGCCACTTACGGTAGACGTGCTAGTGGCCTTGCCGCTGGCTTTGGGTGTGGCTGTAGCTGCTTTAGCGTGTGTAGTGGCGATGGCGGCCTTACCGCTGCCAGCATTTGCAGCGCCTTGCTCTTGGCCTCCACTACACCCAGTCAGTCCTGAACAAACCAGTAACGTCAAAGCCAAAGCCGCCTGAAGACTGCGTTTAGTAGGTGATGTCTTCATTGTGATTCCCTCATGATTCATCTACATTGATTCATCTAATTTGGACTAGTGCCGTGAAAATCTCTTACGAAGCAGCAACTAAGACTTATGGTGTGGTGCCGTAAGAGTCAGCGATATACAGGTTGAACGGTGACGAGGTTTCGGTGGTGGTGACTGTCCCGTTGACTTGATGCCATTGGGCTTGGCCTGCGATACGCCACCTAGCTGACCAGGAAGTACGCAGTTTGATTACGTATCCGTTGCCGGTTACTTCGTAGGGGTGGCTGACAGTGTAGTTAGGGTATGGAGTGCCCGGGTCGGTGGTGTCGAAGGTTTGTCCGTCTCCCCAGTCCCAGTTAAAAGAAGTGGGTGTTGCTTCAACTTCGATGGGTGTGCCTAGCAGGGTGATGTTGAAGGTTTGTTTGTCTGGGCTGGTCCACACCATCATGGGTTGTTTGAAGATAACGAAGATCTCGCCGCTGGGGTAACGGTTTATACCGGAACCGTGCGGGATGAGCCGGGCGACTTGTTCGTTACTGATAGTGGTAGGCCCAGCAGCCAAAGGAGCGCCGGTGTTGACTTGAGCAGCGCATTCCTCAGGAGGCCCTGGCGCTATCCCCATTGTCATGAGTACTTCTACCTGTGGCACTATGCATTTTTGGGCGTATTCTTCAGCGGCTCGTTTAGCTGCTTCAGGATCTATGGGCCCGGCTGGCTCGGCCACCGCAGAAAAACCACCAGGGGTAGTCGTATTGTTTTGACTACGAACGTCCCAGGAGGCACCATCTTCTCCGCCAGAAACATTACTTTTTGCTTGACAGCTAGTAGAAAAATTAAAAGGCGATGCGAATAATGCGACGATAGTTGCGATAGCTATCTTATTCTGAAATCTCATCTTTGTGCCTTACTATTGTCCATTGTCCATTAACGTACTTAAGTTCCAGTGCTGCCCAACGAGATTCTTTTTTAAACTCAATAATTTCTCCGTCACCGTGATACTGGGTAAATGAGTCTCGGTCATAATTAACCTGAATAACTACCGTATCTGGAAAATCAGTTCTTTTAAAGCCGTCAGTAAACTTAACTGTTACAGGTTCTACCCACCCTCCTTCAGAATGGTTCTCTATAGCATGCTTTACAGGGTTTACTGCTGTAGCACTATTGCCAGGACAGAGTGCTTTGTATTCATCTACCTTGCCGGTGGTGTAGATGTAGTAGTAGAGCTGCACCCAGTATTTGGCTGTTGCGATTGCCCCGTCGTCACTGTTGACCGTGATCAGTTCAGGTTTGGGTGGTGGCGGCGTAGCCAGAGCACGCTTCTTAGAGGCCTCCAGCTCTGGGGTCATAGTTATAGTCGGGCTGGCGGTCGCTGTGGGTGTACCAGTGGCCTTGCCACTGGGTTTGGGTGTGGCGGCTGCATTGGTGTGCGTGCTGGCGACGACGACCTTAGCGCTAGCCGTGTTTGAGGCGTTTTGTTCCTGGCTGTCACTACACCCAGCCAACCCTGAGCAGGCCAGCAGGGTTAAAGCCAACGCCGCCTGAAAACTGCGTTTAGTTGGTGATGTCTTCATTGTGTTTCCCTCATGAGTCATCTGTGTTGATTCATCTAATTACGAGTTACAACAAGCCATTGTTTAAAATTTTGGCTCTAGGTATTTTGGGCGTATTTTTCAGCGGCTCGTTTAGCTGCTTCAGGGTCTACTGGCCCGGCCGGTTCGGCCACCGCAGAAAAACCACCGGGGGTGGTCGTAGTCTCACCGCGACCTATAACGATCCCATGTCCAGTACCATCTTTTTCTCCCTACTCGTCTGTATACATGGGAGTTGGTACAGCAATTACTGGAACCAGTAAATACACTAATTGGTTAATTTTCACGATTAACTGCCTCTTTAACTATCCATTGTGTGCCGTTGTATTCGAGCTTTACGCCCGCCCAGCGTGACTCTTTTTCGTGATATTCAATTCTGCCATCGCTGTGATATTGAGTTACGCCTTCACGTTCAAAATCCACTTGTATCACTACATCGTTTTTAAAATCAGATCTACGAAAAGCATTAGTAAATTTTAAAGTGACTGGTTCGCTCCAGCCGCCGCGTACATGAGTTTCAGTTGCATACTCGACAGGCTTGGTGGCTGTGTCGCCGTTTCCTGGGCAGAGTGCTTTGTATTCATCTACTTTTCCGGTGGTGTAGATGTAGTAGTGCAACTGCACCCAGTATTTGGCGGTAGCTATCGCACCGTCATCGCTATCGACCGTGATCAGCTCTGGTTTGGGTGGTGGGGGAGTGGCCAGGGCTCGCTTTTTGGATGCTTCCAGCTCTGGGGTCATGATGAGTGTGGGGCTAGCTGTAGCGCTGGGCGTACCGGTTACAGTAGGCGTGCCGGTCGCGGCGGGCACACCACTGGCCCTGGCTTTACCGCTGGCTTTTGGCGTGGCGCTTGGCGTCTTGGCATGTGCAGTGGCGACGGCGGCCTTACCGCTGCCAGCATTTGAACCGCTTTGTTCCTGGCTGTCACTGCACCCGCTCAGCCCCGAGCAGGCCAGTAGTGTTAAGGCCAGTGCGGCCTGAAAGTTGTGTTTAGTTGTTGAGGCCCCCATTGTGTTCCCCCATGTTTTATCTACACTGATGAAGCTTTAAGGGAGTGTTGGGGAAGTATTACAAAGCATGGTACATAACACCCCGTACTTTTGGAGTGTTATACACTGTGTTTAGTAATGCCTAATATTTTAGGTCTGCAATCTGGATCTCGCAGGCAAATCAAAAAACCTGCACCAATGTGTCTTGCATCACCTATGAAACTGAGAAAAATTGCTGTCGAACCTTCTATTGGGCCCTATGTCAGCCTGTCGTGCTGTCTTTTAGTAAGTAGGTTTCCGTTTGATAGCAGGTTTGTCCCCTCTTCTTCGTAGGCTCTTCAATGCTCCTGTCCGCCAAGCCTTCGTAGCCTTGCTCACCAACCCTTCCCGCTGACTTCTTCTGGGCTGCCCCTAACGTTGGGTTGGTTGGAGACGTGATGTTGGGTTGGTTGGAGGTATGGTATTGGGTTGGTTGGAGGCGTGATGTTGGGTTGGTTAGAGATGGGCTTGGCAATGTTGTCAACGCTGCCCAGCTGGGCCCTAAGTTGGCTTTAGATTTCTGGCGCTTAACTAGCTCCACAAAACTGTGACCTTAGAAATAAAAGAAAACCCTAAAAGCCACCAAGCGGCATATGTAAGATAGGGGAGCTTATCAACACTGCTTACGTTGAGGTTTAAATGGAGCACTATCAACAGGTCGAAGTACACTGCGGTCCACTTGTCGCCACTTTGCGCTATATGCCGGCAACCGGTCGAGTAATGGCCAGAGCTAAGCTAGGACTGATTGCAAGTGTAGAACTAAGTAAAGCCGATGGTAGTGGGATCGATGCCTTAGATGCCAAAGTATCGATTTGTGCTAAGTTTCAAGGTAAACAATTATTTACACCAATTGTTATAACTAAAAAGATCTCTGAACGTGCTCATCAATGGGATTTGCGCTCCAAATCCCACGTAAACCCTGATGCTTTAGGCGCCCTACCTGAACAGCGCGAAGGCACCTTGGTAGTAACCGTTGAGTCCTTGGGTAAGAGTGTTAGCGAAGAGTTCCCGCTTAAAATCCTGGCCAACACAGAGTTTTTGCTACTACCTGAGCTTTGGGGCATGCTTGCCAGCTACGTGCAAACTCAAGACCCAGCTCTAAAGCGATTGCGTGAACAAGTACAGGAACTACTAGATACCCAACCAGCAAGTTCAGGGCGTCAAGAGCTGAAAAATTTAGCTGAAGCCTGTTATCAAGTACTTGGCCAATTTGAATTTCAACCAGATCACAGCGCTAACTCAACAGCAGCAACAAACATTTCGATTACTGCTGGAGAAGAAAGTTGGCAAGTGCCAGTAGTGCGCCTGCGAACTTCAGGTGAGGTTTTGCGACAAGGCACGGCCACGGCCTCGGAACTAGTCCTACTGTATTCGGCCATAGCCGCAGCTTGCCGACTGGAACCAGTATTAGTTATAGCGCGCGGTAGACTATTAGCTGCAGTAAACCTAGAACGCCCCTTAAATTCTGCAGTAGTGCAAGGCAAAATGAAGCCGCAGAATTATCTACGCGGTAAAAAATTATTGGTCTTTGATCCAGTGCAGGCACTTAATCGAGTACCTTTTGAAAAAGCCGTTGCGGAGGCTGAAAAATATTTTGAGTTAGCGCAGGGACTGGTAGATGTATGTTCGCATCTTGAAAACCATGTTGCAGAGTTGCCTATCAATGAATCTATAGAGGGCTTTGATGCTGAGGAAATTATGGCCAGCAATTGCGCCCTACCTAACAGCGACGACGCAGCTGAAGTAGTTCCCGATGCTACGGTTCTGGTTGATAATAGTAGTGGAAAACAGGGCAAAGTTGCCGAAAATATTGAAGCTCTAGAGCAAATTGAAGCGCCAGGGAAAGACTTAAAGGTAGATAACTCAGCTGAGCCACCTCACCGGGTGCAAGACTGGCAGCGACGACTGCTAGATCTAAAACTAACTAACCCTTTGCTAAGTCTTAAAACTAAAGCTTATAAATTAGAGCTACGTCAAGGTATGCTAGCTGAACTAGAGCAGCTAATTCTTGCCGGTCACAGCCTGTCCTTAAAGGATATGAAAGCGATTGACCCATTTGATAGGGGCAAAGGCATCGAGGATGCCACACAGCTGTCCGATCAAACCCTTCGCAATAAATTATTAGATCAACACAAAGTCCATATTGACACTAATCGCTCCACCTATACTAACGGCTTAAATGAACTGAAGAAAAAATCGTTGATGCTGGCTGAAGAAACCGGCAACGCTAACCTATATTTAAGTTTAGGGGAACTAACCTACGCTAAGGCAGGTAGAACCAACAAAGCCCCACTATTTTTAGTTCCAGTTAAGCTGGAACGATCATCTAAAATGGCTCCCTTCAAAATCAAATGCGATGGCGAAGGTGAAATAATCCCTAACTATTGCCTATCTGAGTGGCTGAAAAAAGAATATGGCTTAACGCTGGTTACACTTAATGAGCTACTTGAAGATAACCTTGAGCTAGACATTTTGCAGATGTTTACGGCAATAAGCCGTGAGCTGGTAGAGGCTAACATCGAGATGAACGTGTCGCAGACGGCATACTTGTTCATCGCTAACTTCTCAACCTTTAACATGTGGAAAGATATGGGGGAGTGTTGGGAAAAGTTTATGGATTCCCCAGTTTTCACCCATATCGCTACCAGTTCTGGGCGTGCTTTCCTAGATCCCAATGGGGACAGCGATATAAGCGCTCTTAAGACCGATGAAACTAAAAATATTTTACCAATTGCTGCTGATGGCTCTCAGTTACAAGCGGTTGTAGCTGCCACAAGTGGCCGTAGTTTTGTGTTGCAAGGCCCGCCTGGAACTGGCAAAAGTCAGACTATCACTAACCTAATTGCCGCCAACCTAGTGGCTGGTAAAAAGGTGCTATTTGTGGCAGAAAAACAGGCGGCGCTAGACGTTGTCAAGGTTCGCTTAGAAGACATAGGTTTAAGTAAATTCGTGCTAGACATGCACGGAATCGACAATGTTAACAAAGCTGTACGCAATCAAATTAAAGCTGCCATTGACGCTAAATGCAGCTATGAACCTGAACGCTGGCAGTTACGTAAGTCAAGGCTAGTTGAGGATATAAAAGCGTTACAGAAATATTCTGATGCTATTCACACCCCAAACAAACTTAATAAATCACTTTGGGGAGCATTAACGTTAAGCGAAGATATTAAGCGTAATGATGATGCAAAGCTTATCTGCCTGCCAAGCGGTTATGCCCAAAATCCAAGCCCTAGCCCAGACGAGCTTGAAGGTTTAGTGAAGGATGTGGCTAAAAACTGGGTTGAGCCTGAGCTACTAGCCAGGTGGGAAGGCTTTGACCTAAGCGGCTCACTAAATAGTCTTAAAGAAGCTGCCTTAAATCTGTCTGCCGCTTGCGCTGAGCTGGCAGAAACTAGCGCTTTTGACCAGTTCATTGCCGGTGAGCTAAGCGCAGCTAAGACAGGGGAGGACCTAGACTCATTCCTGGCTGTTAACCAAAAACAGTTACTTAGCCGCCCCCAGCGTGAAGAAGTTGAAGATACGCTGGCGCTAATTAAAACAGCGGTAAGCCAGGCTCGCTCACTTAAAGACCTACTCGAAGCCCTGCTAGCTACTTACTCGCAAGCTTTTATTGAAATCGGTGATCTTGACCAGCTAGAACAAGCCGCCACCCAGGCTAGAAGCTGGAAACTAGGTAGACGAGCACGTCGTCGCCATTTTGCCTCCATACTGGCAGGCGCCCTGCAGGCTGAACTTGCGGTAACTGAGCAAAAAAAGCTTGTTAAAACTTACCGGCCTAAAAAAGTTATGGAGTCGGTAGGACAGATGCGCGCCTTGCGTATCCAGATGGCCCATATCCTTGACCAACTCGATCAGCTACCTGAGTTAAAAAAGCGCCTGATGCTTTGGGACAACGATTTTGTGCAGCATCTGGAAGATTTCCAAGCCTCGATAGAGCTACAAGAAAAGCTACCGATTTGGTTGTGGAGTGCCGGTGAACTGGCTGAGCTAAGGCAAGCCCTTAAACGGCTAGAGTCCTCTGAGCGCACCTGGCGTGAGCTAACCCAGGCCCCCGAATGCAATCTTGGCGGCCAGGAACTAAAAACCCACATTGACCAGTGGATACAACGCGGCCAGCAGGTAGAGCAGGATCTGCCCAAACTACGTCAAGTGGCGACTTTAAACAAAGCTATCCAAGCCTTGCAAAGTCAAGGTTTAGATGAACTTGCTGACCACCTCAAACATCAGCAGTTAACCCCAGCCCAAGTAGAGGCTTCCCTAGAGCTGGCCCTGTGTGCTCAGTCAATTGAGGAGCGACTGGCGGCTTTTGAGCTAGATAATTTCGACGCCGTCAAGCAGCAAGAGCTAACACAAAAAACCAATAAAAACTGGCGGCAGGTACGCGACATGTACCGCCAAGTTTTACCTGCCAAACTGTTTGAGGCCAGAGGTTGGACTAACCAACCAGACCAAGACACGCAGCAACTACGTATGCAGCTTGATGCTAAACGTAACTCGGCTTCTATCCGCACCCTGTTTTCCAAATACGGACAACAAATTTTAAACGCCACTCCGTGTGTAATGGCCTCGCCTGCCAGCCTAGCCACCCACATTGAACCGGGTGCGCTTATGTTTGACCTGGTGGTTTTTGACGAAGCTTCACAGGTGACCGTGCCTCAAGCCATGGGCGCGATTGGGCGCGCTAAAGCCGCAGTGATTGTGGGAGACAACAAACAGATGCCTCCCACTAACTTTTTTGCTGCCAATCAAGACGATGACATGGCTGAAGATATCGAAACCATTAATGATTTAGAGTCAATTTTGGATGAAGCTATGGAAGTGCGCCTGCCAAGCCTGATGTTGACTTGGCATTACCGTTCCCAGACAGAATCTTTGATTGCTTTTTCAAACCAGCACTACTACTCCAATGAGCTGGCCACTTTGCCTGCCGCCGGGCAAATGCCGGGTACGGGTATTTTCTGGCGTCGGGTAGATGGCCACTTCATGCGTAAAGCAGATCCCCACTACCAAGCCAATAAGCTAAACACCAATGAGGTGGAAGCTAAAGCGATTATTGAGGAAATTTCGCGGCGCCTAAACGATCCGTTAACTAAGGATCAAAGCCTGGGCGTGGTAACTATGAACGCCAAGCAGATGGATTTAATTACCACTTTGCTTGAAGAAAGTGATGATCCTTTAATTGCTGAGCATATGCCGGGGGAGGGGGTGGCTCCAGATAAAACTATTTTCGTTAAGAATCTAGAAAACGTGCAGGGCGATGAGCGCGACGTAATTTTAATGAGTGTGGGTTTTTCAAAGGACCCGCTAAAGAATCGTCTGCCGCTGAATTTTGGGCCGCTTAACCGTCAAGGTGGTCAGCGACGGTTGAATGTGGCCGTAACGCGTGCGCGCACCGCTGTGGTGGTATTTGCTTCATTTGACCCTGAAGACATGCAGTTAACTAAAAACTCTGCCCAGGGTTTGCAAGATTTACGCGACTATTTGCTGCTGGCCAGGGACGGGGTTAAAGCAGATACCTCAACTCGCGGCGATAGGCAGGAAATTCTGCTTCGTGATCTTTTGGCTGAAGCTTTGCGTGAGCGAGGCTGGGAAGTAGAAAGTGATTATGGGTTAAGCGCCTACAAGGTTGATATTGCGCTGCGTAAACCGGGCCAGGAAAACTGGCAGTTTGCTTTGATTATGGACAGCCAGCGTTGGGCTAATTTGGCTACAGTCACTGACCGGGAGCTGACGCCGCTGTTTTTGGAGCAAAAGCTTGGCTGGATCCAAACTATCCGCGTCTACACCCCGCTGTTAACTGAGGGGATTGAGCAATACGCCGATGCTTTAACTAGCTACCTGGAGAAAAAGTTAAAGGGTGAGTGTTTGTGGGATTAGTTGTGGTCGGCGCCAGCCCCGGCCTCGTCGTTGACTTTAGTGCCGGCGTCACTGGCGAAGCTAGCGACAGTCACTTATGGTGACGCCCTGACTTTTGATAACGACGGCGTCGCTGGCGGCCTCTAAAGGGGGCGCGCCTATCGACGCCGGCCCCTGCGTCGTCGTTCCCTTAAAGGTAGCGGGCGCGTAAAAAGGCTGCTCCGGGCAAGTTTTTAAACGGAAAATCCCGGAGCAGCCTTAAACTACCGCTGGCTAGACAGTGACTAGTAACTGTCTAGCTGGTGGCGGCGCGTAGTTAACCCGTGGTTTACAGGTCGTAGTAGAGCTGGAACTCAAGCGGGTGGGGTAGGGCGCGTAGCGGCTGAATTTCGTTGTCGCGCTTGTACTTGACCCAGGTTTCGATCAGGTCGGGGGTGAATACGTCACCTTCGGTGAGGAAGTCGTAGTCAGCCTCTAGGGCGTCTAGGGCCTGGTCCAAAGAGTAGGGTAGCTTTTCGATGTCGAAGTACTCTTCGGGGCTGAGCTCGTAGAGGTCCTTGTCGATAGGTTCGCGTGGCTCAATGCGGTTACGGATACCGTCAATACCGGCCATTAGTACTGCGGCGAAGCACAGGTAGGGGTTAGCCGAAGGGTCGGGCACGCGGTACTCGATACGCTTGGCCTTGGGGGAGGTGCCGGTGACCGGGATACGGATACAGGCAGAACGGTTACGGGCCGAGTAAACCAGGTTGACCGGGGCTTCAAAGCCGGGAACTAGACGGCGGAAAGAGTTAACCGAGGGGTTGGTGAAGGCTAGCAGCGCCGGGGCGTGCTCCAAAATACCGCCAATGTACCAGCGGGCCAGGTCTGAAAGCTGACCGTAGCCGCGCTCGTCGAAGAACAGCGGCTTGCCGTCCTTCCAAAGTGAGTGGTGGCAGTGCATACCAGAGCCGTTGTCGCCAGCTACCGGCTTGGGCATGAAGGTGGCGGTCTTACCAGCCTGCCAGGCGGCGTTCTTGATGACGTACTTGAACTTCATCATGTCGTCACCGGCAGCAAGCAGGGAGTTGAAACGGTAGTTGATTTCCTGCTGGCCGCCAGAGCCTACCTCGTGGTGAGCGCGCTCAATGTCTAGGCCAACTTCCTGGCAGTAGCGCACCATTTCGTCGCGCAGGTCTGCGTTTTGGTCGTTGGGGGAGACGGGGAAGTAGCCGCCTTTAAGCGCGGTCTTGTAACCCTGGTTGCCGCCCTCTTCGTCACGGCCGGTGGCCCAGTGACCTTCGGAGGAGTCTAGCTGGTAGAAGGTGTGCTCGGGGCTGACCTGGTAGCGGATGGAATCTAGCAGGTAGAACTCGGCTTCAGCGCCGATGTAGCAGGTGTCAGCGATGCCGGTGGAGCGCAGGTAGGCCTCGGCTTTAGCGGCAACAGAGCGCGGGTCGCGAGAGAAAGACTCGTCAGTGAAGGGGTCAACCACGCGGAAGTTAACGATTAGTGTTTTAGCGTCCCGGAAGGGGTCTAGGTAGGCGGTTGATAGGTCAGGCACTAGCTTCATGTCTGACTTTTCAATGGAGGTAAAACCACGGATGGAAGAACCATCAAACATTACGCCGTCTTCTAGCGCATCGCCTAAAGTGTGGGCGGGGATAGTGAAGTGCTGCATCACCCCCGGCAAGTCACAGAAGCGAACGTCAATGAACTCGACGCCCTCTGACTTAATGTATTCCTCTGCCTGGCGCGCATCCGCGAACATATGTTCCTCTTAAGTAGCCTAGGGAATGGGCAGCCGCTATTTGCGACATAAACACTCTAACCGCTACAAGTGACGAAACCATAGAGACAATGTAAACAGTTTGTTTCATACAAAGTGGTTCTTAGCCTAAAAACTGCTGCTCGGGACGAAGTTCCTAGCTGGCAGGGGGTCAAATTTAGGGATAAAAAAGTAGCCGCTGACTTTGTCGGTCAGCGGCTGTGGGGCTAGTGAACTTTAGCGTCCACGCAGTGCGCGGCGGTTAATGCGGGCTTTGCGTGGGTCCATGCCCTTGGGGATGGGTAGACCGTTAGAACCAATGGTGCTAAGACGCTGGGAGACGCGGGTAATTTCGGCGCTGGTGAGGTACTTGGGTTTGGTGGGTAGTTTACGTAGGCGCTTGGTTAGTTCGATCAGGCGTACCTGGCCGTCTTCTGTGCCTACCTCAATGGCGTGTACCGCAACGTTGGGAACTACGCGGTTGACTTTGCGGGTTTCCTCATTGATGAGCTTGCCGGCGCGAGAGTGAGGGGCCTCAACGATTAGTACCACGCCGGGGCGGCCAACCATGCGCCACACCACGTCACGGTTCTTTTGGTTGATGAACACTGGGTTTTCTTCCAGGGTCCAGCCGCGTGGTAGCTGGTCGAGTACGGCTTTGGCGGCGCCGGGCATACCCTCGATCTGGCTGTAGGAGGCGCGCCTGACGGTCCATGACAAAATCATCAGGTCAATGGCGGCGATAACCAAAAGCGCCATCAAAATCCAGTACCACAGCGGCTGGCCGCTGGCCACAGAAATGGCTACAGCCAGGGCTAGGAAGGCCACTAACACACCCAGCAGGGCCCAACCTACCCAGGGGTAGGTGCGCTTTGAAATTGTGTAGGCGTCCTTCAGGTTTCGGGCGAAGGTACGGATGCGCGCCAGGCGCTTCTTCTTGGTAGCTGGGGTTTTCTCACTCACATATATAAGGATAAACGATTTGGTGCTTTAACCAATAAAACGTCCCTTAGCTAGCTAAGCCTTGATGCGCTAGTAGCGAGCTGGCTTCTTGCATGGTGGTAACCGGTTTTGCCAGGTCGCTTAGGTGCCCGGGGATAGGCCAGCCGCGTTTAAGCATGGCCCGCCCCCACAGTAGCCCGGCGCGGTAGGACGAGCGCACCATGGGTCCGCTCATAACTGCCGCAAAGCCCATCTGCTCCGCTAGTTTAGCTAGAGCCACAAACTCTTGGGGTTTAACCCACCGGTCAATGGGGTGGTGTAGTCGTGAGGGGCGCAGGTACTGGGTGATGGTTAGGATGTCACAGCCGGCATCTACCAGGTCAGCTAGGGCATCTTCAATCTCGTCAGGTTGCTCACCCATACCTAAAATCAGGTTGGATTTGGTCACCAACCCCGCTTCGTGGGCGCGGGTGATTACCTCCAGTGAGCCTTCATAGGAGAAGGCGGGGCGGATTTGTTTAATGATGCGCGGCACGGTTTCTAGGTTGTGGCCTAGAACTTCGGGACGTGAGGAGAAAACCTCGTCCAGATGCTTGGGGTTTACCCGGAAATCAGGGATTAGTAGCTCCACGCCGGTGCCGGGGGACTGGGCGCGGATCTGGCGGGCAGTTTCGGCGTAAAGCCAGGCCCCGCCGTCGTCCAAGTCATCGCGAGCAACCCCGGTGACGGTGGCATAACGTAGCTGCATGTCGGCTACGGACGCCCCCACCCGGGCGGGCTCTTCACGGTCGAAAGTACCTGGGCGGCCGGTAGCGATATCGCAAAAGTCGCAGCGGCGTGTGCATACCCCGCCACCTACCAGGAAGGTAGCTTCGCGGTCGTTCCAGCATTCATAAACGTTAGGGCAGTTAGCTTCGGCGCAAACAGTGTGTAGTTTCTTTTCGCGCACAAGTTTACGTACGTCTTTATAGGTGTCGCCCACAACCGCCTTGGTACGGATCCAGGAAGGCTTTTTTTCGATAGGAACCTGAGCGTTGCGTGCTTCTACACGCAGTAGCCTGCGTCCTGCCGGATTTACTGGGTTGGTCACGAATCTTCCTTTACGTCCGGTCTGTGCTTAGCCGTAACAACTATTTTAGGACTTTTTTCCCTGGTGGGATCGCGGTTTATAGTGATTTTGGATCCGCTAGTGGGCTCAGGTGCTCTTCCAGGTAGGGGCGTAGCTGGTTGGCAACCTCGTTAACAGACCAATTCCCAGGCAGCTCAGCGGCCAGGGAGGTAACTCCGGCGTCGCTAATGCCGCAGGGAATGATCCGCTCTAGGCTAAAAGCTTCCAGGTCAGGATTCACGTTTAAACCAATGCCGTGCATGGTTACCCCGCGTGTAACGCGCACTCCCAGGGCGCAAATTTTACGTTCTGGGCGTTGTTCGTCAGCGGGCAGCCACACCCCAGAGCGCTGGGGTACTCGTATAGCGCCCAGCCCCAGGGAGGCTAAATACTGCATGACGGCGCCTTCTAAAGCACGCACGTACTCAATAACATCTAGGTGGGCTAGCTTTATTAGAGGATAAACTGTCAGCTGCCCAGGCCCATGCCAGGTGGTTTTGCCCCCACGGTCAACGTCAATAACCTCTACGCCGCCAACCAGGTCACCGCTGGGGCGCTCCCAGGAGTGGGTGCGTTTACCCACGGTGTAAACCGGTTCGTGTTCAACCCAGATTATGGTTGATTTTCGCTGCCCAGAGGCAATTTGCGTGACATAATCGTGTTGGAGCTGCCAACCTTGACGGTAGGGGATTAATCCCGTAGTCACAACCTGCTCCACGCCTGTAACTCTATTACAACCTGACCCAAGCTTTGATACCGTTTCTTAACGGCGGATAGAATTCAGTTGTTACGTTAAAGGAAACCATGTTTAAACGACGCTCTCCTTCACAACCCGTAAAGACGGGGATCAAGGTTCCCAAGGTGGGTGCCTTGTGGGATGAGCGTGCCACTAAGGCTTTACAGAAACAAGGTTTCACTATTGGTGGCACGTTGGGCGGCGAAAATGGGTTGGTGCCGCGCCGCTGCCTGGACCGTAACGGCCGCCATGTGGTTATCCGTATTTGTAAACGTGGTGACGACGCCGAAATTAAAGCCCGCCGTCTGCTGCCGGTAAGCCATCATGGCATTGAGGATGTTATTGAAATCCGCCAGGCTGGCCCCGAAAAGGTAGCCATTGTCAGCCGCTGGGTAGAGTCCACTAACCTAGCAGTCATTTTAGCCGGCGGACGCACCCTGGAGCCGGGAGAGCTGGCTACGCTACTAGACCAGGCAGCCACAGCCCTGGCCTACCTGCACGAAAACCGCCTGGTACACGGCGATATTTCCCCCGCCAATGTTTTGGTGCTGCCAGATGGGTCAGTGAAACTGATCGATTTACTTACCGCCTATGGGCAGATTGGTACACGCCGCTATACCCCACCTGAAGGAGCCTATGGCGGTCACAGCGCCGCCGGTGATGTTTATTCACTAGGCGTGGTGCTGCAGGAAGCGGCTGGTGATTACGCACCGCCGCGACTAAGCGCAATTACTTCTTTGATGTGTCGCACTGACCCAGCTGAGCGCATTAGTGCCCGCACAGCGGCAGCTAGAGCTGCCGAGCTAGGTGTCCCCCAACCAATTAGGCGAGGTAACGCTGATGCTTTAGCGGCCAATGCGCTGCGCGACAGGGCAGTACGTGAACCCACCCGGTACTTGCCGCGTGCCATGGAAAGCAGAAAACGCTACTTTAGTTTCATCACTTTAGCGGTGGTGGCAGCTTTAGCTGTAGGCGTTGGAGTTTGGCTACCTCACTCAGGCTGGTTAGATACCGACCCCGCCCCAGTGGTTAGCTCCTCAGCCACACTAGACGCGGACGCAGACCCCAGGGTCGCGTTGCAGTCTTTAGCCAGCCAACGCGACCAAGCCATTATGGGGCTTGACGACAAGAAAATGGCTGCTGTCAGCGAGCCAGGCTCTACTGTAGCCAAGGACGACGCTAACCTGATGAGCCAGCTTAAAGCTAAAAACGTCAAAATCACGGGACTTAAAACAACCCTAGATGATTTTACGGCCGTGGCCGTGCCCGAACATTTAGCTTCTAAATACCCTGGCGCCCAAGCTTGGCGGGCACGAGTAACACAAAGCGCCACTACACGCACCGAAAACGGCCAATCACGTCAAGTAGACGCCCCAGAACCTAAGTATCAAACTTTCGTGTTGCTTTCTTCCCCCTGGCGCCTAGTAGAGGTTTACTAACCCGCCTGGGCCTAGGGCTGCCTTAAGCTGCTGTGGGGCTTGTGACTGTGGGGTGCGTCAGTGGTTTTTGCAAGGCACTGGTTTGCGGCGAGCGACGTGGCGGTCTAAAACCGCGAGCGCCATTTGACACTGTCATGGCTTTGGGTTTGGCTGTTTAGGGCTTTGTTTGTGTTAGCCTGAAGCTAGGATTTATGTCAAGGGGGCGCCATGGAGCTGACCTACCGTTACCTTGCCCCTTCACGCCTGGACGCGGGCGGTCTCACTTTAGCTACTTGTGGTGGCTTTACCCCTAGTGGGCAGGTAGCTAACCCTTATTTTTTCTCTGGTTTTATGCGCCACCCTGACGTGGTTGGGGCCGGCCTGTTAGCGGTGGCACGCCTGGCACGCACCAGGTTTTACACGCCCCCCACTATGGGGCGTGGCGGTGAACCTACAGGCACACTTGACCCGGTGGTTACCAGCACAGATGAGGGCCTGCGTTTTGAATCTTTCAGTGCCTGCTGTGGGGTCTATGCGCGCCTGGACGTTGACAAGGCCGCCTTGGATGCCACCCATTTGGGGGTGGGGGTAACTAATGTGGATGTTAACCAGCCTTTACGTGCGGCCTTAGCGTCACTGCGGGTAGGGGAGCCTTTACACCTGAGCGTGGGTCAGGCAGGGTTAAAAGCCACCACTTTGGATTACCAGGTACATGAAGAAAAAGTACCTTTGACGCAGCGGTGGCTTAAAAGTTTTGCCCAAACCCAGGTGCTTAGCTCAAACATGGCTTTAGTGCATCGGTTAGACGCCACCCAGGCACGGGCTTTTATTCGCGCCCTACCGCGCTCTAGCTCTACCGGCTGCGTGATGTGGGCAGCTAAAGCCTTACGAGGCCTGCGCCTGGGCACAACCCCCACCCCGACTAGCGTATGCGTGGCCGGCCCAGAGCGGCTGCGAGTGTTTGAGCCTTTAATGCATCAGGTAACTTGCTTAGAAGCCTATGGGCCTAGCGTTGGCGAAAACAGTGAAGCAGTGGCTAGCCTGTGGGTGGCGCACCTGCCCGGGGCACGGCTAAATGTTGGGCTTAGCCCCGCTAAAACACGTGGTTTTTCGGGGGAAGGGGCAACGCTTGCACTACTAGGCTCCGCCCCTGAAAAAGACGACGCCGCCTGGCTTAACACCCTGCTATCTTTCCAAGGGCGTATTGATGTGCCCGAGATAGCTATCCAAGTGGGGCTTAGCAAGCAGCGGGTAGCTGCGGCACTGGCTTTGCTGGCCGCTAGCGGCCAAGTGGGTTTTGATGTAACCAACTCCAGCTACTTTCACCGCCCCTTACCGGTTAAAGACACGCTAGAAGCCATGCATCCACGCCTAGCCGGGGCGCGCGCACTACTAGATAAGGGAGCTATCAGACCCCAAAACAATCTGTGCTACCAGGTAGTTTCAGACGCCAACCACTACCAGGTACAAGCTCCTCAGAACCACCTTAATATAGGCGCCTACCAGTGCACCTGCGCCTGGTGGCTAAAACACCGGGGCGGACGAGGCCCATGCAAACATGTTTTAGCCGTATACCTAAAACTTAAGGAAAACAAATGAACCCAAAACGCCGGCCACAACAACTAGACCAATGCCAAGACTTTTGGGGCCTAGACCATTGGGTAGACACCCACCCAGACCAGTTCACCCTAGAGCAAGTCTACAAACGCATGGTTGAAATCAACCAAGGCCCACCAGAAGCATCACAACTACAGCTATGCGCCAAAACAGACTCCAGCTGGATAGATGGCATAGGGTTCATACACCTAGCCCAAATGCATGGCGAGCTAAACCTAGAGTACAACCAAACCTACCAGACGGCCCTAATTGGCCTAACCCCCGCCCTGCAGATGCCACTTATGCGCGCAGATAAACACCTACGTCAAAAACTAGTGTGGCTCATGCTAGCCCAAGAAGGTAACCAAGGCCTATCCCTAGCCAAATGCGACAACTCCGCCACCCGCCCCGCCGGCACAATGGGCTGGTCACGCACACTAAAAACCTGTATCGACGAAGGCCTAATTGAACGCGACCAGCTACTAGATACGCTTTTACAAATGCTAGCCGCAGACTTTCCCGCCACCAGAGCCGGCTGGTATTCACGCACTTTACGCATGCTAGCAATGACCCCAAACGAAGCAGCTTCACGCCAAGCACCCCTATGTGCACTGCTAACAAGCCCAATCACAGCCACCACCACCCTGGCAGTAAACGAACTAGCAAAAACCTCCCACACCAACCAACTAGACACCACCCTTTTCCTACACCACTGCCCAGGCGCACTAACAGGCACCAAAACCAACGCCGTCGGGGTACTAAAAATCCTGCTAGACAACCTCAACGCCATAAACCCAAACCAAATACAGCCCCTACTAGACCTAGCCCTAACATTCCCACACCCCCAAGTCCAGCGCCTAGCCCTAGACCTAGCCGAACAAAGCCTCAAAGCCAAACTCATCGAACCAACACAACTAACCCAACTACTAGCCCAAACCCAGCTAGACCCCCTAACACAACCCACAGCCCAAAAACTACAGGCCACACTAACCACCCCCACCCCCCAAGACCCAACAAACACCAACACAGCAGAACCCACCCCAAAACCCAACGCACCAACGCCGTCACCAATCACAACCCCACCCACCCAAACAACCAAACTAACCCCCATAACCAGCCACAACCTATACGGGCAAACAACCCTAATAGCCCAAGAAGAAAAACTAGGCCTCAACTTCGAACTACTACTCAACTACCTAGCCACCAACCCAATCCAGCCCACCCAACCCCTAACCAAACTAGCCACACGCCTAGCCAAAGGTAAACCCAGACCAAAACAAATAATCGGACTCCTCCTACAACTAGCCCTCAACCCCCAAACCACAACCCAAAAACAACTAGCCTCAACCCTCAACAACCTAGAAACACAAATACCAACCCTAATGCGCCAAAGAATCAACGAAATCGGCGCCCTACTAAAAAACCACCAAACCTACCAACTCCTCGCCACCCCCACCCACAACGACGGAACCATAAACCCACTAACCCTAGTACAACGCACCCTACAAAACACCACCACCAACCCACTCCCAGCCGACCTAACCCAAGCCCTACTACGCCTAAACCCCAACCATCCCGACAACCCAACCGCCCAAAACCTACTAAACCAACACAGCCACAAACTACCCCCCAACCAAACCAAACAAATAACCCAAGCCCTAAACGGCACCCTAGCTAAACAAGCCCAAAAATACCTAAACACCATAACCATCACATGGGTTGGCCAACAAGACTACAACCCACGCACCGGGGCACCCAAAACCAAAAACAACACCCCCATCTACGCCTACTGGCGCCCCCAAATAAACACCCCCACCCCACCCACAAACCCACAACTAACCCCCCTAACAGACACCACCAACACCGGCACAGACATTGAGCCCCACCAATACACCCACCCCACCAACCCACGCCACCTAACCATCTGCCTACTAACCAGCCAATGGTACAAACAAGACAGCCAACAACTAACCCCAAACTGCTACCAAGCCATAACCCAACACACCAACCACCTAGACCCACTCACCGCCCAACTACTACCCCTAGCCATGGGCGAAAACAAAACCGAACTACGCACACTCGGCACCGAAACCCTCAACAACCTCACCACACACCAACAACTCAACTACAACGACACACTCACCGCCTTCCTCACCACAGCCAAAACCATAAAACTAAACCGCTGGGCACAAGCCTTCAACGACCTAGCAAACCTCAACCCACAACTAAGCCTCAAACTACTACTAGACATACTCCCAACCCTGAACCCAAACCAACCCGGAATCAACAAACTCCTAGCCACAACCACCACCCAATACACCCACGCCCAAACCCAAGGCTGGGCACCCCCACTAAACCAAAACACCCACACCTGGCTAAACCAAATCACCGGCACAACCCAAACAGCCAAATACGCCCACACCCTAAAACAACTAGACACCAAAAACCCCACAGCTAGACACCAAAAACCCCACAGCGCTCGCGGTTGATTAGGGCTTGGTGGTTGACCACAGCTTGGCGGTTACTGTGGCCAATGCGTCCTAACAGTCGGCTCTAGCACTGGAGTAACCGGGGACTGGGTCTAGCGCTAGAACAACCGGTTCTAGTGGTGGAGCAATAACGTGCAGACTGGATTCTAGGGGTGGTTTTATAAAAAAGGGGGGCTTGCAGCTAATGCTGCAAGCCCCCCTAGAAACTGTTGGTTACAGTTTCTTGTTTTACAGTCCCAGCTCGCCGGCGAAGTCGCCTTCTTCAAGGCGCTTCTTGACGGTCATCAGGTAACGGGCAGCGTCAGCACCGTCAACCAGGCGGTGGTCGTAGGACAGAGCCAGGTAGCACACCGAGCGGATACCGATGGTTTCGTTGCCATCAGCGTCACGCACCACGCGCGGCTGCTTGGTGATTGCCCCCAGACCCAAAATAGCTACTTCAGGCTGGTTGATGATGGGGGTGTCAAACAGGGCGCCACCGCTACCAGTGTTGGTAATGGTGAAGGTGGAGCCGCTCAGCTCCTGCGGGTTGACCTGGTTGTCGCGGGTGCGGGCCGCAAGGTCGTTAATACGCTTAGCCAGACCCGGAATGTTCAGGTCGCCAGCGTTCTTAACTACCGGAACCAGCAGACCACGCGGGGTGTCTACGGCAATACCGATGTGCTCTACCGCGTGGTAGGTAACTTCCTTGCCGTTGATAGAGGCGTTGATCTTGGGGTGAGCCTTGAGCGCCTCGGTGGCCGCCTGCACGAAGAAGGGCAGGAAGGTCAGCTTGGTGCCGTTAGCAGCCAGGAAGGCGTTCTTGGCGCGAGCGCGCAGCGAAGCGATCCGGGTTACGTCAACTTCCACCACAGTGGTCAGCTGCGCAGAGGTCTGCAGCGACTCGATCATGCGGGTGGAGATGACCTGACGCAGGCGGCTCATCTTCTCAGTCTTACCGCGCAAAGTGGTGTCCACAGCCGGCTTAGCAGCTGCCGGCTTTGCAGAGACCGGGGCGGGCGCAGCGGGGGCCGGAGCCTGGGCAGCAGCCTTAGCGGCGGCTTCCTGAGCAGCCTTCTCAGCGGCAATCTGGGCGGCCTTAGCTTCCACATCTTCCTTACGGATGCGTCCACCAACCCCAGAACCGGTGACGGTGCTTAGGTCTACGCCCTTTTCACGCGCCAGCTTGCGTACCAGCGGGGTTACATAGGCCGAGTTAGTGACAACGCTAGGTGCCGGCTCAGCTACTGCAGCGGGAGCGGGCTCAGTTACCACAGCTGGTGCCGGTGCCTGAGCTACCGGGGCGGGAGCAGCCGGGGCGGGAGCAGCCGGAGCTACCGGGGCAGGTACGGCCGGAGCGGGAGCCGGGGTGGGCTGTGCTGCTACAGGTGCCGGGGCAGGCGCAGCCGGGGCAGCGCCGGGAGCACCAATGATGGCGATAGGAGTGCCAACATCTACGGTCTCGTCTTCAGGAACCAGCAGCTTAATAACTACACCGGAGACAGGGGAAGGCACGTCGGTGTCTACCTTGTCAGTGGCCACCGATACCAGCGGCTCGTCAGCCTCAATGGTGTCACCAACAGCCTTGTACCAAGAAGAAACGGTGCCTTCAGTTACAGATTCACCCAGAGCCGGCATGGTTACCTCAGTGCCAGCGGTGTCGTCACTGTGGGCCGGGGTTGCAGCAGGCGCAGCTGGTGCCGGGGTGGGCTCAGCTACCGGAGCAGGCGCAGCCGGGGCGGGAGCGGATTCGGCCACGGGCGTCGGCGTAGCTTCAGCAGCGCCACCTAGGCCAGAGCCGTCACCAATAATGGCAATGACAGTGCCTACGTCAACGGTCTCATCTTCAGGAACTAGGATCTGCTCAACTACACCAGAGACAGGGGAGGGCACGTCAGTGTCTACCTTGTCAGTGGCTACCGATACCAACGGTTCATCGGCTTCGACGTGCTCGCCTACAGCCTTGTACCAAGAAGAAACGGTGCCTTCAGTTACAGATTCGCCCAGGGCGGGCATTTCAACGGAATGTGACATGGTCTTACTATCTACCTATCTCAGCCGTGGTTGTGTAAGGGCTTGCCGGCAAGTGCCATTGCGGCCTCACCGAGAGTCTCGTTCTGAGTGGGGTGGGCATGTACCAGGGCGGCGACGTCGTCGGCGTAAGCCTCCCAGGTAACCATCAACTGGCCTTCACCTACCTGCTCACCCATGCGGGCGCCGATGGCGTGGAAGCCCACGATGGGGCCATCCTTGAGAGCTACCAGCTTGACGAAGCCCTGGGTGCCTAGGATCTGGCTCTTAGCGTTACCGGCTACGTTGAACTCACTGGTGACGACGGCGTCCGCGCCGTACTTGTCCTTAGCCTTAGCTTCACTTAGACCCACTGAGGCAATCTCAGGCTCGCAGAAAGTCACCTTAGGTACCAGGTTGTCATCAACCGGGCGGGTTTCTAGGCCAGCAATGGTTTCAGCGACCTGAATACCCTGGGCGAAGCCACGGTGAGCTAGCTGCACGCCGGGGACAATGTCGCCCACAGCCCAGACGCCAGGGACATTAGTGCGGCAGTAGGCGTCAGTGAGTACGAAGCCACGCTCCATCTTTACGCCCACCTGCTCAAAGCCCATGTTTGCGGTGACCGGGCCACGGCCGACGGCGATCAGCAGCACCTCAGCCTCGTATACGCCCCCGTCACGGGTGAACACCTTCACGCCGGTAGCGGTGCGCTCAACGCGCTCAAACATGGTGGAAGTCTTGAAAGCAATCTTGCGCTTACGGAAGGCACGCTCAAGCTGCTTAGAAATGGCCTCATCCTCATTGGGAACCAGGTGGGGCAGGCCCTCAATAATGGTGACCTGGCTGCCTAGGCTGGTCCAAGCTGAAGCGAACTCAACACCAATAACGCCACCACCCAAAATAATGGCGCTGGCCGGTACGTGGTCTAGTTCCAGAGCCTGCTCACTGGTGATAACCGGGTAGGAAATCTCCTGGCCGATAGTTTTAGAGGTAGAACCGGTAGCCAAAACCACGTTCTTACCACGGTATAGACGCCCATCAACCTCGACGGTGTCAGCGGCAACCAGGCGCCCCCAACCGGAGACATACTCAATGCCGCGTGAGGCAATTAGGCCCTGCAGGCCCTTATACATACGGTTAATGATGCCATCTTTGTAGGCCTTAACTTTAGGCATATCAATTCCCGTTAGCTGGGCGTTAATGCCCAGGGCGGGAGCCTCACGCAAAGAATCTACAGTTTCAGCGGCATGTAGCACTGCCTTAGTGGGCACGCAGCCTCGGTGCAAGCAGGTGCCGCCAACCTTATCGGCTTCGATAAGGGCAACCTTGAGGCCAAGCTGGGCGCCACGTAGGGCGGCAGCGTAGCCACCTGAACCAGCGCCAAGGATAACCAAGTCGTACACGGTGTCAGTCACGAAATGCTCCTCGCATTATGGGGGTCCGTCCCAACTGGGGCGGTAGGTGCATGACCTAATTGTCTCATTGTTTAACAACGAGGTGTGCCAAAATGCCCGGCCGATCGGGACTACAGTCCCGATCGGCCGGTGATAGTGGTCACGACGTGTCGTTATTTATGTCGTTGTCTTAGGCTTTGGCCTCAATGAAGGCCAGCATGGTACGTACACCCGCGCCGGTACCGCCAGGCAGGTTGTAGCCCCAGGCGGCGCCGTCGTTATAAGCCGGGCCGGCCACATCCAGGTGAGCCCAAGGAGTGTCAGCCACAAATTCCTTAAGGAACAAACCAGCCTTAAGCATGCCGCCGGCGCGGTTGCCCATAGTGGCATTGGTTAGGTCGGCGAAAGGAGTGTCGTACTCGGCTGCCATGTATTCAGGCAGTGGCATGGGCCAGAAGTCCTCACCAGCAACCTTGGCGGCCTCAACCACCTCAGTGCGGGTACTCTCGCAGCCCATCACGGCCGAGGTGCGGTTACCTAGCGCCACAATCTGGGCGCCGGTTAGGGTAGCAATGTCGAGCACAGCGTCAGGGTTTTCAGTTACAGCCTTCGCTAGCGCATCGGCCATAACCAGGCGACCTTCGGCGTCGGTGTTGGTGACTTCAACCGTCTTGCCGTTAAACATGGTGATTACGTCGCTGGGGCGAGTGGCGTCGTTAGCGGGCAGGTTCTCCGCAATAGCCAACCAACCAGTTACATGCACATTTACGCCCAAGCTGGCGGCAGCAATCACAGTACCCAGCACCGCAGCGGCGCCAGCCATATCCGACTTCATCTCAGGCATAGAGGCGGCAGGCTTAATGGATAGACCGCCCGAGTCGAAGGTGATGCCCTTACCGATCAGAGCCACGTGGGCCTTGGCGGACTTGGGGTGGTAGTCCACGCGTACCAGACGCGGAGGATGGATAGAGCCCTTACCAACCCCGATAATGCCGCCAAAGCCTTCCTTAACCAGCTGCTTTTCTTCCCACACCTGGTAGTCAACCGGTAGGTGCTTAACTGCCTGCTTGGCAAATTCGGCGAAATCAGCGGGAACCAGCTTGTTGGGCGGGTCGTTGACTAGATCACGGGCAATGTTGACGCCATTAACTACTTTCTGAGCGCGCTCAATTTCTTCAGGGCAGGCGCCTAGAACGTAAATCTTGGCTACTGGCTCAGGTGAGGCGGGCACGCGTCGAGCCCACACATAAGCTCCCAGCAGAGCGCCTTCGGCTACCGCCACACTGTCTTGGGCAGTGGGGGTGGGAAAAGCAATAGCGGCGCTGTCGGTGCCAGATAGTTCACGGGTGGCACGGCCAGCCGCGCGACGCAACGTTTCCTGGCTTAGCACCTGCTTACCAACACCAACTAGCAAAATGTTCTTGGCGCTTAGTCCAGAAACAATCGCAGCGGGTAGGCGCAGTACCTGGTCTAGTGAGGCCTTGAAGCCTAGCTCCTGAGCGGTTTCAGTCAGTTTTTGGACAGCTGACTGGCCTAGCCCTTCCAAACACTTGTGCTCGGGTAGGTGTAGTACGACGCCGTCGGCGCCGGCACTAGCCAGTAGGATCAAGTTATTTACCTCGACCGTGGTAAGTGCCTCTTTGGAAGCAATTAGTTCACTCATGCCCCTCATGTTACCCGTCCTCTAGGCCTTATGGGCCGTGTGGGCTGCACAGTTGCGTTAGAATTCCTGGTGGTTACAAATGGGAAAGGTGTAAACGTGGCTGATACTCAAGAGCGCACCCCAAGTGCCTCACCAGCGCGAACGGTTAAGGATGACCGTCGTACTGCTTATGGCTGGGGCAGGTTAATGGTGGTGCTCTATGCAGTGCTTGCGTTAGTTATCTTGATTCCGGTTTTCAACACCACCGATTACCAACTAGGCACCTATATGGATTGGCTAGCGGTAGTGGTTTACGCGGTGATTGCTGTGGCCGTGGCACACAATGGGCGACGCATGCGCATCCTAGGTGGGGTGGCTTTAGCTATAGCCACCATCCAGTGCCTGGTCGGTTTTGCTTTCAATGAGGCCACTTATGGTGCTGCCTGGGCTGGAGGCGGGGCAGCTTTAAGCTATGTGCCACTGGTGTCTTGCCTGCTAGGCGCAGTGTGGATGTGGGCTTCGAACCCGCGCCGCATTGTGCAAAACGCTGAGCGTATTACCGACATCAAGCGTGAGCTGGCCGAAAAAACCGCTAGCTAAGCACAGACTGTTAACCGGCTAAGCACAGGCTGCTAACCGCCAGATTAGCTAAGCCCCAGGCTAGCTAAGCTCCAGATAGGTAGACCGAGCTTGGGCTTAAGCCCTACATGAGGCTATTAAAACTTCTAGACAGTGACTAGTATTAGACGGCGACTAGCGGCTAACAAGTAGGGGCGGCTCCCAAAAGGAGCCGCCCCTACTTTGCGTTAAGGCTTACTTGAGGTTCAAGATCGCGGGGGAGTAGAGCTTCTCCTCGCGGTGGATACCCCAAACCTGGCAGTAGAAGCTGAGCTCAGCTTCCAAAGCCTTAGTAATGTTTTGCGCCAGACGGAAACCGTGCTCTTCTCCACGGAAAATCTCTAGGGCCACCGGCAGCCCCTGAGCGTCAACAGCGTCAAACATAGATTCAGCCTGGTTGACCGGCACGATCGGGTCAGAGCTACCCTGCAGCAGTAGTAGCGGTGCGTTAATCTCATCAACATGGTTGATGGGGGAACGCTGGGCCACTACCGGATCATCTAGATCCTTATAGCCGATCAGGGTTTGCACGTAGTTCGCCTCAAACTTAGGCATCTTGCTTTGGGCTAACAGCTTCAAGTCAGCGATGGCGTAGCGGGTGCATACCGCAGAGAACACATCAGAGTGAACTGCGGCGTTAAGAGCGGTGAAACCACCGGCGCTAGCGCCGCGTACTGCGATGCGTGCGGGGTCTACCAGACCACGCTCCACCAGGTACTTGGCGCCGCTGATTACATCAGCAACATCCACTTCACCCCAGCGGCCGTAAATCGCCTTGCGGTAAGTGGTGGAAAAACCACTAGAACCACGGTAGTTCACGTCCAGGTAGGCAAAACCACGGCTAGTCCAGTACTGCACCCCAAGGTTGTAGGTGGGGTCTGCAGCACTGGTGGGTCCACCGTGAACATTAACGATCAACGGGGGAAGCTCCGAGGCGCCTTCCTCGCTTTCAACGATATTATCGGGGTGGTAGAAGAAACCGTGCGCTACCTGGTCATCACTGGTGGGCCAAGTTAGGGGAGTAGCAAAGGCGATGGAGTGCAGGTCAGGCTCGCTAGCTCCTGAAGAGCGCAGCACAGTTACCTTGCCATCGACCACTTCAATAATGGAGGGGCCGTTGGTTTCGGTGGCCGCCAAAACCACTACACGCCCGCCGTCACTGGCCACGTTACCGATAGGCTGCCAGCCGGTGTGCCATTCTTCAAGCTCACCATTAGACAGCTTGACAGTGCCCAGGTGCCACACCGCGTTGCTAGCCCAAGAGGCGATCAGGTGTTCGCCGTCGAGAACATCGTAAGAGTGTAGGCCCAGTTCCCAAGCCGGACGCGAGAAGGTAGCCTCCATCGGGTGCAGAGCACGTACTCGCAGGTGGTCAGCCCAGTCATCGCCGTGCACACCCAAAGGCGGGAAGCCTTCCGTGCGGTAAAGGTTGCGGTAGCCAGACTTGTTGGAAATGAAGCACAGATCCACATTGTCAGCCCAACGCGGCTCAGAAACAGATACGCCTTCCTCATCGGCTAGCGTGCGCTGGATGCCAATGGTGCCATCCTCATTGAGGTTACCTACATGCAAAGTGGAGTAAGCCCAAGGCATGTAGGGGCTGTTCCAGGTGATCCAGGCTAGGTGCTCGCCGTCGGGGCTGGGGGTAGGGGAGGCCACAAAGTCTGCGTCCGCAAAGATTGTCTTAACCTTGGAGTCGTCGCGGGCTGCAGAGCCATCGAGCGGAATAGCTACCAGGGTGTTTACAGTCTCAGCCCCACGGTGGTCTTCACGTACTGCGTAGACCAGCCCACGGGCGGCGTCGATCTCTAGATCACCATGGCGCATATCGCCGTAACCAGTTAGCGGCACTAGGCCGGCAATACGCCGCTTTAAGTCAAAACGGTATACACGCCCATCGTTGCCGTCACAAACCACAATCACGCCATTTTTAACGGCGTAAGCCTTGCCACCGTACTCGTGCACGCGTGAACGCACGTCCACCAGGGAACCTGAAGGCGTGGGCGGCAGAATTTCACCAATAGAACCGTCACTGCCACGACGTAGTAGTACTTGACGCCCGCCCCGGTTAGAGCGGCGTTCAACCCAATAGGTGTCCGCGCCATCAATGCGCAGTTGCGACAGGTGTACGGTACGCGAAGTGATTAGCTCCGGCGTCACCGCCGATGGCCAGGTACCGTAAGGTGCTTGTTGAGTCATGGATGCTTCCAATCAACGCTCGAAACCGTTTGCGTAGCTAAAGAGTAACCGGTTTTTAGGCTCTATACATGTTTCGATAACAAATTATCGCTATGTGAAGCACTAGCAAAGCGTGCGTGCAGCGCTGGGGGGCTGATAAATTTGCTCGGTTTCTATCTGGTCACGGCTCACATTAGGCTCTAGCTGGTTTGATGCTTGAGGGTTTAGCGTGGAAAATTAGCAGAGGCTATCGCGTGGTCCCCGCCGCCTGGAACCACCAAGACGGTCAAACGTAAGACGGTCAAGAAAGGGTCGAGACAATTGGGCAAACTTCTGGAGTCGATCAGTAATCCCGATGATCTCAAGGCTCTAGGGGCGCAGCAATTACCTGAGCTAGCCGAGGAAATTCGCCAATACCTGATTCAATCAGTAGCTCGCACCGGTGGCCACCTAGGCCCCAATTTGGGGGTTGTGGAGCTGACTATTGGGCTGCATCGCGTCTTTGATTCTCCGCGCGACACCATAATTTTTGATACTGGGCATCAGTCATATGTGCACAAGCTGCTTACTGGCCGGCAGGATTTTTCCGCTTTACGGGAGCGTGGCGGCATCTCAGGTTACCCCTCACGCGCTGAGTCTGCTCACGACGTCGTCGAAAACTCTCACGCTTCTACCGCCCTGTCTTGGGGCGACGGCGTAGCGCGCGCTAAGGCTTTAAAGGGGGACACTCGCTCACACGTGGTAGCTGTGATTGGTGATGGGGCCATGACCGGCGGCATGGCTTGGGAAGCCATGAACAACATTGCGGTTTCTCCCGATAAGCACCTGGTGATCGTGGTTAACGACAACGGTCGCTCCTATGCCCCAACTATTGGCGGGCTAGCTCACCACCTAGATGCACTACGTACCTCAGCTGAATATGAGCGCACTTTAGGGCGCATAAAGTCGGCGCTGCTTAGCCAGGGAGCAGCGGGCCGTAAAGCTTTTGGGGCGCTGCATGGGCTTAAGCGGGGGCTTAAGGATTTGGTAGTTCCCGAGGTTATCTTTGAGGATCTAGGCATTAAATACACTGGCCCGGTTGATGGACATGATTTACAGGCCCTGGAGGCGGCGCTGCAACTGGCCCACGACTATGAAGATCCGGTGATCGTTCACGTTAAAACTGAAAAGGGGCGCGGCTACAGCCCGGCTGAGGAGGATGTGGCCGATCGTTTCCATGCAGTTGGCAAGATCCACCCGGAAACTGGGCTGCCGGTAGTGCCTTCGCGCTTTGGTTGGACCAAGGTTTTTGCTGAAGAAATTTTGGCTATTGCCCACGAAAATGACTCGATAGTGGGTGTTACTGCCGCCATGAAGGCCCCGGTGGGGTTAAACCTGCTGTCTGAGGCCTATCCGCAGCGGGTTATTGATGTGGGTATTGCCGAGCAGCATGCATTGACTATGGCGGCTGGCATGGCTTTTGCGGGCATGCACCCAGTGGTGGCTCTGTACGCAACTTTCTTAAACCGTGCCTATGACCAGCTTTTGATGGATGTGGCCATGCACCACGCCCCGGTGACAGTGGTGCTTGATCGAGCCGGTATTACTGGTGCAGATGGGGCCAGCCATAACGGCATGTGGGATATCGCTATGGCTGCCATGATTCCTGGTATGCGTTTAGCGGCTCCGCGTGATGAAGCTACTTTGCGCCGTCAGCTGCGTCAGGCGGTGGCTATCGACGACGGCCCTAGCATGCTGCGTTACCGTAAAGGCTCTATGCCTGCCCCGATTGAGGCTATTGAAACCCTAGAGGGAATGGATTGGCTTTACCGCAGTAGCAAGCAGGGGGCTGACAAACGCGTACTGCTGGTGGCGGCTGGGGCTATGGCTGAGCCGACGCTAGCGGCGGCGGCGCAGTTAGAAACTTTGGGATACGCCCTTGATGTGATTGATCCGTGCTGGCTGTTGCCGATTAACCCGGCTCTAGTTCAGTTAACTCGCGACTATGACCTGGTGGTTAGCGCTGAAGACGGGCTGGTTGATGGCGGTTTTGGCTCTGCATTGCGCGATCAAATGGAGGTAGCCCAGCTGTACACCCCCATGTCGCGTATTGGCATTGCTAAAAAGTTCCTCGAAACCGCTACCCGTGCGCAGTTAATGGCTGATATGGGCATGGATAGCGAGGGGATTGTGGCGCGGGTACAGGCTTTTTTCGCGCAGTGAAAGCCTAGCCAAACCAGCCTCTTGTGTGGGACTATAGTCCTTGCGTGACCTGGGGAACCCTACTTAAAACGCTGCAATTATGCGCTAGTCTGATAGGACTAACGTTTGGTTGTGAGGGACCTAACGCCGCCTTTAAGGCTTAACTTAGGCAGAAGTTAAGCAGAAAGACTTAGAGTTAAGGAGACGGCGCGAAGGAGTCGCTGTCTCGCCCACAGGACGATGAACCACCAATGTCGGGCGGCTAACGCCGACCGAACAGGAGGATTTGGATGACTACAGAGGCAGTGGCAAACGCCACGCAGGTGCCTGAAGCTTGGCAGGGTTTTAACCTTGGCAAATGGAATGAAGAGATCGATGTTCGCGACTTCATTCAGCGCAACTACACCCCTTACCTGGGCGGTGAAGAGTTCCTAGCTGGCCCCACTGAAAAGACCACGAGCCTGTGGGAGACCCTGGAGAAGGACTACCTGTCTGAGGAACGCAAAGTACGCATCCTTGACGTAGACACCCACACCCCCACTGATATCGACGCTTTTAAGCCCGGTTACATCAGCGAGCAGGACGACGTAGTAGTTGGTCTACAGACTGACAGCCCCCTCAAGCGCGCCATGATGCCCAATGGCGGCTGGCGCATGGTTGAGACCGCTATTCACGAAGCAGGCAAGGAATACGACCCTGCCGTGAAGGAGATCTTCACCAAGTACCGCAAGACCCACAACGATGCCGTTTTCGACATCTACACCCCCAACATTCGTGCGGCTCGCTCTAGCCACATCATTACCGGTCTGCCTGACGCCTATGGCCGTGGCCGCATTATTGGTGACTACCGCCGCGTGGCCCTATACGGTGTTGACTACCTGATTGCGCAGAAGCAGAAGGACAAGGACTCTGTAGTTGGCCAGCCCTTCTCTGAGCACTGGGCTCGTTTCCGTGAGGAGCACGCTGAGCAGATCAAGGCCCTTAAGAAGCTCAAGAACATGGCTGCTTCTTACGGCTACGACATCTCTGGCCCGGCTAAGGACGCTCACGAGGCCGTGCAGTGGACCTACTTCGCTTACCTGGCTTCCGTTAAGAGCCAGGACGGCGCGGCCATGTCCATTGGTCGTCTGTCCGCATTCCTAGACGTCTACTTCGAGCGTGACCTAAAGGCCGGTAAGATCACCGAGTCTCGCGCTCAGGAGCTGATCGACAACCTGGTCATGAAGCTGCGTATTGTCCGCTTCCTGCGCACCATCGCTTACGACCAGATCTTCTCCGGCGACCCCTACTGGGCCACCTGGTCTGACGCTGGTTTCGGCGACGACGGCCGTACTCTGGTCACTAAGACCTCCTTCCGTCTGCTGCAGACCCTACGTAACCTGGGCCCGGCTCCCGAGCCGAACATCACCATCTTCTGGGATGAGAACCTACCTGAGGGTTACAAGGACTTCTGCGCTGCTATCTCCATCGAGACCTCCTCGATTCAGTACGAGTCTGACCCCCAGATTCGTGAGCACTGGGGCGACGACGCGGCTATCGCCTGCTGCGTGTCCCCGATGCGTGTAGGTAAGCAGATGCAGTTCTTCGGCGCCCGTGTTAACGCCGCCAAGGCCCTGCTTTACGCCATCAACGGCGGCCGTGACGAAATGAGCGGTAAGCTCATCGTTCCCGACCACCAGGGTGTTGAGGGCGACGGTCCGCTGGACTTTGACGACATTTGGGAAAAGTACGAGCAGATGCTGGACTGGGTTGTGGGCACCTACGTTGAGGCCCTCAACATCATCCACTACTGCCACGACCGCTACGCTTATGAGGCCATCGAGATGGCTCTGCACGACAAGGAAATCGTGCGCACCATGGGTTGCGGCATTGCTGGCCTGTCCATTGTGGCAGACTCCCTGTCCGCCATTAAGTACGCCAAGGTTTACCCCATCCGCGACGAGTCTGGCCTGGTGGTTGACTACCGCACCGAGGGTGACTTCCCGATCTACGGTAACGACGACGACCGCGCCGACGACATCGCAGCCACCGTGGTTCACACCGTGATGAGCAAGATCCGCGCCATTCCGCTCTACCGCGACGCGATCCCGACCCAGTCCGTACTAACCATTACCTCCAACGTGGTTTACGGCAAGGCCACCGGTTCCTTCCCATCCGGTCACCGCAAGGGCACCCCGTTCTCTCCTGGTGCTAACCCGGAGAACGGTATGGACACCCACGGTATGGTCGCCTCCATGCTCAGCGTCGGTAAGTTGGACTACAACGATGCTCTAGACGGCATCTCGCTGACCAACACCATCACCCCGCAGGGTCTGGGCCGTACCAAGGAAGAACAGGTAGCCAACCTGGTTGGTATCCTCGACGCCGGCTTCCTGGCCGACGAGTCCTGCGTGGAAGACGCAACCAAGGGTTTCTAACCCACACAGCATCCAGTAAACCTAGGCCCGCCGCCTAAAGATGGCGGCGGGCCGCCGGAAATCCCGGCAATCTCTAAAAGGAGAAAGAAAATGGCCACCACTTACGAAGAGCGCCTAGCTTCCATGAAGGCTAACCGCGAGGCTCAGCAGGGCGTCAAGGGTCTGTACCACGCCAACATCAACGTGCTAGACCGCTCCACCCTCGAGGACGCCATCGAGAACCCCGAGAAGTACCCGAACCTGACCGTTCGCGTTTCTGGCTACGCCGTTAACTTCGTCAAGCTAACCCGCGAGCAGCAGCTGGACGTTCTGGCTCGTACCTTCCACCAGAGCGCCTGAGGAAAGTTGTCTGTTACAGGCAATGACTTCAGTAACAACTTCTACGCAGGCGGGACCGCGTGACCAGGACTTCCTGGCGCCAGGTGCCCGCCTGCGCGGCGCTGGTACCGGTGGGCTAGTAGAGCTCACCGATATCGAGCGTTCGCAACGTCTAGCGAAAATGCGTGACGGTTCCCTGGGTTCCATTCACTCTTGGGAACTGGTAACTGCGGTTGATGGCCCGGGTACACGCATGACCGTGTTCCTGGCCGGTTGCCCACTGCGCTGTTTGTACTGTCACAACCCCGACACCTTCCTGATGAAGGATGGTGAACCGATCGAGGCTGATGAACTGCTGCGCCGTATGCGCCGCTACCGGGGTCTGTTTAGGGCCACCAAGGGCGGCATCACCCTGTCCGGGGGAGAAGTACTAATGCAGCCGGCCTTCGCTAAACGCCTGGTTAAGGGTGCCAAAGCGATGGGTATTCACACCTGCCTGGATACTTCTGGCTACCTGGGGGCGCACGCAGACGATGAGATGCTCGATAATGTGGATCTGGTGCTGCTTGATGTAAAAAGTGGCGATCCGCAAACCTACAAGCAGGTAACTGGGCGCGAACTAGCTCCCACCATTGAGTTTGGCAACCGTCTAGCTGCTAAAGGTATTGAGGTTTGGATCCGTTTTGTACTGGTTCCCGGTCTAACCGACGATCCAGACAATATGCGGGCAGTGGCTGAAATCGTAAAGCCTTGGAAAAACGTTACTCGCTTCGAAGTGCTGCCTTTCCACCAGATGGGCACCGATAAGTGGGATGCTTTGGGCTTGGAATACAAGCTACGAGACGTAAAACCGCCTAGCCCTGAGCACACTGACGAGGTACGTCAGCTCTTTAGAAGCTACGGTTTTAACGTTTTTTAGAGCCGGCTACACGCTTATATTCTCGATCAGCTTGTAGCTGCGCTTGGGTAAGATTTAATTCTTCCAGGCGCAGCTGCAAGGCTGGGGCTACCTGGTGAATTTGCCATGCCCTAGCGCCGTTATCAGCTAAGTATTCGGCCACATCCATACCTGGGTACCAGTACCAGGCTAGTTTTCGTTGCAAGCCGGGATAAAGCAGGTTTTCTTGAATTAAAGTTAACTGTGCAGCGCAGCTATGCACGGTTTCGCGTACTGTTTGTAGTACTTCGAAATGTAGCGGGTAGCGTCGTGACCATACCCGTAGTTCTGGCACCTTACCTACAGGAGCTAGATCGATGGGCTTAGGTAGCTGCGATTCTGGCAGTTTCATAGCGCTATCAACTGCCTTCCACCATTGCTCCATATATGCACGCGCATCGCGCGACGACATCTCTCGAATAGCTCGCAGCTGTTTACGTGAATTTGGCATACGTTTAGCTACAGCTACGATCGCGTAATGCGGTAGTACCTTCACTGGTGGTAGATCTTGTGCTTTAGCTATTTCTTCACGGGTAAGCCACAGATTACGTAAAATTGCTCGTCCACGTGCGGTGGTTACCCTGCCGGCTCCATGCATGTGACGCCAGGGATCTACACGTTCAGGGCGCGGGGGAGCGGTGCGTTCAAATTCAAATTCGGCTAGTGCCCACTGCAGTTTTCCGGCTAACTCCAGTTCAGTTAGTAGAGCTGAGCGTAGATCAATTAGTAGCTCCACATCTAGCGCGGCATAGTTAAGCCAGGAGGTGGGCAGTGGCCTCACTGACCAGTCAGCTGCGGAGTGCTCTTTGGCTAAATGCCAACCTAAAGTGTCTTCAATCAGGTGGCCTAGCCCGCGCTTTTCACGTCCCAAAATGCGGGCAGCTAGCTCAGTGTCAAAAAGCGCATCAGGGCGCATACCTAGCTTAGCTAGGCAAGGCATATCCTGGTCTGCTGCGTGTAAAATCCACTCCACCCCAGTTAAGGCCTCATTGATGCAACTAAAATCACGCCCGGTGCCTACCGGGTCAATCAATAAGGTGCCTACGCCGTCGCGACGTAGCTGCACCAGATAAGCATCTTGACCATAGCGGTAACCTGAGGCACGCTCTGTATCTACTGCCACCGGGCCGGTACCTGCGCGTAAACGCTCAGCAGCTAAATGAAGTTTCTGGGGAGTGTCGGTCAGATCTGGTAAACCGTCTGCTGGAACTGTAATTTTCCGCGAGGGTTCACCAGTGCTCATACAACCACTTCCACATCTTTAAACGGACGTATCCCAGCCATTTGGGACACCAAGTGCAACCAAGCCACCATGTGCGGGGCCAGATCCTCACTGGTGGGGGACCAGGAACAGCGCAACTCTACGTGTGCCTTGGCACGGGTCAATTCTATGCCACCAAAGCTCTCTGAAAGTGTACGAGTTACAGTTCCAGACACATTTGAGTAGCCAGCCCCGGCCCGATCTAATTCTTCAGGCAAGCGTGCCCAGGTGATTTGACCCAAGTAAGGATCAGTGCTGGCTTCTTCATCTATCTGTGCACGTACCCCGGCTACTAGCCGGAAAGGCGAACCCCACAGGGAGATCTGCTCCTGATCGTAGAGAATCACGAAGGATCCGGTGCCTACTGACTCCCCATCTGCCATGAGTAGTGTGCGCGAGTCTATGGCCGCAGAGTATTGGCTTACCCCACGTGGGGGTTCAACTTCCTCCACGGTGACGCTGGGAGGTACCTGCGCTAGACGCAAAGATTCCAGCGCCTTAATAAATTCGCGCGGCTCTTGGCCAGCCCGGCTGGGGGCTTCCTCCAGATCGGCAGGTGGGGGAGCTATATGCAGACTCACACTGCCAATGTAACGGCGGGCTAGCACAAAATACGCTAGCCACGCCGCATTTAAAGCACCAGATCCAGGGCTTTAGTTCATCAGTAGGCACAACGAGTGGGACTCGACCTCAACTTTGGCTTTGGGCTTGAGCTTTCGTGGCAAGCCCTTAGTTGGTTGAGTATCAATTACCACCTTCCAGGCTTTACTGGTGCCGGTAGGTTCAGTGGGAATAGTGAACTCAATGTCTTCCTCAGAGGCGTTAACCAGCAGCAGGAAGGAGTTGTCCACGATCTTTTCGCCACGTCGATCAGGCTCAGAGATAGCGTGACCGTTGACGTAAACCATCAGTGAACGCGCATACCAGGCGGTCCAGTCCTCATCGCGCATGTGCTCGCCCGAGGGACGCAACCAGCCGATTTCCTGCAGCTTACTCTCACCGCCGTGGGCGGCGTCACCGTAGAAGAAACGACGACGGCGCAGTACCGGGTGGTCTTTACGTAGCTTGATTACCCGGCGGGTAAAGTGCAACAGATCCTGCTGGGTAGCAGTTAAATTCCAGTTAACCCAGGAAAGCTCGTTGTCCTGGCAGTAAACATTGTTATTGCCTGCCTGAGTGCGTCCCATTTCGTCGCCATGGCAGATCATGGGCACGCCCTGGCTAAAGAGCATGGTGGTGAGGAAGTTCTTAATCTGGCGGCTACGCAGAGACAAAACTTCGGGATCTTCGGTTGGTCCTTCCTCACCGCAGTTCCAAGAGCGGTTGTTGGATTCACCATCGGCGTTACCTTCGCCGTTAGCTTCATTGTGCTTGTTGTTGTAGGACACCAAGTCATTCAAGGTGAAGCCATCATGGGCGGTGATGAAGTTGATCGAGGCCATCGGCGCACGTCCCGAGTGCTGATATAGGTCAGCGGAGCCGGAAATGCGAGCAGCAAACTCACCCAAAGTAGAGGGCTCACCGCGCCAGAAGTCACGCATGGTGTCACGGTACTTACCATTCCACTCGCTCCACAGAGCGGGGAACTCACCCACGTTGTAACCACCGTCGCCCACATCCCAGGGCTCAGCAATTAGCTTGACGCCGCTAAGTACCGGATCTTGGGCGATAAGTTCAAAGAAGGTGGAAAGCTTATCTACCTCATGGAATTGACGAGCCAAAGTGGAGGCTAGGTCAAAGCGGAAGCCGTCCACATGCATCTCGGTAACCCAGTAGCGCAGCGAGTCCATAATCAGCTGCAAAACTGCGTGTGAACGCATCAGCAGGGAGTTACCCGTACCGGTAGTGTCAAAGTAGTGGGCCTGATCGCCGTCGACGAGACGATAGTAAGAGGCGTTATCGATACCCCTGAAGGAGAGGGTGGGGCCCATGTGGTTACCCTCAGCGGTGTGGTTGTAAACCACATCCAAAATCACTTCAATGCCAGCCTCGTGCAGGCTTTTAACCATGGTCTTGAACTCGTTGACCTGGTGGCCATTTTGACCGTAGGTGGCATAACCATTGTGAGGGGCAAAGAAACCAATGGTGTTGTAACCCCAGTAGTTGCTTAGGCCCTTGTCCTGCAAACTGGTGTCATTAACAAACTGGTGCACCGGCATTAGCTCAATTGCGGTTACTCCCAGGTCAGTCAGGTGCTTAATAGCGGCCGGGTGAGCTAGACCCAAGTAGGTGCCCTGTAGTTCCTTAGGGATATCAGGGTGCAGCTTGGTGAAACCCTTTACGTGAGCTTCATAAATGATGGTTTCGTTATAGGGATGAGCTGGGGGACGGTCGCGGCCCCAGTCGAAGAAGGGGCTAACCACCACTGAGCGCATAGTGGAATCGGCTGAGTCTTCCTCATTGCGCTGGGTGGGGTCAGCAAAGTCATAGGAGAACAAGCTGGGGTCGTTTTTCACCGTGCCACTGATGGCTTTGGCGTAAGGGTCTAGTAGTAGCTTGCTAGGATCACAGCGGTGACCATTGGCTGGATCATAGGGGCCGTAGACGCGGTAACCATACTGATGACCAGGGGCGATACCCGGCAGGTAACAGTGCCAGACGTCGTTATCGACTTCGGTTAATTCAATACGGTTCTCATTACCCTCGCGGTCAAAAAGGCACAGCTCAACCTTGGTGGCAACGGCGGAATAAATAGCGAAATTCGTGCCCGAACCATCAAAGGTTGCGCCTAGCGGGGCGCGGTTTCCGGGCCAAATTTGCGTGGGGGCATTAAGCATGAACCAATTCTATTGGTAATGACACAAACCTTGGTGTGATGCATGTAACTGTATTTCGATTTGCATCAGCGGGCTTAAGGCGGGTAAGTTTCTACCTGCACCCCGCAAGGGGAGTTAATGCGGATGTGGCTCAGTTGGTAGAGCATCACCTTGCCAAGGTGAGGGTCGCGGGTTCGAGTCCCGTCATCCGCTCGGGCGATTGGCGCAGCGGGAGCGCGCTTCCCTGACACGGAAGAGGTCACTGGTTCGATCCCAGTATCGCCCACGCGTTTCCCAGCTTTTAAGGCTGGGTTTTTTTATACCATTTTGTATTGTCATGGCGGATCCATCTACTTATAAACCAGCTCCTGGCCAAATTCCTACTTCTCCGGGCGTCTATCGTTTCCTCGATGAGCAAGGCAGAGTTATCTATGTTGGCAAGGCCAAAAATCTGCGTCAGCGCCTGAGTAACTACTTCCAGGACTTAAGCGCGCTACATCCACGTACCCAAAAAATGGTGACCACTGCAGTGGCAGTTAAGTGGACTGTGGTGCAAACCGAGGTGGAGTCACTGGCCCTGGAATATTCCTGGATTAAGGAATTTAACCCGCGCTTCAACGTCATGTACAAGGATGACAAGTCCTACCCCTACCTGGCTGTAACCATGGGGGACACCATTCCGCGCGTGCAGGTTATGCGCGGGGCGCGTAAACCTAAAGTGCGTTACTTTGGGCCATTTGTACAGGCCTGGTCTATTCGCGACACGGTTGATCAGCTACTGCGGGTCTTTCCGGTACGCACCTGCTCTCAAGGGGTACTAAAACGCGCCCAAGCCTCAGGTCGGCCCTGTCTGCTGGGGTATATAGATAAATGCTCAGCTCCCTGTGTAGGGCGCATTTCGGTAGCAGACCACTACGCCTTAGCGGAAGATTTTTGCTCTTTCATGTCTGGGCGCACCGGCCCCTACGTGCGTGCGCTTGAAAAACAGATGCAGGAAGCTGCCCAAAAGCTTGACTATGAGCAGGCTGCACGTTTACGTGACGATATTGCCGCCTTGAAAAAGGTAATTGAAGCTAACGCCGTGGTGCTTCCAGACGCCACTAATGCCGATGTTTTCGCCCTGGTACGTGATGAGCTGGAAGCGGCCGTGCAAGTATTTCATGTGCGCGGTGGACGCATTCGGGGCCAGCGTGGCTGGGTGGTGGAGTTGGTTGAGCCACTAGACGACGCCGCCCTACTGGAAAACCTAATCGAACAGGTTTATGGGGACGCAACCCCCGGACGCGGCAACATGCAGGCCCCTACCAGCGTGGACGACGTCGCCCACAGTGACACCTCAGCTGTACCGCGAGAAATCCTGGTGCCCACCCTGCCCCAAAACCTAGACACTTTACGCGACTGGCTCAGCTCACTGCGCGGTGCCAACGTAGAAATCAGGGTGCCTCACCGTGGCGACAAACGCGCCTTACTGGGCACGGTACTAAAAAATGCTGAAGACGCTATGCGCCTACACAAAGCCAAGCGCGTAGGCGATCTAACCCAGCGCTCAGCGGCGCTGGAAGAACTCGCCCAAGTTTTGGAGCTAGAAACCGCCCCACTACGCATCGAATGCTACGACGTCTCCCACACCCAGGGCACCCACCAGGTGGCCTCGATGGTGGTCTTTGAAGACGGAGCCCCGCGCAAGAGTGAATACCGTAAATTCATTATTCGTGGCGAAGATGGTAACGGCGCAAGTGATGACACCGCTGCCATGCGTGAAGTGCTAACCCGTCGAGTACGCCGCTACCTGGCTGCCTCTGGGCACCCGGAAATGAGTGGGGAAGACGAGGATGGAGTCACCATTACCTCCGGCCCCATTGACCCACAAACGGGCAAACCCAAGCGTTTTGCCTACGCCCCTTCACTGATTGTGGTTGATGGTGGTCTGCCTCAAGTTAATGCCGCCCAGGCCGTAATTGAGGAGATGGGCGCTGACATCCCCGTAATTGGCTTAGCTAAGCGCCTAGAGGAAGTGTGGGTGCCCGGTCATCAATTCCCGGTGATTTTCCCGCGTACCTCAGCGGCCCTATACCTGCTGCAGTATTTGCGCGACGAATCCCACCGCGCTGCCATTACCCATCACCGCAAACGCCGCGCCCAAGCCATGACCCGTTCAGTGCTAGATGAAGTACCTGGTCTAGGCCCGGCTAAGCAGAGCGCATTACTGCGTCAATTTGGTTCAGTGGCCGCCATGCGTGAGCTTAGCGTTGAACAATTAACCCAGGCTAAAGGGGTGGGACCTGCATTAGCGCAGGCCATCAAGGATCACCTGGATGCACATCCGGCGGGTGGAGCTAAAAAGAATAGTCATAAATAACCGCAGGCTGTTAACACGCATCCAAACATGGGATCATGAGTTCATGACCCACAGCGAAAGCGCATCACTTAACACTGTCCCTCAAGGTATTCCTGTACTAGATGCGCAGGCCGCGCCAGTTGAGCCTGCTCAGCGTCCTGAATTATTAATTGTTACCGGCATGTCTGGAGCCGGCCGTTCACGCGCCGCCATGGCTCTGGAAGATCTCGATTGGTATGTGGTTGATAACCTTCCGCCTCAGATGCTGCCGGCGCTGGCAGGCATGATGACCGCTGATGGCGGGGGAGTGCACCGGCTAGCCGTAGTGGTTGATGTGCGCAGCCGTGACTTTTTCAGCCAGTTCTATGACTACCTAAAGCGTTTGCGTGACACGGACGTAAACTACCGGGTTATTTTCCTAGACGCCTCAGATGCAGCCTTGGTGCGTCGTTTTGAGTCTTCACGCCGCCCGCACCCGTTGCAGGGGCGGGGGTCAATTTTGGAAGGTATTAACCGCGAGCGCGCGCTGCTAGGTGATTTACGCACTCGCGCGGATGATGTGATTGATACTTCAAACTGCTCTGTGCATGATCTGTCACGCCAGATTCGTGACCTGGTGGCTACTGAGTCTGACTTGGCGTTAAAGATCAATGTGATGAGCTTTGGCTTTAAATACGGCATTCCGCTAGATGCAGATTACGTATGTGACGTGCGTTTTATTCCTAACCCTTACTGGGTGGGGGAGCTGCGTCATTTAACCGGTCGCGATGCGCCTGTGGCTGAATATGTCTTCGCTCAGCCCGGTGCAGCTCAATTTGTTGACCAATACGCCAACCTGCTGGTTCCGGTTCTGCCACACTATCTAGATGAACTTAAACCGAACGTCACGATTGCGATGGGATGCACCGGTGGTAAGCACCGCTCGGTGGCTAGCGCAGAGCGCGTGGCTGCACGTTTGCAGGCAGCCGGGTTCTGCGTGCGTACCTATCACCGTGACTTGGGACGGGAGTGATGAGTGTGGCGTTAGATAAAAACTGTATTGAAGCTGATGAGCCTGGTGGTGCTAGCTGCGACCGGGTAGTGGCCCTGGGGGGTGGACATGGTTTGTCTGCCACATTAAAGGCTCTGCGTAGCATCGATATTGACCCCACCGCAGTGGTTACGGTTGCTGATGATGGCGGCTCTTCTGGGCGCCTGCGTCGCGAGTTTGACTGTTTGCCGCCGGGGGATTTACGCATGGCTTTAGCGGCGCTTTGCGATGACTCTACCGACTGGGGTACCACTTGGCGTGATGTTTTGCAGCACCGTTTTAAAGGACAGGGGGAGCTGAATAATCACGCCCTGGGAAACCTACTGATTTTGGCGCTATGGCAGCTGCTTGAAGATGACTTAGTGGGGCTTGACTGGGTGGGCAGGCTGCTTAATATTCATGGGCGCGTAGTGCCTATGAGCTCTTCGCCGCTGGTTATCGAGGCTGATTCTTGGCAGGGCGATAACTGTGAGCACCTAAGTGGGCAGGCTGCCGTAGCTAAGGCTACTGGGTGCGTGAAGCATTTAGCAGTGGTGCCTGCGGACGCTGATGCTCACCCGGAGGCTGTGCGCGCTATTGACGCAGCTGACTGGGTGTTGTTAGGGCCGGGTTCTTGGTACACCTCGGTACTACCGCACCTATTATTGCCGGCTATGCACCGAGCTTTGGTTTCTACTAAGGCTAAAAAGGCCGTGATTATGAATTTGGGAACTTCTAAAGCTGAGACTGTGGGCATGGGAGCGGCAGACTTGCTGGAGGCTTTAGAAGCTTACGCCCCTGATTTACGCATTGATGCAGTTATCTGTGACCCGCGCCAGTGTGGTGATCGGGCTCGTCTGGTGGCCTGTACTGAGCGTATGGGGGGTACTTTGATGGAGTTTGAAGTTTGTGGGGATGCTTGTGGCGGAGTACATGACCCGCTCTTGCTAGGATCTGCTTTGAAACAGACCTTTGAATCCCTGGGAGCCTAGGTAAATGTCTTTGACCTTAGACGTTAAAAATGAGCTAGCCTGCGTCGTACCTGCCAGTGTTAAGGAGGCGCAGGCAGAGGTGGCGTCTATATTGCGCTTTGCAGGTGGTTTGCAGCGTCTAAGGTCTAGCTATCTGGTGTATGCGGAGTTAGATCACCTAGCTAGCGCCCAGCGGCTGCGTAAACTTATTGCCCGCTATTACAAGGTAGAGACTGAGCTTATCAGGCTTAATCAGACCACTCCTGAGCGTGGGGAGCGCTATATGGTGCGCACCTTGGATAGCGGCAATAAGCTGGCTGTAACTGTTCCCAGTAATTTGTTTGCACGCCAAAGTGGGCTGTTGAATTCCAAAGATGAACCGGTGTTGGGTCTGCCTAAGCCGGTGATTTGGGGTGGTCGCACTGTAGTTGGGGCAGCCTGGCGAGGAGCTTTTTTGGCGCGAGGTTCGCTAACTGCTCCGGAGCGTTCCTATGCCATGGAGGTTACTTGCCCTTCTGAGCAGGCGGCGGTGGCTTTGGTGGGGGTGGCCAAGAGTATTGATTTAACTGCTACTCATCGTGAAGCTAGGCGCAGCTACCGAGTGGTGATTCGTGACGGGGAGGCTATTTCTAAGATGCTCACCCGTATGGGGGCTAAAAAGACGGTAGCCCTGTGGGATGAGCAGCGTTCACGGCGTGAGTCGCGAGGTACTGCCAACCGCCTAGCTAATTTCGACGACGCTAACTTGCGTCGCAGTGCTCGGGCGGCAGTAACTAATAGCGCCAAGGTGGAGCGGGCCTTTGAAATTTTGGGTGATGATATCCCTGAAAACTTGCGCCAGGCCGGTTTGTTGCGTTTGGAGCATAAGCATGCGTCCCTGGAGGAGCTAGGGCAGTTGGCGACGCCGCCGCTTACTAAGGATGCTATCGCGGGGCGGATTCGGCGCTTGCTAGCTAGCGCCGATAAGGTCGCTCACGAGCGTGGCATTGCTGACACTAGCTCAGTGCTGACCGGGGAGATGCTCGAAGACTGACGCCCATCGTGTTTGCATTAACAACGATGTGACCAAAGCCGTTTAATGGGACTTAAGTCCTATTAAACGGCTTATCTGCTTTGAGTATGTATACGATCCTTTACGCTCTGTGAAATCCGTAAGGGGCAAATTGCCAAACTGGATAGGCAAGCGGGCTTTTGTGAGGATAGACTGGCTGCGTCCGGTAAGGAACCGCACCTCGCGGAATCTGACTCCGGGGCACGTAAAGTGCATTTGACCAAGAAGAACTGTGCGCTATGTGCGCACTAGGAGGACACAAAGTGACCACCCGCGTTGGTATTAACGGCTTCGGCCGCATCGGCCGTAACTTCTTCCGCGCCGCCCTAAAGCAGGGAGCAGACTTTGAGGTTGTCGCCGTCAACGACCTGACCGACACCAAGACCCTAGCCCACCTACTCAAGTACGACTCCATCCTGGGTCGCTTCGATGGCGAAGTTTCCTTCACCGAGGACTCCCTCATCGTTAACGGCAAGGAAATCAAGGTTCTAGCTCAGCGCAACCCCGCTGACCTGCCCTGGGGCGAGCTAGGCGTTGAGGTCGTTGTTGAGTCCACCGGTTTCTTCACCGATGGTGAGAAGGCCAAGGCTCACATCGAGGCTGGCGCCAAGAAGGTCGTCATCTCCGCTCCCGCGAAGAACGTTGACGGCACCTTCGTCATGGGTGTTAACGACGGCGACTACACCAACGACCTAAACATCGTTTCTAACGCCTCTTGCACCACCAACTGCCTAGCTCCTCTAGCCAAGGTTCTACACGAGAACTTCGGTATCGAGCGCGGTATCATGACCACCATCCACTCCTACACCGGTGACCAGCGCATCCTGGACGCTCCTCACAAGGACCTGCGTCGCGCCCGCGCCGCTGCCCTGAACATGATCCCCACCAAGACTGGTGCTGCTCAGGCTGTGGCCCTGGTTCTGCCCGAGCTCAAGGGTCGCTTCGACGGTCTAGCCGTCCGCGTCCCCACCCCGACCGGCTCCCTGACCGACCTGACCTTCGTGGCCGAGAAGGAAGTTTCCGTCGAGGCCGTTAAGGCTGCCGTCAAGGCCGCTGCTGAGGGTGAGCTCAAGGGTGTCCTAGAGTACACCGAGGACCCGATCGTCTCCCACGACATCGTTGGTAACCCCCACACCTCCATCTTCGACGCCACCGAGACCAAGGTTATCGGCAACCTGGTCAAGGTTCTGTCCTGGTACGACAACGAGTGGGGCTACTCCAACGCTCTGGTTCGCCTGACCGCTCTGGTCGGCTCCAAGCTCGCCTGAGTTAAGTCGAACTAACGGGAGTATCACTCTCTAAAAAGCTGAGCCCGCGCACATTAGTACGCGGGCTCAGCTGCACCGGACCTGCTTAAAGTAGGCAACCGGATAACTCCGCTATTAGCGGATACAAAGCTGTATTAAAGGAGAAAACGATTATGAAGACCATCGAGAGCCTCGGTGATCTAAGCGGTAAGAGCGTACTAGTTCGCTCCGACTTCAACGTGCCGCTAGATGCAGACAAGAACATTACCGATGACGGTCGTATTCGCGCCGCCCTACCTACCCTGAAGCTGCTGCTTGACGCCGGCGCCAAGGTAATCGTGGTGGCTCACCTGGGCCGCCCCAAGGGCAAGGTCAACCCCGACTACTCGCTAGCCCCCGTGGCCAAGCGTCTACAGGAGCTGTCCGGCGCCAAGGTAATCCTGGCCAGCGACACCGTAGGCGAGGGTGCCAAGGCTGCTGTGGCCGAAGCCAAGCCCGGCGAGATCGTGCTGCTGGAGAACGTACGTTTCAACGCTGCTGAGACCTCCAAGGATGACGCTGAGCGCGAAGCTTTCGCTAAGGAACTAGCTGCCCTGGCTGACGTGTTCGTCTCTGACGGTTTCGGTGTTGTGCACCGCAAGCAGGCTTCGGTTTACGACGTTGCCAAGCTACTGCCGGCCGCTACCGGTCTGCTAGTTGCCAAGGAAATCGAGTCCCTGGGCAAGGCCGTAAACAACCCTGAGCGTCCCTACGTAGTGGTGCTGGGTGGCTCCAAGGTTTCCGACAAGCTCGGTGTTATCGCCAACCTGCTGTCCAAGGCTGACAAGCTGATCGTTGGTGGCGGTATGGCCTACACCTTCCTAGCCGCTAAGGGCTACGAGGTTGGTACCTCGCTGCTGGAGAAGGACCAGATTGACACTGTCAAGGGCTACATCGAGACTGCCGAAAAGAACGGCGTCGAGCTGCTGCTGCCCGTTGACACCGTAGTGGCCCCCTACTTCGGTGCTGACGCCCCGGCCACCGTGGTTCCCTCCACCGAGATCCCGGCCGACCAGATGGGTCTAGACATCGGCCCCAAGACCCGCGAGCTGTTCGCTGACGCCATCAAGTCTGCCAAGACCGTGGTATGGAACGGCCCCATGGGTGTATTCGAATTCCCCGCTTTTGCCGAAGGCACCAAGGCTGTAGCCAAGGCCATGAGCGAGTCTGACGCCTTCAGCGTCATCGGTGGTGGCGACTCCGCTAGCGCCGTACGTAACCTGGGCTTCGACGAGTCCACGTTCTCCCACATTTCCACTGGTGGTGGCGCTTCCCTCGAGCTGCTCGAGGGCAAGGTTCTACCCGGTATTGCTGTTCTGGAAGGCTGAAAATATGACCAACCGTACCCCCCTTATGGCCGGTAACTGGAAGATGAACCTCGACCACCTCGAGGCTAACCACCTAATCCAGGGCCTGGCTGTGGAGCTGAAGGAAGACGAGCACGACTACTCCAAGTGTGAGGTAGTTGTTTTCCCGCCTTTCACCGACATCCGCTCTGTGCAGACCGTCGTCGAGGCTGACGAGCTGGGCATCAAGTACGGTGCTCAGGACGTATCCACCCACGACAACGGTGCCTACACCGGTGAAATCTCCACCGAGATGCTAACCAAGCTAGGCTGCACCTACGTGCTAATGGGTCACTCCGAGCGTCGTGAGTACCACGGCGAGTCCGACGAGTACGTTGGCGCCAAGGCCCGCAAGGTCCTCGACGCTGGCATGACCCCGCTGCTGTGCTGCGGTGAGGCTCTAGAGGTCCGCAAGGCCGGCACCCACGTAGAGTTCGTGGTTGGCCAGATCCGCGCCGCCCTCAAGGGCTGGAGCGGTGAGGACGTCGCCAAGATCGTCATCGCTTACGAGCCCATCTGGGCCATCGGTACCGGTGAGACCGCTACCAGCGAAGACGCTCAGGAAGTTTGCGGCGCCATCCGCGCTGCCCTGCGCGAGGACTACGGCGACGAGGTTGCCGACGTCGTACGCGTGCTCTACGGCGGCTCCGCCAAGCCCGGCAACATCAAGGAGCTTATGGCTCAGCCTGACATCGACGGCGCCCTGGTTGGTGGCGCTTCCCTGAAGGCTGACTCCTTCGGCGAGATGGCCAACTTCTACGCCTGATAACACTCAGTCGTAAAACGGGGGTCAACCTCAAGGTTGGCCCCCGTTTAGCGCTGCAACTATCTAGTGCTTAAAGCTAGTAATTCGTTAAAAACTTCTTGGCACAGGTAGTATTTCAATCAGTGCAGCTCATAGCTGCAAACCCGACTACTAATAAGGAGGCGCGTAAGGTGGCTATCTTGGCAATCGTGCTTAAGGTTTTGCTATTCCTGTCTAGCTTCTTCCTGATTTTGACGATCCTACTGCACAAAGGGCAGGGCGGCGGTCTATCCGACATGTTCGGTGGCGGTCTGTCTAGCTCGGTAGGTTCTTCCGGTGTGGCAGAGCGTAACCTCAACCGCATTACCATCGGTGTGGGCATCATTTGGGTTGCCACCATCGTGGGTCTAGGTCTAATCGCTCGCTTTGCCTGATCGTGATCAGCTGGCGAAAGCCTTAGAAACATACCTTTCGCACCTGCGGGTAGAACGCGGCTTAAGTCAAAATACCGCTGGAGCTTACCGGCGTGACTTAAGCCGTTACGTTAATTTTCTCCGCAGTCGCGCAGTCACTGACCCTAGTGCTATCACCAGCACTGACGTCAGTGACTTTCTTCTTGCTATCCGCTCAGGGGCCGACGGCGCCTCGCCGTTAGCTCCAGCTTCGGCTTCACGCTGCATTACGGCTGTGCGCGGCTGGCATAAGTTCATTGCTGAAGAAGGCATAACTGCAGATAACCCCGCAGCGCAAGTTAAGCCACCGGCTATTGCTAAACGACTGCCTAAAGCTCTAAGCATCAGCCAGGTTGAGGCTTTGATAGAAGCCGCCAATATTGATGACTCACCTTTAGGCCTGCGTGATCGAGCCTTGATTGAGTTGCTTTATGCTACCGGCGCGCGTATTTCCGAAGTAGTTTCACTAAGTATCGATGATTTTGACCGCGACAACGGCGTAGTGCGCCTATTTGGTAAAGGCGCAAAAGAACGCATCGTGCCGGTAGGGCGCTACGCCCTGGCTGCCTTGGATGCGTACCTGGTGCAGTCACGCCCCATACTTGGTTTAAAAGGCACCGGTTCACCAGCTATTTTCCTAAATACTTTAGGTAGGCCCCTAAGCCGCCAAAGCGCTTGGGCAGTGCTGCAAAGTGCAGCTAAACGGGCAAACTTAAGTGAGCATATTTCTCCACACACTTTGCGCCACTCATTTGCCACCCATCTACTAAACGGTGGGGCAGATGTGCGTGTAGTACAGGAAATGCTAGGCCATGCCTCAGTAACCACTACGCAGATATACACCAAGGTCACCATTGACCATCTGCGCGAGGTATACGCCACCAGTCACCCGCGAGCACGCGGCTAAAAATCCCTTAAATAAGTTTGCTCTTAGCTATCCGGCGCGGCTGGCCTGGTTTTAAGGCCAGCTTGCACTAGGCTTGAGCCGTGAACGATTCCCAACAACCCGGCAACGACACCCACGAGACCACACCAGTCGTGGATTTTCCGGTTCCCATGCCGTTGGATGCTCACGGCCCGGCTCGAGTTATTTCGGTATGTAACCAGAAAGGTGGCGTAGGTAAAACTACTACCACCATTAACTTGGCAGCTGCATTGGCAGAATATGGCCGTAAAGTATTGATCGTTGACTTTGATCCGCAAGGTGCGGCCTCAGCTGGTTTGGGTATCAACTCTAATATCTTGGACACCACTATCTATGACCTGCTAGTGGCTAACCGTCCAGATGTACATCCAGCCATTCACCACACTGCGGTGGAAGGGCTAGATATTGTTCCTGCCAACATTGACCTATCTGCTGCTGAAGTGCAGCTAGTTAATGAGGTGGCACGTGAGCAGGCTTTGCATCGGGTGCTGCGTCCGATCATGGATGACTATGACGTTATCTTTGTTGACTGTCAGCCCTCTCTAGGTTTGCTGACCATTAACGCACTAACTGCTTCACACGGGGTGTTGATTCCTCTAGAGACTGAGTTTTTTGCGCTACGTGGTGTGGCATTGCTGGTTGAAACTGTTGACCGTATTCGTGATCGCCTAAACCCGCGACTACAAATCGACGGTATTTTAGCCACCATGGTTGACCCTCGCACTTTGCACTCTCGTGAAGTGCTTGAGCGTCTAGAAGAAGCTTTCCAAGAGCGTCTCTACAGCACCCAGATTCGTCGTACGGTTAAATTCCCTGACGCATCGGTGGCTAGTGAACCGATCACCGTATATGCACCTACCCACCCTGGGGCTGAAGCTTATCGTCGCCTGGCTCGTGAAGTAATCTCACGCGGTAACGTGGCCTAGAAGTTGCTGAGGCTAGATAGCGTTTAAGCCTCAGCAATGAGAAGATTAAAGGGTGAGTGACGTTTCCCTTGATTTTTCAGGTCAAGAATTTTATGACGACGACGACCTGGAAGAAATAGAAGTTGATGACAGTGAATTAGAGCTGTCTACTAACCATGCTGATGCGGATGAGCCAGGCGGTGAGCACCATGATCCACATCAGGAACAAGGCGAGCGTCTACAAAAAGTTTTAGCCCACGCTGGCGTAGCCTCTAGGCGCATGAGCGAAAAGCTAATCGCTGCAGGTCGAGTAAGCGTAGACGGTGTCAAGGTTAGGGACATGGGTTTACGAGTTGATCCGCAGACCCAAGAGATCCGTGTTGACGGCCAGCGTATTTTGGCTGATCCTGACGTGATTACGGTGATGCTTAATAAGCCCACTGGGGTAGTTACCACGATGGAAGATCCACAGGAGCGTCCTACTGTGGCCGCCTTTGGGCGCCGCTACGTAGAAGAGCACAAGCTTGGCTCAATCCGTTTAGTGCATGTTGGTCGGTTGGATACTGATACTGAGGGCTTATTACTACTGAGTAATGATGGTCAGCTTTCGCATCGTTTGATGCACCCTTCATATGAGACCTCAAAAACTTATATCGCCATTGTTAAAGGTAAGTTTGAGCGCGGCACTGCGCGAAAGTTGCAGCGCGGCATTGAACTAGATGATGGTCCGATTAATGCCGACAAGGTAACCATTAAAGAGGCCACTAAGGCTGGCTCGATTGTGGAGGTTACACTCCACAGCGGCAGAAACCGGATTGTGCGCCGCATGTTAGCGGCAGTAGGTCACCCGGTGCAGCGTCTAGCGCGTACCCGTATTGCTAATTTGCACTTAGGTTCACTTGCTCCCGGGCAAATGCGGGCTTTAAGTAGTGAAGAAATCATGGAGCTACAGCGAGAGCTAGAACTGTGACTAAGCTGCAAGAGGGGCTAAACCCTATAGATGAAGTTGTGGTGGGGGAGGTGAGGTCTTCTGACCAGCTAGACGCTGTCAAGAATGCGTCAAGTCGGTTACTTGCTGGTGAGCTAGACACTGTCAATGATCTGGCTGCTACATCTACGAACTTGATTGCCACGCCCGCGCCCCTAGTTAATTCGCCAGTACTCATTATTGGTGCAGGTTTGCTAGGAGCCAGTATTGGTCTAGCCCTAACCCGTGCTGGCGTGCAGGTATGGCTAGAAGACTCTTCACCCACCGGCCTAGAACTAGCTTGTGACTTAGGTGCAGGCCAGCCGCTATCTGCTCAGCCTGCGCCGGTGCCAGCCCTGGTAGTAGTGGCCACGCCCCCGGATGTGGCCGGCGACGTCGTCGTACACGCCCTACGCAACTACCCCGACGCCGTCGTAACTGACGTAGCCAGCGTAAAAGAACCCATTGCCAAGTGCGTACTAGAACATGCCCCTGACCTAGCCCAGCGTTACGTGGGCTCCCACCCCATGGCGGGCCGCGAGCGCTCCGGGGCGGCTAGTGCCCGCGCTGACCTGTTCGACGCGCGCCCCTGGGTGCTAGTTACAACCCCTGCCACCAGCCCAAATGCCCTAAGCGCAGTGCGGCAACTAGCCATTGACCTGGGTGCACTACCCACCCAGCTAGGTGCAGCTGAACATGACCGGGCGGTGGCGCTAATATCGCACACCCCGCAACTAGTAGCCTCAGCGTTAGCGGCGCGTCTAGAACAAGCCCCTGAAGTGGCCTTAAACCTAGCCGGTCAGGGACTGCGTGATACTACCCGTATTGCCGCCTCCGATCCGCGCCTGTGGGCAGCCATCCTAAACGCCAACCGTTCTTCGGTAGCCCAAGTGCTACGTGAACTGCGAGTGGATATAGACGCCCTGATCGAGGCGCTAGAACAGGGGCGCGGCGCGGTGGGGACAGTCGTAGATGTAATGCAACGCGGCAACCTGGGCCGTGACCGTATTCCGGGTAAACACGGCGGGGCCCCCAGTCGATACGCCGAAGTTATGGTGCTGATCCCAGACGCTCCCGGGCAGCTAGCGCGGCTATTTAACGATGTGGGCGCGGCTCAAGTAAATATTGAAGACCTGGTGATTGAGCACTCGGCAGGTCAGCGTCAAGGCCTGGCCACATTACTGGTGGCGCCGGCGGCGGCGGTAGGGCTGCGGCAAGCTTTAGAGCAGCAGGGATGGAAGATAGTGGCTAATTAAACCCTGCGCCGCTAGCGCTAAAACGTGGTATCTGGCTTGTTTACATGGCAAGCTGACACTAGAAGCTTAAAAATTAGGAGTAAAAGATGGGGATTGTTGTAGCTATTGACGGGCCTAGCGGCTCGGGTAAATCATCTGTATCCCTGGCGGTAGCCCGCCAGCTGCAACTGGCCTACCTGGACACGGGGGCCATGTATCGCGCGGCTGCCTGGTGGTGCGAGCATTTAGGGATCGATCTGGAAGATCAAGAAGGCGTAAGCGACGCCGTCATTTCCATGCCCCTACACATGGATACTGACCCTGAGCACCCTGGCCTAAGCGTGGATGGCATTGATATCGCTCAAGCTATTCGCGAGCCGCATATCTCTGCAGTAGTTTCCAAGATTGCTGCAAACCTGGATGTGCGCGCTGAACTAGGCCGTCGCCAGCGTGAATTGATTGAGCATGGCGCAGCCAACGGCGGCATTGTGGCAGAAGGGCGCGACATCACCACCGTGATTGCTCCCGATGCGCAGGTGCGCCTACTAATCACTGCCTCTGAGGAAGCTCGCCTAGAGCGTCGCGCCGCTCAGCTAGAGGCTGCCGGTAAGAGTGTGGATGCAGCTGCTCTGCGTGACCAGGTGCTACGCCGCGACCGTGATGACGCTAAAGTCTCTCAATTCCTTGAGGCTCCCGAAGGCGTAACCCTAGTTGACACCTCCAACTTGGACTTTAACCAAAGTGTTGAGAAGGTCAGTGAGCTAGTGCGCGCAGCCATTGAGGAAGACCAGGCGCTGGGGGAGAGTGAGCGCCTACGCACTGACGCTATGCGCGCCACTTTGAGTGAATACGACCTCGATGCTGAAGATTTAGCGCTTCTAGATAGCCCCGCCCGCAACGGCGCTGAAGAAAAAATTGAGGCTGGTTTACCCGTGCTGGCCGTGGTTGGCCGCCCCAACGTAGGTAAATCCACGCTGGTCAACCGTGTACTAGGGCGACGCGAGGCAGTAGTTCAAGACCGCCCCGGAGTGACCCGTGACCGCGTTTCCTACCCGGCCCACTGGGCCGGACGCGACTTCACCATTGTTGACACCGGTGGTTGGGAAGTTGATGTGGCCGGGCTCGATGCCTCGGTAGCTTCTCAGGCCGAAGTGGCAATCGAAATGGCTGACGCAGTGCTGCTGGTAGTGGACGCTACCGTAGGCATTACCGAAACTGACGCCCAGGTGGTTAAGCTGCTGCGTCGCTCCGGTAAGCCCGTGGTGCTGGCCGCTAACAAGGTTGATTCTTCTGTGCAGGAAGCCGACGCCTATGCGCTGTGGAATCTTGGCCTGGGGGAGCCCTATCCGGTGTCTGCGCTACACGGGCGCGGTAGTGGCGATGTGCTAGATGCTTGCATGAAGATTTTGCCTCTAGTCAGCGCAGTTGCTGGCCCCGCCCCTGAGGGTGACCTGCACCGAGTGGCGCTGGTGGGCCGCCCCAATGTGGGTAAGTCTTCTTTGCTTAACTCCATTGCGGGTTCGCAGCGTGTGGTGGTTAATGAGTTGGCAGGCACTACTCGTGACCCGGTTGACGAAATCATTGAGCTTGATGGGCGCAAGTGGGTGTTTGTTGACACTGCAGGTATCCGCCGGCGCGTCAAGCAGTCTCGTGGCGCTGATTTCTATGCGGTTTTGCGTACTCAGGCTGCCATTGAAAAAGCTGAAGTTGCCGTGGTGCTACTGGATGGCTCTGATGTGGTTAGCGAACAGGATGTGCGCGTAATCCAGCAGGTAGTTGATGCTGGTCGCGCGCTGGTGTTGGTTAACAACAAGTGGGACCTGGTAGATGAAGATCGTCAGGCACAGCTTAAGTGGGAGATTGAAAAAGACCTGGCCCACGTTTCCTGGGCGCCGCATATCAACTTGGCAGCTAAGACTGGCTGGCACACTAACCGTCTGGTGCGTGCTCTCGACGCCGCCCTTGAGGGTTGGTACACCCGCATTCCGACGGCGCGGCTAAATGCCTTCCTAGGGGAGTTGCAGGCTGCTACCCCGCACCCGCTGCGTGGAGGTAAACAGCCACGCATCCTGTTTGGGGCGCAGGTGCAGGTGGCTCCGCCACGCATAGTGCTGTTTACTACCGGTTTCTTGGACCCAGGCTATCGTCGCTTTATTGAGCGACGTCTGCGTGAAGAATTTGGCTTTACTGGTTCTCCGATTCAGATAGGTGTGCGCGTACGTGAGAAGCGTAAGCGCAAGTAGCCAAGTAAAAGTGACGTAGCTCATTGGGTTTCAATTTCCCTTTGAGTGGTTGCTTGCGGTAATCTCTTATCCGTTGCGAGCGAAGAGAAAATCGTAAGCACACGGGCTGTGGCGCAGTTTGGTAGCGCACTTGACTGGGGGTCAAGGGGTCGTGGGTTCAAATCCCGCCAGCCCGACCAGATCATGATCCGCACTGTTATCAGTGCGGATTTTTTTGTTGGCGATTACGCGTTGGCGAGGCTGTAGCTGCATTCTTATACCTCGATTCCAATCAACATTCGCCACATTCGCATCTTCCGTAACAGCCATGAAGCCTATTCTCCTCTCCCGATCCAGGCGGAGCGGCTGCCGATGGTTACATCCGAGTAAACGGTGAAGGGATGCGATTCCCTTCAATCCGATCTTAGTGACATCGACTTTCCGCTGAAACCTTGCGACATAAGCAGTACGCCGACAGTCGATCCCCCAGTCCGGCCACCCGACGAGCTCGGTCAGAAATGTCACAATCAAATTACATGCATGGACCCGGCATCTGTGGTTGAGTGAACACCGACATCAAGGATGATTCACAGCATCCTGCTCGCCGGTTCATAGCCAGTTGCCGCAGAGCCGACTGTGTACTCCCACATCCATCCCTGATGCTCTCCCCATCCACCCCGATCAGAGAGAACGACACATGAACATCAAGCGCGTCATCGCCGCAGCTGCGCTCACCGTCGTGCCGCTGACCGTTTCCTCAACCGCACTGGCCGCTCCGGCCGCTCCTCAGGGCGCACCAGCCGCTGCCGCAGCGGTTCCCGTCCAGGTATCCCCAGAGGGGGCTCAGTACGCCAACACCATCCTGAACAAGGTCAACGAGCTGCGCAGCAGCCTGGGCCTTCAGCCCGTGACCCGGTACCAGGAGCTCGACACCGTCGCACAGGACTGGTCCGAGCAGCAGGCTGCCGCCAACAGCATGAGCCACCGCCCCGACTTCACGTCGGCCTACCCGGCGGGCTGGACCACCGGCTCAGAGAACGTGGCCTGGCGTACCGCGGGTGGCGACACCGGTGCGCTGATCTTCGACCAGTGGCTCAACTCCCCCGGCCACTACAAGAACATGACGGACCCGAACGTCAACTCCATCGGCATCGGATTCGCCCAGACCTCGGACGGCAGGTGGTACGCCACTCAGAACTTCGCCGCCTACAACGTCAGCAACACGACGCTGACCCAGACAACCAGCACGACCAGCAACACCACGACGACGACCACCAACACCACGACGACGACGAACGACGCCCCGCCGTCGGACACCCCCGCCCCGCAGCCGACCCCGGAGACCACGTCGTCGACGCCGACCACTGAGACGACTCCTGCGGCTCCGGTCGCTCCTCCGGCGACAGAGACCACCTCTCCCGCGGCCACCCCGACGCCGTCCGCTCCGGCCACCACGGCCACCACTGAGACCGTCACGGCCACTGCCACCCCGGCCAAGCCGTCCTCGACTCCTGCGGTCGCGGCTCCCAAGAGCACTCCGACGAAGTCCGCGCTGGCCACCACCGGTCCGAGCATCGCCATCGCCGTTGTCG
>ERZ773203.12-NODE-12-length-107185-cov-35.661925_pt1 | contig 107185 bp, 103 predicted proteins | sample MGYA00580529_ERZ773203 | MGnify/ENA primary metagenome ERZ773203 (study PRJEB29015, sample SAMEA2738176) | human oral metagenome | biome: human oral; feature: human-associated habitat; material: saliva | place: China | collected 2177 ... | reverse complement strand
GTGACACGGTGATCAGGCGCTTGGCGCACGAGCCTTACGGGTGGCGCCCCACGATCTTGCACGTGAGCGTGCGCCGCTACCGGTGCCAGGAGTGCGCCCATGTGTGGCGTCAAGATATGAGCCAAGCGGCCGATCCGCGCGCCAAGCTCTCGCGTGCGGCGGTGCGCTGGGCGCTCACTGGGCTGGTCGTTCATCATTTGACGGTGGCGCGTATCTCCCAGGCCCTCGGTGTGTCCTGGAATACCGCCAACACCGCTGTCCTGGGTGAAGGCCAGCGTCTACTGATCAACGACCCGACCCGGTTCGATGGCGTGCGCGTCATTGGCGTGGATGAACACGTGTGGCGCCACACCCCCTACGGCGACAAATTCGTCACCGTCATCTTGGACTTGACACCCATCCGAGATCGCAGTGGCCCCTCCCGACTCTTGGACATGATCCCGGGCCGCTCCAAGCAGGTCTTCAAAACCTGGCTGGCCTCCCGCCCCGATACGTGGCGTGAGCGTATTGAGATCGTCGCAATGGATGGATTCACCGGGTTCAAAAGCGCAGCCGCTGAAGAGCTCCCAGACGCAACCGCGGTCATGGACCCCTTTCCACGTCGTACACCTGGCCGGTGACGCTCTCGATGAGTGTCGCAGGCGCATCCAGCAAGAACTTCACCACCGGCGCGGGCGGGCCACGGATCCCCTGTACAAGGCCCGCAGGATACTTACACACCAGATCCTGCCTACTCACGGCGCGTCAGCAGCACCAGATCCTCGACCTGTTTTCCGGCGACGAGCACGTCGCCCTTGAGGTCACGTGGAGCGTCTACCAGAGTATTATCGACGCCTACCGCGATCCCAATAAAATCCGCGGTAAGGCCCTGATGCAAGCCGAAATAGACCGTCTCAGCAACGCGGGTGTGCCTAGCTCCCTCACAGAGATCATCACACTGGGAAGAACGCTCAAACGCCGATCCCGGGACATCTTGGCCTACTTCGATCATCCCCACACCAGCAACGGTCCTACCGAAGCGATCAACGGACGCCTCGACACCTACGCGGATCCGCACTCGGGTTCCGCAACCTCACCAACTACATCGCCCGCTGCCTCCTCGAAACAGGAGGATTCAGACCCCAACTACACCCTCAATTATGAAGAGCCAGAAATAGTAAGAGCCAGATTCTAGGGGTGGTTGCAACACCCTTCACGCTGCTAACAACACACCAAAACGCTCCCGAGGCGTATCCCAGTCTAACGTCTTACGCGGCCGATCATTAAGCTCATCTGCAACCAAACAAACTTCTAATTAAACCTTACAACGTAGTCAACAAGCTGAAATTACAGCTTATTATGTACATGCTGCATTAATTATTTAAACAATCAGAATACACTGAAAACAAAAGCGTGGGGACACCAGACTCCTGGCATCCCCACAAACAAGCAAGCAAACTGCTTTACGCTAACCTACTTAGTGATAGTAAACCTATCAATAAGATCATTGCCAGAATAAATACTAACCGTACCATCACCATTTACGGATATCCGGTAAGCGACACGGCTATCACTGATTTTAAAATCAGTTTTCTTACTATCGCCAAAAATAAGGTATACCTCACTACTATCGTAGTCATATCGATCAATACCCCAGTATTCGTAGTCGTGCGAAATACATGGATCCTCGGGATCTTGACCACTAATCTGCCAAGTTTTGTTAGCATTAAACACTAAGGTCACATTAGCGCAATGACCAGTGGTACCAACTAGTTTAGCCCCACTAATAGTGGCCTCAGTATCTTTAAGCTCCTTTCCTGCAGCCATTTTTTCAGATACCTCTTTATCGTTAGCTGCTTTAGCTTCGGTAAGGATAGTTTTAATGGCCGCTGAATCAGGAGCCACTGTCAGTTTCTGCTTGTACTCCTGAACTTTTTCTGAGCTCAAACTGGTCATAGACGAAAGCGAGGCGTAAGCCTGCGCCCTATCATCCGAAACACTATTACCACAACCAGACAACACTAACGCCGCGCACGCCATAACTGACATTACCATCGACAATTTCTTCATCGAACTACCCCTTCCAAAACGCCTTTAAGGCTACCCCCCCCACCAAGGTTGCAAGGGCCAGATTCTAGGGGTGGTCGCAACACCCTTCACACTGCTAACAACACACCAAAACGCTCCCAAGGCGTATCCCAGTCTAACGTCTTACGCGGCCGATCATTAAGCTCACCAGCAATCACATCAAGCTCCCCCTCAGACCAAACCGACAAATCAGTACCCTTAGGCAAATAAAGCAACAACGTATAGCGGGTAGAACGCTCCACAAGCATCCCAACACCACAACGCCCCTTTAGCCTGGATGAAGATGGACTGATAAATCGTCTCCACACACGGGTTCATACTCTGATTATCAGGGAAACACCGACGTAAATAGACACAAATCTGCTCCGGACTCCACCTAGCAGTGAGCTTGTCCCAGATAACAGCCCACAAACGCGGGTCATCACACTTACGGTCTTTCGGGCGTTTAAGCCTTCGCTCTGCACGCATATGAGCGATATACGGGCTATAAGACCCACGCGTGATGCTATTGCGAGCTAGTTCCCTGCTCACTGTCGAAACAGAACGCCCTAAACGCTGGGCTATCTGACGCATCGAGATACCCTGCCTGTGCCAGTCAGCGATAAGCATCCGTTCTTTTAAAGACAAAAATCGTTTGTTTACCTGGTGAGGACGACAGTTCATGTACAGACGGTACCAGTCAGCTTGCGCAGCGATACTGGCACGCTCACACCTACCACTTGAACGCGTTCTACCGTTACGCCATACCTTGCCCGTACGTTTTGAAACACCTACCGCGTGAGCTGCTTGGGTAAAGTTCAAACCCGCAGCAAGAGCTTGTACATAAGCACGATGCCTAGCTTTACAAGCTTCGTGACGCAAGGGGTATTCCACCCCGTCATAAACACGCCCTAGATTAGCCACAACACACTCCAATCAATCAGACCGTGTTGCAACCACCACTAGAATCCAGCGTCATGGACCCCTTCCACGTCGTACACCTTGCCGGGGATGCTCTCGGCGAGTGCCGCAGGCGCACCGGGCAATAACTTCACCATCGGCGCGGGTGTCCCTCGCTCCCTCACGGAGATCGTCACGCTGGGCAGGACACTCAAACGCCGATCCAGGGGCATCCTGGCCTACTTCGACCACCCCCACACCAGCAATGACCCTACCGAAGCCATCAATGGCCGCCTTGAACACCTAGGCGGCTGTGCCCTCGGGTTTGCGAAACCTCACCAACTACATCACCCGAGCACTCCTCGAAACAGGCGGCTTCAGACCCCAACTACACCCTCAATTATGAAGAGCCATTAAAGTAAGAGCCTCCTCGATAAATTCATCTAGCTACGGTTTCCATCCTGCATTTGAGTTACACATCCGCCCATAAGTGAAGTTTTTTTGACATAGTCAGTTTCCAGATGATTTGCTCTAACCATGTTGCATGTGTAGTGACAAACCGACACGTGTAACTTTTATAAGAATAATCTATGCGATTTATGAACACCTCAGAAATATTCTGAGTTTGAACAATAATCGCACATTATATTATCTCATTTAGATTCATTCAATGGAGTATCTTGATATAGAGCAACAATTTCTAACTCATAGACAGGCGTTCCAGTTATTTCCGCCACAACCGTAGCATTCGGGCTAAACATATCCCCTTTTATTAAATCAGAGAACGGGCCAACAATACTATCCACCATATTCTGATCACGAAGTTTAGACAGAATACTATTTTTCATCAACCGAGTACCCTCAGGAAAGATTCTACGTACTTGCGCGAGACACTTGAAATCCGTATCGATCAAATCACTAATGGAGGACTGGTAAAAACAATCATCGCTTATATTACCGACTAATACAGCATTCTCTCGCTGACAAATAACCTCTTGACTACCAGCCAATTCACCAATAAACTTTGAGAACCTGTTTACTTCTCTTAAAACTCCATCGAACTCAGCTTTATTTGAGTTATTTCGCCCATTAGACCTACCTTTTCTATTTTGTTTATTAGAAGTATCTACCTCATTAGATAACCCTTGCGCACTTCTAATTAGCTCAACAATATTCTCCACCTCCGAAAACAATAATTTCATTGAATTAACCTTCAACTTTACCGGCTCTACTACAAAGCAGCCCGCTTTACAGTCATTCAAGCTTCGAATAAGCTTTCTCTCCGACATAGCACCCAACGCAAGAGAAAGCATAGAAGTTACGGTATGAACCCGCCTCGCAGTCGAAGATGAGTGGATTCCTTTACTAGTTTCAAACGATCCAGACAACTCACCGCCAAGGTTAAGGATTTTAAAACCATTACCCTTCACTTGGGCACCCGCTTTTCCAGAATGCTTTCTTTCTTCATTACTGGAAGTCTGAATCTCTTCATATTCAGGATAGCCCCCATTCAATAGGGCATATAGGTCAATAAGCCTAGGTTGATTAACATAATATGGAAAGAATACAGGAGAGTCGTTACAATTTTTGTTTTCCATAGAGACATCAATTCAGAACTTAAATCACCAAACAAAGGGCTCACAAATCATCCTGAGGTAATTCTACCTACCCTCAAGCAATTCGAAGAAGATACCCTCAGATATGGTTTGAGTGTTGATACCTTTACTCCGATTAGCCTCAGCTTTTTCTATATTCTTTGACCTCTTTTGTTTTTTGTTATTAAAACCATTACCGCCGATAATCAGATAATCGGTTTGCTGGGTTACACTATCCTGAGGTTCCCCGCCAATATTTTTTAGAAGCTGCATCGCTTCTCTTTTGGACATCGAAGTAATTTTCCCGGTAAACGCACAATATTTCCCAAAAAGGGGGCTATTTTCGTCAATAGCTTCGGGCTTGGCAATAATTTCCTTAGCCTTAACCTTCGAGGAACTCCCTTTACTGTTGAATGTTTTTTCATACTCAGCCTCGCTACCATATTCATCGATGACTATTCTCCGCATTAGAAAATAACATTCAACCGTGGCAGCTATATCAGAAGCAGCTCGATGCGCAGACTTATTAGTAACACCAAGATATTTGCACATGGCACTCAGCGTTCTCGAACCAGTAAATACGCGCCTCGCTACACTTATCGTATCAACATAGTCATTAGTAAGAGGTTTATCTAAAACTTTTTTATACGCACAATAAAGGAAGTCTACATCGAATGAAGCATTGTGAGCCAACAGAAGTGAGTCTTTTGCAAAATTTTCAAATTTTGGGATCACAGCATAGATAGAAGGAGCGTTTTCAAGCATAGAATCGGTAATGCCAGTCAACTCAGAGATTTCAGATTTTAGGCCATAACCAACGTTAACTAATGTTTCAAATTTATCGACTATTTGACCGTCTTTAATTTTGAGAGCGGCAATTTCGATAATATCATTTTGATCATTGCTAAATCCCGTAGTTTCGAGATCAACCGCAACGAACGTCATTGGAAGCTTGTGTAAAATCTTGCCACAATCCACGTTAGTCTTAGATTTGGTGGGCATTATTTCTACCTTTCGTGCAACTTTGCCTTCAGCCTGCCAATGGAGAGAACTATCTACTTTGTTCTCAAGCATTGAGCACTTCCACTGACCATACTCATAATAACCTATACGAGCATCAACGCAAGACGATTTATATGGATTTTGCCTAGAAAGTTCTCAAAAATGGCCAGCACAGGTTTAGTTATTAACCTATCAATCGGACTATACATAAAGACTATTTATAGCTTAAAACAAAACGGCGCCCCGGGACTGACTCCCGGGGCGCCGTCGCTCCATTCACACGCGCTTACTAAATACGCGACTATAAATGGGCTTTGCTACTCACTCCCACTCAATGGTGCCCGGAGGCTTGGAGGTGCAGTCGAGCACCACGCGGTTGACCTCGGGGACGGTGTTGGTGATGCGGGTGGAGATGCGCGCTAGCACCTCGTAGGGTAGGCGGGTCCAGTCGGCGGTCATGGCGTCCTCGCTGGAAACCGGGCGCAGCACGATCGGGTGACCGTAGGTACGCCCGTCGCCCTGCACGCCTACGCTGCGCACGCCAGCTAGCAGCACTACCGGGCACTGCCAGATTTCCCCATCGAGCCCGGCAGCGGTTAGCTCCTCGCGGGCGATCAGGTCAGCGGCGCGCAGTACGCGCAGGTTTTCTGCGGTTACTTCACCAACAATGCGGATGCCCAGGCCGGGGCCGGGGAAGGGCTGGCGCGCCACGATCTTCTCGGGCACACCCAGTTCGCGCCCAATAGCGCGCACCTCATCCTTGAACAGCTCGCGTAGCGGCTCGATCAGCTCAAAGTCTAGGTCGTCAGGCAGGCCGCCCACGTTGTGGTGGCTCTTGATGTTGGCCGCGCCCTCGCCACCGCCAGATTCGACGACGTCGGGGTAGAGCGTGCCCTGCACCAGGAACTTAATCTCGCCGCCAGCAGCGCCAACCTCCTCAATGACGCGGCGCTGAGCCGCCTCGAAGGAGCGAATAAATTCGCGGCCAATGATCTTGCGCTTGGTTTCGGGGTCGGTTACCCCGGCCAGGGCGGAAAGGAAACGCTCGGTTTCATCCACGGTGATTACGCGGATACCCATGCCCTCGGCGTAGTCGTGCTCAACCTGTTCGCGCTCACCGGCGCGCAGCAGGCCGTGGTCCACAAAGATGCAGGTGAGCTGGTCACCAATGGCCTTGTGTACCAGCGCGGCGGCCACGGAGGAGTCCACGCCACCACTTAGGCCACAGATTACGTGGGCGTCGCCCACCTGCTCGCGGATGCGCTCAACCTGCTCATCAATGATGTTGCCGGGCGTCCAGTCGGCAGACAGGCCGGCGCCGTCGTAAAGGAAGTGCTCCAGGGCGCGCTGACCGAACTCGCTGTGCAGCACTTCAGGGTGCCATTGCATACCGAACAGGCGGCGGCTGCGGTCTTCAAAAGCGGCCACGGGGGTCTCGGCGGTGGAGGCGGTAACCACGAAGCCTTCAGGGGCAGACTGCACGGAGTCGCCGTGGCTCATCCACACCACCTGGTTTGCGGGGGTGGAGGCAAACAGGCAGGAGTTAGAGTCCACCTCAGCGGGGGTGTGTCCATACTCGCGGGTGCCGGTGCGGCCCACGCGCCCGCCCAGGCCCTGCGCCATGGTTTGGAAGCCGTAGCAGATACCCAGGATCGGAACGCCAGCATCGAAAATGGCCGGATCTACGCTCGGGGCGCCTTCCTGGTAAACCGAGGAAGGACCGCCGGAAAGAATAATCGCCGCCGGCTCTTTAGCCAGCATGTCGGCGACGCTCATGGTGTGAGGGACAATCTCGGAGTAGACCTTGGCCTCACGTACACGTCGGGCAATTAGCTGCGCATACTGGGCACCGAAGTCCACCACAAGAACCGGCTTGGGGCCGCCGGCGGGGCTTACAGAATCGGTCACCTTCTTAGGTTACCTGCCCGCCGCTAAAGTTTTCAGCCCTGTGCCCGACGCCGCCGCTCGCCTCCCGCCCAGGGCGTAAGTTCCGCTTGTCTACTCCCCCGACGCCGCCGCTCGCCTCGCGCCCAGGGCGTAAGTTCCGCTTGTTCGGCTTTCCCGCGCCCGACGCCGCAACATCCAAAACTCCCCAAACCTACCCGCTGAGTTGCAATTTCTTGCAAAATCAAGAGCCATTTAAATAGAAGTTTTCCACCTTCGATTTATAGGCTTTACATAAGAATGCAGGCCACAACGGCTTGCAACACTCCCCCTAGCCACCCCCTGCAGACACGGACTTTTTGGCGCATTGACAAGGAAAACTGGCAGACCAATAATTTTAGTGAGGTCGGCTTCACATCATCAGCACAGCCCCTGGTCTTGTAACCAACCTCAAAATCGTGGTCGTTAATTCATTTAGCCTCCACCTGCCTCAATACTGCGACGCCTATCTAAAACCACTAGCAGAAAGGACTAACCCAATGGCAACCGTCGCGCTTTTGGGTGCAGGCTTCATTGGGAATCTCCACGCTGCCAACCTAGCCGTGCACCCGCACGCAGAACTGACCTGGGTGTTTGACCCTCAGAGCGAGCTGGCTAAACTAACCGCGCGCAAATATCACGGCATTGCCGCCTCTAGCGCCCGCCAGGTTTTTGTCGATCCCAGTGTGGATGCGGTAATCATCGCGTCCACCACTGACTCCCACGCCGAATTACTCGATCTTGCGTTAGAGCACCACAAACCTGTACTGGTTGAGATGCCTCTGACCACTTCGGCACTTAGCGGCAACGATTACGCCAAGCGCTTCACCGACGCACACCTGCTAGCCATGCCAGATCTGTGCCGGCGCTTTGCGCACAACTACATTCAGTTGCGCACCTGCATTTGTGACGACTCTTTGGGAGACATTGAGCTGTTGCAGATCTCCTCCCGCGGCATTTCCCTATCCCCTTTTGAAAACTATAGGCACCGCCAGGCCCGCCTGCGTGAGCGCCTGATTCACTTCTTCGACCTGGCCACCTGGCTACTTAACAGCCTGCCGGTGGATATTTACGCTGCCTCCAGCCGGCTTGAAGATGACCCTAGCTCCCCCATTAACACCTGCGTGGCCACACTACGTTTTGCCAACGGCGCCCTGTGCCAGTTGGACGCCTCCATGCGTGACGGCTTGAGCTATGACGAGCGGGTAGCCGCCCGTGGCAGTATTGCCGCTGCTGAGACCCAACGTGGTTCTGGCGTGGCACTGCGCCTCCATCAAACTCAACGCTCAGTAAAACACTACGTAGATGCCGATTGGCTTGAGCGCATCACCCCGATTTTTGCCAGCTCGTTAGAGAGTTTCCTGGGTGCTCTTGAGAGCGAGGAAACCCCACCAGCCAGCCTGCAAGACGCCGTCGTTGCGCAAGTGATCACACAGGCGTTCACCCAGTCACTAACTGAGGAGCGTCCAGTGCCATTCAATTGGAACAATCCCCTAGGTTTGTCAGTAGTAAAATCCGATTTTTTTGGCGCCCATCACACCGCCTAACACCAGTGCGCAACCGTATGTCATAGCTCACGAAAATTCGTGCATACAAATCTTTTCCAACCGGGTAATGTATTCATCAACAGCGAGATGCGAAACGTTTCGGAAGGTTTTCTGAAACAGCTTGCAGCAACTTGCTAGAGAGCTTGATCCCAAGCCTCCCAAATACATACAAACCCCAGGAGATAACGAAAATGACCGCCGTACTCGAGACCACCACCACCGCTACTTCCACCAAGTCCGTCGCCAAGAACGACACCCGCGACGCCGACCTCTACAGCTTCACCATGGCCATGGGCGCCATTGCCATCATGGTTGTCCTGATGGCCCTAGTCGGTACCATCACCGGCACCGCCATCATCACCATCGCCGCCGGCCTAGTTGCCAGCGCTGCCACCTTCATCGGTGTGTACACCGGCATTAACCTGCTTAACCGCTGACTAAACCTCAGGTGGCTGGTAGCCACTTTAGACAGCTGCCAGCCACCCTCCGGGGTTTCCTTCGCCCGGTAAATACGCGCCGCCCAGTGAATACGCTCCGCCCGATAAATACGCGCCAGCAGTAATCACCGCGCTTGGTAGTAAGCACCGCATTTGGCGGCAGACCTAAGCTTGGCGCCCAACTGAATATCCCAGGACGCACCCAGCGTCCTTTTTTGTTGCCTTTTGCGGATTTTATTTCGACGACGACGACGTCGCCGCACCACCCTCAGCAGAACCGGCTGCCTCCCAAAGCACTCCCCTGCGGCCAGATTCTGAAGCTCGCCAGAGACCAGATTCTAGAGCTTGTCAGAGACCACTACTCGCCAGAGGCCACTAGGGATAACTGCACAATAATCATGGCGTTAACAGCGCAGATAACAAGATACAAAAGTGCCCGGCACTTAATGTGCCGGGCACCGTCTAGCCTGTTAGCAATGGCCTGCTAGCAAGCAATGGCCTGCTAGCAGGCCAAAAGCGTCACAGCGACATGTCCACGACGGCGCGGCCCTGAACTTCGCGGTTGCGCAGAGCCTCGTAGCCCTCGGCTACGTCCTCCAGCTTGTAGCGGCGGGTGACCAGGTCGTTGTAGTCGATTACGCCACGGGCGGCGAGGTCTACCACGGCCGGCAGGTCCTGGCGGGTACGAGCACCGTAGGAGCCCAGGATCTTCTGGCTGCGGCGCACAGTGCGGTTGATCTCAACGTCAGCGGTCTGGCGGCCGGCACCCAGGCCGATCGGCACCATGCGACCGCCGTCGGCCAGTACGTCCATGGCGGTGGCCCAGGTGGCAGGGATGCCCAGGGCCTCGAAAGCCACGTCTACACCCTTGCCGTCGGTGAGCTTGAGGACCTCTTCACGAGCGTTCTGCTTGACGGAGTTGACCACAGCGGTGGCGCCAAACTTCTTGACGGCTTCGAGTTTCTCGTCGTCGACGTCGATAGCGATTACCTGGCGGGCACCAAAAGCGTTAGCGATCTGGCAGATATTGGAGCCCACACCACCGGTGGCAACCACGGCCACGGTCTCACCGAAGCGCAGGTCAGCGCCGCGACGCACAGCGCCGTAACCGGTCATGGCGGCGCAGCCCAGGATGGCGGAGGTAACCGGGTCAACACTGTCGGGCACGGGGGCCACGGCGGTGGCGGGGATTACGGCGTACTCAGCCAGGCCACCCATGGAGTACATGTAGATGGGCTCGCCGTCGAGGGATTCTAGGCGGGTCTTGCCGTCGTAGAGCACACCCTTTAGACGGTTTAGCTCAAAGAAGGGCTCGCATAGCTCGTCGTGGCCGGAGTTGCAGTGGTGGCAGCGGCCGCAAGGCATTAGGAAGCCACCAGCAACCTGCTGGCCAACCTTCAGGCCGGTGAACTCGTTACCCGGGCCCAGCTCAACGATCTGGCCGGCGACTTCGTGGCCGAGCACTGCAGGCAGCGGGAAAGCGATGGCACCACCGATAACGTGCAGGTCAGAGTGGCACAGGCCGCAACCGCTAACCTTAACCAGCACCTCGCCGAAACCCGGGTGAGGGGTCTTAATGGTCTCTACCTGCAGGCCCACCTGCGGGTCGCACAGCACCGCCGCACGCATAGTTTCGGGGATCTCAACGACGTTCTCGTTGGCCATTACGGCCCACCTCTCTGTGTGTTACGTATTTTGGGCACCTGCCGGTGCAATGGGTTTAGCCTACCCCAGGCACACCGATTTGTCGTTACATATGGCTGCGAAATCGAGGATTTGCACTGTCAATTGCGCCAGCTAGGAAGTTCGTGCAACTTTTTGGGAAGTAGGTCCCAGCTGCGCGGTTCGCGTACGACGGCGCCGCAGCCGCCCCAGCCCCGCAGCCGGCACAGCGTCGTCGCCGGCAGATCACATACGCAGCTCACGGGGCATACGCACCATAACCAGCATGCATACCCACAGGTAGAACACAAACAGCGCCATTAGCAGCGATTTGAAACTAAATTCAACCGCCAACGCGGCCACACCCAGCACCACAAAGCGCGCCAGGGCGTTAGCCAAAGCGCTCTGCTCGCGCTGCCAGTTAACCAGCCACGGCGGCACGCGGGTATCAATAGCCCCGTGACAAGCCGGGTAAATCAGCCAACGCTGCACCGCCAAAGACGCACTCACCAGGATGATTAGCAGCATCCCACCCCACGCCGCTAAGCCCAGCTTAGGCAGGCTAGCTAGGGCCGTCATCGACGCTAAAACTAAAACGATGCAGCCAAAAAGCACTCGCAGATAGCGCTGGCCCCATGAGCGAGTCACTATCACCCAGGCCACCGCCGAAATCAGGGCCAGCACCAGCGCAAACAGCCCTACTGTCCAGCCAGCAGCGCCGGCGCTCACCAGCGTCAGCGGGGTCACCACCACCAGTGCCACCGCGCCCGGGCTTTCCTGAGCCAGCAGCAAAATCATGGCGGTCACCAGCGAAGAGCGCACCTGGGGCAGTTTCAGATCCGCCCAGCGCAGGGGCTGTTGCTCGGCCAGCATCTGGGAGTCCATACGCACCCAGTCAAGCTCGACGGCGGCCTCCAGCGGCCCGTGCAACGCCTTTAACGCCGCAAATGCCTGCTCATCGCGCCCCTTGAGGGCATACCACACTGGCGACTCCGGCAAAGTGGCCACTAGCAGCAACAATCCGGCGCTTAGCACCGCTAAAACCACCAGCGCGAAAGTGGGTGAATAAGCGCCGGTAAATAGCCAGCCCGCCCAGGCCACCGCGATCCCCAGCCCGGCACCGATCCCAATAATGGCGGTTACCTGCGGAGTTAGTCGCCTATGCCCACGCAGCGACAGCTCGTGCACACTAAAGGGGAAGTTAGCCCAGCTCATCCCATAGCCCAAGCCCATCAGCGCGAAGGCAATTAGCCGGGCCACGTGCGCGTCAACCATGCCAACGCAGGCCCCGGTCAGCATAAATAGGGCCGCCATAAAGTTAATTGGACGCCTGCCGGTAACTACCGCTAGGCGAGGCGTCACCAGCACCGCCAGGATTCCGCTTAGGCACAGGCAGGCCACCATATGCCCCAGCCACTGCGGGTGGGCTAGCACGTAAACTGCGGCGACGGCGTCGACAGCTCCCAGCACCAGCCCGGTTAGCCAGGCATATACGCGCAAGTAAACCGGTCCAATATGGGCTAGTTTCAAGGCCATCCTCCTTTGGTACTGGCGCGCAAGCAACACTGGCAAGATGCTGGCAAGCAGGCGACATTGCGGCTGTCGGTTGTACTGACAAATATAGCGTGATGGTTTTCCTCGCACAAAACAACGGTTCAGGTGGCTATAGTCGCAGCCACCTAAACCGTTGCAATTAAATCAGGAGTAGTCCTTTTAGAACTAGTCCTTCATGAAATATCCCTTTGCGGAGCAGTCCTTTCAGGCGTAGTCCTTCTGGAACTTCAGCTCCAGCTCCTCTAGAGAGTGGAACTTAGTTTCGGGCACAAACTTCCAGTAGAACAGGAACGACAGGAAGTTAATGGCCGCGAAGATACCGTAGGTACCAGCTCCACCCACGTTTTCCATCAGCGGCGGGAAGGCAATGGACACCAGCGACGTCGTCGTTTTTACCCGAAAATACCCGTAACACACAAAACCTATCCTGAACCACTTTTTAGGAAGCTCAAGATAGGTTTTGATATTTTTTATGGGACCTTATACCCTTTGTACAGCCTAAGCTGACTTAGGGTATTGGCACTTAGAAATCAGCCATTGGTCGGGAAGTTCATGCCGACGTAACCAACCTTCTCGCCACGCTTGGGCCAGCGGGTGGTGATGACCTTGGCCTTGGTGTAGAAGCGCACGCCCTCAGGGCCGTGGATGTGGGTGTCGCCCAGCAGCGACTCCTTCCAACCACCGAAGGAGTAGTAGGCCACGGGCACAGGAATCGGCACGTTGACGCCCACCATGCCAGCCTCAACCTCAACCACAAAGTGGCGGGCGGTGTCGCCGTCGGAGGTGAAGATGGCAGAGCCGTTACCGTAAGGCGAAGAGTTAACGATCTCGATAGCTTCTTCGTAGGTGTCGGCGTGTACCACTACCAGCACCGGGCCGAAAACTTCCTCGCAGTAGATGTCCAGCTTGCGGTCAACGTTGTCCAAAATGGTCGGGCCTAGCCAGAAACCGTCGGCATACTCTTCACCTTCAGGCTTGTAGCCGCGCCCGTCGAGCACCACGCTGGCGCCGTTAGCTTCAGCCTCGTCGATCCACTTGGTGATGCGCTGCTGGCTAGAGCGAGTGATAACCGGGCCCATTTCGCTGGCCGGGTCAGTGCCGGGGCCAACCACAATCTTTTCGGCGCGAGCCTTGATGGCCGGGACCAGCTTTTCCGCAATGCCGCCCACAGCCACGATTACCGGCAGGGCCATGCAGCGCTGACCGGCAGCCCCGAAGGCGCCGGCGCTGATGTGCTGAGCCGCAAACTCGATGTCGGCGTCGGGCATAACAATGGCATGGTTGTTAGCGCCACCCAGGGCCTGCACGCGCTTGCCATGAGCCACACCGGTGTCCTGCACGATGTGGGCCACCGGAGAGGAACCCACGAAGCTGATGGCGTCAATGCCGGGGTGGGTGAGGATGTCGCTTACCAGGTTGCGGTCACCAGCAATTACGTTGAACAGGCCGTCAGGTAGGCCGGCTTCCTGGTAGAGGCGAGCCACGAAGTGCGAGGCGCTGGGAACCGGGGAGGCTACCTTGAGGATGAAGGCGTTACCGGTGGCCAGGGCTACCGGGTGCATCCATAGCGGCACCATGGCCGGGAAGTTGAAGGGGCAAATGCCGGCGACGACGCCGACGGGCTGACGCATGGTGTGTACGTCTACGCCGCTGGAGGCCTGGTCGGTGAATTCACCCTTGAGAGCAGCGTTAATGCCGCACACAAAGTCCACGGTTTCGCGGCCGCGCGCGATCTCACCCAAGGCGTCACCGTGAGTCTTGCCGCCTTCGCGCACGATAATGTCGGCCAGCTCGTCAGCGTGCTCGATCATGAGCTGACGGAACTTGAACATGATGTCTACGCGCTTAGCCAGGGAAACGCGGGCCCACTTGGCCTGGGCAGCTTTGGCTACCTCAACTACATGGTCCAGGTCTTCTTTGCTGGCCATGAGTAGTTCGTCAACAACCTTGCCGGTGGCCGGGTTTTCGACGGGAATGGTCTTGGTTGAAGAACCGGTGTAGGGCTTACCGTCCACCCAATGTGAAATCGCCATGATCTCCTCTTTCTACTGTTCTTCGACGAACAGCCGGTTAATTTTGTTAGGACAAATATAACACGCTTTGTGTCAGCTAGTCACTAACTTTCGCTCAGTCTCTGAGCCTTAAGCCCTAGTCTAGCGCATCAGCACCGAACTTAAAGACATTTATGACGCAATAGTGGGCCAGTACCCATTTTTGGATACTGGCCCACTACTAGCCACTCACGTGGCGTCGTCGCTAACCCGTAAATCTCACTAAAGAGTCATCACAGGTAGTGACGCTGGGGCTTGCGGTCGCGCACGTAGTCCTCGTAAGCCTTCTGGGTGGACTCTAGGCGAGAAACACCCGAGACTGCCACATCCCACCAGCTGGAGCCGGGCGGGTTGGGGCCGTAGAGGTCGGTCTCAATGTGGATCATGGTGGCCTTGTCGCTAGCTTCAGCCTTGCGGTAGGCGTCCTTGAACTCTTCGATGGTGGAAACCTTGATTACGTCAATGCCCCAGCTAGCAGCATTGGCGGCGATGTCTACACCAGGAATGTTCTGCTCATCTTCCAGGTGCGAGCCGGTGCCACGCTTGCGGTATTTGGTACCAAAGCGCTGGGAGCCGCGAGACTCAGACAGAGCTCCAATGGAGGCAAAACCGTAGTTCTGTAGCAGTACGTAGATGACCTTAATGCCTTCCTGGGCCACGGTGGCCAGCTCCATGGGCAGCATCTGGTAGGTGCCGTCACCAACAATGGAAACTACCTCGGACTGCGGGCGGGCCAGCTTGGCACCCAGGGCAGCGGGAATCTCGTAGCCCATGCAGGAGAAGGCGTACTCCACGTGGTACTGCACCGGGGTCTTGGCCTGCCATAGAGCCTGCAGGTCACCGGGCATGGAGCCGGCGGCGTTGATAACGATGTCCTCCTCGCCCAGCAGCTCGTTAAGGGCACCAAATACCTCAGTCTGGGCCGGCAGCGGGCCGTGGCCTAGGTGGTAGCACTTGTCTACCTTGGCAGCCCAAGCCTCACGCTCAGCAGCAATTTCCTCGCTGTAGGCGGCGTCAACGTGGTAGTCAGCCAGGGCTTCCTTGAGGGCAACTAGGGCCTCGCGGGCGTCAGCCACAACCATTTCGGCGCTCTGCTTGGCAGCGTCGAAAGCAGTTACGTTGATGTTCACGAACTGCACGTCGGGGTTCTTGAACTGGGTCTTGGAAGCGGTGGTGAAGTCAGAGTAGCGGGTACCGATACCGATGATCAGGTCAGCCTTGTCGGCCAGGTGGTTACCACTGTCGCCACCGGTGGAGCCCACGCCACCCACGGAGCAGGGGTGGTCGTAGTTGATGGCGCCCTTACCGGCCTGGGTGTCAGCCACCGGGATACCGGTAGCGGAGGCGAACTCACGCAGCTGCTCAGAAGCCTCGGAGTAGATGGTGCCACCACCGGAGATGATCAGCGGGCGCTTGGCGGCGCGGATCTTGGCGACGGCGCGCTCTAGGGCGGCCTTCTCGACGGCGGGGCGACGCACGTGCCATACGCGCTTGCGGAAGAACTCCAGCGGCCAGTCGAAGGCCTCAGCCTGCACATCCTGGGGCATGGCGATGGTGACGGCGCCGGTCTCGGCCGGGTCGGTCAGCACGCGCATGGCGTTGAGCAGGGACGGGATCAGCTGCTCGGGGCGGTTGATGCGGTCAAAGAAGCGCGAGACCGGACGGAAGCAGTCGTTAACGGTCACCTCTAGGGTGGTGGGGTCCTCTAGCTGCTGCAGTACCGGGTCCGGAATGCGGCTAGCGAACTGGTCGGAGGGGAATAGCAGTACCGGCACGCGGTTGGTGGTGGCCAGGGCGGCGCCCACAACCATGTTCAGCGAGCCCGGGCCGATGGAGGCAGTGCACATGTAGGTCTGCATGCGGTTGGTGGTCTTGGCGAAGGCGGCAGCAGCGTGTACCTGGCCCTGCTCGTTACGCGGCATGATGTAGGGCATCGGGTTTTCGCCCTCAACCGGGGCAATTTCGTTCTGCAGCAGTGCCTGACCGATACCAGCCACGTTACCGTGACCGAAGATACCGAAAGCGCCCGGGATTAGACGGTGCTCGACGCCGTCACGCTCGGAGTACTGGTTGGACAGGAAGCGAATGGTGGCTTGTGCGACGGTTAGGCGCACGGTGCCGGTGTAGGCTTCATTGCTCACGTTGGTTCTCTTTCTGTGGATCTACGCTTAGATTTGTTTATACATTAAGGGTATTGCTGTGGCCGGCACAATCAGAATTTTGTGCACCCGCTCAGCGACGCGCGTGCGCACTTGTCCAGCTCTGGCTTACTTGGTCATCGGCAGGCGCGGATCTACCTCCTGGCCTTCCCAGCTGGCGCGGATCCAGTGGTGGGCCGGGTCATCGGGAGCCAGCCACACTAGGTCCTCGCTGGGGCCAGCCATGACGTTTAGGTAGTACATGTCGTAACCGGGGGCGGCCACGCAAGGACCGTGGTAACCGTGCGGGACCAGGGCGGTGTCGCCGTCGTGAACCTCAGTGCACAGGTCAATGGGGCGCTCAGGGGTGCCGTAAGTGCGGTGCAGACCAAAACCGGCGCTGCCGTCAGGGCCAGAGGCAATCTCGAAGTAGTAGATCTCTTCTAGCTCACGCTCGTTTTCGCTGTGCTCGTCGTGCTTGTGGGCCGGGTAGCTGGACCAGTTACCACCCGGGGTGAGCACCTCGCAGGCCAGCAGGTGGGAGGTGGTTACGCCCTCCACAGCCAGGCAGTAGTTGTTTACCTGACGCGAACAGTCCCCCGCGCCGCGCAGGTCAATACGCACGGTCTCCTTGGGGTAGTAAGCGGTGGGCAGGTCCTTGGTGGCCACAGCCGAGGGGAAAGCAAAGCGACCACCGTCAGCGCTGGTGATGGTCAGCTCCTTACCGCGACCAACATAGAGGTAGTCGGTTACCGCCTGGAAAACCCCGGGGCGGCCAGCTAGCTCATAGTCGCGCCCATCCACGCTTACAGTGGCGGAACCGGCTAGGGGCAGCACCAACAGTTCGCTGTCGCCGGTTTCTAGAGCCTGGCTGGCGCCAGCTTCTAGCTCCACCACACGCAAGCCGCTGTAGCCCCAGCCAGCCTTTTCGTGGTCAATGTCTACGGTGAACTGACCGTGCCCACTAGTGCGGGCCGGAATGAAGATATCTGCACTCATGTTTCTCACTTCAATAGTTGGACGGTCTTGTCCACTGCCGTCGCCACATCGCCGTCGGCAGGGAATAGCAGCGAGCGGCCAATTACTAGGCCGCACACATTGGGAGCTTGCAGGGCTTTACCCCAAGCTACCAGGTCTTCATCTAGATTGCCCTTGCCTGCCCCGCCCAAAATCAGGGCCGGCAAGGTGGTGGCTTCCATAACTCGCTCCATGTCATCTACAGCCGGCAGTTTCAGCCAGGTGTAGGCGCTGGTTGACCCCAGCCCGGAAGCTACAGTGATGGAAGTGATGACACTTTTAGCATCTAGTAAAGCTTTAACTGAGCCGCCTTCACGGTAAGTAATGAAGGGCTCAACCATGGCCACCTTACGCGAGCGCGCCAGCTCATCTACCGCCTGGGCGCAGTGCTCTAGGGTGCGCACTGAGGCGGGATCACTGTAATCCACTCGCAGCAGCATTTTGCCGCCGTCGAGATTAGCGTCCACCACGCCGCGCGCGTTGTAACCGGTAAAGCGGTCGTCAATTTCAAACTGGGCCCCCTGCAAACCGCCACGGTTCATGGAGCCAAATACCAGCTTGTCGTCTAGCGCGCCTAGCAGGGCCAGGTCCTCGATTAGATCGGCGGTGCCCAAGAAGCCGTCTACGCCTTCACGCGACAGAGCCTGGATGCAGCGATCTAGTAGCTGCTCGCGGCTGGCCATGGCCTGTTCGCCGCCACCTGCCCCCAGGGCGCCCCGGGCGGGGTGGTCGCAGGCAATAATCATTAGGTTGCCGTCAATGCGGGCCGGGTCTGCTTTGGGGCGCTCGCGCAGAGCCTTGGCGAAAGCTTCGGGCTTGTGCATGCGGATTTGGGAGAGCTTGGCAATTAGGCTCACAATACGTCACCACTTTCGAGCATGGTTTCTAGCTCTGCGCGGGTGGGCATGGCGGTGGAGCACTCTAGGCGTGAGGCCACCAGGGCACCCGAGAGGGAGGCCGCCTTGATCATTTTTTCCAGACCCCAGCCTTCTAGTAGGCCGTGGCAGATAGATCCGCCGAAGGCATCGCCAGCACCTAGGCCGTTGGTTACGTTTACCTTGGTGGCGGGCACCCACACGCTTTCGTCGCAGGTCTTGGCTAGGGTGCCGCGTGGGCCTTGCTTGACAATGGCTAGTTCCACGCCGCGCTCTAGTAGGGCGTCTGCGGCGCGTTCAGGTTCAGTTTCTCCGACGGCGACGGCGCACTCTTCGCGGTTACCGATGGCTACGTCTACGCTTTCGAGTACATTCCATACGCGCTCGCTGGCTTGTTGCGGGTAGGCCCAGAGGTTTTCACGGTAGTCCAGGTCAACGATGGTGTAGGGGCGCTTGTCGCGTCGCGCCAGGGCGGTGGTGTGTACCTGTAGGGAGCGTTCTCGCGATAGGCCGGTTACGGTGAACCAGAAGATTTTGGCATTTTCGACGGCGGCCCAGTCTACTTGCTGGGGTAGCACCTCTAGGTCTGGGGCGCTGGGCTCGCGATAGAAGTAGAGGGGGAAATTGTCGGGGGGAAAAATCTCACAGAAAGTGACGGGTGTGTGAAAATCACGCACGGTGACTACATTTGCGTCGCTCACACCTAGGCGGCGCATCTCACGCTGCACGAAGCGACCGAAAGGATCGTCACCTACACCGGTAATTACCCCGCTGGTGTGACCTAGGCGGGCGGCGGCCACAGCTACGTTAGTGGGAGATCCGCCCAGGAATTTGCCGAAACTTTCTACATCTTCAAGGCTTACCCCGATTTGTAAGGGGTAGATATCAACGCCACTACGACCTATTGTTAGTACGTCTAAGCCGGCTTGAGTTGTCATGTTTCTGGGTTACCTTTCCACTTCTTCGGGGTGGCCCGCGTGCCGATAAACAGTATGCCCACTCACATCTGGCAGCGTCAAGCTTTGTACTTACAAACGGTTATATGTGTACAGCACACAAATTATTGCTTTATTATTAGCACCATCATCACTTGATCAGACAAGCCGGATGACAACGAAGCATGTCACTATGTGCGAGCGACGTTGCCAACTGGCTTGTTGTGTGGTGATACCCCAACATCCCGAATAACTACACAGTTATCGAGCATCTAAATACCCTCACGGGTTCCCTGATTTAGTTGCCCGCACGAAAGAAAAGACACCATGGCTACCTCCCCCGCGACCCCCTACGCGCTGCAGATACAGTTGGATCGCACCTCCCCAGTGCCGCTCTACTACCAGATCTCTGAGCCGATCGCGAAGCTTATCTTGGATGGTGACCTGCCTGCAGGTACTCGCCTAGAAGACGAGCTTTCTATGGCCGCCCGCCTACAAGTTTCCCGTCCCACCGCCCGCCAGGCCCTACAGCGCCTAGTGGACCGTGGCCTACTAACCCGACGACGCGGCGTCGGCACTATCGTGGCTCCCACCCACGTGCACCGTCCGATGGAACTAACCAGCCTCCTCAATGACCTCAAGAGCGCCGGACACACCGTACGCACTTCGGTCTCCGACTATGAGGAGCACCCCGCCAACGCCGAAGAGGCCAAGCGTCTCAAGGTTCGCCCTGGCACCGCCCTAGTTCACATCGTGCGCCTGCGTTATGCCGACGACGAGCCCGTCTCCATCCTCGACAACCTCCTGCCGGCTGACATCGCCCCCTCGATGCGCCGTCTAGAGGACAACTCCCTATACGACCTATTCCGTGAGCTAGACATTGTTCCTACTACTGCTCACCAGGTTATTGGAGCCCGCCTGGCCTCCACTACTGAAGCCAAGATGCTCAACGAGCGCCGCAACGCCGCAGTGCTAACCGCACAGCGCACCACTTACGACGCTAACGGTCGAGTCATTGAATACGGTAACCACATTTACCGCGCTTCACGCTACTCCTTCGAAACCACCCTGTTTTCGCAGTGAGTAATTGACCTGTCAATTTTCAGGCAGGCACTTAGTTTCGACCCAGCGAAGCTAACTAATCTATAGCTACGGCGTCGCCAATCCGGCGGCGTCGTAGATTTTTACGTGGAATAAAGCCGAACTTTCCTGCAAAAGCGTGCGCAACCCGAGGGTAGAACGCGGGTATCTACCCAATTATCGATTTTGTACTGACATATGTTGACACGTGCGGGCCGCCTCCCCTAAAGTCATTGCTACCGACACCGCTGAGGTCGTCTTCAAAGATTTTCACGAAGGAGTGCCTGTCAATGAGCATTGAATACACGCCCGGGCCGCTGCTAGATGCAGCCCGCAACACCCCCACCGCGCTGTGGAACGACTCCTCTGACCCAGACGAGCTGCGTCAGTCCATTTCCTACGGTGGTGTTGGCGCTACCTGCAACCCGACCATCGCTTACAACTGCATTATCAAGCGCAAGGACTTCTGGAACGCTCGCATCGCCGAGATCGCCAAGGAAAACCCCACCATCACCGAGTCTGAGGTTGGTTGGACCGCAGTACGTGAGCTGAGCCTAGAGGCCGCCAAGCTACTAGAGCCCATCTTCGAGCGCGAGAATGGCCGCAACGGGCGCCTGTCAATGCAGACCGACCCCCGCCTAGCCCGCTCCGCCAAGGCCCTAGCCGACCAGGCCGAAGAGTTCCACAAGCTAGCTCCGAACATCATCGTCAAGATCCCCGCCACCGCTGTTGGCGTTGAGGCCATCGAGGAAGCCACCTACCGTGGCGTAAGCGTTAACGTAACCGTCTCCTTCTCCGTTCCCCAGGCTGTTACCACCGGTGAAGCCATTGAGCGTGGTCTAAAGCGCCGTGAGGCTGAGGGCAAGGACGTGTCCACCATGGGCCCCGTGGTCACCTTGATGGTTGGCCGTCTGGACGACTGGATCAAGGAAGTTGCCAAGCGCGACAAGCTGTTCCTCGACCCCGGTCACCTAGAGTGGGCCGGTGTAGCCGCCTTCAAGCGCGCCTACGCCGAGTTCCAGAAGCGCGGCCTGCGTGCTCGCATGCTCTCCGCTGCTTTCCGTAACGTGATGCACTGGAGCGAGTTCGTCGGTGGCGACGTCGTAGTCTCCCCGCCGTTCGCTTGGCAGCAGCTGATCAACAACTCCGGCTACAAGATGGTTGAGCGCATGGACGTGCCCGTGCGCGACGACATCATGGAGACCCTGCTGGGCATCCCCGAGTTCGTCCGCGCTTACGAGCCCGAGGGCATGACCCCCGAGGAGTTCACCCAGTTCGGCGCCACCCGCAAGACTCTGCGCGGCTTCCTAGAGTCCGACAACGACCTAGACCGCCTGGTACGCGAGGTACTCATTCCCAAGCCCTGATCTTAAGATCAGCTTAAATTTAAGGGCGGTGGCCTAAAGATACGGCTGCAGCTAATGGTTGACTGCGCGGCCACCGCCCACATACAAACTCACTACTTAACCTAGGAAAAATATGCTAAACATTGCCGTCATTGGCGCCGGCCGCATTGGCCACGTCCACGCTAAGACCGTCGCCTCCCACCCGGACGCCAAGTTGGCCCTGATTGCTGACCCCTTCGGCGACGCCGCCGAGAAACTCGCCGCTGAGTACGGTGCCCGCCACACCACTGACGTTGACTCCGTTTTCACTGACGAAGGTGTCGACGCCGTCGTTATTGGCTCCCCTACTCCGCTACACATTCCGCACCTGCTGGCTGCCGCCAAGGCTGGCAAGGCAGTGCTGTGCGAGAAGCCCATTGCTTTGGACATGAAGGACGTTGAGGCTGCCCAGGCTGAGCTGGACGCCGTAGAGGTTCCGGTTATGTTCGGCTTCAACCGCCGCTTTGACCCTTCCTTCGCCACCCTGCACCAGGCTGTTGCCGACGGCAAGATCGGCAACCTGGAGACCCTGCTGATCATCTCCCGCGACCCCTCCGCCCCGCCAGCCGAGTACGTAAAGGTCTCCGGCGGTATCTTCCGCGACATGACCATCCACGACTTCGACATGGCTCGTTTCTTCCTGGGCGACATCACCGAGGTTTACGCCGTAGGCCAGAACTTCAACCCCGCCATCAAGGAAGCCGGAGACTCCGACGCCGCTGTGGTAACCCTGAAGAACGCTGACGGTGTGGTAGCTACCATCATCAACAACCGTCACTGCGCTTCCGGTTACGACCAGCGCCTGGAGGCTCAGGGCGCCACCGGTACCCTCAACGCCGACAACATCCGTGCCACCACCGTGCGTCTGAACAACGACCAGCTGACCGACGCCGCCGAGCCCTACCTGGACTTCTTCCTGCAGCGCTACGCCGACGCCTACCGCCTGGAGCTGACCAGCTTCATCGACGCCATCAACGGTGGCACCAAGCCCCTGCCCGGCATCAAGGACGCCATCGAGGCCCTACGCCTAGCCGAGGCCGCCACCGAGTCTGTGGCCACCGGCAAGGTTGTCCACCTGTGAGCCTTACCGGGCTTATCAGCTGTAAGCACTAACTGCAGGCAAACCCAAGCTGCCTACATTACCCAGGCGCTGCCTACCTGCCTAGGTAACTAGTAGTGCCTTCACAGCTTCTCCAGTAAGTTTGTGGGGACGAAGATGCTTTTTCGTCCCCACAAACACTTTTTTAGGCCCTTATATAAACTTTGTTGATGAGCGCACAATCATTCGTGGTTTAACTTCAACACATACACTTTTATCAGCTTTCATAGTGATATGTATGTTGTTGCCAAACTCCTCTAAGGCCTCAGACACACTCACTGATTCACCGCGCCGCTGCAGCGAGCGCACATGCGCTAGTTTTAGCGCCGCCCGCGACATTAGCAAAGCATCTTGATCGACTGTGCTTAGATCTAGGGCGCTTACCCCAGCCAAATCAATGCCGTCATAGCCCATCACTAAAATATCTTGCGGCACTCGTTTACCGGCGCGAACCAGCTCCATTAACGCACCAATAGCGCAGTGATCGTTAAAGCACATTAAAGCATGGGGTAAATCACCGCTGTCTAATAGTTGCTGCGCTGCCCGGGCCCCGTCAGCCTCCGAGGTACCACCACTTACTACTTGAATGTAGCGCTCTAAACCATGGTCTTTCATAGCCTGTCGGTAGGCGCGAGTGCGACGTGCACAGGCATTAGAGCTGGCGCCGTCGATATAGGTAATGCGGCTTACCCCCTGCAAAACCAGGTGGTCCACGCTGGCGCTAATACCGACGTCGTCGCGCGAAAACACGCTATCAACCCCGCTAGCTGCAGCGTCAGCGCTGAGCACCACTGTGGCCACGCGCTTGCCGATCCGCCCCTGACGCTCGCTATCGTCGTCGTCGGGGTCAATTAGCACTAGTCCCTCACAGTGGCGTGCCAGCAGGGCCCCCACCCCGGCGTCTTGATCATGATTAGCGGTAGTGGCCGCTACCAGCACATCTACGTTTAGGTCCGTGGCAGCCGCATAGACAGCATCTAGCAGGCGCACCTGGAAGGCTTGGCCGGCAGTTAGCACCACTCCCATCATGCCGCTATGACGACGGCGCAGCTGCTGGGCGTTAGGGTCAGCCGAGTAGCCCAGGCGCTGGGCGGCCTGCAAAATTTCGGCGCGAGTAGACTCAGCCACTCCACTAGCCCCATTGAGCGCAGCCGAAACTGTAGAAATAGAACGTCCAGTTGCTTTAGCTACACTAGAAATAGTTACCTTTGCGCCCATATTTCTCCTATACACACTTGCTAGGATTGTCCCATAAATAATCAGTCATAGGAGACATGATGAAGGCTCGTCCAGCAACACAGGCAGATGTCGCTGAGCTCGCAGGAGTTTCACGCGGCCTGGTATCCCTGGCATTAAGCGGGGGCGGACGCATGAGTCAGCACACCCGCGAGCGTATTCTTAGCGCCGCACGCGCCCTAAATTATCAGCCCCATTCGGCGGCAGCTGAACTGGCCGGAGGCGATTCGCACCGGCTGTTATTGGTGCTGCCCTATTTAGATAATCCCTATTTTGATCAGCTTTCCCGCGCCTTGCGTAAAGCGGCTGAAAAGGTTGGCTATTCGCTGTTGGTAATGGTTTCTGACCGAATGCCTGAGCGTGAGCAAGAAGTAATTAGGCAGGTGCTGCAAATGCGCCCGGCTGGGGTTATTTTTGCCGGGATTACCCTCGATACCGGGGCGGTGCTGGAGCTAAGTCAGCGCATTAATTTGTGTCTGTTAGATCGCCAATTGGGTGATAACACGGTGTGGGTTACTCGCCTGGATGAGATAGCTGCGGCCACGCAGGTAATCCGCCACCTGGCCAAGCAGGGCTACAGCCACCTGTATTTTGCTACCCCCACCTCCACCCGCATGGAGCCGATTGTCTATGAGCGCCTGGAGGCTTGCCAGTTGGTGGCCGCGCAGGAGCGAGTGCCTTTTAAGATCCTTAAATCTCACTGGGACTGCCAGGCCAATTTAGAGCTGCTAACTAAATCTCACGACGCCGGTCACTGCGCCATCATCGCTTTTAACGATCTGCTGGCTATCGACTACGCAGCGGCTGTCTACCGTTCAGATTGGCGGATGGGGCCAGACGTTGGCATGGTTTCATATGACAATACCCGCATGGCTGCCCACCCTGAATTTGCGCTCTCTTCGATCGATCAGAATCTTGAAAAAATGGCCGCGCTGTCAGTTAAAGCACTGGTTGATCCTCCCACCCCTGCCCCACAAATGCAGTTAATTGAGCCGTTTTTGCAGGTCAGAGCCTCTTCTTTGCGCTCCGCCAGGGTTAGTTAAATGTGCTCTTCAAACGGCGCGCACTGATCGATTTTGCAGCACTTACTGACATATGCCACACTAAATCAGCCTGCATCACTAAGTATCACAGACCACTCAAATCATGCAGTTGTACTTACATTTGCGTGATGCTAGTGTGTACTCAACGTCATTGCTGACGCGCGTTTGCACCGACAAATACAACACATTCAAACCACACCACAGATACCAAGGAGGAACTATGGGTGAGAAGAAGCGCCTGGGGGTTGGCGTAATCTCCCTAGGTTGGATGGGTCGTCTACACACTCGTTCTTACAAGGCCGTAGCCGAGTACTTCCCCGAGCTAGGGGTAGAGGTAGAGCTAGTTGCAGCCGCTGACCCGATTGACTCCGTGCGCGAAGAAGCGACCGGCAAGCTAGGCTTCAAGCGCGCCTACGCCGACTACCACGAGCTACTCGCAGACCCCGAGGTAGACATCGTTTCTATCGCTTCACCCAACTTCCTGCACAAGGAAATCGCCCTCGCCGCCATTGCTGCCGGCAAGCCCTTCTGGATTGAAAAGCCCATGGGCGTAAGCGCGGAGCAGTCGCGCGAAATCGCTCAGGCCGCTGAGAAGGCTGGCCTGGTTAGCGCCGTCGGCTTCAACTACCGCCACACCCCCGCTATTGAGTACATGCGCACCCTGGTGCGTGAAGGCAAGCTTGGCCGCCTGACTAACGTGCGCGTATGGTTCATCGCGGACTACAACTCCTCCCCACTAAGCCCGCTGACCTGGCGCGCTAGCAAGGAAAAGGCCGGCGCCGGCGTCGTGCCCGACCTAATGAGCCACGGCGCAGACCTAGCCCAGTACATCGTGGGCCGCATTGCCTCCGTTAGCGCCATCACCGACACCTTCATCACCGAGCGTCCTATCCCCACCAAGATGGGTGTGGGCCACTCCGGTTTTGAGATCGGTGACGAGGTTGGCGAGGTTGAAAACGAAGACTACGTAGCCATGCTGGTACGTTTCGACAACGGCGTGGTGGGCACCTTAGAGTCCTCTCGCGTCAGCGTAGGTCCGCGCGCTGAGTACGTGGTTGAGGTTTACGGCACCGAGGGCTCTGCCCGCTGGAACTTCGAGCGCCTCAACGAGCTGGAAGTATGCCTTGGCGTCGACGGCGGAGCTACCCACGGCTACACCCGCGCTATGGCCAACCCGGCTTGGGGCCAGTGGTCCCGCTTCCAGCCGGCCATCGGCACCTCCATGGGCTTTGACGACATGAAGGTTGTTGAAGCTGCCCAGTTCATCGAGTCCGTTCTAACTGGCAAGCAGCTCGCTCCTTCAGCTGCCGACGCCTGGTGCGCCGCTGAAGTTGACGAAGCTACCGTCGCCTCTGCCGCTGATGGCCAGTGGCACGAAGTGGCTCACGTCGAAGGCAACACCACTTTCGACAAGTAATCTGCCAATACTGCTAAATACTGCGCCTGGCCCCTTTGGGCCCCTAGCTCAGGGGCCAGGCGAACCCACGCCGGGCTGCCGGCAAACACAACAATTAAAAAGACTTGCCCCCACTGTTGGGGGTATACGCTCGTAGATGAGTGAAAAATAGGAAAGGAGCCACCCAATGTCAAAGGGTGACATCTCCCTGAAGACTATTAACAGGGAGCAGATGCAGAAGGCGGTTGACAAGACTCCGCCTTCTGGCAAGCACCGTGGCGTAGTTGCCATCGCGGCTGTAGCCACGCTAGGTTCACTGCTATTTGGTTACGACACCGGTGTAATCAGTGGTGCATTGCCCTACATGTACATGCCCGACGGCGCTTCCGGCCTGGCACTTACCAGCCTCGAAGAGGGCGGTATCTCTGGTGTTCTGCTAATCGGTGCAGCTGTGGGTGCACTCATTGGTGGTTTGTTGTCTGACAAGTACGGTCGTCGCCACAACATCACCCTGCTGGCCATCTTGTTCTTCTTCGGCGCCTGCGGTAACGCTTTCAGCCCGAACGTGTGGATCATGTACATCTTCCGCTTCATCCTGGGCTTTGCCGTGGGTGGTGCGAGTGCAACTGTTCCTGTTTACCTAGCTGAAACCGCACCTAAGCGTATTCGTGGCTCCATCGTGGCCCTCGACCAGCTGATGATCGTTACCGGTCAGCTGCTCGCCTTCACCATTAACGCCATCATTAACTCCATGAGTGGCGGCCCCAAGCTGACCATCACCGCTGACCCCTCTGGCACCCTAGACCCGAGCCTACTGGGCCACGACATCTCCTTCGATGTTCTGTCCAAGATGCAGACCTCCCAGGGTGGTAACCTCGAGCCCGCCGCCTACCACGCCTTCCTAGAGCAGCTGCAGGTCAGCGCCGGTAACGGTGACACCTGGCGCTACATGATCGTACTGTGCTCGGTCCCGGCTGTGGCCCTGTGGATCGGTATCCGCCTCATGCCTGAATCCTCCCGTTGGTACCTGGCTAAGGAACGTCTCTACGACGCCATTGGCGCCCTCAAGCGCGTGCGCAACGAGGAAAAGGACGGCCCGCTGGCCGAGGAGCTTATGGAAATGGTCCAGGCTCACCAGCAGGAAGAAGAAGAGCACGCTCAGCGCAAGGGCTTTGGCTACGTCATGGCCACTCCGTGGCTGCGTAAGCTGATGTTCGTCGGTATCTTCCTGGCTATCACCAACCAGCTAACCGGTGTTAACACCGTTATGTACTACGCGCCCAAGGTTTTGCAGTACGCCGGTATGTCCACCTCCGCCGCCATTACCGCCCAGGTTGCTAACGGCGCCATGAGTGTTATCGGTTCTGCCCTGGGTATCTGGCTGATCTTGAAGTTCCGTCGTCGTCAGATCCTGATCGCTGACGTGATCGGTGTAGGTATCTCCTTGCTGGCCATTGCTGCCATCTTCGAGTTCACCATTGCCCCGCACATCGACAACAAGACCACCCCGCCGAGCTGGGCTGCCTACCTGATTTTGGCTCTGATGGCCGTATTCATGCTGATCGTTCAGTCCTCCAACGGAACCATCGTGTGGACCATGATGGGTGAAATCTTCCCGTCTAACGTGCGCGGTGTCATGAACGGTACCGCCATCTTCTGCCTGTGGATCGTCAACGCCATCGTGGGCTGGACCTTCCCCTACATGATGGAGAACCTTGGTGGTGGTATCACCTACACCATCTACGGTGTCACCAACCTGGTCGTAGCCGTGATCCTGTTCAAGATCATGCCTGAGACCGCCGACAAGTCTCTGGAAGAGATTGAGGTCGAGATGAAGGCTCGCTTCTCCTGACCAAAACTTGTGGGGTGTTTGCCGTAAGACAAGCACCCCACTTCAGCGGCGCTTCTAGGCACCGCCACAGTTTCGACGTCGCCCCTAACTAGCCGCGTTAACTGCGCTAAGTGACCACCAGGGCAGCACCGCCGCATCCCCCCAAAGGCACACAGAGCCCAAGCGGTCAGGGGCGGCGTCGGACGCAAAACTGTTCACCGGATCGAACAAAATAAAATTAATTGTCCAGACATTGAAGTCTCAGAAACGTTTCGAATAGACTTTTTAGTGAGCGCTTGAGACCGGGATACGCCGCTCACCGAATGCTAAAACACAAAGGAGTTGCAATGGCAGCAAAGCTAGACCCCACTACCGCTATCACTGACCCGCACGGCATCACCTGGGGTATGCACCCCATCAGCTGGCGTAACGATGACATTCCCGAGGTTGGCGAATGGAACACCATCGACGTCATGTTCGACGACCTGGCCACCGTTGGCTTCCGTGGCACCGAGGTTGCCGGCTGGTACCCGCCCAAGGAAGAGGTCAAGGCTAAGGCTGACGCTGCTGGCCTGAAGATCGTGGCCCAGTGGTTCTCCTCCTTCATCGTCCGTGACGGCATCGACGCCGTTATCCCCGAGTTCCGCGCCACCTGCGAGTACCTGCAGTTCCTGGGCGCCACCCGCGTGGTGGTCTCCGAGCAGACCGGCTCCGTGCAGGGCATCCGCGACATCTGCATCTTCGAGAACAAGCCCGTTTTGACCGAGGAAGAGTGGCCGGTTCTGGCCGCCGGCCTGGACAAGCTTGGCGAGATCGCCCACGAGTACGGCCTAGACCTGGTCTACCACCACCACCTGGGCACCGTAGTGCAGACCAAGGAAGAGACCTTCAAGCTGCTTGAGCTGACCGACCCCACCAAGGTCTCCCTACTGTTCGACACCGGTCACGCTTTCGTGGGCGACGGCGACGTCCTGGGCCTGCTGCACGGCGCCATCGACCGCATCAAGCACGTACACTTCAAGGATGTACGCCCCGAGAAGATGGCCGAGTCCAAGGAAGCCAAGCGCTCCTTCCTCGACTCCTTCCTGGCCGGCATGTTCACCGTACCCGGCGACGGCACCATCGACTTCACCGAGCCCTACAACTTCCTGGTCGAGCACGGTTACAAGGGCTGGATCCTAGTTGAGGCCGAGCAGGACCCCAAGGTTGCCGAGCCCCTGAAGTACGCCAAGATCGCTCGCAGCTACGTTGAGGAAAAGCTCATCAACGCCTGATGCCTAGCGCTTTACCCCAAAGCCTGTAAAGCTAGCAGTTTTTAAGCCAGCTTTACAGGTAAGGGAATACGTCCCGGATCGCAGTTCACTAGCGGTCCGGACTTTTTTATGCCCAAGCGCCTCTAGACCTGGCGCACCTTGCTAGGGGTGAGCACGTTTATATCCGCCCGCGCCCCTAAAGTACCCACCCACTCCCCTGCCCCGCTCTGACGAACTTTCTTTCACGACGGCGCCCCTAAAGTCCCCATGCCGCCCGCGTGCAGAGCAGCCGAGCCGACGACGTCGGCCTGGGTGGGGTTAGGCATATGGGCAGTCTACTTTAAGTAAAATCAAGCAAGAATTGTTCTGACAATTACTGTAGACTGTAGCGGTGTTAGCTTCTTTAACGGTACTGAGCTGGGCGATGCTAATCGTTGCAGCGCTGCTAACCGGCCTGGCAAAGACCGCCATACCCGGTTTAGCTTCAATTGCGGCGGCGCTTTACGCCCTGGTGTTGCCCGCCAAAGAATCCACCGGCATGATGCTGGTTTTACTGCTGGCCGGCGACCTGCTGGCTATTTGGACTTACCGGCGCGACGCCGACTTCAAACTATTGCGGCGCCTGGTTGTTTCAGTGCTTACCGGGGTGGTAGCCGGAGCGATCTTTATGCGTTTTGTTAGCCAGGCACAGATGCGTAAATCTATTGGTATTATTTTATTACTTTTAGTGATGTTAACTATTTGGCAGCGTCGCCGTAAGCTAACCAATATTCCTGCGAATAAACCTATGCGCGCAATTGCGGGGGCTTTAGCGGGCTTTACCACTATGGTTGCTAATGCTGGCGGCCCAGTTACCAGCATGTACTTTTTGGCCTGCGAATTCAGTGTAAAAACTTTCCTAGGAACTACTGCCTGGTTTTTCTTCCTAGTTAATCTTTCTAAGCTTCCCTTCACTATTTCCCTGGGCCTAATTCAGCCCCAGCACCTGCAAATAGCGGCTTTTTTGGTGCCGATCGTACTGTTTGGGGCACTGGCGGGGCGCGCGCTGGCCAGGCGGTTGACTTTGGCAGTGTTTGAGCCACTGGTCATCATCACCACCATTATTTCTACCTTGCCGCTGCTGCTGGCTTAAGTTACAGCGACGACGGCGCGGCCCGGGGCGCCGGCGTACGGCCCGGGGCGCAGACGCGCGGCGCAGTACTACCCGGTGCGCCGTCGGCACCAGCACCCCAGGCGGCCCGAGGTGGTGCTGCTCCTGCTGCCCTAGTCGCGCTTTTAGGGCAGTTGCCCCAGAGCGGAGGCGAGTGGCGCCGTCGGAAACCGACATAACTAACAAAAACCCACAAAATAAGAGATGTTTCACCCCTGCTCAAAGCCAAGCTAGGCAAAGTTGAGCATGACAATGAGGCAGACTTAGAGCATGGGACGCCGAGGTCACCTCGGCCGCCCCGCGAACGATTTGATAGAAGATCCGAGGTTGTAGCGTGGCACACAGCATTTATATCAGCTCTCCCAGCGCTGGCTCGGGCAAGTCAATGGTGGCTTTGTCCCTAGCTTCAGCGCTAACCAAGGTGGTGGCCAAGGTTGGTATTTTCCGCCCCTTCGTATTTGACCGGGAAAATGACCTATTCACCCCGCTCCTACTTGAGCACTCAGGCTCACACCTAAGTGCCGAGCAGGTCATCGGTGTCACCTGGGACGAGTTCCGCGCCGACCCTGAGGCCGGCATGGCCACCATCATTGAGGCCTACCGCAATGTGGCCCGCGAGCACGACGTGGTCATCATTGACGGCTCTGACTACGACGGCGTCGCCGGCAACCCCGAACTGACCCTAAACGCCCAGGTAGCAGCCAATATTGGCGCCCCCACCCTGCTGGTAGTAAACGGCAACCAGGGCCCTTCCGAGGCACTAGCCAGCGCCCAGGTATCGATTAAGGAAATTGCCGCTGAGCACGCCCGGGTGGTGGCCGTGGTAGCTAACCGCTGCAAGCCCAGCGAGCGCGAAGCTATCGAGTACCTGCTCAAGTCCAAGCTGGAGGGGCTAACCGTCACATCCATTCCGGAAGTGCCGCTACTGGCCGCCCCCAGCGTCGGCGAAGTTATGCGCACCATTGATGGCCAGCTACTTTCCGGCGACCCGGCGCTGCTAGAGCGTGAAGCCGAAGACCTGCTCATCTGCGCTATGGACGTCTCCCACGCCATGGAGCGTCTACGTGATGGCCAGCTGGTGGTTGTGCCCTCCGACCGCGTAGGTATCATCATCGCCCTGGCTGCTGCGCACGCCTCCACCGCCATGCCTTCCCTGGCTGGTTTGGTACTAAACGGCGGTTTCCCGCTGCCTACCGTGCCCGCTGAGCTGATCAAGGGTCTAAGTACCTCGCTGCCCATCATCACCACCAACCTGGACACCTTCAAGGTGGGTCTGGCTGCTGGTTCCATTAAGGCTCACATCGCCCAGGGCTCCAAGCACAAGATCGACGTCGCTATCACCACTTTCGAGCAGGAAGCTGACGTTAAGGGCATTATGGACGCCCTGGATGTGGCCCGCTCCGAGGTGGTTACCCCGCTGATGTTCCAGAGCGAACTGATCGAGCGTGCCCGCAACGACCGCCGCACCATTGTGCTGCCCGAGTCTGAAGACGACCGCGTGCTGCGCGCCACTGACTCCGTGCTGCGCCGCAACGTGGCCAATGTGGTGCTGCTAGGTGATGAAAACGCTGTGCACGCCCGCGCCACTGAGCTGGGCCTAAACATTTCCGGCGCCCGCATCGTGTCTGTGCACGACGAGGAGCTGCTAGAAAAGTACGCCACCGAGTTTGCGCGCCTGCGCGCCAAGAAGGGTGTCACCCTGGAGCAGGCCCGCGAAAAGGTTCAGGACGTGTCCTACTTTGGCACCATGATGGTGCACATGGGCGACGCCGACGGTATGGTTTCGGGCGCGGTACACACCACCGCCCACACCATCGTGCCTTCCTTCCAGATCATCAAAACCAAGCCGGGCACTTCCATTGTTTCCTCGGTGTTCTTGATGCTGCTTGAAGACCGCGTCCTGGTTTACGGTGACTGCGCCGTCAACCCTGAGCCCACCGCTGAGCAGCTGGCTGATATCGCCATTTCCTCGGCTGAAACCGCCCGCCAGTTCGGGGTGGAGCCGCGTGTGGCCATGCTGTCCTTCTCCACCGGCACCTCCGGTAAGGGCGCGGATGTGGACAAGGTCCGCGCCGCCACTGAGTTGGTCCGTCAAAAGGCCCCTGAGCTGGCCGTTGAGGGCCCCATTCAGTACGACGCCGCCATTGACCCCTCCGTGGCCGCCACTAAGGCCCCCGGTAGCGCCGTCGCCGGACGCGCCAATGTGTTCATCTTCCCGGACCTTTCCAGCGGTAACATCGGCTACAAGGCCGTACAGCGTTCTTCTGGAGCGGTGGCGGTGGGCCCGATCCTGCAGGGCCTGAACAAGCCGGTAAACGACCTGTCTCGCGGTGCATTGGTGGAAGACATCATTAACACCGTGGCCATCACTGCCGTACAGGCACAGGGCTAAAAGCAAGCACTAACAACGCAAGTAACGCAAGGGATTTTTATGGCACTGCACACCGTTTTGGTGATCAACTCCGGTTCTTCCTCCATCAAGTACCAGCTGGTGGACCCTGACTCTGGCCAGGCCCTGGCCTCGGGTCTGGTGGAGCGTATCGGTGAGGAAATGGGCGCGATCACCCACAAGCACGACGAAGCTAAGACTGTGATCGAAGCTCCCGTACCTGACCACCGCGCCGGCCTAGCCAAGGTGCTGGAGCTGTTTGAAAGCGAAGGCCCCTCCCTGGCAGAAGCCAACATTGCCGCCGTCGGTCACCGCGTAGTGCAAGGTGGGCGCTACTTTGACGGCCCCGCCCTGGTGAACGAGGCGGTAGAAAACCGGGTTGAGGCGCTAATCCCGCTAGGCCCGCTACACAACGGCCCGGCCCTAGCCGGTATCCGCGTGGCTCGCCAGCTGCTGCCCGATGTGCCGCACGTGGTTGTTTTCGACACCGCGTTCTTCCAGGGCCTGCCGGAAGCCTCCGCACGTTACGCCCTGAACCGCGAGGTTGCCGACAAGTACGAGATTCGCCGCTATGGCGCCCACGGCACCAGCCACCAGTACGTTTCCTCTACTGTCAGCCAGCTGCTGGGTCGTGACGACCTCAAGCAGATTGTGCTGCACCTGGGTAACGGCGCCAGCGCCTCCGCTGTTGTGTGCGGGCGCGCGGTAGACACCTCCATGGGTCTAACCCCGCTGGAGGGCCTGGTTATGGGCACCCGCACCGGCGACATCGACCCGGCTGCGGTATTCCACCTGGCCCGCGTGGCCGGGATGGACGCCCAGGAGCTGGACCACCTGTTCAACCGCGAGTCCGGCATGAAGGGCCTGTGCGGCGACAACGACATGCGTGAAGTGTGGAAGCGTATCGACGCCGGCGACACCCAGGCCCGTGAAGCCATGGACATCTACATTCACCGCCTACTCAAGTACGTGGGCTCTTACACCGCCGTCATGGGTGGTCTAGATGCCCTCACCTTCACCGCTGGTATTGGTGAGAACGACGCCGCCATCCGCGCCGAGCTGTGCGCTCGCCTGGGTTGGTTGGGTGTTGAGCTAGATGAGCAGGCCAACAACCAGCGCAGCCCCGAGCCGCGCGTGGTGTCCACCCCCGACTCGAAGGTGAAGGTGCTGGTAGTACCCACCAACGAGGAGCTGGCCATCGCCCGCCAGGCCATGACCCTGGTCTGAGCCATTAGCCGCGCTGGCAACAGCGCCGGCACCCTGGCCACCACCAAATCAGGCACTGGGCGCTGCCGCGTGGCCACGCTAGCCGCCTGGCCACGCGCAAAACCTAGCCGCTTGGCTGCCTGACCACGCGCAAAGCCTAGCCGCGCAGTCCGCCTGACCACGCGCAAAGCCTAGCCGCGCGGTCCGCCTGGCCGCGCAATCCGCCTGACCACGCTGGCAACAGCGCCGGCGCCAGTGGCGCCGCGTTGTTGCCGCAAAGCTAACCGGGTTTAAAAGCAATGTGGGCCGGAATTTACATTCCGGCCCACATCTTTTTGTTTCACGTTAAACGTGTTGCCTGCCCCTAAAACTAGGGACTAGGCCGAGCTCCAGCTTGTTCGCCGGCCGCCCTAGGGTACACGCCGCCAGCCCAGGGTTCCGATTGCCGACCAGTTGGTCTTGGCCTTACCCCTAAAACAGAGTGTCAGGGTTAGAGTCAGCTGGTTTAGTGTGTCCGCCGTGGCGGTTAGCAGACAAAATTTCTTGTTGCACCGAGGCAACTGTTTGCTGCGCGCTAGCAATCTTTTGTTGAATATTGGCGATTTTTTGTTGCGCCGCCGCGATCTTCTGCTGAATCGTCATAATGCTTTGTTGAGCTGCCGTAGCCTTCTTGTGAATTGTCACAATGCCTTGTTGAGCTGCCGCGAGATTTTGTTGAATCGCCGCAATACTTTGGTGGGCGGCAACTATCTTTTGCTGTTCTGAGGCAATTTCTCGTTGCGTCTGCGCAATCTGTTGTTGCAAAGCAGCGATGCTCTGCTGTGCATTAGCAATTTTTTGTTGGCCAGACATCGTTTTCACCTCACCTGACGCACTAGCACTAGTTTTCGCATGCTCTTTTTTATTTGGCTGGCTAGCAGCTTTACTAGCAGACTTCGCCCCCTGAGCTGAGCCGGGCGCCGTCGTCGTAGTCCCCTTATTTTCCCCGCGAGTCCACCCCGGGCCACTCTCCACCGAGCCGTGACGCTGATAAGCCGTGGCGGCGGCGCGGGCCTTATCATCAGCGGCCTCATTGAGGGGGTGGCCGCTGTGACCACGGACCCATTCAAAACTCACCTTACGGCCAGTAATGGCTTTATCGATAGCCTGCATTAAGTCAACATTAACCACTGGTTTTTTATCGGCTTTACGCCAACCATTAGCTTTCCAGCCCGCTATCCATTTAGTCACCGAATTAATCACGTACTGCGAATCAGCCAGTACATGTAATTCTTCATTTGTGGGGGCAGTGGCTTTCAGCAGCTCCAACAGCGCTGTAAGTTCGCCACGATTATTGCTGCTGCTAGGCCACCCCCCAGCCGCCCAGCAGTTTTCGTCCACGTACCAAGCCCAACCAGCCGGACCGGGATTACCCAAGGCCGACCCATCTACCGCAACAACAGTCGTCATAGACCAATACTAAAGACAAACAAAAACCCCCGCTGCGTAAAAACGCTGGCGGGGGCTAAGTTCAGACGTATCAGGCGTCTAGGTCGGTCTCTAGCAGAGCCTTGAGGGCTTCCAGACCGGCCTCGGCACCCTCGGCCTCGCTGGTCAGGGTGACGACGTCACCGAAGGTGGCGCCTAGGGTCATGACACCGAGGATGGAGGAAGCGTCTACCGGGCTGCCGCCTTCCTTGGCAATGGTGACCGGGATGCCCTGTTCGCCAACGGCCTTGACGAAAGCAGCGGCAGGACGAGCGTGTAGGCCGACCTTGGAGGCAATGGTGGCGGTTACCTGTGCCATAAACATTCTCCTTAACTGAAGTTATTGCCAGCGTTGGCTGGTAGCTATGAGAACGCGCCGCAGGTCGCCGCGCGTGCTGGGTATTACTTTACCGTGTTCTAGGTCAAAATTTCACCTGGGTTAAGGTGGATAAATAAATTTTGGCAGACATACTGGCTTGTCTGCGCAGCGCCTGCATGGACCTAATGCGGGGCTCTCAGCCCCAGCAGCCGGTTTTCCTATCAGCAACCAATTTTGGTACCAGCTGTTGGGTTTCGCCCCCAGCTAGCCGGATAGCTTTCCGGTCCAAGCTGGCTTTTACGACGTCGTCGCCCCCGCCCCTATCCCCTGTCCCTGCTCCCTGTCTCCCGTCCCTGCCCCTATTCCCCATCCCTGTCCCGCTTCCCTATCCCCCGCTCCTACCGTTACCCCACCCCTGCCGTCATCCCCACCCTCTACCGTCACCCCTATCCCCACCAAAACGACGCAAAAATGGCACCTTAGTGAGGGGCATAGACGTGCCAAACTTGAAGCAACGCCCCGCCCGGACTGTCACGCCGACAACAGCGCCTGTCGCCACACCGACACCTGCGGCCTAGCCAATCTGGCAGCCCAGAAACTCGGCACCCGGCCGCCGCACCGGCATTCATACCCAGCCAATCCGGCAGCCGGCGCCTAGCAGTACAGGTACCGGGCGCCCGGCAGCAGACACCCGGCAGCCGCCAAATCACAACTTATCCACCAAATCGCATCCACCAGGAGAAAACATGAGCACACCATGGTTTAACGGCCCCTTGTTGGGCTTCGACACGGAAACTACCGGAGTTGATCCTCGCCATGACCGGCTGGTCACGGCCGCTTTGGTGTTCCGCCCCGCCAGTAGCGACGCCCCCAGCCGCGCCCAAGACACCGTAAGCACCTGGCTGGCCAATCCCGGCGTCGAGATTCCCGCCGGCGCCACAGCCGTGCACGGAATTACCAACGAGGTGGCCAAAACTCACGGCGCCCCCATTGAGGAGGTTTTGGAACAGCTCGCCACTCATATTGTTGACGCGCTGCAGGCCTCGATCCCACTAGTCATTTTTAACGCCAGCTATGACCTAACCCTGATGGAATCCGAGCTTAAGCGCCACGGTCTGGTCACACTAACCGAACGTCTGGGTGGGGAGCCGACGCCGGTGCTAGATCCGCTGGTGTTGGATCGGGAGCTAGAGCGCTGGCGTAAGGGCAAGCGCAAGCTGGAGAACCTGATTGAGGTTTACGGCGTCGAGAACGATGAGCGGCTGCACACTGCAGAGGTAGATGTGCAGGCCACACTGGATGTTTTGCAGACGATGGCGCTTAAGCATAAGCAGTTGGCACAGCTAAACCTGACTGAGGCTAATGCTTGGCAGGCTCGTTCGCACGCCAAGTGGGCACGTTCCTTCAATCAGTGGCTCAGCAAGACGCGCCCGGACGCCGTGCCCGCCAGCGAATCCTGGCCGCTTGACCTGGGCTGAGTGAGTCTTTGCCGTTTGGGTTTGACTGAGGGAACCTTTGCCACCTGACTTGGGCTGAGCAGCCCCGACTGCCCGACCTGGGCAGATAGCACGCGCATAGTTTTTACAGATTGCGTAGTTTTTACAAATACGGGCGCAGATTCACGAGGTGTTGTTCCGGGATTTTGATTTAGCCATGTAGGGCTCGGGGTGAGCCTAAAATTTTACGTATCACCAAACACACTAACCCACGCATTACTAAAAGCTCTAAACAGCAACCTAATAATGTGGGGCGTTATGTAGCATGTTTTGTAGCAGCCCTCATTACTTCCTTAACTAATCAAGCAATGTTGATCATGAGGGAATGCAGCGGGGACTCTATCTAGGCGCCACACAAATGGCGCTAGTTTCAGTGTCGCCAGAGCGTGCCACGCTCAGCGGCGCTAACTCCAACACTACTGACTCAACCAAGCTGGGCGGCGTCGTCGCCAAAGCAAACAGCACTGCTACCACCTCAAGCAGCCCCATCCTGAGGCTCAACCTGATATCTACCAACACCTGAGGAAGCAATTTTTCTCAGTTTTATTAGTGGCTTGAGACACATTAGTGCAGGTTTTTTGATTTGCCTGCGAGATCCAGATTACAGACCTAAAATATTAGGCATTACTAAACACAGTGTATAACACTCCAAAAGTACGGGGTGTTATGTACCATGCTTTGTAATACTTCCCCAACACTCCCTTAAAGCTTCATCAGTGTAGATAAACCATGGGGGAACACAATGGGGGCCATAGTAACTAAGCGCAGTCTTCAAGCAGCGTTGGCTTTAACTCTGCTAGCCTGCTCAGGGTTGAGTGGGTGTAGTGGGGGCCAGGAACAAAACGCTTCAAACACGGCTAGCAGTAAGGCCGCCGTCGCCAATGCACACACTAAAGCAGGCACCGCCACGCCAAAAGCCAGCGGTAAAACCAGGGCCAGTGGTGTGCCTACCGCAACCGGCGTACCCACTGTAGCTGCCACGCCCGGTGCTACAGCTAGCCCAACACTCATCATGACCCCAGAGCTGGAAGCCTCTAAGAAGCGGGCCCTGGCCACTCCCCCACCACCCAAACCAGAGCTGATCACAGTCAATAGTGATGACGGTGCAATAGCTACCGCTAAGTACTGGGTGCAATTGGATTATTACATCTACACCACCGGAAAAACTTCCGAATACAAAGAACTGTGTCCAGGTACAAGCTACACGGCTACTACGCACGTTGAACACGCGAAAGAAAATCATGCTTTAGGCGGCTGGACTGACCCGGTCACAGTGAAATTCACTAAAGCTTTCCGCAGAGATGACTTTAAAGACACGGTAGTAATACAAGTTGAGTTTGAACGTGAAGCTTTCACTCAGTATCACAGTGAAGGCAGGATTCAACACTACGAAAAGCAGTTACGCTGGGCCGGCGTAAAACTTGAATACAACGGAACCCAATGGATCGTAATCGAGGCGGCTAACCGTGCAGATTAAAAGATTAATATATGTGCTAGTACCAATAATTGCCTTATCCCCCTCTGCGATGGCAAATACTGAAGGAGAGAGTGACGATAATGGCATTATTATCAGTAAGCGTGAGACTACGACTAGTCCTGGCGGGTTTTCGTCTGTGGCTGAGCCAGCTGGGCCGGTAGACCCTGAAGCAGCTAAACGAGCAGCTGAAAAGTACCGCTTCCATTGCGTCACAGTGCCGAAAATAGTCGCCATCTTTGATAAAACCGAGGTAATCACCCCTGAAGAATGCACCGCCCAAGCCAACACCGGTGCGCCTTTGGCCGCTGGCCCTACCACGGTTAGTAACGAGCAAGTCGCCCGCCTGATCCCGCACGGATCGGGTATAAACCGTTACCCCAGCGGGGAAATATTCGTTATTTTCAAGCAGCCCATGATGGTGTGGACCAGCCCAGATAAACAAACCTTCAACATCACTTTGTTGGGAACACCCATTGAGGTTGAGGCGACACCCGTGTCTTTTAACTGGGACTGGGGAGACGGACAGTCCTTCGAAACCACTGATCCAGGCACTCCATACCCTAACTACACTGTCAGCCACCCATATGAGGTTACCGGTGACGGATACGTAATCAAACTACGCACTTCCTGGTCGGCCCGGTGGCGTATAGCCGGCCAGGCCCAATGGCACCAGGTCAACGGGACAGTAACTACTACAGAGACTTCCAGCCCGTTCAACCTTTACTTCGCTGACTCCTACGGCACCACACCATAGGGAACTCTTAGTTTCCGGTTCATAAGTTCCGGTCATAAGAAATTCTCACGCCACCACGCCGCAGGAAAAGTGATTTTCGAGGCGAGCCCACCACTGGCTTAGTTTCAACACATCACCACCCCATAGAGGAAGTGATGGTTCAAGTGCACTGAAATAGGTCTAGACATAGCAGCTACGCAATGTCCATAACCGGGCAAGGCTTAAAGCCCGGCCAGGTTTGAAGCTATACCAGTCCTAAAGCTAGACAAGTACTGAAGCTAAGCCAAGCCCGGGATCAGGTCATCCGCCAGGCAGGGTCACGTCCTACCTAAGCATCTGCATAAGTTTGTATAGGTCTTTGACCTAGCTCGGAGTTTGGCCCTCACAAATACTGACAAATCGTCCGTTCCCTATAAAACCCCATGGAATTTTTATAGGGAACGGACGATTTTGCCTGTATATGTCTGTATTTGTCTGTACTTGCTGGAGTTACTGGCGGCCGGAGTAGTTGGGGGCCTCAACTACCATCTGCACGTCGTGCGGGTGGCTTTCCTTCAGACCAGCAGAGGTGATGCGCACAAACTGGCCGTTAGCCTTAACCTCATCAATGGTGCGGGCACCCAGGTAGAACATGGACTGGTGCAGGCCACCGATCAGCTGGTAAACCACAGAGGCCAGCGAACCAGAGAAGGGCACCTGACCCTCAATGCCTTCGGGGACAATCTTGTCGTCGCCGCTGACATCAGCCTGGAAGTAGCGGTCCTTAGAGTAGGACTTGCGACCACGCGAGCTCATGGCGCCCAGCGAGCCCATGCCACGGTAGCGCTTCCACTGCTTACCGTTAACGAACACCAGGTCACCAGGAGACTCGGTGCAGCCAGCCAGCAGGGAGCCAACCATTACGGTGTCAGCACCAGCCACAATGGCCTTAGCAATGTCGCCAGAATACTGCAGACCGCCGTCGGCAATTAGCGGCACACCAGCAGCCTTACAGGCCTTAGCAGCCTCATATACGGCGGTTACCTGCGGTACACCCACGCCGGCCACCACGCGGGTGGTGCAGATGGAGCCCGGGCCCACACCCACCTTAACCGCATCCGCACCAGCGTCGATAAGAGCCTGAGCACCCTCAGCGGTAGCCACGTTACCGCCGATAACGTCGATACCGTGGAACTGCGGGTCGTTCTTGAGGCGGGTGATCATGTCGCAAGCCAGCTTGGCGCCACCATTAGCAGTGTCAACCACCAGCACGTCCACACCGGCGTCAGCCAGCGCCACGGCGCGCTCCCAAGTGTCACCCCAGTAACCCAGGGCGGCACCCACCATCAGACGCCCGGAAGCATCCTTGGTGGCGTGGGGGTACTGTTCAGTCTTAACGAAGTCCTTGACGGTGATCAGACCAGTTAGGCGGTCATCGTCGTCAACAATCGGCAGCTTTTCAATGCGGTTGTCAGCCAGCAGGGTCTTGGCTTCTTCGCGAGAGATACCTACATAACCGGTGATTAGCTTTTCACGCGGGGTCATACAGTCAGAAACGCTTAGTTCTTCCCAGCGCTCGGCAGGGACAAAACGCAGGTCACGGTTGGTGATAATACCTAGCAGGCGCCCCTGAGCACCCACAACGGGCAAACCCGAAACCTTGTACTGACCACATAGCTTGTCTAGTTCGGCGATGGTGGCATCCGGGCCAACAGTTACCGGATCCGAAACCATACCTGATTCACTACGCTTTACGCGTCGCACCTGCTGGGCCTGATCCTCAATGGATAGGTTGCGGTGCAAAATACCAATACCACCCTGACGAGCCATGGCAATGGCCATATCGGCTTCAGTTACGGTGTCCATAGCCGCTGAAATTAGCGGAATGTGTAGAGAAATGTTACGTGTCAACCGAGCGGTAGTGTCCACTTCGGAGGGAACGACGTCGGTCAGCCTAGGCAGCAGGAGGACGTCGTCATAGGTTAGACCAGTGGGGGCAAAGATGTCGCTATTGGTGATGGACTCGTTCACCTTTCTAAGGTTATGCCTTTGAGGTTAAGGTTCCAAGGTCTCACAAAGGTGGCTTTTTCCACCTTATAAAGCTGCGGTTTTTATCCTTCGGTTTAGCGGGCACCTCACCCCCGGTTTAGCGAGCACCCCACCCCCGGTTTAGCGAGCACCCCACCCCCGGTTTTGTGGGCGCCTGCCCCTTGGTTTTGCGAGCACCTCACCCCCGGTTTAGCGGGCACCCCACCAGCGCTTTTAGCTGCCAGCTCAGGCCTTAGCACTCGCTCTAACACTTGCCGTCTGACGTACACAAATAGCTTCCGCACAAACAAAACGACCCGCCCCTACCGGGACGGGCCGCACAAGCTGGGAAGGTTACTTGGTAACCACAGCTAGGATGTCGCGAGCGGAGAGGATTAGGTACTCTTCGCCGTCGTACTTGACCTCGGTGCCGCCGTACTTGGAGTAGATGACCAGGTCACCCTCAGCGACGTCCACCGGAACGCGCTTGCCATTGTCGTCAATGCGGCCGGGGCCTACTGCCACAACCTTGCCCTCCTGGGGCTTTTCCTTGGCGGTGTCGGGCAGGACTAGACCGAAAGAGGTGGTCTGCTCGGCCTCGACGGTCTGGATGACCACGCGGTCTTCGAGCGGCTTGATGGAGACGGACATAACGACTCCTCCTTTACGCATAGTATGCCCAGCAGCCTGTTGCACCTCTGCCGTCGCGGGGGTCAGCGGCACAGCACGCCGGAGGGCATGTGGAACATGCCTTAACGATGAATAACTTACGACGCCGTTAGCACTCAGTCAACGCGAGTGCCAAAATCTGCCTGAACTTTCGCCCACGGTGGAGTTTGCGCGAGCTGCCTACAGCATTATTGCCGGCGCACCTACAGAATTATTACAGGCGCACCTATGACATTATTGCGGCCCTACCTATGGCATTATCTAGGCATGGACGCTACCACCTTCGCACCGCTGTTGACCCCTGAAGGCTGGCAGCTCCTAGCCAACCTTCCTGATTACCAGCCTGATCAGGCATTGAAAGTGGCCGTGGCACTGCGCAAGCAGGGCTACTCCCCCGAGCTGATTGCGGCCGCCCTAACTCAGCAGCGTTTGCGAGACAAGGCCCAGGCCAAGTTTGGTCCCTACGCCCAGCGTATGCTGTTTACTCCCGACGGCGTGGAGCAGGCTAGTCGTTTGCAGGTAGCCGCGCTACACGCACAGCGCTTCGTTAAGGCTGGTGCTAGGCATGTGGCCGACATGGGTTGCGGGATTGGCTCTGACACCCTGGCCCTGGCTGAGCTGGGTTTGCAGGTCAGCGCCGTCGAGCTGGATGAGGCTACCGCCGCCCTGGCCACAGTAAACCTAATGCCCTATGAGCAGGCGCAGGTAATTAATGCCGACGCCACCAGCTTGGATTTAGCCCAGCTGGGGGTGGATGCAATTTTTGCTGACCCAGCTCGGCGCGCTAACGGGCGGCGCATTAGTGACCCTGAGGCTTGGTCGCCGGCGCTGAGCACGGTGCTTTCTTGGCGCCAGCAAGTACCTAACTTGGGCGTTAAGGTGGCTCCCGGTATTGATTATGCGGCTTTGCCTAGTGATGCTCACGTGCAGTGGATTAGTGATCACGGCACGGTTATTGAGGCCGGTATTTGGTGTGGTGATTTAGCACTGGAAGGTAGCGGCCGTAGCGCTTTAGTTATTGACGACGACGGCGTCCACCGCCTGCTAGATAAGGAAAATAGCCCTTCCATTGCCCCAGCCCAGCTTGGAGCTGCACCTGAATTGGGTGAGTATCTATTTGAGCCTGATGGGGCGGTGATTCGCGCAGGTTTAGTAGCTAAAGTTGCCGAACAATTAACAGCTGCCCCAATAGCCCCACAATTAGCTTATTTAACAGGTAATTGTGTATTGCCTAACGATTTAATTCCATTTGTAAGGGCCTGGAAGATTGTGCAGACTTTACCCACTAAACCCTCGGCATTGAAGGCCTGGGCCAAGCGCGCTGACATCGGCGCACTAGAGATCCACAAGCGCGGGATCGACGTTGAACCTGAGGCTTTACGCAAGCGCTTGCACCTGCAAGGCACTAAACAAGCGACAATAGTATTAACTCGCCAAGGCAATAAGGGACGTGGCAAAGCTATCGCTTTATTGGTTGAGCCAACAAACTGACTTAAATGTCTGAGCTTATATTCATAAGCGGCAGCGTAATCAAATTGAGTCACCACTTCCAGGTTACTCTCAGTTAAATTCCAGGTTGCTTAGTTAAGGTCTTTACCTAGCGGTCAGCATGCGCACACCCAATATAAATAGTTGAACATCTCAAGCCACACGCAAGTTGTGTAACTCTCAGTTCAAGGTTTTAAACCGTGAATAATTGAGTTAAATATACGATTTTGTGTTGATTGCGGTGATTTTGGTTATTTATATTCCTTATGCAGTTGACTCTCCCCCTTAGAGATAGTTAGCCTCAAAACTATCCCCAACTCGAATCTGTCGAAGGTAAACATCATGAGCGATATTTCTCGCCGCGCAACCCTTAAGGGGGCAGCTTGGAGCGCCCCCGTGCTCGTTATTGGCGCGCAGGCTAGTGCCGCCACCACCTCCCGCGTAGTTGAGCCCAAGCTATGGTGGAACAACACCTACGCCTCCACTCAGTGCCACCAGTACGCTGACAACCCGCGCAGCTACTCCTTCCTGATCGGTAACAGCCTGCAGTACGGCAACCGCGCCTCGGGCAACAAGAACGACTACGGTTTCCGTATTGCCAACGTTAAGTGGCAAAACCCCAACGGCAAGATCTACCCCACCGAGACCACCGCTCTCGCCGGTAACGCCGCTGACAACCCCGGCCCGCGTCGTCAGACCAGTGGCATGGGTAAGCCTGCCTACATTACCGAGGTAGCCAGCATCGACTGGATCCACAAGAACTACATCGTAAAGTTCGACACCATCGAGCACTCTGGTCTGGCCGGTAGGAATACCTACTACCAGGACAGGGCTTGGTACGACTGGGCCGGTAACGAGAACAAGGCTGCCGTAACCCAGCGCATCAGCGAAACCAACGGTTGGCCGCTACCCACCGCAGTGGACGTTAGCTCTCTGCCTGCTGATGTTGTGGCTGACGCCTACGCCAAGATCCGCTCCATGGGCTTTGAGCACCCCGAGAACTTCGTGCCTTACCGCAGCGTTTACCGCGGTAACTTCTACTTCAACGCTAAGGGCACCATCGGCGGTACTCAGCCGGAAGACAATGTAGCTGTAGCCCAGTACATCGACTCTCACTCTGAGACCCGTACTATCAAGAACGGTATTTCCACCATTACCGGCATCCCGCGTGTGTGGACCTACTATTTCACCCAGAACGACCCGTCCCTGCCGGCTGGCAAGAGCTACTACTGGACCAGCGCCATGTGGCCCTTCGGTGCCGAGGGCTGGAAGCGTGACGGCTACCCGATTCCCGCTGACTGGAAGTAATCTGCTGAAGTATCTAGGCAGTTACTAGCGTCTATTTGAAATAGCAGCTGCTAAACACAGTGTGGTCCCTGCGCGCAGCGCAGGGACCACACTAGTTTTTGTAGACAATTGTTAAACAGGAAAACAAAAGCCACGCATACAAACGTGGGGGGCGCGGCCAAAAGGTCGCGCCCCCCACACTAGTTTTAGCGTTTACTCCAGTTCAAAAGCACCGGTGTAAAGCTGGTAGTAGACCCCGCGTTTAGCCAGCAATTCATCGTGACTACCGCGTTCAATAATGCGCCCGTGGTCTAGCACCATAATCGCATCAGAGTTACGCACAGTGGATAGGCGGTGCGCAATTACGAATACGGTGCGGCCTTTCATCAGGTTATCCATACCGGCCTGCACTAAAGCTTCAGTGCGGGTGTCAATGGAGCTGGTGGCCTCATCCAATATCATGGCGGGCGGATCAGCCACTGCCGCGCGGGCAATAGAGATCAGCTGCGCCTGGCCTTGAGACAGGTTAGCGGCGTTACCGGTCAGCATGGTGTCGTAGCCCTGGGGTAAACGCCGGATAAAGGAGTCTGCGTTAGCCAGCTTAGCTGCCGCAATACATTCCTCATCGGTGGCGTCTAAGCGCCCATAGCGGATGTTGTCCATCACCGTGCCGGTAAACAGCTTCACGTCCTGCAATACCACGCCTAGTGAACGGCGCAGGTCAGACTTGTGAATTTTGTTGATATTGATGCCGTCATAGCGGATCTTGCCGTCATCAATGTCGTAGAAACGGTTGATTAGGTTGGTGATAGTGGTTTTACCGGCGCCGGTAGCCCCCACAAAAGCAATCTTTTGCCCCGGCTTAGCCCACAGGGAGATGTCGTGAAGGATTTCTTTCTTACCGTCATAAGAGAAATCCACGTGCTCCATCACAATTTCGCCGCGCAGCGGCGTGTAGGTAACCGTGCCTTCAGCCTGGTGGGGGTGACGCCAAGCCCAGTGCCCGGTGCGCTCCTGGGTGGGGGTTACCTCACCGTTAGCATCCACCTTGGCCCGCACTAGGCCCACATAGCCCTCGTCAGCTTCAGGTTCCTGCTCGATTAGCGCAAACACGCGCCCGGCCCCGGCCATACCCAAGGCAATCATGGGCACCTGCATGGACATCTGCCCAATGGTTTGCGACAGGTTACGCACCATACCCAGGAAGGAAACCACCACGCCCACGCTGACCACGTTAATCCCGGTCAGGGTCAGGTTAGGTAGTTCCTCCAAGATTAGGATGCCGCCAATAATGGCAATAACCACGTACATAATGTTGCCGATATTGCCCAGGGCTGGCATTAGTACGTTACCGAAGCGGTTAGCTTTCTGGGAGTTTTCAAACAGTTCGCGGTTGTACTTTAGGAATTCTTCCTTAGCGGCCTGCTCGTGGTTGAAGACCTGGACTACCTTCTGGCCGTCCATCATTTCTTCAATGAAGCCTTCTTCATCGGCCAGTGAGCGCTGCTGTTTAACCATGAACTTGGCGGATTTACCACCCAGATCACGGGTTATAAACATCATCAAGCCAGCAATCAAGAACACCACTAGGGCCAGCCACACTGAGTAGTACAGCATGGTTAGCACCAGTACCACCAGGGTTAGCCCGCACTGCAGCAGGGTTGGTAGTGACTGGCCAATGAGCTGACGGATTGCGTCAGTGTCGTTGGTGTAGGTAGACATGACGGCGCCGTGCGGGTGGGTGTCAAAAAACCGCAGTGGCAGGGTCTCCATACGCGCAAACATGTCGTCACGCATGTGTTTTAAGGTGCCCTGGGTGACGATAGCCATCATGCGGGTGTAGATGTAGGCAGCCAGCACACCAGCCGCAAAAATGGCTCCCATCAGGCCCACTAGCTGCACCAGTTTATCTTGCACTGGCGCCATAGAGCCGGCCGCTAGCCCCGGGGTAACCACGTTATCGATGATTTGCTGCATGAAGATCGCACCCACTGCGCTGGCGATAGCCGCCACCACAATGCAGAACGCCGAAACTACCAGACGCAGCCAGTAATACTTAAATACGTAGCGCAGCAGCCGCCCGAAGGGGTGGTCGATTGACTCCAGTTTTGGCTCGCCAGCTTCTTTATCAGCTGCCTTGTCCTCTGCCTTAGCTTCACGCTCTGGCTGGTTGGCAATTGCCTGGGCTCGAGGTGATTGGCTCTGTTCAGCCAGTTCCTGTTCCATCTGCTTGGCGCCCGGTTCTAGTTCCTGCTGGTCACTCATATCAGGCCACCTCGCTTACACTGGCAGAGTTCTGGGAGTCATAGATTTCGCGGTATTCGCCGCCCAAAGCCATCAGCTCCTCGTGCGTGCCGCATTCCTTAACGCGCCCATCATCTAGCACCACAATTTGGTCAGCGTGCTCAACTGAGGACAGACGCTGAGCAATGATAATCGTGGTGGTATCAGGGATTTCGCTTTCAAAAGCGCGCCTGATTAGGGCGTCGGTTTTGGTGTCGACGGCGGAGGTGGAGTCATCCAAAATCAAAATCTTGGGTTTCTTCAGTAACGCCCGCGCAATACACAGACGCTGCTTTTGACCACCGGAAACGTTGGTGCCCCCGCGTTCAATCTTGTAGTCGTAGCCTCCCGGTAGCTGGCGCACGAACTCGTCGGCTTGGGCCAGTTTGGCGGCGTGGATCACCTGCTCATCGGTGGCCTGTGGGTTACCCCAGCGTAGGTTTTCGGCAATGGTCCCAGAGAACAGCACGTTTTTTTGCAGCACGACGGCGACGGCGTCGCGTAGCGTCTCTAGGTCATAGTCGCGTACGTCCACTCCCCCTACCTGCACTACGCCATCGTTGACATCGTATAGACGCGAGATCAGCTGGATCAGGGAGGTCTTAGACGAACCAGTGCCACCCACGATTCCCAGGGTGGAGCCGGAAGGAATGGTTAGGTTGATGTCGCTGAGGGCGTTAGCTTCGGCGTCGTCGCTGTAACGGAAGGAGACGTGTTCAAAGCTGACGCTACCGTCAGCAACTTCCTTAACCCCACGCTTAGGCGAGGTCAGGGTGGGCTTGTGCTTGAGCACCTCAGCGATACGGTGAGCAGACTCGGCAGCCATGGTGGTCATCACGAAGATGAAAGCCAGCATCATCATTTGGCTCAGAATCTGAATACCGTAGGTGATCAGCGCGGTTAAACCACCCTTAGTTAGGCTGGTAGCGCCGGAGCTGACAATCATGGAGGCACCCAGGTAATCCACCAGCATGATGGCGGCGAAGATGAAGAACATCATCACCGGGCCGTTAAGCGCCAATACGATTTCAGCGTGGGTGAAGTCTTTACGCACATCCTGCGAGGCGCGGTTGAACTTCTTGGTTTCGTGCTCCTCAGTGACAAAAGACTTAACCACGCGGATAGCCGCAATGTTTTCCTGCACTGAGTTGTTTAGCGCGTCGTACTTTTTGAAGATGCGCCTAAACAGCGGGAATACATACCGCACAATCCCGAACAGGATAGCCGCCAAGAAGGGCACCATGATCAGGAAAATCAGCGCCATATCCGAGTTAATACGCCAGGCCATAACCACCGAGAAAATAATCATCAGCGGCACGCGCACGGCGATACGGATCAGCATTCCGAAGGCGTTTTGGACGTTAGTTACGTCCGTGGTCATACGGGTGACCAGGGAGGAAGTGGAGAATTTGTCGATGTCGGCAAAGGAAAATTCCTGCACCTTAAAGAACATGTCCTGACGCAGATTTCGCGACAGGCCGGTGGCGGCTGTGGCCGCAAAACGCGCTGAAAGAATACCGCAAGCCAGGGAGGCTGTTGCCAAAGCCACCAAAATCAGACCCAGGTGTACTACCGGGCCTAGGCTATGGCCGTCCAGCTTATCTACCAAACTGACCATGATCAGCGGAATTAAACATTCAAAAATGACTTCGCCGATAATAAATAGCGGCGTGAGGATCGATGCGCCCCAATATCGGCGTAAACTACGCAGCAGCGTGAATATTGTGCTCATTAAATTCCTTGCTAGAAAGTAACAAACACATGCTACGCGCCACACCGGTGGCCTCTCTAGCGACTAGGCCACCGGCTTATAGTGAAATTAGTTTAGTTTTGTACTATCGGGCCAACGCAGCCACTAGGGCATAACGGTTTGCGACAGGCTCATGCCCGAGTCGGGGGCAAAGTCCAATGACGACGGCGCCACCCCGGCCCGCACTAGGGCGCTACCCATAGCGGCAATCTGGGCCCCATTGTCAGTGCAGTAACGTAGCGGGGGCAGGCGCAGGGTAATACCGGCAGCCGCGCAGCGCTCAGTGGCTAGGGCGCGTAGATGCGAGTTAGCGGAAAAACCGCCACCCACCACCAGGGTGTCGCAATCAGTGTCCAGGCAGGCCTGCACCGCTTTGGCGGTCAGTGAGTCATTAACCGCCTCAGAGAAAGAAGCACAAATATCGGCGGACGGAATGGGCTGGTCTTGGGCGCGCAGGCTCTCCACATAGCGGGCCACCGCAGTCTTTAGGCCAGAGAAGGAGAAGTCATAGCGGTGACGTTCCTTGTCTTTAGCAGCAGACAGACCACGCGGGAAGCGGATCTTAGTTGGGTCACCGGTTTGGCTGAGCCTATCCACATGCGGACCACCCGGGTAAGGCAGCCCCAACAGGCGCCCCACCTTATCGAAGGCCTCCCCGGCGGCGTCGTCGAGAGTGCCACCCAGCTCACGCACGTCGGTAGCAATATTGTTAATAGCCAGAATGTTTGAGTGACCGCCGGAGACAATCAAACCCACAAAACGTTGCGGGAAGGGGCCGTCAACTAGCTCGTCCACAGCCAGGTGACCAATTACGTGGTTAACCCCGTAAATGGGTTTATCTAGCGCCACCGCTAGAGCCTTGGCCGCGCTAATACCCACAGTTAGCGAGCCAATCAGGCCCGGACCTGCACTAACAGCAATGGCATCAACATCATGTAGATCAACGCCCGCCTTATCTAAGGCCGCGTTAAGGGTAGGAACAAAAGACTCTAAATGCGCGCGCGAGGCAATTTCGGGGATGATGCCCCCATAACGCGCATACTTATCCATGGAAGTGGCGGTTACATCCCCCAGCAACTCACGGCCTCGTACCAGGGCTACACCGGTCTCATCGCAGGTGGATTCCACACCTAGAACCAAAGGATCGCTCACCCTTCTAGTCTAGTCCCCTGGCGCTAATACCAAAAACGGTTCCCGGCCTACTTACGTAGTACCGGGAACCGGTGGCCGTCTCAAATGAGACGAATAGTGGCGTTAAGCCAAACTCAGTGGACGTGCACGCCCTTGAAGCGGGCCTTACCCATGTCGCGGTTGAGCTGGCTGATCACGTCGATCGGCACGCTCTTGGGGCACACAGCGGCGCATTCACCAATGTTGGTGCAGCCACCGAAGCCTTCTTCGTCGTGCTGGTTGAGCATGTTGATCACGCGGATGTAGCGCTCAGGCTGACCCTGGGGCAGTAGACCCAGGTGGGTGATCTTAGCTGCAGTGAACAGCATGGCCGAGGCGTTGGGGCAGGCAGCCACGCAAGCACCACAACCGATGCAGGCGGCAGCCTCGAAGGCACGGTCAGCCTTGGGCTTTTCGACGGGCACGGAGTGTGCCTCCGGGGCCGCACCGGTGTTGACCGAGATGTAACCACCGGCCTGGACGATACGGTCCAGGGCGGAACGGTCCACGATCAGGTCCTTAAGTACCGGGAAACCGGTTGCACGCCAAGGCTCGATGGTGATGGTGTCACCGTCAGAGAACGAGGGGTCCTCAGCGATGTGACGCATGTGCAGCTGGCAGGTGGTCGAACGGATCGGGCCGTGAGCCATACCGTTGATTACCAGGCCACACTGGCCACAAATACCTTCACGGCAGTCAGAGTCGAAGGCTACCGGCTCCTTGCCCTCCTTGAATAGACGCTCGTTAAGCACGTCTAGCATCTCTAGGAAGCTCATGTGCTCCTCGATGCCGCTTAGCGAGTACTCTTCAAAGTGACCGGCGGTGTCCTTGTTCTTTTGACGCCAGATCTTCAGCTTGATGTTCACTTGTAGCTCCGCTGCTTCAGTTCAATGTCGTTGTAAACAAGGGGTTCCTTGTGCAGGATCGGGGGCTGGTTTTCACCAGTCCATTCCCAGGCGCCCACGTAGAGGAACTCGTCGTCGTGACGCAGGGCCTCACCCTCGGGGGTCTGAGATTCTGCACGGAAGTGGCCACCACAGGATTCGCGCCGGTGCAGAGCGTCAATACACATCAGCTCAGCTAGCTCGAAGAAGTCCAGTAGGCGTCCAGCCTTCTCTAGGGACTGGTTGAGTTCCATCTTTTCACCCGTGATGCGGGCGTCCTTCCAGAACTCTTCCTTCAGCGCGCGAATCTGCTTTACAGCCTTCTTCAGGCCGTCTTCGCGACGCTCCATGCCGCAGTACTCCCACATAATGCGGCCCAGGGCCATGTGGAAGTCATCCACCGAACGGGTACCGTCCAAAGCCATTAGACGGTCAATTCGGTCCTCAACGTCCTTACGTGCCTGAGCAATCTCAGGAGCATTGGGGTCTACCTTGCCTTCACGCAGCATGTCAGCCAGGTAGTTGTTGATGGTGTCGGGCAGGACGAAGTAGCCGTCAGCCAGACCCTGCATCAGGGCGGAGGCGCCCAGGCGGTTAGCGCCGTGGTCGGAGAAGTTAGCTTCACCAGCCACGAACAGGCCCGGGATGGAGGACTCTAGGTCGTAGTCAACCCACAGGCCACCCATGGTGTAGTGGACGGCGGGGTAAATACGCATCGGGACTTCGTAGGGGTCGTCACCGGTGATGCGCTCGTACATTTCGAACAGGTTGCCGTACTTAGCAGAAACGGCTTCCTTGCCTAGACGCCCGATAGCCTCGGAGAAGTCCAGGTAGACGCCACGACGCATGGTGCGCTCGTTGCCATCGGGGTCGGTTTCCTTAATGGCAGGTCCAACACCACGGCCTTCGTCACACATGTTCTTGGCCTGACGTGAGGCGATGTCACGGGGCACCAGGTTACCGAAGGCGGGGTAGATACGCTCTAGGTAGTAGTCGCGGTCTTCCTCAGGAATCTGACGCGGATCCTTCTCGCAGTCTTCAGCCTTCTTGGGTACCCAGATGCGTCCGTCGTTACGTAGCGACTCACTCATCAGGGTCAGCTTAGACTGGAAGTCACCGGACTGCGGAATGCAGGTGGGGTGAATCTGGGTGTAGCAGGGGTTAGCGAAGTAGGCGCCCTTGCGGTGAGCACGCCAGATCGCGGTACCGTTGCAGCCCATGGCGTTGGTGGACAGGAAGAATACGTTGCCGTAACCACCGGTGGCTAGCACGACGGCGTCGGCCAGGTGGGTCTCGATCTCGCCGCTGATCATGTCGCGGGTGACAATACCGCGAGCCTTGCCGTCAACCACGATCAGTTCAACCATCTCGTGACGGCGGAACTCCTTAACCGTGCCAGCGCGCACCTGGCGCTCTAGGGCCTGGTAGGCGCCGATCAGCAGCTGCTGACCGGTCTGACCACGGGCGTAGAAGGTACGCGATACCTGCACACCACCGAAGGAACGGTTGTCTAGCAGACCGCCGTATTCGCGGGCGAAGGGCACACCCTGAGCCACACACTGGTCGATGATGTTGGCGCTGACCTCAGCCAGACGGTAAACATTGTCTTCACGAGCGCGGTAGTCGCCACCCTTTACGGTGTCGTAGAACAGGCGGTAAACCGAGTCGTTGTCGTTGCGGTAGTTCTTAGCAGCGTTGATACCACCCTGGGCCGCAATGGAGTGGGCGCGACGGGCGGAGTCCTGGTAGAAGAACACCTTGACGTTGTAGCCCTGCTCACCCAGGGAGGCGGCAGCGGCGCCACCGGCCAGGCCGGAGCCAACTACGATAATGTCAAGCTTACGGCGGTTGGCCGGGTTAACTAGCTTGGCTAGGAATTTACGCTGTTCCCAACGCTTTTCGATCGGAACATCATGCGGGGCCTTGGTGTCGGCGATGTCCTCGCCAACCCGGTACAGGCCATCGATAACTTTACTCATTTATCTTCACGCTCTCTCAGTGTCCAGCGACTGCGCCGTGCAGTGCAGTCCACGAACCAGCAGCAGGCGCGTCTACCCAACCAAACAGAATGGCGGTAGGCACGGCCATAAAGGCTACGAACAGGGCCAGGGCAACCAGCGTGGCGATCAGGCGCACGCCAGGAATTACAGAACCACGGATAGCACCCAGGGTCTGCAGGGCGGACCAAACACCGTGCCAGGCGTGCAGCGCCAGCGCAGCCAGGGCGATGAAGTAGATGGCGTAGGTCCAGGGGGCGTCGTGGAAGCCAAGGTACATGTTCTTGTAGGCGTCACCGTGCACGTAGTGACCACCGGGGGTGGCGTTCAGCGTGGTGAACTGCAGGATGTGCCACACAATGAACAGAATCAGGATCACGCCACCCCAACGCATGGTGCGGTTTGCGTAGCGCGAAGCTGCATACTCTGCGTGAGCCTTCTTAACTGCGTACTTCTGGTTACCGCGAGCCTTGTTGTTGCGGTGCCATAGGTGGAAGGCGGCGCCGGCGTGCCCAATGATGCAGGCGATCATAAGCGCACGCAAAATCCATAGCAGACCCTCACGAGGCAGGATCGGCATGAACATGGTACGCAGGTGAGCGGCATAGCCGTTGTAGACGTCCTCACCCTCAAAGTACTTGAGGTTGCCGTAGGCGTGGAATAGAACAAAGAAGAGGAAGAACAGACCGCTGTACGCCATGATCCGCTTCATCGCGACGGTCGTACGTCCAGCAGTCTGCCTCTTGGGAGAAACATTTGATTTGGCCACGTCACAAGGCTATCTAGCATTAACGTGGCTTAAGTCCTAAGTGACCCAAAAAGCGCTTAACGCTCCCCCACTAGGGAGCTATTTGCGCTGATATAACGCGGTTTGGTGGGGGTCATGCAAATGTTTGCACAAGTGTCAGCGACCACTGAGAAGCAAACCACTGGGCCTTTATTAGGGCACACGTCATTTACTAAATAAAACTGCAAGTCTTTTAGGCTCTGCCAACCGCCCGGCTCAGCTGCCCGGCTCGCTCCCCCGACCCACCTGCCCGGCTCACTCACCCCGGCTCAGCTACCTACCGGCCCCACTTTGGGCGCGGCCAGTTTTTTGCGCATCACGATGGCGTCCTCACGCGGGTGGCTGTAGTAGGCGCGCCGTTTAGCTATGGCTTTAAACCCAGCTTCTTTGTATAGGGCGATGGCGCCGTCGTTAGAAGCCCGCACCTCCAGCAGCACCGCTTCACACTCACGCTCAGCGGCGGCGTCGAGCAAAGCTTTAAGTAAAGCCCGCCCCACCCCCTGGCGGCGAAAGTGGGGCAAGGTGGCGATAGTCAGCACGTCAGCGCTATCGCCCAGCCACACCCCGGCGTAACCAGCCATAGCGGCGTCAACCTCGGCTACCACATAAATGCGGTCGTCAAGAGACTTCATCGCGTCTAGTTCACTGGCCAGCAACTGAGGACTCCAAGCCTCGGCCGAAAAAAGCTGACGCTCAGCTTGGGCCACCCAGCTCAGGTCGGCTTTACGCATTGCGCGCAGGCGCAAAGTGGGCATCAAATAACTCGCTTAGGAGCCTTGGGCATCTGCACGTCGGCGTGACGCAGGTACAGCGGCTCGGTGGGTTGGTCAATCCCTTGCTGGTGACGGTACCAGGCGATACGTGCCAGCTGCTCTAGGATCGGGTCTTGGCTGTCAACTTCGGTGCCGGTCAGCTGCTGCGGGTATAGGGCCACGCCAGAGCCGGTTACGTAGTCAACTTCGCCCAGCTTCATGGCCGCTGCGGGGCTTAGCACGTGGAGCTGACCTAGGCGTTCGACGTCGTCGGCACCCTTCACCTGATAGCGGGCGGCATAAACTTCCTTGCGGCGCGCATCATTAGCAACCAGCAGGCACTTACCCTGCCCCGCCTGGCCAAGACGGTCAAAAGCAGCCCGAGCACGCGCATCCAAAGAGCTAACCCCCCACAAAGGCAGGTTATGCACGCGCGCAAAAGTCCGCGCCGTCACCAGACCGGCACGCAAACCAGTGAAGGGAGCCGGGCCGGTAGCCACGGCAATGGCGTCTACCGCCTCGCCCGCCAAAACCTGGCTAAGCATGGGGGCTAAAGATTCGGCGTGGTGGCGCGCGTCAGTACCCACCTGCTGACGCACGGTGGTAGCGACGCCGTCGCTAAGCTCAATTAATGCCAAAGCGGACGCTAAAGAAGAGTCGATGGAGACAATACGCACGGGCCTAAGCCTATTCCTTTTCGGTTTTAGTTTTCTCAATAGCAGCTGCCGTTTGCGAAGCCGGCACTGCCGTAGCTGAGTGCACCGACACCTGCGGGCGAGCCCTGCCCTTAGCTGGAGTTTCAATCACTGCCTGACGCAGCTTACGTTTACCAGAGCCGTCCTGAGTCTCCAGGTCCCGGTATTTACTAGTGTGTTTATCCAGGACAGCCAAGCCAATTAAACCCAGGCAAGCCAGTACCACCATGGTCCAAAGCACCCAGCTAGACCAGGCGGAACCATTTTCATCAGCAGATGCAGTGGGTGAACCAGAGTGCCTAACATCACGTATAGAAATATAGGCCGAAACCGAGATTGAACCACGCTGCAATTTATTGGCTTTAGCTCCCAGCGGGCGCAGCTGACCGTCCTCCAGCTGATACCAGGCCGTATCTTGAGCTTCATAAACCGGGTATTGGCCTGTGCCCAGGCTTGCAAGTGAGTGCGCCAAGGCCGCGTCAGCTATCTGCACTGCCGTGGTTTTAGCGTCGGTTGCGTTTATTAGCAGCACAAATTTGAGCTCCCCACCCAGACGTACCAGCGTGTACCACTGCTCCGGGCTGCGCACCACCTGCACAGAGCCATTGTCAGAGCGCGAAACATTCCACACATGCGCGGGCGTGGTGAATTCCGCCTGGGAGCGCTGGGTGGCACTAAGAGCATTATTGGAGCTCGATTTTAGCCACTGTTCCAGGTAGTTCTGGTCCACCTGGGCGCGGGCCGGGCCGCCCAGCGCCAACAAAACTAGCGCCACCAGCGCCAAGCCTGCCGCCAGCAAAGAACCTGACCAAGAGACTGACCAAGAACCCGGCAAGGCTCGCGGCAAAAAGCCTGGCAACGCACTTGGCGAAGAACCCGGCGCTTTTGCCGCGAGCGCGAGTGAACTGAGCTGCCTGTGGCTAGCCTGCCAGTTCATAGCTTAGAGCTGGTTGAGCGCTTTTTCCCAGCGCGGACCGTAGCCGGTAAGGGTGATGGTGCGGGCGCCGTCGTCGACGCCGCCCAGGTCAGTGATGCCGCTAGCATCGGCACCTGCCAGTCCCCCCTGCGGACGTTCCACCTTGATTTCTAGGCGATTGTCACTGATGCCTTCTACCATGCCCTCGCCCCATTCAACCAGGGTGATGGATTCTTCCAGGGAGGAATCCAGGTCCAGGGTTTCGAGGTCTTCGAGGCTGGTGAGGCGGTAGGCGTCTACGTGCACCAGGTCCGGGCCGCCGGCCAGGGAGGGGTGCACGCGCGCCACGATGAAAGTGGGTGAAGATACGCGCCCACGTACGTTTAAGGCTGAGCCAATACCTTGGGCCAGAGTGGTTTTACCGGCACCTAGCTCGCCTGAAAGCATCACCAGGTCTCCGGCTTGCAGCAACGGGGCTAGCCGGGCGCCGAATTCCCTTGTGGAATCGGCATCCGTGGTGTGGGTGACGTATGTGCTCATTGGGGAATCTCCGCTAATTTGTAGGAGCCTTGGGAAACGTAGTAGCGCGGTAGGTGGGCGCCGCGTAGCTGAGTGACCACCTCATAGGAGATGGTTCCGCAGGCGGTAGCCCAGTCTTCAGCGGTGGGGATGGCCGGGTTAGCCGGGCCGTTTAAGGGAGCGGGATCGCCGAAGAGGATGGCTAGGTCGCCAGCTCGCGCGGGGGCGGGTCGGGGGGTGCCGTCCGGGTTGCTGGTGGGACCTAGGTCTACAATAACTTGATCCATGCATACGCGCCCAACAATGTGGGTGCGTTGTTTGCCAACCAGTATGGGGGCACGGTCAGAGGCGCTACGCAAAATGCCGTCGCCGTAGCCTAGCGGCACTAGCCCTACCCAGCGGTCGGTGGGGGCCTGCCAGGTGGCGCCGTAGGAGACGCCTTGGCCGGCTTTGATGTGCTTGACCTGGGTGAGGCGGGCTTCTAGACGCATGATCGGGTGTAGGCCTAGGTCCTGGGCGCGGGCCACGGTGTGGTCGGGGCTTAGACCGTATAGACCAATACCGAAGCGGTCCATGTCTAGGGCGGCGGTATCGGGGTGCCACAGGGTGCCGGCGGTGGCCGCCAGGTGGCGCACGGGCACGTCAATGCCGGCGTCGGCCAGGATTTGTAGGCCTTGACGGTAGCGTTCTAGCTGCTGGCCGGTGGCCGGGATGAGGATTTCGTCTGCGCGGGCTAGGTGCGACCATAGCGCCACTACCTTAATGTGTCCCTGGCTTTGGGCTTGGGCTGCGCGTTGGGCCAGTTCAGCTAGGTCTTCTAGGTTGGCGCCAGCGCGGGCCATGCCGGTGTCCACCTTTAGGTGCACGTAGGCACATTTGCCTTCAGCTTGGGCGGCGGCGATGATGGCCTGCAAAACTTCCACGGTGGAGGCTGATAGGTCTAGCTTGGCTCGTAGTGCCTGGCGTAGGCCCGAGTCTGCCTGAGCAGCTTCTTGCGCACTGACCGGCGGCATGATCCAGGTGAAAATCCTGGGAGTTTGGGCAGTAGCCAGGGCCGGGTTTTGGGCTAGCTGGGCTGCATCTACCGGCTTTACCCCGGCGGCGTCGAGGTATTCACGCAGGCGCAGGGCTTCGTGCAACTGTGCCACGCCCAGCCAGGTGGCGCCTTGACGCATACAGGCTAGTGCCATGGGGCCTAGGCCGTGTCCGTAGGCGTTGGCTTTGAGGATAGCCATCCAAGTCCCACCGTGAAACTTACGAAGTTGGGCCACATTGGCGGCTAGGGCGTCGAGATCGATAATGGCACGGGCGGTTTGTGCTCCCGTCCAAGGAATTTGATAGCTACTAGGTTGCTCAGTCACGGCGCTATTGTCCCACTTTTAGCCGCCATCAGCTCAGTTTGCTGCAGCACTGGAGTAAAGGGCCCAGGCATTGGGGATGGCTGCGGCTATTTCTGGGGCGGTTATGGGATGGGCGACGACGGCGCTGGCGGACTTTGGTCCGGTTGCGTAGGTTGTCTTTGGGCCGGTTACCTCTGCGGGCTTTGGGCTGGTTGCTTCAGCGGCCAGTTGTCCGGCTAGGGCGTGTAGGCGCGCAGCCAGCTGCGCAATTGCCGGGGCCAGGGCTGCGGCACTAGCGGCTGGGGCGCCCCGCCCCTGAGCGTCAGCAGACTGCTGACTGGTCCCAGCGGCGTCGGCACTAGTAGCACTGCCTGAAGCGGCTGGGGCGCCCACATGCCCCGCACCGGCGCGCACGTTTAGGGCCAGCAAGCCACCCATCAGACCCGCCAGTACGTCCCCACTACCGGCGGTAGCCAGCCAGGGCGTGGCCGCAGGCAGGGTGTGGACTTGGGCCTTGGCGTCTACCACCACGGTGCGATTGCCTTTAGCTAGCACGCAGGCCCCGGTTAATGCCGCCAGTTGCTGGGCTCCCTGGATGCGCCGCTGCAACGCGGGGCTAGTTTGAGAAGCAAACTTGCCAAGGGGTTTATCCGCCTTGTCTGCCAGTTTTCCCGCAATTTCACCTGTATTCGTGCCCGCGAACAGGTTTAGGCAGCGAGCCAATTCCCCGTCATGAGGCGTGAGAATGTGATGGGCGCGCAGGCGTAGTTTGCCCTCTTTAACCAGGGCGCAAACTGGTTCTAGGGCGCTGGCGTCAATTACTGCCGGGGTGTTTTCTAGCAACTGGACCGCCGCCTCCCAATCTGCCTTCTGGGCGTCCAGCCCCGGGCCCAGCACTAGGGCGTCGCAGGTTCCGGTTAAGGCTGGGCCATCAGGAACAATTTGCGGATGGGCGGCTAGCACCAGGTTTTCTACGCGCTCAGGGGCGTTTAGGCGGATCATGCCCACCCCGCTATGGCTAGCTCCGGCCACACATAGCAGCCCGGCGCCAGGAAAACGCTGCGAGCCAGCGATTATGCGCACCACGCCGCGTGAGTATTTGTGACTGTCAGCCTCGGGTTTGAGCAGGTAGCGGGCCAAGGTGGCGTCATGCGAGCTGACCTTACGGCTAGCTTCTGTCGGGCCACCACTAGCCCAAACTTGGGCCATGGCTACCTTGTCGTGGGCTAGGCTCACGCGCCAACTATGCAGCCCTAAACGCCGCGCCCACGCCGCCACCTGGCCGTGTAGACGCATTTGGGGGGCCTGACCGGGACGGCTGGTGACCTCAATATCGCGAAAATTCAGCCCTGCCACACCAGCGCCGTCGTCGAGCCCAGAAACCTCAGCACTGGCGCCGTCGCCGCTACCAAAGCAGGTAGCGCGGGCAACGACGTCGGCCTGGCCCAGCACCTTCAAGGCCGCCTCTTTAGCGCAAAAGCGCGCCGCCAAAGAAGGCAGCGCGCCCTTGCAACTATTAAGTTCGTCAGCGCTAAACAAACGCTGCATTAAAGCGGCATTAGCCTCGATACGGTCACTAAAGCGTTCAATATCCACCACATCGATGCCGCTATACATGCCTTGAGTCTAGCGGTATTACTCCACCGTTACCGACTTGGCCAGGTTACGCGGCTGGTCCACGTCATAGCCCTTAGCCTGAGCCAAAGCGGAGGCGAACACCTGCAACGGCACCACGCTCAGCAGCGGCATCATCAAGGTGGGGGCGGCGGGCACACGGATCACGTCATGAGCGAAGGCGTCCACAGCGTGGTCTTCTTCCTCAGCGATCACAATGGTGCGGGCACCGCGAGCGCGAATCTCCTCAATGTTGGAGATGACCTTGTCGTGCAGCACAGGGCGGCGCGGGGTAGGCACAATCACGAATACCGGCAGGCCTTCCTCTACCAGGGCGATAGGGCCGTGCTTGAGCTCGCCGGCGGCAAAGCCTTCGGCGTGCACATAAGCCAGTTCCTTGAGCTTGAGGGCGCCCTCTAGGGCTACCGGGTAGCCCACGTGACGGCCCAGGAACAGGAAGGAGTTGTTGTCAGCCAGTTCGCGGCCCAGGGCGCGCACCTGCTCTTCGCTCTCATCTAGGAAGCGCTGGATGCGCTCAGGCATGGCGGATAGGTTAGCCAGGTAGTCAGCCACCTCTTCAGGCCACTTGTTGCCGCGCAGCTGGGCCAGGTATAGACCCAACAGGTAGCAGGCGGTGATCTGGGCTAGGAATGCCTTAGTGGAGGCTACGGCAACCTCGGGGCCGGCGTGGGTGTAGAGCACGGCGTCGGCTTCACGGGCAATGGTGGAGCCGTAGGTGTTAACGATTGCCAGTACGCGTGAGCCCTGTTCGCGGGCGTGACGCACAGCCTGGATGGTGTCCATGGTTTCACCAGACTGGCTGATAGCAACGGTTAGGGTTTTTTCGTTCACGATCGGGTCACGGTAGCGGAACTCGTGGGCGAGCTCGATTTCTACCGGGATACGGCACCAGTGCTCGATGGCGTACTTGGCTACGTGTCCGGCGTAGGCGGCGGTGCCGCAAGCAACCACGATGATCTTGTCCACGCTGCGCAGCACCGAGGGGTCGATACGCATTTCGTCTAGCTGCAGCTCGCCGGAGTCGTCCATGCGGCCACGCAGAGTGTCGGCCACGGCGGTGGGCTGGTCGTGGATTTCCTTGTTCATGAAGGTGTCGTAACCGCCCTTGACGGCGGCGGAGGCGTCCCAGGTGACCTCCCAGCCGTGCGGCTCGGTTACTACCTGGCCGGCGGCGTCGGTAATTTCAATGCCAGCGGCGGTGATCAGCACGATCTGGTCGTCATCCACTTCCACGGCCTGCTTGGTGAAGGCTACGAAAGCGGCGACGTCGGAACCGACGAAGTTTTCACCCTCACCCACGCCCAAAACCAGCGGGGAGGAGCGACGCGCGGCCACGATGGTGCCGGGGGCGTCGGCGGTGATGGCTAGCAGGGCGTAGGTACCCTCCAGGCGCGGGGTCACCTGGGCCATGGCTTCACGCAGCTGCAGGGCCGGGTCGCCAGCGGGGTTGGCTTCACGCAGGGCGCTGTAGGCGATGTCTAGCAGGTGGGCGACAACTTCAGAGTCAGTTTGGGATAGTAGGGTGCGCCCGAGGCTTTCTACCTCTTCACGCAGGGGACGGAAGTTTTCAATAATGCCGTTGTGTGCCAGGGCGATGTGTCCGGCCACATGCGGGTGGGAGTTAGCGGTGGTGGGGCTGCCGTGGGTGGCCCAACGGGTGTGGCCAATGCCGGCACTGGCCGGGGCCACGGGCTGGGCGGCGATCTGCGCCCGCAGGTTTTCTAGCTTGCCGGCTTCCTTACGTACGGATATGCCTTCATCCGTCAGTAGGGCTACGCCAGCGGAGTCATAGCCACGGTATTCCAGGCGGCTAAGACCATCTAATAGTACTTCTAGGCTACGTTCACTGGGGACCGCTGCCGGTCCAACATGTCCAACGATTCCACACATGAACTTGATTGAATCATGTATCTAATGCGCAAAACAATGATTGAAAGGCGCGAGTTTGCTTACTATTCCCACAGCGTAGCGGCCATATGACCCAGGCCGCTTAGGTCTGAGCTTTATCTTTGGCTGGTTTGTAAGCCAAACTAGAGCCGTGAGCGATTTTGCTAACCCCCTAGATTGGCTTCCCATCTGGCATAAGAACAGCCCGTTTATAGAGATTAAACGTGAAGCTTGGGGCCGTATAGCCGCTAACGCCCCCCTGCCGCTAACTGAAGCCGATCTGGAACGTTTGCGTTCTTTAGATGACCCCATTGAGCTACCTGAGGTAGATGCGGTTTACCGGCCTCTATCGGCACTTTTAGAGACTTACATTGAATCCACGCAGATGCGCCGCCAGGCGGTGGCGCGCACTTTAGGGATTGAGCCTACACATGTGCCCTTCGTGATTGCGGTGGCCGGATCGGTGGCGGTGGGTAAATCCACTACCGCCCGCCTGCTGGCTCACCTGCTGGCGCGCTTTGAGGCCACCCCCAAGGTGTCTTTGGTGACCACAGACGGTTTCTTACTACCCAACAGCGAGTTGGAGCGACGCGGACTAATGGCCCGTAAGGGGTTCCCGGAGTCTTATGACCGGCGCGCTCTGCTTGATTTCATTAGCGCGGTTAAATCTGGTGCTCCCCTGGTGCAGGCGCCCCTTTATGACCACACGATTTATGACGTGGTGCCTGACCGTAAGGTGGATGTGCGTCAACCTGACGTGTTGGTGCTGGAGGGTCTAAATGTGCTCCAGCCAGCCCCGCGTGCCTCTAACAATCAGGCGGTTATGGCGGTTAGTGACTTTATTGATTTTTCTATCTATGTTGACGCCGACGCCGCCAACATTCGCTCTTGGTATTTGGAGCGGTTTTTAACTTTGAAACACACGGCTTTTACCCAGCCTGACTCTTACTTCCGTAAATATGCTGATATTGACGACGACGTCGCTTTGGCTGGGGCCGGCCAGATTTGGGATACCGTCAATCTACCCAATTTGATTGAAAACATTGAGCCCACCCGCCCCCGCGCTACTTTGCTGCTGCATAAGGACGCTAACCACCACATGGACTATATGCGCCTGCGCAAAGAGTAGGGCTGCGCGGCGCCTGCATACGGCGCGCAGCGCCAAGGCAGCCTACCCCACTTCTGCCGCGCTCAGCGGCCAAAGCGGAGCTGGGCGCCCCGGCTGCCAGGCCTAGCTGCCACGCAGGCCAAATACGCGGGCAAACAAACCAAAGGCCGACCCGAAATTTCGGGTCGGCCTTAGTATCTAGCTGCAGCTCCTAGCTGCGCCCGAACGCGGCAGCGCGGCGAACGCCAGCGCGTTGAGCGCGCTTAGTGCGCAGCTAGATTTTAGGGCGTCACAGAGCCAGGTTGTCCTTAACCACCTGGGCCAACTCAGCGGCGACGGCGTCGGACTCTTCCTGAGTGGCAGCCTCAACCATGACGCGCACCAGCGGCTCAGTGCCCGAGGGGCGCAGCAGCACGCGGCCGGTCTCACCTAGGCGAGCCTCAGCCTTAGCCACGGCGCTCTGGACGGCGTCGTTAGTGGAAGCGGCGTGCTTGTCCACGTTGGGGACGTTGATCAGCGACTGGGGCAGGCGCTCAACTACGCTGGCCAGTTCCTTGAGGGTCTTGCCAGAACGCTTGAGGCGGGCCGCCAAACGCAGCGAGGTGAGGATACCGTCACCGGTGGTGGCGTGGATGGAGTCGATGACGTGACCGGACTGCTCACCACCAAGCACGTAGCCGCCAGAGAGCATCTTCTCTAGCACGTAGCGGTCACCCACACCGGTCTGAACAGTGCGAATACCGTGCTTGCGCATGGCCAGCAGCAGACCCAGGTTGCTCATAACCGTCACTACCAGGGTGTCGGAGGCCAGGGTGCCGTCAGCCTTAGCGCCAATGGCGAGGATACCCATGATCTGGTCGCCATCCACCAAGGTGCCCTCAGCGTCAACGGCCATGCAGCGGTCGGCGTCGCCGTCGTAGGCCACACCCATGTCCGCACCCACGAACTTGACGTAGTTCTGTAGCTGCTCGGGGTGGGTGGAGCCGGCCTGGGCGTTGATGTTTAGGCCGTCAGGAGAGGCGTTAATAACCAGCACCTCAGCGCCGGCGGCACGCAGCGCAGCGGGGCCCACCTTAGAGGCAGCGCCGTTAGCGGCATCCACGGCGATACGCAGGCCGGACAGGTCAGTGCCGGTGGAAGCCACCAGGTGGTTGATGTAGGCCTGGTCAGCTACGGTTTCGCCCTTGATTACGCGGCCGACGGCGGCGCCGGTGGGGCGCTCGTGCTCGGCGGTGAGTAGGGCTTCAATGCGGTCTTCGACGGCGTCTTCGAGCTTGAAGCCGCCACGGGCGAAGAACTTAATGCCGTTGTCGGGGAAGGGGTTGTGGGAAGCGGAGATCATAACGCCCAGGTCAATGTCGTGGGCGGCGGTGAGGTAGGCGATGGCGGGGGTGGGAAGAACCCCGACGCGGGTGACGTCGACGCCGGAGGCCGCCAAACCTGCAGAGATAGCGTGGTCTAGGAATTCTCCTGAAGCACGGGTGTCTCGACCGACGATAGCGCGCGGGCGCTTGTTGCCCTTAGCCGGCGACTTTTCCGTTAGTACACGGGCAGCAGCTTCACCTAGCTGCACCGCCAGGGCGGGGGTGAGTAGGTCGTTAGCTAGGCCTCGCACACCGTCAGTACCGAATAGACGAGCCATTGATTTCCTCCTGCAAAAGCTCAGTTAATAAAGCAATTATCCCACAACCAGTTAAAACGCAACACACCCCGCCACCATGTACAGGTAGCGGGGTGTGAGCAGATAAAGCGCGAAACGCGATCAGCGCTTGGAGTACTGCGGAGCGCGGCGGGCCTTGTGTAGACCGGCCTTCTTACGCTCAACAGCGCGGGCGTCGCGGGTGAGGAAACCGGCCTTCTTTAGGGTGGCGCGGTTGGCCTCACGGTCGATCTCGTTCAGGGCGCGGGCAATGCCTAGACGCAGAGCGCCGGCCTGGCCGGAGACGCCGCCACCGTGGATACGAGCGATCACATCGAAGCGACCCTCTAGGTCCAAGATGGTGAACGGGGAACGCACTAGCTGCTGGTGCAGCTTGTTGGGGAAGTAGTCCTCCAGGGTGCGTCCGTTTAGGGTCCACTTACCGGTGCCGGGTACTAGGCGTACACGAGCAACGGCCTCCTTGCGGCGGCCTAGGCCGGCGCCGGGAGCGGTGATGGACTGACCACGGCCTTCGCCGGTGGTCTCGGTTTCAGTGGTGTAGCTGGCGGGAGCGTTCTCCTCGTCCAGTACCTCAATGTCGATGGTGGTCTCAGCCACGATATGTCCTTTACGTTATGAGGCTCGTGCGCTGAGCGCTTACTGAGCGACCTGGGTGATCTCGAAAACCTGAGGGTTCTGGGCCTGGTGCGGGTGCTCGCTACCAGAGTAAACCTTCAGCTTCTTGAGCTGGGCACGGCCAAGCTTGTTGTGGGGAATCATGCCCTTGATGGCCTTTTCTACGGCGAACTCGGGACGAGTAGCCAGTAGCTCACGGTAGCTGGTGGCGGTCAGACCACCGGGACGACCAGAGTGACGGTAAGCGATCTTCTTGTCAGCCTTACCGTTGGTCAGCGCGACCTTGTCAGCGTTAATGATGATGACGTAGTCGCCGGTGTCCGCGTGAGGGGCGAACTGGGGCTTGTGCTTCCCACGGAGCAGGGTTGCGGCCTGAGCCGCTAGACGACCCAGCACGACGTCGGTGGCGTCAATGACGTACCAGTTCTTCTCGACGTCGCCGGGCTTCGGTGTGTACGTACGCACGGGCGTTTGCCTTCGTTTCTACTTGGCGGTGGGCACACTTAGCTGATGTTGAAGCGTCACAGCTTTTTGTATAACCCACCGTGGTCAGGTGAACGTTGCTGGAGCACGTAGCGCGTGGGGCGAGTGGGAGCGCACCGCAAGCGCGCACAGACGTGCTGCAAGACATGACTACTTTACCCAAGGCATACAACTAGGTCAAAGATTCTTACCCTACCCACCCCCGTGAAGCCCACCACTACAGGCAAACACAGGCAATTTCATCTACAAACACAGGTAATTTCATCTACAAACACAGGCAATTTCATCCCTTCCCTATAAAAAATTCATGGGGTTTTATAGGCAACGGACGAAATGTCAGTTTTTGCATGGCCCCACCTACGGCCCTGCTTACGGCCCCGCCTCCGGCTCTACCCATGCCCCGTCAACGACGACGCTGGGCCGTCTCCTTGACCCAAATACTTCAGCCCCGCTGCCAACAACAACGACGCCGCCCCGCACCCTTCACTCCCCTGCCGCCGTCGCCCGGTTGCACCCGGCAACCGCACCCAGCTGCCGCCACCTGGCTGCGCCCAGCAACCGCACGCGGCCGGCCAGACACAACCGGCCAGACACAGCCAGTCAGACACAGCCCGGCCAACCCCAGCCCAGCCGGCCACACCCAGTCACCCAACTGGCTGCATCCACTCAGTCACGACATTTAGTCACGACATTTAGTCATCAGCCGCGCTGGTGCGCAAAACCCGTGCGGCCTGCGCCTGCTCAGCCCAGCGGCGCGGCTCAGGGTAGGTAATGGCCTCCAAAGTCAGCCCATGAGCGGGCGCCAGTGGGGCCGCCAACTCCCGCGAGCGCCGCGCCAACAGCGCCGCCGGCCACTCCTCACTATTACGATCCTGCCCCACCGTCAGCGTGGCCCCTACCAGGGAGCGCACCATGTGGTGGCAAAACGCGTCGGCACTAACTTCAAACACGGCCAGACCAGCATCAACACCACTTTCGGGTCGGCTCCACGCGGCCGCAAGCAGACTGCGAATAGTGGACGCCCCCTCGCGCGGCTTGCAGTAAGACAAAAATTCGTGTTCCCCCAGCAACGGCTGCAGCGAACGGTTCATGGCTTCCAGGTCCAGCTCCTGGTCAGTCCACAGCACGCTGGAGCGCAGGCGGGGGTCGTGCCGCGCCACGCCGTCGGCCACGCGGTAACGGTAGGTACGCCGCAGGGCACTAAAGCGCGCATCGAAATCGCCGCCCACCTGGCTCACCGCGCCCACCACAATGTCCGCGCCGTTGCCTGCGCTCGCCCCCAGCGCCACCAGCCCCGGCTCCGGGCGCGAGGTAGTTTTGGGGTTTGCGGCCCGTTTGAGCAGGGCTTGGGTCCGACGTCGCAGCGCCTGGGCAGGGTCGAGTCCATTGCGTCCAGATAGGGCTTGCCAGGCTTCAGTGTCGACGTCGAAATGCACCACCTGGTGGCTGGCGTGCACCCCGGCGTCGGTGCGGCCGGCTACGGTGAGTTGTACGGGGACGCGCAAAATGGTGGATAGGGCCTCGGTTAGCTCCCCTTGCACGGTGCGCAGGCCAGGCTGGGCGGCCCAGCCGCGAAAGAAAGTGCCGTCGTAGGCCAGGTCCATGCGCACACGCACCTTGGGGCGTAGGGCTGCTGCCAGGTTGGCTGCCAGCTGTGGGGTTTGCTTCCCGGCCAAGCTGCCAGCCTCGCCGCCGGCCTCAATCTGCATCTCTGCCGGCTCGGCACCACCGGCCGGCCCACCAACACCCTCGGCCGGCCCGGCGCCTGCCTCAGCCCCACTGGCCGGCTCGCCAACGCAATCACGGTAACCAAACATGCACCCATTTGAGCACATCAGCGCTAGGGTAAGGGCGTGAGTGACGTAACGACCCTGAGCGTGGACTGCGGCGGCGGAGGCATTAAAGCCAGCGTGCTAAACAGCGCCGGCAACATTATTTCGCCGGCCCTGCGCACCCCCACGCCTTATCCGCTCCCCCCTGAGCGCCTGGTAGAAACCATCGTTGACCTGGCCAAGCAGCTACCACGAGCACAGCGCATCACCGTGGGCATGCCAGGCATGATCCGCCACGGGGTGGTGATCACGACGCCGCACTACATCACCAAGTCTGGCCCGCGTTCCAAGGTGATGCCCGAGCTGGTGCCATTGTGGGCACGCTTTGATATGCGTGAGGCTTTGCAAAACCAACTGGATTTACCCACTTTGGTGCTAAATGACGCCGAGGTGGCCGGCGCGGGCGTGGTGACCGGCCAGGGTCTGGAGATGATCGTGACGCTGGGGACCGGCTTGGGTAACGCCATTTTTGATAATGGCCGCCTGGCCCCGCACGTGGAGGTTTCTCAGGGCCCGATCCGCTGGGGCCTAACCTATGACGACTACATTGGTGAGCATGAGCGCCTGCGTCTGGGTGATTCGCACTGGTCACGGCGCGTGCGCCTGGTGGTTGATGCGCTGCGACCGATGTACGTGTGGGACCGTCTTTACCTAGGTGGCGGCAACTCGCGCCGGATCACTGCTTCTAACCTGGCTAAGATCGGCGAGGACGTCGTGGTGGTCCCCAATGAGGCGGGTATGACCGGCGGGGCGCGCTGCTGGGATCTGGCTCGCACCAGCGACTAATCCCCCAGGCTGGCTAGCTGGCCTCAGCTGGTGCCGCCCGCTTTAACTGTCACTGCCTGCGTCAGCCGGCTTAATTCGTCCTTGACCTGGCTTTAGCTGTCACTGCCTGCGTCAGCCGGCTTAATTAAATTGGCGGGTTCGCTTAAATGCGGGCCCGCTTTTTGCTGCAGTTTTTATTTACGACGACGACGGCGCTCGCGGCTGCTGTTAGCGCTAGCGGCCACCGTTATGGCAAGCGCCAAGCCTGCGGCTAATCGGCTTATTGGGGAATGACCTGAGCTTGGGGGTTGCCGGCAGGGTCGAAGGTGTAGGTGGCGTCAATCCTTACTGAAACTTGCACGCCACTGTCTTGGCTGCCTAGGCCGCTAACCCGAATCACCCCGACGGCACTGAACTTGTCGCCGTCGATGTCTAATAAGCGACTGGGCAGAGACTGCAACGTCAGCTGGGAGGCAGAAACGTTACGCACCTGGGCTGGGCAGGCCTCACCGCCAGATCCCTCAGCGCAGGCCCGCACCTGTTCTTGAGCCCAGCTCAGAGCCCATTGTGAGAGTTCAGAGGTGGGATTAACGATAAGCGTTGCTTCATGCTGGGACTCGGTAACCACCAGTTCACGCTGGCCAGTGGGGGTAACGGCGAGGCCCGCAGTTAAATATTTGGGGTTTACTGTGCCAGAGATAAGGGAATATGAACCCGGGTAGGCCAGGGCTTTGACGTGACGGTAACCGTTTTTGTCTGCCCCTGCTAAGGGCAGCGGGACGGAAATGGTGCCGACTGTAACTCGGTTTACGGCTGAGGGGATGGAAATATCCACACTGTGAGCCAGTGAAGTTGTAATAGCCCATTTGCCGATGAAGGGGCGCTCAACTTTGCTGGGTTTAACGCTGACCACTGCCTGCTGTGGTGCGCCGTCGCCCACTATGTAGCGAACGGTGATGGCGGTGGTGTCGCCACTAACCATGCCGGTGCTCACGGAGATGAGTCTGAGTTTGCCTTCAGCACCTTCAGCGGCTTGGGATTTGAGTAGGTTAACCCCAGTATCACCGGGGATCTTGACGGGCACGGCCGCTGTGGCCGCCTCGTATTTGCCTTGCTCTAGTAGCTGCATGTAGGTGCGTACGGCTGCTTCGGCGCCGGTGTTCACTGGGTTGATTAGTCGTGGCAGGGCGACGACGCCTATCACCAGCACTACCACTAAAGCTGCCGCAACCGCATAGACCTGCCAGTTAAGCCAGGCCGGAAGTGAGATGCTGCGGGTTCTACGAGAGCTCATGGTTCTAGAGAAAGGTGCATATCGTTAGGCTAACGATACGCGAGTATATCTGATTAACCTCTAGGTTAACTGAGCTATCCAGATCCCTTCAGGCTGGTCCACGCTGTGGCCAGACTAGGCATCTGGACGCGCTAGCCTCTGCCTGGTGTCTGCGCGCGTCCAAGCAGTCGGATTTATTGATCGATTGTCCAGGAGTACCTCCAAGCAATTCCCGGTTGCCCAGAGGTATCAAAGTAAATATAACCAACTATCTCACTTCGCACATCTTCCACTTCCCCAGCTCTATAAGCATAAGAACCATTCTCAGAATAAGATTTATAGACAGGTTTTGACATATAGATGCCAGTGGCTTTAACAACAAAGATGGTTCTAAATCTATAATTACGCTTATATTCGTTACGATATTCATAAAGCGAGATAGAATCCAGGTTACTTGGTAGCGTTTTTACTTCAATCTCATTAAGCTCTCCTAATCGCAAGTCAAAAGGACACGTCAAATCGTGCCTGTCTACCTCAGAGGTGCAGCTTTTAACTTTTTCTTGAACTTTACTTAGAGCCCAACCCTTAAGTTTCTCCGTAGGTTCAACACTAGCATCAATCTGCGTAGTAGATTCATTAAAAGATTCAGCATCATTGTCAGCCACCACTACCTGCTTGCTTGGTAGGCTAGTAGCAAAATACTCAGGATTAGCGCTTTGCACCTCAACATTATAAACTCCAGGATATACTAGATAGTTAAATTTACCATCAGCTTCCAGGCTGGAATCTACAACAACCGAACCTATTTTATAAGACTTGAAGAACTCGTCTTCGGGAGTAATTGCCAAATGCGCGACTAGCGGGGTGACTATTTTCCAATTATTTACCAACCAGTCACTCTCATCTAGCTTCACTTGCAATGTTTGGTTCGCAGACTTATCTTTGACCTGCAAACTTACATGAACATTTACTGTCGACGAATTGCGCTCTTGCACAGTTATAGAGTTAACTTTAACTGCGCCTTTAACGCCACTATAAGCTTTATCGCTCAACAGTCTGCGCTGATAGCTATTAGCGCCAGGATCTACCAGCTTGCTTGCTGCATCATATTTCCCGTCAGCAATCAACTGCACATACTCACGCACAGCAGCTTCAGGAGTACGGTCAGAGTTAATCACTCTTACCGAAACCACACCTGCAATCAACACCAGTACCATTGCTAGCACAACTGCCAGACAGAGCTTCAGATTCAGTCGTTTGCGAAAAACATCAGCAGTTTTTGCAACAGACCACCTAGAGGAGCCTGCCAGGTTAACCTGCTTAGATGGAACCTCAACGTATTTAGGGTAACGATTATTTTCATCGTTCATATTGGACATCATCAACTATTCCATTTAAGTATCGGCTGCCTTTGTTTATCAAACTGGACTACACCAGTTGCAGGATAATACACATCCTCAGTAGATTCGGCAGTAGTCACCTTAATTACACCATCAGCTCTAGCCGCGATCAGGCTAGTACCATTAACATAAGCTACGGAATATAGAGCGGTGGGCAATGTTTTTACTTCCAGAGCTTTAAAGTGAATAAACTCTGGAGACCACGTCTGAACAGGGCAAGAATTATCTTTCCTGGGATAAGAAATAGACGCGCAAGATTTAATTCTACTCTGAATTTGCGGTAATGCCCAAGTCTTTAGTTTTTCTGTAGGCTTAACAGTAAAATGTTTGTTGAACTCAAAACTGGCATAAAAATCACTTTCAGAATCGCTGTCGCCATGTTGCATAGCAACAGCAACAAACTGTTTACCAACTGAGTTGATCTCAACATACTCGGAATTTACGCTTTGTCCCTCAATGTTATAAACTCCTGGATACATATCACAATATGTAGACGAGCCGTAACCTGCATATTCGCTATATCCCACATCCAAAACAACTGAACCAATTTTATAGGAATATAAGTATGGGTGACCTTGAAAGTGCACGTTAACCAACAGTGGACTGACGACCTTCCAGTCATTTACTCCTCGACTAGTTTTGGATAACTGCAATCGCAATTCAGATTCCATAGACCGCCCATTTACCAACACAACTACATTAACAGTTGCAGTATCGGAATTTTCGTCATATTTAAAATTATTTATGGAATCAAATTTGACTGCACCTTTAACTCCGCTAAAAGTTTTACTAGATAGCATTTTACAGTCCGAGCCGGAACTGCTGGGATCTACTAGCTTGTTGGCCTCATCGTATTTTCCGTCAGCAATCAACTGCACATACTCACGCACGGCAGCCTCGGGAGTGCGCCCAGAGTTAGTCACTCTTGCCGAAACCACACCTACAATCAGCGCCAGCGCCACTGCCAGCGCTGCTGCTAGGCAGAGCTTTGCTTTTTTGGTTAATGGCCTACGCGAAGCGGCAGCAGACCTTGCGGGGGCCCCTTTTGGAACCCCTTCTTGTCTAAGACCTCCAGGCGAAACCTTGAAGCCTTCAGTATGGCTACTATTCCCTGCAGTCATAATCAAAACACCCAGTTTGTTAGACCAATGATGCATTCGAGTATAGCCGACCGCACCTTTGTGTGGGCCACAAACAGCACTAGAGACAAAAGTTCCAGGACTAGAGACAACACTTCCGACAGCCAATAAGGCTGCCGGAAGCACCTAACTTAGGGGTTTACCAACCAGTCCAGTTGATTTTTGGTTGTCTTTGCTCATCGAAAGATATGGAGGCGGTTGCGGTGTACTCCATATCGTTAACCTCACCAGCCGTAGGCCCAGAGTAGCCATACCTCACTGTAATTACAGCATCACCTTTAGCCTCAATCAGACCATTTTTCTCAACATATTCAATGGACTTCAGCTGGTCGGGCAAGGTTTTTACTTGCACCGAGGCAACATCATTACCTCGCACCTCAAGCGGACAAGAGTGATCTCGCTTGGCACCTGCAAAAGAGCCACAGTCCTTAACTTTGTCTTGAATCTGCTGCAACGCCCAAGCCCTTGCAGCCTCTGTAGGCTCTACAGCAGCATAACTATCAAAATTCAAGTTAACGTAGGTTGGAGCTCCAACAGCAGCAGTGCTGGTGCGAGACTTGACTACGGCCACAAACTTATTGTGCTTAGGCGCAACTTTAACATATTGGGAGTTTATACTTGTCGGCTCAATGTTATAAACTCCTGGATACATCATGTAACTTACCGAGCCATAATGATCTTGTGATTTCATATTCACAATGGCTGAGCCAATTTTGTAGGAGCTTAAATATGCATGCCTATAAATTTGCACCTGAACCAATAGCGGAGTAAGGATCTTCCACTTACGTAAACCAAAATTATTTGTATATGACTCTACCTTCAGCTCAGCTTCCATAGGATGACCGCTTATTAGTAGATCCACATTAACAGTTGCAGAATCATCGTCTTTGTCGTATTGCAACCCGCTTATAGAGTCAAATTTTACTGCCCCTTTGACTTTACTATAAGCCTTACTTGTTAGCAGCTCGCTCTGGGTACCAGTAACCCCTGGATCCACTACCTTATTAGCTTCATCGTACTTACCGTCAGCAATCAACTGTACATAGTCACGTACAGCAGCTTCAGGAGTACTTTCAGAGTTAATTACTTTTACCGCAATGCCACCCACAACCAGCACTAGCATTACCACCAGCGTCGACAATAGCAAAATGGTGGCTTTGTTCCTTGATCGTTTACGCGGAGCTACGCGCACCCTACCTCGCCTAGACCTCCTACTAGACCCCCTATATGGAGGCATAGTTGAGCGCCCAGGCCTTCTAGACGAAGGCGCAGACGAGCGCCTGGTCTCCCTAACGAGACGATTTTCAGCTTTCATAATCAAAAACGCCCAGATTGCTGGAGTAGTACGAACTTGAGTATAGCTGACCACACCTTCATTTGAGCCGTAAATAAGGTTAAAGATGGCTGTGGGATGCTGTTTTACAGCATCCCACAGCCATCGTTCAGCATGGTTAACTAAGCCTTACTACTAAAACATGAACTAGGTTCACGCTTAAACGCTCAGTTCGGTTAACCAACTGGGTTAACGTCAGGTCACCAACTAGCTCGTCAGTCTCCGGTTTGGTTAACCGGCTAGACCACTAACCGGTTTACCGATTCGGCTCACCAACTTGGTTTACCAGCGTTCACTGAGGTTTAGTAGTAGCCCCACTTAATTTGTGGCTGTCCCTTTTCATCAAAGGTGATGTAACCGGTAACCTCGTAGTCCACGTCTTGACGATCCCACTTAACGTAGCTGGAATCCTTGTACTTATACGTGATAGTACCGGTACCCTGCACCCGAATCCTGTGGTCGTAGTCAGAGTATTCGAAGGTATCGAGGCTGGTGGGCAGCGACTTTACCTCCAACACATCAAGATCCCTGCTGCGCACCTCAAAGGGGCAGTCACGATCCATATTGGTACCTGAGGTAGAAGCACAAGACTTAACCTTGTCGCGCACCTGATCCAAAGCCCAGCTCTTGAGCTTATCGGTAGGCTCCACCTTAACCTCAAGCCCTGACTGAGACTCCGACAGATACTTACCGTCGCCGCTCCTACCATCGGTAGCCACCACAATCTGCTTCTTATTCAAAGAGGTCTTGACGTATCCAGGGTTACTACCCTGAACCTCAACGTTATAAACACCCGGATACATTGGGAAGAACATTGGCGCAGCACCGTCCTGAGGCGCCGGTACAGTCAGATCAACTGAACCAACCTTGTAGCCCTTCACCTCACCCCTAGCAGGGAAGTTAATCGCGCTAGTCAGCAGCGGACTCATGATCTTCCAGGTTTTCAACACCCCGTACTCATTATCGCCCTGCTTTACACTCACATAGTAGGAGCTGCGTTCACCGTTAATGCGTAAAACAACCTCAACGTAAGAAAGCTTAGATTTCTCGCCGGTGTCCTTCTGAGTCACCGACTCCACCTTGACTGCATTCTTGACGCCGTCGTGAGCCTTATCGGTCAGCAGCATCCGCATGTTAGTTGCCACTCCCGGGTCCACTACCTTATTGGCTTCATCGTACTTACCGTCAGCAATCAGCTGGGCATAGTTACGCACGGTTTCTTCAGCGGTGCGGCCGGAGTTAATCACGTTCACCCCGACTACGCCAATGATTACCACCAGTACTACTGCCAGCACCGCCGCCAGAGAGACCTTGGCCTTCTTGCTCAGCGGTTTACGCGGTGCGCGCGGGTAGGTGGTTGTGTAGGGGTTCATTGGGGCCGACGCCGGCGCACTAGCCACCCCAGGGGCGCTGTAGGCGGTGGCACCAGAGGCCACACCAGCACTTCCAGTCAGCGGCAGCTGCTGGTCAGAGGCCACATTGGCGGTGGGCATAGCCACCGCAGCCGGGTTAGTTACCGGCACTGAACCAGTAGCGGCGCTAGGCGCAACCGCAGGCATCGAGCCGGTAACCACGGGAGCCGAACCAGCCACCGGCACTGCGCCAGGCACAGCCGGCACCGCACCGGGCACAGCCACGGTCGGCGTCGTCCCTGCAGCCATAGCAGCCGCACCAGCAGCCGGCACCAGCACCGGACGGAAACGCAGGTTGCGCAGGTAACGCGGGGCAAACTCAGCAGCCAGGGAAACCAGCGCCGTGTAGATCACCAGGTTAACGATGCTTACCGGGGCCAGGCCGACGTCACCCTTACCGCCATAGCCCAACGCATCCATGTTCAGCGAGAAACGGGCGTAAGCGTAAATGCTGTAACCCCACAGCACCAGCGCGGTCGGCGCTGCATAAGCGATGTAAAGCCAACGAACCGGCCCGTAGTTGGGGCGACGCAGCACGGCCACAGCCACGGTGGCCAGGATAAACATAACTACCAAGGCCGCCAGCATCAGGCTGATAGCGCCGCCGTCGAACGCAGACATGTCACCCAGGCCGCGCAAGGAACCGCTCCATTCACCCAAACCACGCAAGGTGATACCGATGTAGCCAAGTGCGGCCACACCTGCACCAATAACCCCCAGGTTTAAGGGCATGGCCAGAGCAAGCGCCGGCTTGGCATCCTTAAGCATCAGAACAATGGCTCCGAACAGGAAGCAAACCGCAATACTTACAACGAAAATGACTACTGCATCAAAGATACCCTGATAAGCAATAGAGCTACGACCAGTTACCAGCAGGTGCTTATAGGTCGCAAAACGCCCTACCACCAGTGCCAGGAACACCAACACCAGGGTGTTGAAGAAAACCGCAAAGGGATCAGCCGCAATGTGTACATCTTTGGTATCCACAGCAGCAATCAGGAAGACAACCATGGACACCACGGCCACCCCAAATGCCTCAATTCCGGCACGGGCAGCTACTGCCGCGATATCTACCGGGATAATCTCACCGGCGCGGCGGAACTTAGCCAGCAGGGCAATCGCAATGAAAATCACCAGGTGACCGATGGAGGGCAGGATGCGCAGGCCCGCTCCCCCAGCGCGCATACTGGAGTAGCTGGCAGTTAGATCTGCCTTGCCGCCCAGAGCCATACCGGCAAGCGGACCCAGCAGGTTGGGCGCGTCATCGCTGCTCATAAAACCATCGGCTAGGTCTGTGATCACAGAGTTAGCGATTGCACCAACAATAAAGGCAACGACCAGCGTAATCACTAGGCCTGCTACCCAGGTAATAATTCCGGGCACGCGGAAGCACTGGGTGATGTAGGCGTTACGCGCAGCAGTGCGCGGGTTTACCGGCCGGGGGGCGCCCTGCGGGGCCATACCTGCTTGCGGAGCCATACCCGGCTGCCCAGCCATCACGCCCGGAGCCATTGCGGGCACACCAGGCGCGGAAGCAACCGCCGGGGCTGACATACCAGCTGGCATACCGGGAGCCGGCGGGGCCCCAACTGGAGCCGCAGGTGCCGGCGGGGCTGGGGCAAACTGGCCCGGAGCTGGCGGTACAGTGCCACCCTGGCCGCCCGCAGCTGCAGGGGCCGGCGGGGCATCCGGGGCCGGCGCGGCCGACGTCGCAGCTTGCGGGGCCGACGTCGCAGCTTGCGGGGACGCAGTTTCCGACGCAGCCGCCGGTTCTGCCGCCGCTGCAGGTTCCGACGTCGTCGCCGCAGCTTCTGCCGACTTGGTTGCACCCTCAGCTGGAGTTGACTCAGCCTTAGAGGCACTAGTATCTGTTGAAGGCGCCGAGGCTGCAGACACTGATCCATCTGCAGCTGACGATGCAGGAGATGGCTCAGGGACAGCCTGGGGATTTGGTTCGGACTCGCTCATGAGACCTCCTAAACGATCATGTAACTGTACATGTGTGTTACATAATAGTCTCTGTGAGCTTAATTTTTAGCTAAATTCGCACACGAAAAGTAGCAGTGCTTAACAAACCCAGCGATTACGCTAAGCACCGCTACTTTTTCGAGTTTGAATGCAACCAGATACATTCAAACTCTTATACCTGGGGGATCAGTCCAGGTACCTTCTAAGCGCTCAGCCTCACTCAAGGCCTTGCCACTTAGACCAGGTCTGTACCTGTTTCTCGGGGCAGCCCGGCGGTTCAAGCCACCCCGATAGTGCAGGTAATCTAGCCGGCCCCTTCGAGCCAGCGCTACTCATCAGGCCGCTAACACACCAGGCCCTAATGCGCCAGGCGCAACGCAACCCAGCCAGCCCGTTTAGGCCAGCTGATAGTAAGCCACTACTTGATCAATAATGCCCTGTGCTTGCTCGTAAGTGGCAGCTTCCGCAAAGACGCGCAGTAAAGGCTCAGTGCCAGAGAAACGAATTACCACCCAAGAATCATCGGCGAAATAAACTTTGCACCCATCTAGGTAGGAGACATGGTCTACCACCTGCGCAAACTCGGGCAGATCGTGGCGCTCATAGATCTGCTCTAGTAGCTGGGCTTTGCGCTCCATAGTGAAGCCGTAATCGGTTTCAATCATTTCCAGCTGGCCGTATTTAGCCACAATATCGGCATAGATTTCGCTTAAATGCTTGCCTTTCTTAGCCACCATTTCGACTAGTAATGTGCCCGCATATACGCCATCTTTACCGGCAATATGCCCCTTAACGGTTAAACCACCGGAGGATTCACCGCCAATAATGGCGTCATGCTCAGCCATCTTGGAGCTAACCCACTTAAAGCCTACGGGCACCTCATAGCACTGCTCGCCGTGAGCGCGCGCCACCCTATCTAGCAGGTGGGTGGTGGCCAGGTTGCGCACTACCGGGCCATGCCAGCCCTTTTCTTCCAGTAGGTACTCATAGAGCAGCACCAGGATTTCGTTGGGGTGCAAGAACTTACCGGTGTTGTCGATAACCCCCAGACGGTCGGCGTCGCCGTCGGTAGCAATACCCATAGCCGCGCCACGCTCAAGCACCTCATTAGCTAGGGCGTGCAGGGTCTTTGACGACGGCGAGGGCAGGCGCCCACCAAAAAGGGTGTCGCGGCGCTCGTGAATGGTTTCCACATCGCAGCGTGCGGTCATCAAAATGGTTTGCAGGCAGGTGCGTGAAACCCCGAACATCGGGTCTAGCACGATCTTGAGGTGAGCGTGGCGAATAGCCTTCACATCCACCGAGTCAAGGATCGAGTCGATGTACCAGTTCATGGAGGTTTGGGTGCTGATCAGCCCGGCGGCTTGCGCCTGGCTAAGCTCAATGAGTTTGATGTCGTCCGCGCCCAAGGCGTTGGCCGCGTCTTGTAGGGGCGTGGTGATTTCTACTTCTGCGTCCCGCCCGCCGGCGGTAAAGACCTTAATGCCGTTGTAGATTGCGGGGTTGTGGGATGCGGTGATGGCCATGCCGTAGGCGCAGCCTAGGTCTTTCACCGTCCACATAATCATGGGGGTGGGGGCGGGGCGGTCGATTAGGTGCACGCGAATGCCGTTTGCGGCCAGTACTTGGGCGCTCCACCAGGCAAATTCTGGCGACAAGAAACGCTGATCATAGCCGATTACTACAGGCTTGTCAGCTACCCCTTGGGAAATGATGCGCGCCGCTAAGGCTTGGGCTACGCGCTGCACATTTAGCTGGGTGAAGCCTTCAGAAATAATTGCGCGCCAGCCACCGGTACCAAAATGAATCTGTGGCTCTTGTGCAGTGTAGGTTTTTAGCTCCTCGGTCATCATTGACACTTCCTCGGTTGGTCCGATTGCCTTAGTTCAATTCTAACCGATCAGTTCTGCTCGTAAAAGCACATAAACAATCAACTTTGCGCATTTTAGTTAAGGTCTCGGCCACACGCCCGCTTTTAACGACGACGGCGACGCTGCTCCCCCGCGCACCCGGTACCACAGGCCCTTCCCGCATGCCCGGCACCACAGGCAGCTCCCCCGGATGCCCGCGCAGCCTGGGCAAATAGCGGCAGCCGCCGGGCACCCCAGACCACCGTCCGGGCACCGCAGGCCCCCAGCCAAAAACTCCCCTAAACAAAACTTGGGGCCGACACCAGCGGTGTCGGCCCCAAATCTAAGCGTTAAGCTCAGGCTTCGGTGGTCTCCTCGGCCTTGTCCTCAGCCACGGCGGCCTTGGCAGCCTTGGTGGCGGTGGCGACGGCGTCGTCCACGATGGACTTAGAAGCAACCGGCTCTAGTACCAGGGAAATCTGGGCCATGGGGGCGTTGTCACCCTTGCGGTTGGGCAGCTTCACAATGCGGGTGTAACCGCCGTTGCGACCCTCGAACTGAGGAGCCAGGTTGTCGAACAGGTTCTTGAGAACCTGGGCGTCGGTGATCTTGCGGGCCACGGTACGGCGAGCGTGCAGGTCGCCGCGCTTGGCCTTGGTGATCAGCTTTTCTGCGTAGGGGCGTAGCACCTTGGCGCGAGTCTCAGTGGTAACAATCGACTCGTAAGCGAACAGCTGGGTAGCCAGGTTCGCCAGCATGTGGCGCTGGTGCTGCGCCGAACCGCCGAGGCGGGGACCCTTAGTGGGGCGAGGCATAGTATTGTCTCCTAAAATTTACGAGCGTAAAGGCTCAGGCCTGCTCGTCGCTGAAAGTTGGGGTAGCGTCGTAGTTGTCGTCCGAAACCAGGTCCACCGGGGAACCCTTCAGGGACAGACCCAGCTCAGCTAGCTTGTCCTTGATTTCGAGGATCGACTTGGCGCCGAAGTTACGGATGTCGAGTAGGTCAGCCTCGGAACGGGCAACCAGCTCGCCTACCGTCTGAATGCCTTCACGCTTGAGGGCATTGGAGGAACGAGCCTGCAGTTCTAGGTCATCAATCGCCATAGCCAGGTCCTGCTGCTGACTTTCGTCAGCCGGCGAGGGGCCTACCTCGATACCTTCAGCTTCAACGTTTAGCTCGCGGGCAAGACCGAATAGTTCAACCAGGGTCTTACCGGCGCTAGCCAGAGCGTCACGCGGGGTCATGGAAACCTTGGTCTCCACGTCTACGATCAGACGGTCGAAGTCAGTACGCGAAGACACACGAGTTGCCTCCACGGCGTAGGAAACCTTCTTCACCGGCGAGTAAATCGAGTCCACCGGGATGCGGGTGATTTCAGCCTGAGGGTCCTTGTTCTGGTTAGCGGTGACATAGCCGCGACCGCGCTCAACGGTCAGCTCAATCTCCAGCTTGCCCTTCTCGTTCAGAGTGGCAATTACCAGCTCGGGGTTGTGCACCTCGACGCCGGCAGGCGGGGTAATGTCACCGGCGGTAACCACACCGGGGCCAGACTTACGCAGGTACATCACGACCGGCTCGTCGTTTTCAGACGAAAGCACGATCTCCTTGATGTTGAGGATAATCTGGGCGACATCCTCTTTAACACCAGGAACAGTGCGGAACTCGTGCGGCACGCCCTCGATACGGATCGAGGTCACGGCAGCCCCCGGGATGGAGGACAGCAGGGTGCGGCGCAGCGAGTTACCCAGGGTGTAACCAAAACCGGGCTCTAGGGGCTCCAGGATGAACCGGGAACGACGGTTCTCCTCGACTACCTCTTCACTCAGCACAGGACGGTGCGAAATCTGCACTTAGATTTCCTTTCAGTTTCGACGCCCGCTATATGACGTCGCTACCAATTGATTGATGACTACATTAAGCGGCAGTCTCGCTTGGAATGTAAGGAAACGACAGCGCCTTACAGACGCCGTCGTCACTTAAAAATCAAACGCGGCGGCGCTTGGGGGGACGGCAGCCGTTGAAAGCCTGGGGGGTGACGTCCGTAATGGAGCCAACCTCAAGACCGGCAGCAGTCAGCGAACGAATGGCGGTTTCACGACCGGAACCCGGACCCTTAACGAACACGTCAACCTTCTTCAGGCCGTGCTCCTGGGCGCGACGGGCAGCAGCCTCGGCGGCTAGCTGAGCGGCGTAGGGGGTGGACTTACGAGAGCCCTTGAAACCAACCTGGCCAGAGGAGGCCCAGGCAATAACTGCACCGGTGGTGTCAGTTAGGGAAACAATGGTGTTGTTGAAGGTCGACTTAATGTAAGCGTGACCGTGGGTAATGTTCTTCCGGTCCTTGCGACGCGGCTTACGCACAGCAGTGCGGCTCTTGGGAGGCATAATTCCTTCTTCGCGTGAGGTTTAACTGGGGGCTGATTACTTCTTCTTACCAGCAACGGTGCGCTTGGGGCCCTTGCGGGTGCGCGCGTTGGTCTTGGTGCGCTGGCCGTGCACGGGCAGGTGACGGCGGTGACGCAGACCCTGGTAGCAGCCGATCTCGACCTTGCGGCGAATGTCAGCCTGGATCTCACGACGCAGGTCACCCTCAACCTGGTAGTTGGCGTCGATGTGAGAGCGCAGCTTGACGAGGTCTTCCTCAGTTAGGTCCTTGACGCGGGTGTCAGGGTTGACACCGGTGGCCTTGAGAGTCTCATCGGCGCGGGTACGGCCGATCCCAAAAATGTAGGTAAGTGCAACCTCTACGCGCTTCTCGCGCGGGAGGTCAACACCGGAAATGCGTGCCACTTTTGTGGTTCTCCTGTGTTTTCCCGGAGGTCGTCACCTATTCCTCCACCCATTGTGGGTGCCCCGGCCTCCGAGAACCGGGGGTGCGCTATTACGCGTGGGATAGGTGCTGTACGGACCGCTTAGCGGTCTGAGCGCAGGTTCAGCCCTGACGCTGCTTGTGTCGAGGGTTCTCGCAGATAACCATGACACGGCCGTGGCGACGAATCACCTTGCAGTTGTCACAGATCTTCTTGACGCTCGGCTTGACCTTCATGATCTTCCTCCGCCGCTCCTAGAACTAGGAGCGGGTTGTCACTTGTACCGGTAGACGATGCGTCCGCGGGTAAGGTCATAGGGGCTCAGCTCTACAACCACGCGGTCTTCGGGGAGGATACGGATGTAGTGCTGACGCATCTTGCCCGAGATGTGAGCAAGTACGACGTGACCGTTATCCAATTCCACCCGGAACATCGCATTTGGAAGGGCCTCGACGACCGAACCCTCGACCTCGATGACTCCATCCTTCTTAGCCATGTTCCTCCGTCGGCTAGATGTTACGCAGCGCCGCGATTTGACGACGCCGGGACCACCCTTACTATTGGTAGCGCCCCGAAAAGGGCATAAATAGGTGAATCCAGAGGGTTAGTTTACCGTTCAAAAGTGATACAAAGCTAGCCTTGCGCCAGCGAAAAACTGGTGGTAGTGCTCACGCAGACAGTGGGGTGGGAGTAAAGCCGAAAGGCTCCAGCCCAGCCGCTCCCCCATCGCGCGCGGTCAGCACCCACACGCCCTTAGGCGTAAGCGCCACAGTGTGCTCCCAGTGAGCCGCCCGCGAGCCATCACGGGTGACCACAGTCCACTCATCGTCCAGGGTCTCGTTACTGGCACGCCCGGCCGTGATCATGGGCTCAATCGCCAGCACCATGCCAGGCTGTAGCTTCACGCCTTTAGAGCTGACTGAGTAGTTCAGTACGTCGGGGGCCATGTGCATCTTGGTGCCGATCCCGTGGCCCACATACTCCTCCACGATTCCCAGCTCATGACCGGTCTCTTGGGCGGCGTCGAAAATTACGGACTCGACGGCGTCACCGATCAGGTTGATGCGCGCGTCCTTCCATCCGCTAGCCCCTGCCTCAGCCAGGGCGGCGATGGCGGCCCACAGCGCCCGCTCAGTGGTGCGGTCTAGGTACTTGTCCGTTTCGCTAGCGTAGTTGCCGACGACGGCGGTAAAGGCCGCGTCCCCATGCCACTGCACGCCGTCGGCCTCCACATAGGCACCACAGTCGCAACTGAGCAGGTCACCGTCTTGCAGCACCCGCTGGCCGGGGATGCCATGCACAATCTCCTCGTTCACCGAGGTGCATACCGTGGCCGGGTAGCCGTAGTAGCCCAGGAAGTTGGACTTAGCCTTGCCCTTTTCAATGGCCAGAGCGCTGACCTCATCTAGCTGCGCAGTAGTTACTCCGGGGGCAATAGCGGCTTTGAGGGCGTCGTGAATATCAGCCACAACCAGACCAGCTTTACGCATGTTGCGAATCTGGGCGGGAGTTTTAATTTGAATCTTTTCGCGGCCAAACATGCGCGCGCCTCTTTTCTACTCTAGACAGCAGCGGCTGGGCCATATGAGCACAAAAAACCGCCACAGCCAGCCTAGTAGCTAGCTGCGGCGGTTTAAAGTCAGCTTCAGATCTGGCGGCCTAGCTTGTCTGATAGCGCCGCGTAGATACGCTCAGTGACCTCGTCAATGTCACCAATGCCGTCAACCTGCACCAGCAGGCCCATGTCGCGGTAGACATCAACCAGGGGCTGGGTCTGGGCGGTGTAGACCTCCATGCGGTGGCGAATCACCGGCTCGGTGTCGTCGGCACGGTTCTGCTCGGTGGCGCGCTTAAGCAGGCGCTTGACGATTTCCTCAGTGTCGGCGGTGATCTCCACGGCCACATCCAGGCTCAGGCCGTCGGCGTCGAGCATACGCTCAAGCTCCTCAACCTGGTCCAGGGTGCGCGGGTAACCGTCCAGCAAGAAGCCCTCGACGGCGTCGTCCCAGTGCAGACGGTCGCGCACCAGGCCGTTGGTGACCTCGTTGGGGACGTACTCGCCCTTGTCGATGTAGCTCTTAGCGGCCTTACCTAGCTCAGTGCCTTCAGCAATGTTCTTGCGGAAGATATCACCGGTGGAAATAGCCGGGATGTTTAGGCGCTCGCTAATACGGGCGGCCTGGGTGCCCTTACCAGCCCCGGGAGGACCAAGCAGAACCATGCGTACACTCATGACAAGAATCCCTCGTAGTGTCGTTGTTGAAGTTGGGAGTTAATTTCCTTAACCGTCTGCAGACCCACACCCACCATAATCAAAATGGTGGTACCACCGAAGGGCATAGTGGAACCCAGTCCCATTGCGGCCACCGCAATGGTGGGCAGCAGTGCCAGCACAACCAGGTAGATAGAACCGGCTGTGGTGATCCGGTTGACGACGTAGCTTAGGTAGCGCTCCGTCGGCTCGCCGGCACGGATGCCAGGAATAAAGCCGTTGTATTTCTTCATATTGTCGGCCACTTCCTTAGTGTCGAAAGTGATCGCGGTGTAGAAGAAGGTGAAGAACAAGATCAAAACGGCATATACCGAAATGTAGAAGGTGTCGGTGGGGCCAAGGTTACGGCCAATCCACTGCACCCAGCCGGCACGCTGGTTACCGAACTGGCTCACCAACTGCGGCAGGGCCAGAATCGAGGAGGCGAAAATTACCGGAATAACACCCGACATGTTGATCTTGATCGGAATGTAGGTGGAAGAGCCACCCATGAGGCGACTACCCACCATACGCTTGGCGTACTGCACCGGAATACGCCTGGTAGCTTGCTCCACGAAGACCACGGCCAGCGTAGCTGCCAGCACCAGCGCCAGCACCACAGCGAACTTACCGAAGCCGCCGTTACCACCCATAATGGACCACATATTCTGCGGGAAGCGGGCCACAATCGAGGTAAAGATCAGCAAGCTCATACCGTTACCCATACCGTGCTCGGTGATCAACTCACCCAGCCACATGATCAGGCCGGTACCAGCGGTCATGGTGACCACCATCATGGTCATGGTCAAAATGGAGTGGTCCGGAACCACGGGCACGGTGCAGCCACGGAAGAGCTGGCCGTTAGCCGCCGTCGCCACAATCGTGGAAGACTGCAGCAGGCCCAAACCAATAGTTAGATAACGGGTGTACTGCGTCAGCTTAGCTTGACCAGCTTGGCCTTCCTTGTGCAGCGTCTCAAAGCGAGGAATAACCACTCGCAGCAGCTGGATAATAATCGAAGCCGTAATGTACGGCATGATTCCCAGCGCAAAGATACTTAGCTGCAAAAGCGCACCGCCGGAGAAAATGTTGATTAACGAAACCAACCCGGCGTCCTGAGACTGGCCAATACACTGACGCACATTCCGCATCGAAACACCCGGTGAAGGAATCACCGAACCTAGACGGAATAGCGCCATGATAAACAGGCTAAAAAGCAGTTTACGGCGTAGGTCTGGCGTAGTGAACGCCTGTTTGAATGCTGCGAGCACTCGTACATCTCCTGGTGAATGGGGGCAGCGTCGCCACAGTAATGCAGCGCCGCAGGCTTAGCTTACCTGCACCAGCAGGCCAAAAGCCAAAATCATAAACCCGCTTAGCGTAGTGATCTTATACCGTGGAACATTTAAAAACGGCCCACGCGATATCAAAACACCAAGTGCCAAAGCCTTAACGGCCATTTCAAGGCACTTAGCGCCACCAAGTAAAGCACTGCCCCGCTGGGACTTACATCCCAGCGGGGCAGGACTTGGCGCTTAAAACTTGAGTCAGCGGGCGGTGATAGAACCGCCGGCAGCCTCAACCTTAGCCTGGGCGGAGCCAGACCAAGCGTCAGCCACGATGTTCAGCTTGACGTTAACGTCACCCTCGCCAAGAACCTTGACGAGATGACCAGCGCGCACGGCACCGGCAGCAACCAGAGCCTCTACGTTTACCTCGCCGCCCTGGGGGAACAGCTCGGCAATGCGGCCTACGTTAACGGGCTGGTACTCCACGCGGTTGCGGTTCTTGAAGCCACGCAGCTTGGGTAGACGCATGTGCATCGGCATCTGGCCACCCTCGAAACCAGCCTTAACCTGGTAACGAGCCTTGGTGCCCTTAGTACCGCGCCCAGAGGTCTTACCCTTGGAGCCTTCACCGCGACCCACGCGGGTCTTGGCCTTCTTGGAACCGGCAGCCGGACGCAGGTGGTGAACCTTAACTACGGTCACCTTCTGCTCCTGCTCGGTGTTCTTGCTATCTGCCATGGTCAGTTGACCTCCTCGACGGTGACCAGGTGGGCCACCGTAGCGATCATGCCACGGACGGTGGGGGAATCCTCGCGCACAGTGGTCTGGCGGATCTTGCGCAGACCTAGCGACTTGAGGGTCTCACGCTGACGGTGAGTGCCACCAATACCGGACTTAACCTGGGTAATCTTGAGCTTCGCCATCACTCATTCACTCCCTCAGCGGCCTTCTCGGCTTCCTTCTTCTCAGCCTCAGCACGCTTTTCAGCCTCACCCTCGGCGCGGGCGCGCAGCATGGACTGCGGGGCCACGTCTTCCAGGGGCAGGCCACGGCGAGCCGCGACGCCCTCAGGCTGCTCTAGCTGCTTGAGTGCATCAACAGTGGCGTGCACGATGTTGATGGAGTTCGAAGAACCCAGAGACTTGGACAGAATGTCGTGAATACCGGCGCAGTCTAGCACGGCGCGCACCGGACCACCGGCGATAACACCGGTACCGGGAGAAGCCGGACGCAGGAGTACGACGCCGGCGGCGTCCTCACCCTGGACTACGTGCGGAATGGTGCGGCGGATCATGGGGACGTGGAAGAAGTTCTTCTTCGCAATCTCCACACCCTTGGCAATGGCGGCAGGAACTTCCTTAGCCTTGCCGTAGCCGACACCCACGGTGCCCTCACCGTCACCAACCACTACCAGAGCAGTGAAGGTGAAGCGACGGCCGCCCTTGACGACCTTGGACACACGGTTAATGGTGACGACGCGCTCGATGTACTTGTCGTCGTTGCCGCGGTTACGGTCGCGGCGGTCATTGTTACGGTCGCGGCGGCCGCGGCCCTCACCCTGACGTTCCTTTTCATCACGCTGGGCCGAGCCGTCGGACGACGCGGACCTGCCTCGCTGCGGTGCAGCCATCAGATATTCCTCTGCTTTCCAGTCGTCTTAGTGCTCATAGGGACAGCCCGGCTTCGCGGGCGCCCTCGGCTACAGCCGCAACGCGGCCGTGGTACTTGTTACCACCACGGTCAAAGACAACCTTTTCGATGCCCTTGGCCTTGGCGCGCTCGGCTACCAGCAAACCGACCTGGCGGGCGGCACCAATCTTGGCGCCTTCCACTTCCTGGCCTGCTAGCTCCATGGTGGAAGCAGCGGCTAGGGTGTGGCCAGCAACGTCGTCGATAACCTGGGCAACCACGTGACGGTTGGAACGGAATACCGCCAGGCGGGGACGCTCCGGAGTACCGAATACGTGCTTGCGCACACGCTGGTGGCGGATCTTGCGGGCAATAGCCTTGCCCTTGCCCCTCTTGAGAGCGTAACCCATGGTCACTTACCAGCCTTTCCGACCTTGCGGCGCACGTTCTCGCCGGCGTAACGAACGCCCTTACCCTTGTAGGGCTCCGGCGGACGAATCTTGCGGATGTTGGCGGCGACCTCGCCCACCTGCTCCTTGCTAATGCCGGAGACGATGATCTTGGTCGGGCCGTCGATAGCGAGGGAGATACCCTCAGGAGCCTCGACAGTCACCGGGTGAGAGAAGCCCAGGGCCAGCTCTAGGTTGGCACCCTTGGCCTGTACACGGTAACCGGTACCGACGATCTCAAGGCGCTTCTCGTAACCCTGGGTAACACCCACAACCATGTTGTGGATCAGGGTACGGCTCAGGCCGTGCAGAGAGCGAGAGGTACGCTCGTCGTCGGGGCGGGTGACGACAATGGAGCCGTCTTCAGCGCGGGCGATAGAGATCGGCTCGCTGATGGTACGTGAAAGGGTGCCCTTGGGGCCCTTCACGGTGATGTCCTGACCGTTAATGGTCACGTCCACACCTGCCGGAACAGGAACGGGGAGTCGTCCAATACGAGACATTAGTTATCCTCCGTTCTCACCAGATGTAGGCGAGGACTTCCCCGCCGACACCCTTGTTCTCGGCCTGCTTGTCGGTTAGAAGACCAGAGGAGGTGGACAAAATGGCCACCCCGAGGCCGCCTAGAACCTTGGGCAGGTTGGTGGACTTGGCGTACACGCGCAGACCGGGCTTGGAGATGCGGCGTACACCCTGAATGGCGCGCTGACGGTTAGCCCCGTACTTCAGGGACAGGGTCAGCGTCTTGCCTACCTCGGCGTCAGCGACGGCGTAGTCGGCAATGTAGCCCTCGGACTTTAGGATGGAGGCGATGTTGACCTTGAGCTTGCTCGAGGGCATCGACACCGAGTCGTGGTGGGCCTGGTTGGCGTTACGCAGACGGGTTAGCATGTCTGCGATCGGGTCTGTCATAGTCATTAGTGGGCCTGTCGCCCTTTCTCGTCGTGGTTTCCTCGCGGACCTACGACGTAGAGGTTTACCAGCTGCTCTTGGTTACGCCCGGGAGCTCGCCCTTGTGGGCCATCTCGCGCAGGCAGATACGGCACAGGCCGAACTTACGGTAGACCGAGTGGGGACGGCCACAACGCTGGCAGCGAGTGTAGGCACGTACAGCAAACTTCGGCTTACGGTTCGCCTTCTGGATCAGAGCGGTCTTTGCCATGTCACTTCTCCTTGAAGGGGAAGCCGAGCTTCTTCAGCAGAGCGCGGCCTTCCTCGTCAGTCTTGGCCGTGGTAACCACGGTGATGTCCATACCGCGTACGCGGTCGATCTTGTCCTGCTCAATCTCGTGGAACACGGACTGCTCGGTCAGACCGAAGGTGTAGTTACCGTTACCGTCGAACTGCTTGGGGCTCAGCCCACGGAAGTCGCGGATACGGGGCAGCGAGATGGAAATCAGGCGGTCCAGGAATTCCCACATGCGGTCGCCACGCAGGGTGACGTAAGCACCGATGGGCTGGCCCTCACGCAGCTTGAACTGCGCGATGGACTTGCGTGCCTTGGTGATCTGAGCCTTCTGGCCAGTGATGGCAGCTAGGTCGCGGGCAGCGCCCTCGATCTGCTTAGAGTCGTGAGCGGCCTCGCCCACACCCATGTTGACCACTACCTTGGCGATGCCACCCACCTCCATGACGTTGGCGTGCTTGAATTCAGCCAACAGAGCGGGGCGCACCTCCTCAGCGTACTTAGTCTTTAGACGGGGAGTGATCTTCTCAGTCATGCTCACACGTCCTTCCCGGACTTCTTGGCGTAACGCACGCGGATGGTGCGCTTACGGCCGTTGGGGCGCTCGCCCTCCTCAAGACGGAAGCCAACGCGGGTGCGCTGCTTGGTCTCGGGGTCAACGAGCATAACGTTAGAGGCGTGGATCGAGGCCTCAACGGTCTCAATGCCGCCAGTGCGGGAACCGTTGGCGCTCTGGCCAACCTTGGTGTGCTTGGTTACGCGACCGACACCCTCCACGATGACGCGGTTGGTCTCGGGGATAACCTTCAGTACACGCCCGGTCTTACCCTTGTCTTTACCGGCGATAACGATGACCTGGTCGTTCTTCTTGATACGCGCCATGGATCAAATCACCTCCGGGGCCAGGGAAACGATGCGCATGAACTTCTTCTCGCGCAGCTCACGGCCGACGGGGCCAAAGATACGAGTACCGCGGGGCTCGCCATCGTTCTTGAGGATTACGGCAGCGTTCTCGTCGAAGCGGATGTAGGAACCGTCGGGACGGCGGCGCTCCTTGCGGGTGCGCACTACCACGGCCTTAACGACATCGCCCTTCTTGACGTTGCCGCCAGGAATGGCGTCCTTGACGGTGGCGACAATGGTGTCACCAATACCCGCATAGCGACGACCAGAGCCACCGAGAACACGGATGCAAAGGATTTCCTTGGCACCAGTGTTGTCAGCGACCTTTAGTCGTGACTCCTGCTGGATCATTTACAATTCTCCTGTCGTCGAGCTGGTTCTCGCGCAGCACGCGAGCCTAGCCGAACGTTCAATGGTACTTTGCACTAGCCACCGTTGGCTGGGTTAGGCCAAGAGGGTGACTCTAGAGAGCCAGACACAGACACATATGTGGAGGTCTCTGGCGTAAAGCTCTAGACGTACAACTTGGCTAGTTTATCGGTATTGCCCGACGGCGCAAAAGACGCTAAGGGGTCCTGTCGCCTATGCATTTGCTCACCACCGTCTAAGCTGCTCCTCCCCCGTAACGCAAAGCCCCAGGTGGCGCCAATAACGACGACGCCGGGCGCCGTCGTCGTCGATAAAAACCAGGCAAAGCGCAAGGCGCCCAAGCAAGCAAAACAAAAGCGCATAAACGAGCGCAAAAAAGGGGTGCGGCCCCGGTAAACCGGAACCGCACCCTCAGATCAGGTGCGAGCGGGCCGCAGCCCACCCGCCGACCATGGCAGCCTTACTTGGCCTTCTCCACGATCTCCACTAGACGCCAGCGCTTGGTGGCGGATAGCGGACGGGTCTCCATGATCGAAACCAGGTCGCCGACGTGTGCCGAGTTGGCCTCGTCGTGCACCTTTACCTTCTTGGAACGACGTAGCACCTTGCCATATAGGGAGTGCTTGTAGCGCTCCTCGACCAGGACTACAACGGTCTTGTCCATCTTGTCGGAGACTACGTAGCCGCGACGCACCTTACGGTGGTTGCGTTCGGTAGCCTCAGCGGCGGTCTGCTCGCTCACTTGGCCTCCTCAGAGCTGGGCGCGGTGCGGATACCGAGCTCACGCTCGCGCACAATGGTGTAAATGCGGGCGATATCGCGACGCACGGCCTTGAGACGGCCACGGTCCTCTAGCTGACCGGTGGCAGCGGCAAAACGCAGGTTGAAAAGCTCGGCCTTAGCCTTGGTGAGCTCCTCAGCCAGACGCTCGTTGTCCATACCGTCCAGGTCGGAGGGCGTAAGATCCTTGGAACCGATAGCCATCAGTTGTCACCACCCTCACGAGTAACGAAACGGGTCTTCATAGGGAGCTTGTGCTGGGCGCGGCTCATGGCCTCGCGAGCCAGCGACTCGGGAACACCAGCCAGCTCGAACATGATGCGTCCGGGCTTGACGTTGGCGATCCACCACTCCGGGGCACCCTTACCGGAACCCATACGGGTTTCGGCGGGCTTCTTGGTCAGCGGGCGGTCCGGGAAAATGTTGATCCACACCTTACCGCCACGCTTGATGTGACGGGTCATGGCGATACGGGCCGCTTCAATCTGACGGTTGGTGATGTAGGCGGGCTCTAGAGCCTGAATGCCGTAGTCACCGAAGGCGAGCTGGTTGCCGCCCTTGCTTAGGCCCGTACGGTGCGGGCGGTGCTGCTTGCGGAACTTAGTCCGACGGGGAATGAGCACGGCTCAGGCCTCCGTTCCCTGCTCGGTGGCAGCGCCCTCGGCGACCGGCGCCTGCTCGGTCCGCTGCTCGCTGTTGTTACGCGGGCCACGGTCGTTGCGGCGTCCACGACGCTCGCCACGACGGCCACGAGGAGCGGCCTCGGCCTGCTGACGGGCAAAGTCACGCTCGGTGACGTCACCCTTGTAGATCCACACCTTCACACCCAGACGGCCGAAGGTGGTCTTGGCCTCGTAGAAGCCGTAGTCGATGTTCGCACGCAGGGTGTGCAGCGGCACGCGTCCCTCACGGTAGAACTCGCTGCGGCTCATTTCGGCGCCGCCTAGACGGCCAGAGCACTGCACACGCACGCCCTTGGCGCCAGAGCGGATAGCGGACTGCATACCCTTACGCATGGCGCGACGGAACGAGACACGGCTGGCCAGCTGCTCGGCGATGCCCTGGGCAACCAGCTGAGCTTCGATCTCGGGGTTCTTGACCTCGAGGATGTTGAGCTGAACCTGCTTGCCGGTGAGCTTCTCTAGCTGGGCGCGTAGACGCTCAGCTTCGGCGCCGCGACGGCCGATCACAATACCCGGGCGGGCGGTGTGTAGGTCGATGCGGACGCGGTCGCGGGTGCGCTCGATGTCAATACGGGCGATACCAGCGCGCTCCAGACCAGTGTTCAGTAGACGGCGGATCTCGATGTCCTCGGCTACGAAGTCACGGTAACGCTGACCGCTCTTCTTGGAGTCAGAGAACCAGCGCGAACGGTGGTCAGTGGTGACGCCCAGGCGGAACCCGGTCGGGTTGACCTTCTGCCCCATTAGCGGGCCCCTTCCTTCTTAGCGTCGTCCTTGGTGCCGACGACTACGGTGATGTGGCTGGTACGCTTCAGGATTCGCGAAGCGCGCCCCTGGGCGCGGGGACGGAATCGCTTGAGGGTCGGGCCCTCGTCAGCGTAAGCCTCAAGAATTAGCAGCTCTTCCTCGCGGAAGGTCTCGCCGGCGGCCTGCGCCTTAACGCGGGCGTTAGCGATAGCTGACTCGACGACCTTGCGCACCGGCACGGCAGCAGCCTGCGGGGCAAAGCGCAGCACGTTGGTGGCCTCTAGCGCGTTCTTGCCGCGAACGACGTTGATGACTCGACGAGCCTTCATCGGCGTGCAGCGCACGTACTTGGCCTGCGCCTTAGCTTCCATGTTTCTTGCCTCTCTTCTTCAGGTCCGTCAGCGGCGCGACTTGCGGTCGTCCTTGACGTGCCCGCGGAAGGTGCGGGTCGGGGCGAATTCACCCAGCTTGTGACCAACCATGGACTCGGTGACGAACACCGGCACGTGCTTGCGACCGTCGTGGACGGCGAAGGTGTGCCCTAGGAAGTCAGGGGTGATCACGCTGCGGCGGGACCAGGTCTTGATGACGTTGTGGGTGCCCTTTTCGTTCTGAGCGTCTACCTTCTTCTGCAGGTGCTCGTCGACGAAGGGACCCTTCTTCAAACTACGCGGCATATCAGGCTCCTATCAGCGCTTCTTGCCGGTCCGACGACGACGCACGATGAGGCGGTCGCTGGACTTGTTGGGACGACGGGTACGGCCTTCGGGCTTACCCCAAGGCGAAACAGGGTGACGACCACCAGAGGTACGACCCTCACCACCACCGTGGGGGTGGTCAACCGGGTTCATAACCACACCACGTACGGTCGGGCGGACGCCCTTCCAACGCATACGGCCGGCCTTACCCCAGTTGATGTTGGACTGCTCGGCGTTGCCGACTTCACCAACGGTGGCGCGGCAAGCAACCTCAACCATGCGGATTTCGCCGGAAGGTAGACGCAGGGTAGCGTACTTGCCTTCCTTAGCTACTAGCTGGGCGGAGGTACCCGCGCTACGAGCCAGCTTGGCGCCGCCACCGGGACGCAGCTCAACAGCGTGCACCACGGTACCAACCGGGATGTTACGCAGCTGTAGGTTGTTACCGGGCTTGATGTCGGCCTCGGGGCCAGACTCAACGCGGTCACCCTGGGACAGCTTGTTGGGGGCGATGATGTAGCGCTTCTCGCCGTCTGCGTAGTGCAGTAGGGCGATGCGGGCGGTGCGGTTGGGGTCGTACTCGATGTGAGCGACCTTGGCGGGAACGCCGTCCTTGTCGTGACGACGGAAGTCGATCACACGGTAGGCGCGCTTGTGACCGCCACCCTTGTGACGGGTGGTCACGCGGCCGTTGTTGTTACGGCCACCAGTCTTGGATAGGGGACGAACCAGGGACTTCTCGGGCTCGCTACGGGTGACCTCAACGAAGTCTGCCACGGAGGAGCCACGACGGCCGGGCGTCGTCGGCTTGTACTTACGGATTGCCATTTCGATCCTTTACCTCTCGTAGCCTCAGTTAGCTACTTCGCCAAAGATGTCAATGGTCCCCTCGCGCAGCGTGACGATCGCGCGCTTGGTGTCCTTGCGCTTGCCGATCCCGAAACGGGTGCGGCGGCTCTTGCCCTTGCGGTTAGCGGTGTTCACCGAAGCCACCTTCACGTCGAAGATGGTCTCAATGGCGTTCTTGATTTCGGTCTTGTTGGCCGAAGGCGCCACCAGGAAGGTGTACTGACCGCGGTCCATGCAGGCATAGGACTTCTCAGAGACCACGGGGGCGACGATGACGTCGCGCGGGTTCTTGCTGGATTCGAGGCTCACTTGGACTCCTCCTCACCCTTGCCCAGGAAAGCGTCCAGGCCAGCGGTGGTGAAGACGACGTCGTCGTTAACGAGAACGTCGTAGGTGTTCAGCTGGTCGGCCCAGAGAATGTGTGCCTCAGGGGCGTTACGCAAGCTCAGGGCGCTCAGTTCGTCGGCGCGGTCCAGAACGATCAGGCTCTTGCGAGTGCTGATGTTGCGTAGAGCGCTCAGAGCGGCCTTGGTAGAAGGCTTGCTCTCAGTGACGAACTCAGTAATTACGTGCAGGCGGCCGTTACGCACGCGGTCAGACAGGGCGCCACGCAGAGCGGCAGCCTTCATCTTCTTGGGGGTGCGCTGGCTGTAGTCACGCGGCTGCGGGCCGTGGACGGTGCCACCACCGGCGAACTGCGGTGCACGGGTCGAACCCTGACGAGCGCGACCGGTACCCTTCTGACGGTAAGGCTTGCGACCACCACCGCGGACCATGCCGCGAGTCTTGGTGGCGTGGGTGCCCTGGCGGGCAGCAGCCAACTGGGCAGTCACAACCTGGTGCATCAGGGCGATGTTGGTTTCTACATCGAAGATCTCGGCGGGCAGAGCGGCAGTGCCGGTCTTTTCACCCTTGGAGTCAACGATGTCAACGTTGATTACGTCAGACATGCTTTCAGGCTCCCTTCACAGCGGAGCGAACCAGTACCACGGCGCCCTTGGGGCCGGGGATGGCGCCGTTGACGAGGATGTAGCCCTTCTGAGCGTCCACGCCGCGGACCTTTAGGTTCTGAACGGTACGGCGCGCGTGGCCCATACGACCGGCCATGCGCAGACCCTTGAAGATGCGACCGGGAGTGGCGCAAGCGCCTACCGAACCGGGCTTACGGTGGTTGCGGTGTGCACCGTGGGAGGCGGAAACACCCTTGAAGCCGTGACGCTTCATAACACCAGCGAAACCCTTACCCTTGGTGGTGCCGGTGACGTCCACCAGCTCGCCGTCGGCGAAGACCTCGGCGGTCAGTTCCTGACCTAGCTCTAGGCCCTCAACGGAGGTACGAATTTCAGCAACGTGGCGGCGCGGGGACACGCCAGCCTTGGCAAAGTGACCAGCCATGGGCTTGGTGACCTTGTTTTCTTTTAGCTCACCAAAAGCAAGCTGTACGGCTTCATAGCCGTCGTTTTCAACGGTGCGCAGCTGGGTGACGACGTTAGTGTCGACACGCACAACGGTGACGGGGCGGAGGACGCCGTTCTCATCCCAGATCTGCGTCATGCCGAGCTTGGTGCCCAGCAGAGCCTTACGGCTCTTGTTCTGCGTAGTCATGGTGTGGCAATCCTCAGAGCTTGATTTCGATGTTGACATCTGCAGGCAGGTCGAGACGCATCAGCGAGTCAACAGCCTTGGGAGTCGGGTCGATAATGTCGATCAGTCGCTTGTGAGTACGCATTTCAAAGTGCTCACGACTGTCCTTGTACTTGTGCGGAGACCGGATAACGCAGAATACGTTCTTCTCGGTCGGCAGCGGCACTGGGCCTACGACCGTCGCACCAGCGCGAGTTACGACGTCGACGATCTTACGCGCCGAGGAGTCGATGACCTCGTGGTCGTAGGACTTTAGCCGGATGCGGATCTTCTGTCCCGCCATGGCGCCTAACCTCTTTCTTCTTGACGACCGGTCCACGCGCTCGGGCGTGTCGCATGCCGCGACTCACCAAGCCCCTATTAAGTAATTAAAAGGATTGCGAACCAGTCTGGACACACGGAATTCACAACTTGCGTTGCGTCCGTCAGACAATCACTGCATTGCTCGGAAGGCGACCAACCGAGATACAGCGGCTGCGCAGGGCAAGCCCCAAGCAACCCCTCTAACTTACCAGCGTTAGGCCACAGTGGTTAAGGCACTGCATCACTTTATGTTTGTGAAGCCCAGCACTCTGCACTATCTATGCATCATCCATAGGCAAAATCAGTGCCACAAATACAGGCAAAATCATCCCTTCCCTATAATTTTTTCATGGGGTTTTATAGGCAACGGACGAAATGTCAGTATTTGTGAACAGGAGTGGGCTTGCTTGGATGAAAGACATGTTGATCGAAAGACATGTTGATCGGGGCTGGGAGCTGACCGGCGGGCCACTATTAGGCTGAGTCTGGCGGGCCCGGTAGACAGAGCCGACAGACTATATCCGCAGGTAGATCCTCTGACGCCCCACTCCCCCGCCTCTGGTGCAGCCCCAGGCCGGCCGGGACTAAACATCACCAACGCACCCCAGCAGCGCCGTCGTTAGTTGGTACTGGCATCTGTTATCCAAACGGTATCTGAAAAACAAAATGCCGACGGCGCCGTCGCCGCCCCTCCCTCAAACCTGCGCCCCCGCCGTCGGCCACCAACCCTGGCACACCTTCCCAACAGCATCAGCCCATTCCAGATTCTAGGGGTGGCTGCAACAACATCTTCGCAGGCCAACATCCCGACCGCCGTCGGTCCTTCAGTCAGGGACGCGCCACCAAAGCCCAGGCCAGGCTCACTCCAGCCAATCTTGCCCCTACCAACCCCCGCCAGCCAGCCACCGGCCCCGAGCAACCTGACCTCCGGCTGCCCCGGCCAGCCAGTCTTGCCCCAGCCAGGTCACCGTACAGCCAGCCTTACCCGGCCATCCTCACGCCTGTTCACAGATACTGACATTTCGTCCGTTGCCTATAAAACCCCATGTAATTTTTATAGGGAAGGGACGATTTTGCCTGTATTTGTGCCATGCCTGTATTTGTGCACTGCCTGCACTGCCTGCACTGCCTGTAAATACAAATATCCCCGGCACCCACTGGGGGCACCGGGGATATCAGTTAAAGATCAATCAGTTCACTTGATGATCTTGGTAACACGGCCGGAACCAACGGTGCGGCCACCCTCACGGATAGCGAAGCCGAGGCCCTCTTCCATGGCGATGGGCTGGATCAGCTGAACGGTCATCTCGGTGGTGTCACCGGGCATAACCATCTCAGTGCCCTCGGGCAGGGTGATAACACCGGTCACGTCAGTGGTACGGAAGTAGAACTGCGGACGGTAGTTGCTGTAGAACGGGTTGTGACGGCCACCCTCGTCCTTGGTCAGGATGTAGACGTGACCCTCGAACTCGGTGTGAGGAGTGATGGAGCCGGGCTTGCAGACAACCTGGCCACGCTCAACGTCCTCGCGCTTGATACCACGCAGCAGCAGACCACAGTTCTCACCGGCCCAAGCCTCGTCCATGGCCTTGTGGAACATCTCGATACCGGTAACGGTGGTCTTCTGAGCGTCGCGGATACCCAGGATCTCAACCTCAGAGTTGATGGGGAGCTTACCGCGCTCAACACGACCGGTGACCACGGTGCCACGACCGGTAATGGTGAAGACGTCCTCGATGGGCATCAGGAACGGCTTGTCCATGTCACGGACGGGGGTGGGGATGAACTCGTCAACGGCGTCCATCAGCTCTTCAACGGACTTGGTCCACTCGGGGTCACCCTCCAGAGCCTTCAGAGCGGAGACGCGGATTACGGGGGCGTTGTCGCCGTCGTAGTCCTGGCTGCTCAGCAGCTCGCGAACCTCCATCTCGACCAGGTCGAGAAGCTCTTCGTCGTCCACCATGTCGGACTTGTTCAGAGCAACCATCAGGGCGGGCACACCCACCTGACGGGCTAGCAGAACGTGCTCACGGGTCTGGGCCATCGGACCGTCGGTGGCGGCCACAACCAGGATGGCGCCGTCCATCTGAGCAGCACCGGTGATCATGTTCTTGATGTAGTCAGCGTGACCGGGGGCGTCCACGTGAGCGTAGTGACGCTTCTCGGTCTCGTACTCGATGTGCGCGATGTTAATGGTAATACCGCGCTGCTTCTCCTCAGGAGCCTTGTCGATGGAGTCGAAGGGGGACTCCTCGTTTAGGTCCGGGTACTTGTCGTGCAGCACCTTGGAGATGGCGGCGGTCAGAGTGGTCTTACCGTGGTCAACGTGACCGATGGTACCGATGTTAACGTGCGGCTTCTTACGTTCGAACTTGGCCTTTGCCACTTGTGTCCTCCTGGACTCGGGTAGATCTACGCATACGCGACATGCCAATGATACCGGCTTGTGGGCGCTTAGACCTACAGGAAATTATGAGTTGAATCTATCGGAATAGGGTGCCCGGCGCTAGTTGACACGGTCTAGAGGGTTTTCTAGTTGTCACTTGGCCTGTTGGGGGGCCTGCCGGGCGGTGGGGGCGGGGGCGACGACGTCGGACAGCGGATCAGCCTGTAGCTAACTGCCTGCCGTGGTCGCCCCTTTCCCTAGGAACAATCAGTTACCGCGAACCTTGGCGATGATCTCGTCGGCCACGTTGCGGGGAACCTCGGCGTAGGAGTCGAAGGTCATGGTGTACACGGCGCGTCCCTGAGTCTTGGAACGCAGGTCACCAACGTAACCGAACATTTCGCTTAGCGGCACCTGGGCGCGGATAACCTTTACACCCACGGCGTCTTCCATGGACTGGATGGTGCCACGGCGAGAGTTAAGGTCACCGATAACGTCACCCATGTACTCCTCAGGAGTACGCACCTCAACGGCCATGATCGGCTCTAGCAGAACCGGGGAGGCCTTCTTGGCGCCCTCACGGAACACCATGGTACCGGCGATCTTGAATGCCATTTCGGAGGAGTCAACCTCGTGGTAGGCACCATCGATCAGGGTAGCCTTGACGTCCACCATCGGGTAGCCAGCCAGTACACCATTGAGCATGGCGTCCTGGATACCGGCGTCGACGCTGGGGATGTACTCACGCGGCACGCGACCACCGGTGACGGCGTTCTCGAACAGGTAGTGTTCGCCTTCTTCAACTTCACTCGGGTCGAGCGGCTCGAAGGTGACCTGAACCTTAGCGAACTGACCGGAACCACCAGTCTGCTTCTTGTGAGTGTATTCGACCTTCTCGACCTTCTTGCGGATGGTCTCACGGTAGGCAACCTGGGGAGCACCCACGTTAGCCTCAACCTTGAACTCACGACGCATACGGTCAACCAGAATGTCCAGGTGTAGCTCACCCATACCACCGATAACGGTCTGGCCGGTTTCCTCGTCCAGGCGCACGGTGAAGGTGGGGTCTTCGTCGGACAGCTTCTGAATAGCGGTCGACAGCTTCTCCTGGTCACCCTTGGTCTTGGGCTCGATGGCCACGTGGATAACCGGGTCCGGGAAGGTCATGGACTCAAGCACGATCGGGTCGCTCTGGGCGCACAGGGTGTCACCGGTGGTGACGTCCTTGAGGCCGATGAAAGCGTAGATGTGACCGGCGTGAGCGGTCTCAACCGGGTTCTCCTTGTTGGAGTGCATCTGGAAGAGCTTACCGACGCGCTCCTTCTTACCCTTGGTGGCGTTTAGTACCTGGTCACCCTGGCTTACCTTGCCGGAGTAAACACGTACGTAGGTTAGCTTGCCGTAGAACGGGTGAGCGGCAACCTTGAATGCCAGGGCGGAGAAGGGGGCGTTCTCGTCGGCGGGACGGGTCAGCTCGGTCTCCTCGTCGCCTACCTTGTGACCGGTTACGTCGGGCACGTCCAGCGGGCTGGGCAGGTAGTCGACGACGGCGTCCAGTACGCACTGCACACCCTTGTTCTTGAAGGCGCTACCAGCCAGAACCGGGAAAGCTTCACCGGCGATGGTCAGCTTACGGATACCGGCCTTGATTTCCTCAATGGTGAGTTCTTCACCTTCGAGGTACTTCTCCATTAGCTCTTCGCTGGTCTCGGCAACAGCCTCAACTAGCTCGGTGCGCAGGATTTCGGCCTGGTCGCGTAGGTCTTCGGGGATCTCTTCGTATTCGACGACGGAGCCACGGGTTTCCTTACCGTCGGCGTCCTTCTCCGGGAAGCGCACAGCGCGCATCTCGATCACGTCAACTACACCAGAGAACTCGTTCTCAGCGCCGATGGGGAAGTTAATCACCAGCGGGGTGGCGTGCAGACGCTCACGAATGGTCTTAACGGAGTAGTCGAAGTTAGCACCCAGCTTGTCCATCTTGTTGATGAAGCAGATGCGGGGCACGTTGTACTTGTCAGCCTGACGCCACACGGTCTCAGACTGAGGCTCGACACCTTCCTTACCGTCGAAGACAGCCACGGCGCCGTCGAGCACACGCAAAGAGCGCTCAACCTCAACCGTGAAGTCCACGTGTCCGGGGGTGTCAATGATGTTGATCTGGTTCTTCTTCCAGAAACAGGTGGTAGCAGCGGAGGTAATGGTAATACCGCGCTCCTGCTCCTGCTCCATCCAGTCCATCGTCGAGGCGCCATCGTGAGTCTCACCGATCTTGTAGTTAATACCGGTGTAGAACAGGATGCGCTCAGTAACGGTGGTCTTGCCGGCATCGATGTGAGCCATGATGCCGATGTTGCGGACCTTCTTAAGGTCGGTCAACACTTCGAGTGCCACAGGTGGTGTCCTTCGGTTGTGTTTAAAAAGTAACTACCGCAGCGGCAACCAACACCAGCTTCACCAGGCTGGCCACCGCCGTCGGTATAGCTGTACTACCAGCGGTAGTGAGCGAAGGCCTTGTTGGACTCGGCCATCTTGTGGACGTCTTCGCGACGCTTGACAGCGGCGCCTAGACCGTTGGAGGCGTCCAGAATCTCGTTCATGAGACGCTCGGTCATGGTGTTTTCACGACGCTGGCGGGAGTAGTCAACCAACCAGCGCAGAGCCAGGGTGGTGGCGCGGCCGGGGCGAACCTCAACCGGAACCTGGTAGGTAGCACCACCGACACGACGGGAGCGAACCTCAAGGGTGGGACGGATGTTGTCCAGGGCGCGCTTGAGAACGCTTACCGGGTCCTGATCGGTCTTGGAGCGAACACCCTCAAGAGCACCGTAAACGATGCGCTCGGCGGTGGACTTCTTACCGTCCAGGAGTACGCGGTTAACCAGCTGGGTTACAACCGGGGAACCGTATACGGGGTCAACAACGATAGGACGCTTAGGTGCGGGACCCTTACGAGGCATTACTTCTTCTCCTTCTTGGCACCGTACTTGGAACGAGCCTGGGCACGGCCCTTAACACCCTGGGTGTCGAGGGCGCCACGGACGATGTGGTAACGCACACCGGGGAGGTCCTTAACACGACCACCGCGCACTAGCACGATGGAGTGCTCCTGCAGGTTGTGGCCAACACCGGGGATGTAAGCGGTGACCTCAATACCAGAGGACAGACGCACACGGGCGACCTTACGCAGAGCGGAGTTCGGCTTCTTCGGGGTGGTGGTGTACACACGGGTGCATACACCGCGTCGCTGCGGGCTGGCCTTCAGCGCGGGGGTCTTGGAAGACGAGCGCTTCGAGCTGCGGCCCTTGCGGACGAGCTGCTGAATAGTAGGCACTACTGATTCTCCATCTTAAGTGCTTGAATCTGACAAATTTTGCTATCCGCGCTGGTAATTGTTACGCCTTGACGACGCCGGACGCTGATCCCTCAGCCACTTGCTAGATGAAAACTAACTAGGCTTTGCGGCGCACGTTGCCACGAAGCTCTAGGCCGGCCCGCAGCAGTCAGCTTTAACGCTGAGCTTTAATCACTGCGTCCGGAACCGCGTGGCGCGGTCCGTCGGTTCCCGCCGTGGCAGACCCACGTGGCCAACAAACCCTGTTTGTACACAAGATTAAAACTGCTAGCTGGGAACGGAAGCGTCCGCCTATGCGGACACCGTCCCTAAGTTTACGGCCCCCACCCGGTTTTGACCAGAACGCTGGAGGCATAAAGCACTGTGGCGGTGGACTCAACCACCGCCACAGTTTTGTGTGCCGTTTTAATTTGGCTTTATTTGGCTTTACTTAAGCCTCGCGCAGCTTAAGCTTTGCGCCGCCTAAATTTCATGCCGCTTAAATTTCGCGCCGGCCAATGTCGGCCCGACCCGCCAGCAAACCCTCAACCCAGTTGCGGGCGCTGCGGAAGGCGGCGTCGGAAGTACCCACAGCCGGGGCGTTAGCGACGCCGTCGATGCGCGGATACGAACCCATAAAACGCACCCACGGCGAGTGGCGATGCAAGCCCACCAAAGCCGCCTGCACGCGCTCTTCCGATACGTGCCCCACGATGTCAATGGAGAACTCATAGTTACCCAGGCCATCGCCGCTGGGGCGCGACTCAATACGCGACAGGTCCACCCCGCGCACCGCAAACTGCTCCAGCATAGTTAGCAGCGCACCGGACTCGTTGACTGGCAAGGCCACCTGAATGGTGGTTTTGTCGGCCCCGGTGGGCGCCGGCAGTGATCCGGGGCGTGAAACCAGCACAAAGCGGGTCACCGCGCCGGGGTTGTCGGCCACGTCCTGATACAGCGCCTGTAAACCATAGCTGCTCACCGACACCGCATTACACAAGGCCGCATCAAAACCGGCCTCGCCCTGGCTAAGCAGCTGGGCGGCGGCAGCGGTAGAGGTGGTGGGCACATGCACGGCGCCGGGGAAGGTGGACTCCACCCAGCCTCGGCACTGGGCCCAGGCGTGGGGGTGGGTGCCGATGCGACGCACCTGCTCAGGGGTGGTGCCCGGACGCACAGCCAGCTGGAAGACCACGTTGACGTGCATCTCCCCCACAATCACCAGTGGCTGGCCGTGGGCTAGCGCGTCCAAGGTGGCGTTGACGCCGCCCTCAATGGAGTTCTCAATGGGTACCACGGCCCGGTCTGCCTGCCCGTTGCGTACTGCCGCGAGCGCCTGGGGGGCGCTGGTCATGGGCAGTAGCACCGCGTCGGGGCTGGCTACCTGGCGTACGGCTTGCTCGGTGAAGGTGCCAAAGGGCCCTAGGAAGGCGATCCGCAGCGGGGCGCCGGCCTGTGGGGCAGCCGGGGCTTGCGGGCCGCCGGCCTGTGGGCGGGCGCCTCCAACCTGCGAACAGCCGGCCTGCGAGGCAGCGGCGCTTGGGCCGCTGGCTTGCGGGGCAGCAACTGCGGCGTCGGCGCTACTTTGTGCTGGCACGCTCACGCTCAGACGCGCTTTACCAGCGGGAAGGTGATGGTTTCGCGAATACCCTGGCCGGTTAGGGCCATGAGCAGACGGTCAATACCCATACCCATACCACCGCAGGGCGGGAAGCCCTGTTCCATGGCTACCAGGAAGTCTTCGTCTAGCACCATGGCTTCGGGGTCGCCGTTGGCGGCGGCTAGGGCCTGGGCTTCGAAACGCTGACGCTGCACTACCGGGTCTGCCAGCTCAGAGTAGGCGGTGGCCGCCTCGAAACCGCGAATGTACAGGTCCCACTTTTCGGTTAGGCCCGGACGGGAGCGGTGGTAGCGGGTTAGCGGTGAGGTGTCCTCAGGGAAGTCGTAGACGAAGGTGGGGCGCCATAGCTTGTTGCCCACTAGTTCTTCGAAGATGTCTTCAACGATCTTGCCGTTTACGGCATAGTCGTCAACTTCTAGGCCCACCTTTTCGGCCAGCTTGATTAGCTCTTCGCGAGGGGTGTTTACGGTGATTTCTTCACCTAGGGCTTCAGAGACGGAGCCGTATAGGTCGATCTTGTCCCACTCGCCCGACAGGTCGTATTCGGTGCCGTCGGCCAGGGTGATGATCTCCTCGCCTTCGCTGAAACCAAAGGCGTCACGGGCGGCTTGCTGCACTAGGTTGCGGGTTAGCTCAGCCATGCCGTTGTAGTCGGAGTAGGCTTCGTAGGCTTCCAGCGAGGTGAATTCGGGGCTGTGGGAGGAGTCCACACCCTCGTTGCGGAAGTTGCGGTTCATTTCGAACACGCGGTCTACCCCGCCAACTACGGCGCGCTTTAGGTAGATCTCGGTGGCGATACGCAGGTAGAGATCCATGTCGAAGGCGTTCATGTGGGTTACGAACGGACGCGCCGCTGCCCCACCGTGAATTACCTGCAGGATCGGGGTTTCTAGCTCAATGTAGTCGCGCTTGTAGAAGTTTTCGCGGATTGAGCGGTTGACGGCGGCGCGGATACGCACCATGTCACGGGCGGCAGGGCGCATGATTAGGTCTAGTTCACGACGGCGCACGCGCTGCTCTTCGGACAGGCTTACGCTCTGGCCTTCTTCGTTGGTCCAGGTCTTGGGTAGGGGACGCAGGGCCTTGGAGGCGATGCGCCAGGCCGGGACGAGCACGTCGTCGTCGCTGGCCTGAGCTACCTCTACGCCCTCACGTAGCTGCGGGGCGGCAAATACGCTCAGCTCACCGCGACGCGAGGAACCTACCTGGCCGTGTACGAATAGGTGATCGCCTAGGTCGACGTCGGTCTTGAAAGCTGCCAGTGAGGAGTGGCCCTGGGTGGGCATGGCCTTAGCTGACAGCATGGCCTGTAGGGTTACCCCGGCGCCGTCCTGGAGGGTGACGAAGCATAGGCGACCGGTGTTGCGCAGGAAGATTACGCGTCCGGCCACGCCCACAGTGGACTGCGGGTCGTTTTCGTCAGCCATCTGGCCGGCTTCGAGCGCCCCGAAGCGCTCACGCACGGCGGCGATGGTGGTGGTTACCGGGACGGACACCGGGTAGGGGTCCCAGCCCTCTTCGCGCAGGCGCTCGCGCTTGGCGGCGCGCACGGCGAACTGTTCGTGTACGGGGGTTTCGGCTGCGTTCTTGGTTTCGCTTGCGCTGTTAGTTTCGCTCACGAGCGCTAGTTTAACCGCCCGCTGCGGCCGCCTCTAACCCTGAGAGCGATAGTCGGCGAAGCTCACGCCGCTAGATTGCAAACCGGAGAAGTTGTCGGGAACCTGGCCGGGTTCGTTGCCGGTTTCAATGATCTTGTTGGCTTCATCCACGAACACCACATGGGGGGTGTACATGCTGGCGGTGACGTCATCCATCTGCCCGTAGGCGATCAGAATCACGACGTCGCCGGGGTTTACTAGGTGGGCTGCGGCGCCGTTGATTTTGATGCCGCCAGCCCCGCGTTCACCGGGGATCACGTAGGTGGACAGGCGGTTGCCGTTGGTGCAGTCACAGATATCTACCCGTTCACCAGGCAAAATATCGGCTGCTTCCAGCAGCGCAGCATCAACAGTGATAGAGCCAACATAGTTAAGGTCGGCTTGGGTAACGGTAGCCCGGTGAATTTTACCGGTCATCATGGTGCGAGTCTTCATGGTCAAGTAAGCCTAGCGCAAAGTAATCAAAGTGTTATCAATTAATCGCGTAGAGCCTACCTTAGCGGCTAGCGCTAGTAGGGCCGACTCCCCCGCTACCGGCTGGTATTTTTGCGGGTCTAGGCCCAGGCCAGCGCCGGCTAGATCCACGAAGGAGTCGGCTCCCACCACGGCCACGTAATCAACTTCAACCCCCTCAGCATTAGCCAAATAAGCCAGGGCAGCCTGTCGCACCGCTGCGCCGTCGCCCCCGTTTTCAGCTGCGGCAATACCGGCCTTTAGGGCCTGAGACAGGGCCAGGGCCTGCTGACGCTGGGCGGGGGTGAGATAAGCATTACGCGAGCTCATAGCCAACCCGTCGCTTTCGCGGCGAATATCAACTGGCTCAATGCTTAGCGGCACCGACAGGTCACGCACCATGGCGCGCACAATAGCTAGCTGCTGGGCGTCTTTGCGGCCAAATAGCGCCCAGGTGGGGCGGGTTAGGTGCATCAGGTTGAGGACCACCTGGCATACCCCGCCAAAGTGGGTGGGGCGGGTGGCGCCTTCAAGCACGGTGGCGATGGGGCCGGGGTTGATGGTTATCTGGGGCGTGCCCGAGGGGTAAATCACTTCCGGGGTGGGGGCGAAAACCACTAGTTGGCTTAGCTGCAGCTCATTTTCGGCTACTGTGCGTAGTTTTTCGACGTCGCCCTCTAGGTCACGCGGGTAGGCGTCCAGGTCCTCGCCGGGTGCGAACTGTAGGGGGTTGACGAAAATGGTCACCACTACGGTGCCGCCGGCCCCTACCAGTGCGCCAGCGCGGCGCAGCAGGTCCAGGTGGCCTTCATGCAAGGCGCCCATGGTCATTACCACGGCGCGGTTGGGCTCATTTGCGGCAATAGCGGCGGCTAGTTCTTCACGGGTATGGGCCAGGCTTAGCAACATGGCTACCAAGTTAGTCCGGGTCGATCACCTGGTATAGCTGTTGGGCCACTTCAGGGGTGATTTGGCTATTAATCTCACAGCGCTGGGTGGTTGCCCGGGCTAGAGCGCGGTAGCTGGCAGGGATATCCCGGTCGCGCCCGCCAGGCTCTTTGGCCTGCTCCAGGCTGTCTAAAGCGTTTAGGTGGCTACTTACAGTGCCGACGTCGCCGCGTGAGATAGGTCCGGTTAGGGCACCTTCTCCTTCGTTTAAGGCCCGCTCCAGGGCGGCGCTTAGTAGCGGGCGCAGCACGGCGGCGGCATCTTCAATACCAATGGTGTTCAGGGTACGCATTGCCTGGGTGACCAGGGTGACTAGGTGGTTGGCGCTGTGGGCCAGGGCGGCGTGGTAGACGGGCCGGTCACTGTCAATCACGCTGAAGGGTTCGCCGCCTAACTCCACCGCGAGCGCCTGCACGATTGGTAGGAATGCGGGGGCGGCGGCCACCGCCATAGGGCAGCCGATTAGTCGCGGCAGGTCTAGGGATGTGCCCGAGAAGGTCATTACCGGGTGTAGGGCGGCGGTGATGGCCCCGGCTTGGGCGGCGGGGGCCAGTACTTCTAGGCCGTAACTGCCTGAGGTGTGTAGCACGATTTGTCCCATGCGCCAGCCTTGGCGGGAGGCGACGCCGCTGACCAGGCCTGCTAGGGCGTCGTCGGGAACTGCCAAAATAACTAGCTCTGAGTTGGCTACAATGTCGTCCACGCTGGCCAGGGGCACGCCGGGCACCATCACTTGGGCGCGTTCGCGTGAGGCGGCGGAGACGGCGTGGATGCCCACGATTTCGTGGCCTACCGCGCGTAGGGCGCTAGCTAGGGGCGAGCCCACTTTGCCGGCGCTGATAATTCCTATGCCAAGCCGTGAGGCACGCTGTTGATTCACGCTGGCAATTATATGGGCCCGACACACAAAAACCCCGGGCCGCAGTTCACCATTGAGGCACCCTCCGGGGCGTTACTTTCTCACACCGAGTATCCGGGGATACACCGAATACAGTGACTATGCCGGGTTAGCCGCGCATACCCTCAACCGGGGACATGCGAGCCGAAC